>Ga0164241_10004736_pt1 | contig 13022 bp, 8 predicted proteins | sample OricomyardsoilBY_FD_108780 | JGI IMG/M metagenome (GOLD analysis project Ga0164241, IMG submission 108780) | Backyard soil microbial communities from Emeryville, California, USA - Original compost - Back yard soil (BY) | ecosystem: Environmental > Terrestrial > Soil > Unclassified | place: USA...
CGAAGCTCACCGCTTGCTGGCTCTCGCCGCAGCCGGTCACCGCGACGGTCACGGTGCAGTCGGCGTCGACCTGGCAGTCCGCGTGGTTCATGCGCGCGGTCGCGATGCCGTCGTCGGCGCCCGCGGTCGTCGCCGCGCAGACGTCGAGCGGCGCGCTCGCGACGGGCACGACCACCGCGGTCGTCGTCGACTGGGTCGTGGTGGCGGTGCGCGACGTGTCGGTGTCGCAGGCGAGCAGGGCGACCGAGCTGATGACGAGAGAGGCGATGACGTGGCGCATGGCGTGGGCTCCTGTCCGGGTGAGTCGGACGGAGAGACCTACTGCGAGCGCCGTGCCAGCCCGCGGAGCAGCCATTCATGCGGGTGTGAGCGGGCTACGGTACCTTCGGTTCAAGAAGCTACGGTTGCGTACGGTAAGTCAGCTACGGTTGAACAATGATCGTAGCGTAGCCCTCCGGCAGAGGACCTGTAGGGCTCGTAGTCGCCGACCGATCGGTCGGCACGGGGCCCGCAGGCCCCGGCGAAGTCGCGCGCGACCGCATTGCACCGCGGTCTCGGGCGAATCAGCGGCGGCACGCGTGATGCGAAGGAGGACGCGTCGCTCGACACCCTCGAGCGCGAGGAGCTCCCATGAAGCTGTTGGCGTGCGCTCTGATGATGATGCTGGTCGCTTGCGATGACGTGGACGACGCGGCGCTGATCGGTCGCGCCCGACGCCACGACCGACACGGCCGGCCCGTCGGCAGCGCCCGACACGGCCGTCGCGGACACCACGACCGCCGAGCCCGCCGATACCAAGGACAGCCGCGACGGCCATGCGCGGCTGGCTCTTCGGGGTCGACGTGCACGAGCCGCGGCTGGTCGTCGGCACGTTCGATCGGGTGACGCTGCGCTTCGCGCTCCAGCTCGAGGGGGCCGCCTGGCGCGTCGTCGAGCTGCCCGAGCCGGAGGCGACCGACGCGCGCTTCGTGCTCGACTCGCTCGGCCGCCTGCACCTCGTCGAGAAGACCGCTGGTGGCCTCTTTCATCGGGTGGCGTGCGACTTGCGTTGACGATAAACGAACGCCCATTTATAAACCGCGCATGCCGAGACCCAAGTCCGTCACCGATGAAGCCGTAATCGAAGCCACTGGGCGCGTGTTGAACCGCCTCGGACCCGCGCGCACCACGCTCGCCGAGGTCGCCGCCGAGACCGGGCTCGCGCCCGCCACGCTCGTGCAGCGCTTCGGCAGCAAGCGCGGGCTGGTGCTGGCGTTTGCCGAGGCCGCCGCCGATGGCGCCGCCGCGCCCTTCGAGGCCGCCCGCGCCAAGCACACGAGCCCGCTCGCGGCGCTGCGCGCGGGCTTGGCCCAGGCGTCCGAGAACGTCGCCGAGCGCGACCAGATCGGCAACAGCCTGGCCGTGACGCTCGGCGATCTGGGCGACGAGGAGCTGCGCGCCGCGGCCGTGCGGGGCGCGACCGCCACCGAGAAGGCCATCCGCGAGCTGCTGGACCTGGCCGTCCAGGCTGGTGAGCTCGTGTCCGCGGACACCAAGGGCCTGGCGCTCACCGTGCAGGCGGCCTGGAACGGCGCGGTCATCCAGTGGGCGCTGCGTGGCACCCACCGCTTCCCGACCTACCTCGAGCGCGTGCTCGCGCCGCTCCTGCCGGCGCCCGAGAAGAAGAAGAAGGCCTGACCGCCTGACGGTCAGGCGGCCTCGATCGCGCGCGCCCCGCCGACGCTCGCGCCGCTCTGCAGGACGCGGCCGAGCTCGCGGCGGCGCGTGTCGTCGAGGCCCGCGCACACCAGCGCGCCGACCGCCGCGTGCCACGGCACCACCTCGTCCTCGAGCGCGCCCGGTCGGATCTGCACGAGCCGCGCCTCGACGAGCCGGGCGATGTCGCGGCGCGAGATGCCGCTCGCTACGCGCAGCGCCCGCACCGTCATCATGTGCCCCAACGCGACCAGCTCGAGCGCGCGCCGCGTGCCGCGATCGAGCCGCGCCAGCGAGCCCGCGACGGTCGGCCCGAGGCCCCCGCCGCGCGCCGCCAGCTCGATGAGCGCAGGGTTGCCGCGCGCCTCGCAGGCGACCTGCGCCGCGTCGTCGGCGCCGAGCTGCTGGGCGAGCTCACGCGCCTCGAGCGTCGTGAGCGCGCCGACCTGCACCTGCCGCACGCGCTCGCGTCCGTAGCGCCTCACGCCGGCCAGCAGCACGTCGAGGTGCATGTTGGCCTCGCTCTGGACGAGGACCCAGTCGATGGCCGCGACCATCGTCTTGGCGTCGCCGTCCATCAGCGTGCGCAGCGCGGCGAGGTCCTCGGCGCCGGCCCAGTGGGCGTCGTCGATGACGAACACCACGCGCTGCTCGCGCGCGATGCGCGCCAGCACCAGGCCGAGCGAGGCGATGGCGCGGCGCTCGAGCTCGCCCGCGGGGATGGTCTGGCCGAGCGCGACCTCGCCGATGAAGACGCCGCTGCTCGCCAGCACCGGGAACAGCGCGACCAGCGCGGCGCGGTCACGGCGCTCGAGCGGGAACAGCTGCGCCAGCTCGCGCGGGCTCTTGCGTGCCAGGTAGAGCGACAGGTCGTCGACCGCCCCGTCGAGCGCACGCAGCCGCAAGCTGCCACGCTCGAGGCAGCGGCTGCGGAGCACGAGCGGCTCCTCGGCCCACGTCGCCTCACGCAGCGCGTGCCGCACGAGCGTGGTCTTGCCGCTGCCCGGCTCCCCGGTGACGAGCACGACGCGCGGGTGCAACGCGCCGTGCTCGCCCGGCCGGAGCGCGCGCGTCAGCTCGCGCAGCTCCGACCGCCGCCCGACGAAGGGCCGCGGCTGTGACAGGTAGGGGCGGGTCGGCGCGGCGCGGCGCGGCCGCTCCGGCGCGAACGCGGCCAAGAGCGCGGCGGCGTCGGGCCGGTCCGCCGGGTCGGCCGAGAGCAGCGCCGCGCAGATCCGATCGAGGTCGGCGGGGATGCCGTCGCACACCGCGCTCGGCGCGTACGTGCCGCTGCCCGAGGACGTATCCGGCAGCGCCATGTAGGGCAGGGCGCCGGTCAGCACCAGGTAGAGCATGACGCCGGCCGAGTACCAGTCGGAGGCGGGCGTGGGGCGCGCGCCCAGCGACAGCTCGGGGGCCATGAAGTGCGCCGTGCCCGCCAGCGCGTCGACGGTGTCGAGCACGCCGTCGCGCACCTGCGTGACCAGCCCGAAGTCAACCAACTTGACGATCCCGTCGGCCGTCACGAGCACGTTCGACGGCTTGATGTCGCGGTGCAGGTGGCCGGCCGCGTGCAGGAACGCGAGCGCCTCGACGACCTGGCCGAAGGCGGCCCGCAGCCGATCGTAGTCGATGCCACCCGAGTGGTCCGCGGGCAGCACGAGCTCGCGCCGCATGCGCATCTGCGCCGCGTCGCAGTCGGCGACGTGCTCGATCGTCTCGCACATGGACCACACCGTGTCGCTCTCGGCGAACGGGCTCGCGACCTGCTCGGGGCGCGGGTCGAAGGCGGCATTCTTGGCGCGTGGGCGACCTGCGCGCGTCTCCGGCAGCGTCGAGACGGGGCGCGGCATGAGCCACGCGTCGAACGGCACGCCGTCGACGTACTCCATGGTGAAGAACCAGCTCGTGCCGTCCTGGTGCAGCTCGTGGAGGCTCACGAGGTTCTCGTGGCTCACGTCGGCGACGGTGCGGAACTCGGACTTGAAGCGGCGCAGCGCCCAGGACTGGCTCTCGTGCGCCAGCTTGAGCGCCACCAGCTGCTGCTCGTCACGGTCCCAGGCCTGGTAGACCGTGCCGAAGCCGCCGCTGCCGAGCACCTTCAAGAGCTCGTAGCGCGTCGTCGCGCTCGTGGTCTGCGGGTCGTGGGCCAAGGTACCGGGCGGCTCGGAAACGAGTCGGCGCATGATCTATCTCCCCAGCGGCTCGCCCATCGAGCCGTGTGGCAGCATGCATTTCAACATCCGGGCCAGGCCTCGCCGAACCTCATCACGTCAGCCTGCAGAGCGGTCGTGCGGCACTTTCGTGAACCCGCGAAGCGCTACGGTAGGGCCGCTCGCTGGCTCGCCCTACGGTAGCTACCGTCGTGCGCGCTACCGTCGGCAGCCTTGCCACCGCCGCTCACTTGCGCCACAACGCGAGGCGATGGCGCACCGCTCGAAGACACTCGAGTTCGAGCTCCAAGGGGAGACTCGCAAGGTCCCGACCTACGATCAGATGGCGGCCGCGCAGCCGGTCCCGTCGCTGACCGTGCTGCACCATCCCAAGCTGGCGCGGGTCGGCGATCGCGTGCGCCTGCCGCAGCTCGCCGAGGGCACCAAGGGTCGCGTCGAGCTGTCGCGGCTGGGCCCCGAGCTCGCGCCGCCGTTCGCGACCGCCACGCTGCCGCTGGCGACGCCGTTCGTCAGCCGCAAGCCGGTGGTGCTGTCGAGTGAGGCCGAGCCCGACGGCATCCTCACCATCGACGCCAGCGAGCTAGGCCCGGGTGCGGTGGTCGTCGACGGCCAGCCGCTCACGGGCGCCATCGCCATCCCGCGCCGCCTGCTCGACGAGGGCGTGGTCATCGAGCTGGCCGAGCAGGTCATCGTGCTGCTGCACCACTTGAGTGATCAGGTGAAGGCGCCATCGCACGGCCTGGTCGGCGCCAGCGACGGCGTGGTCGCGGTGCGCGATGCCATCACCCGCGCGGCGCGCGGCAACACGCCCGTGCTCATCCGCGGCGAGACCGGCACCGGCAAGGAGCTCGTCGCACACGCTGTGCACAAGGCCAGCACGCGCTCGCTCGAGCCCTACCTGACGGTCAACATGGCGGCCGTGCCCGCGACGCTCGCGGCGTCCGAGCTGTTCGGCCACGCCAAGGGCGCGTTCTCGGGCGCCAACACCGCCTCGCTCGGCTACTTCGGGCGGGCCGACGGCGGCACGCTCTTCATGGACGAGATCGGCGACACGCCGCGCGACGTGCAGGCAGCGCTCCTGCGTGTGCTCGAGACGGGCGAGCTGCAGCAGGTCGGTGCGCAGCGGATGAAGCTCGTCGACGTGCGCCTCTTGGCCGCGACCGACGCCGACCTCGACGCCGAGGTGGCCGCCGGCAACTTCCGCGCGCCGCTGCGCTATCGCCTCTCGCAGCAGGAGATCCGCATCCCGCCGCTGCGCACGCGCAAGGACGACATCGGGCGCCTGCTCGTGCACTTCCTGCGCCTCGAGCTGGCCGAGCTCGGCCGCGAGCCCGAGCTCGACGACACCACCGCCGACGGCACCAGCTGGATCCCCGCCACGCTCGCGTCGCGCCTCGCGCGCCACGCCTGGCCCGGCAACGTGCGCCAGCTGCGCAACGTGGCGCGCTGGCTCGCCCGCCTCGAGCACCGCCAGCGCCCGGTCGCCAACGACGCCGAGCTCACCAACCTGCTCGGCCCGACCGCCGAGCCGCTGCCCGAGCTCACGCCCGCACCCCACTTCTCGCGCGCGACCGCCGAGTACTCGCGCCCGGCCGAGCGCCCCGCGAGCGTCGAGACATTCTATCGGGGCAGCGACGCGCAGCGCGCGACGGTCGAGGTGAAGCGCGGCGACCTGCTCGAGCGCATCGAGCAGATCCGCGCCGTCGAGGCCGCCGCCGCGCCGACCGCCGACAAGCGCAAGCGCAGCCCATCGGAGATCGGGCCCGAGGAGCTCGAGGCGCTGATGGAGCGCCACGCGTACAAGCTCGGCAACGTCGCCGACGAGCTCGGCATCTCACGCCCCGCGCTCAACGAGCTGGTCGACGCGCACCCGCGGCTGGGCCGCGCGCAGAGCCTCAGCAAGGACGACATCATCGCCGCGCAGGACGCCTGCGGCGGTGACCTCGCCAAGATGTGGCGCGTGCTGCGGGTGTCCGAGAAGTCGCTCAAGCTGCGCATGAGCGCGCTCGGCCTGCGCTCCTGACGCCTTACGGTAGGCTACCGTAGCTACCGTCCGGGTGCGACCGTCGCGCGCCGACCGCAGCACCGCAGACCCGCCTGCAAGGCGGTCGCGAGGCCCTGGCACGAAAGCCGCAATGAGTTCTCCCGTCAGCTCGCACCGGGAGATTCCACATGCGCCTCGTCCACTCGCTCATCTGCCTCGCCCCCATCGCCTTCACCTTCGTCGCCTGCGACACCAACGCCGACGAGCCCGTCGCCGTCGCCTCGGTCGGCATGACCGTCGCCCCGCACCTCACCGACGCGAGCGACTGCCGCGTGCCGCGCCAGGACATGACCCCGTCGCTCGACGCCGCCCAGCACGCCGCCGCGAGCTGCAGCAGTGACGCGGACTGCACCGTCGCGGTGAGCGACACCATGTGCTTCGGCGCGACCCAGCATGCGGTCAGCTTCGCCGGCCTCGACCAGTTCCTGCTGCGCGTCGCCCGCGCCGACGCGCGCTGGTGCGCGACCGTCCCGGACAGCTGCTCGAGCGACGACACGACCACGTCGGCGACCGCCGTCTGCCAGGCCGGCCTCTGCGAGCTGCGCGCCACGACGTCGACCTGCGGCCCGGGCGAGGTGCTGACGAGCGAGGGCTGCATCGCCAAGGAGACCGCGCATGGCAAGGCCGAGCGCGCCCTGGCGGTGGCGGTCGAGCAGGCCGCGGCGTGCGACAGCGACAGCGAGTGCGTCGCGGTCGTCGACATGACCGGCTGCGCGTCGGCCTGCGGGGTGGCCATCAACGGCAAGCAGGCCGGCCCGTTCAGCGAGCGCATGACCGACATCGTCAGCGACTACTGCCGCGCGGCGGTCGGCGGCGACGTGAGCTGCGCCGCGACCACGCCGGTCTGTGTCGCGCATCGCTGCGAGCTGGTGGCCAGCCACTAGCCCGCGCGCCCGCGGCGTGAGCCTTCCACGGGAATGCGGACCCGTGGTGCTCACGCAGCGCCAGGCCGGTTGCTCGATCCACGTGCCGTGCGGGCCGCGTGATCGTGCAGCCGGCCTTCTTTCGTTGGGGCGCATGCGCTAGGGTCCGCGCCATGACGTTCCGGCCCGCCTCGCTCCTCGTCCTGTTCTTGATGCCCGCCTGTGGCGACGACACGTCGCGCGGCGGCCACGACGTCACCCACACGAGCGACGTGAGCTTCCCCGACGCGACCACGGCGACGACGACCACCGCCGCGGACACCAGCGTCGCGAGCGACACGGGCACCAGCGACACGGACAGCGCGGACCCGAGCGTCACGATCGCGGACACGAGCGTTGTCGATACGACCGTCGCGGACACGACGGTCGCGGACACGACCGTCACGACCAGCGAGGACGCGACCATCGAAGACACGACCATCGAGGACACGAGCGTCGCCGACACGAGCGGCCCGACGTGCTTCACGCTGCCCGCGAGCCACGCGCGCTTCGTGGTGGTCGCGCGCCCGTACTCCGAGCCCGACGGCGACGCGTCCGATCGCTGGGAGGTCTTGCCGCTCCTGAGCGACGGCGCGCTCGGCAAGGCGACCGACAGCTTCACCATGGATCGCGCCGGCTTCGGCCACGTGTCGTTCAGCGCCGACGGCGCGCTCGGCGCGGTCGCGACCGATAACGGCGACATCGACGTGTTCGCGCTCAGCGAGGCAGGCAAGGCCACGGTGATCGGCGACGGGCTCGACCTCGGTGTCTACGCCGACTCCGTGCAGGTTGCCGGCGACCAGTTGTTCATCGTCGACAGTAATTGGCAGAACAATGGCGGAGGAATCTACGTGGCCAGCTTCGGCTGCGACGGCACGCTCGGCGCGGCGCACCTGCTGTATGCCACCAAGAACGCCTACGGCCTCTATCGGCGCGCCGACGGCAAGCACCTGGTGGCCGCCAAGGAGGCCGTCGACACGACCTTCGGCGCGCTCGCGCTGGTGTCGCCCAAGAGCGCCTCGTGGGAGCGCCTCGCGACCGCCAACCCGTTCGACGCCGACGCCATCATCTCCAAGCTGGCGCTCACCGCCGACGGCAAGTTCGCATTGGTCGGCGACAATCAGTTCTTCTCCGAGACGCCGAACCGGGTCGCCGCGATCGCCGTCGACACGAACACCCTCACGACGATCGACGTGCTGAGCCCCATCGAGGACCCGTTCGACATCGTCGTCTCGCCCATGAACGACGCGGTCCTGGTGGTGACCGGCTACGCCAATGACGTGCGTGTGCTCGACTACGATGCGACGCGCCTGCACCCATTCATCGACATGGGCGTGCCCGACTACGTCACCCAGAAGCCGCAGCTGCCGGCCGACGCGATCCTCGTCGGCGGCGCGTTCCCGAACCTGGTCTTCGTGACCGAGAACCAGGCCATCCGCCGCTTCCAGTTCGAGGGCAACGGCGAGATCTCCGATCTGGGGCGCACCGCCACCGCGGCGAGCGAGTCCTTCGAGCTCATCCCCGGCGCGCTCGGCGTCCAGCCCTGAATGATTCTGGAGCACTCATTGCGCCCATTGTCGATCCTCGCACTGCACTGATTCAGCGCGGGCCGAGAGCGGGTCGAATTCAGGTGCGCGCGTGGATGTGGAAGTGGACGCGCGCGGATCGCGGGGAGCGGTTCGGGGCACGCTGCCGCCGCCGGGGTCAGGGACCTTGCAGGCCGATGGTGATCTGGTGGGCCTGCACCGCGTCGCCGAAGCCGGGCAGGAAGCGGTAGCCGACGAGCAAGGGGCCGAAGCGGAAGTCGACGCCGACGCGCAGGTCGAACGTGTGCGCGTTGTCGATGTCGCCGCCGTCCTGCACGACCAGCGGGCAGGCTTGGCTGGACGGGTTGCAGGCGGGGTCGGTGCTGCGGAGCAGCGGGCCGTTGGCCTCGATGAGCTCGTCGTTGAAGAGGCCGCCGGCCGCGAAGTCGACGTAGATGGGCAGCGCCGAGGCATGGAGGAGCTGGCGGTACTGGAGCTCGAGGCCGAGCCTCACGGCCTTGCCGCCCGAGGTGCTCACGACGCCGCTGCCGAGGCCGTCGGCGGCTTCGACGGCGGTCAGGTGGTCGTCGGTGTCGCCGACCGCGAAGCCGACGCTGCCGACGATGCCGAGGCGGTCCCAGAGCGCCACGCCGAAGTCGAGCTCGAAGATGGTCGCCACGTCCGAGTCGATTCCGAAGAGACGATTCTGCGTCGAGTCGCCACCCAGCGCGCCCTGGATCTCGGCGCCCGCGCGGATGCCGAAGATCTTCTGCACGCCGGCGCAGCGCTCCATGAAGTGGCTGTTGTCGGACATCACGTAGGCCGGCACGACGCGCCGACCCGAGGTCAGGATGCCGAGCAGGTGACCGTCGCCGTCGACGACCGGCGCGCCCGGGCGTAGCTCCCCGGACTCGGCTGCGAGCGTGAAGGCGTGCGGCTCGGTCGAGGCGACCAGCACACGCACCATGGGGTCGTGCTCGACCTTGTACTTGTGGCTCTTGCCGAGCGTGTAGACCGTGCTGCCGGGCTCGACCGACTTCATCGACACGGTCAGGCCCTGGTGGCCGAGGCTCTTCTCGGGCTTCAGCGTCCACATCAGGCGCGGGCCGTCGTGATAGACCCAGCCCTCGGCCTCGACCTCCGGCTCGCCCGGCACGTTCACCGTGATGGTGCGCGCGCGGTCCTTCTCGCCCGCGTACGACCAGACGGTGTTGCCGTCGCCGACCAGCACGCCGAGGCGATAGGCCCACACCGACTCGACGTGCACGATCGCCTGGCGCACGTCCTGCTCCCACGGCATCGGGGTTGGCTCGGCCGCGTATGCGGTACCTGCGAACAACACGAATGGAATCAGCGCCCAGCGGATCATGTGTGGCCTCCGCTCCCCCGTGTCGGCACGCATGCCGCGCGAGGCAACTCAGGCGACGGCTGGACGTCGCGATGGCGTCGTGCGCGCGAGCGCCGCCTCGAGCTCGGCGAGCACGATGGGCTTCGGCACGAAGTCGTCCATGCCCGCGTCGCGCGCGGCCAGTCGATCTTCGTCGAGCACCGTCGCGCTCATGCCCACGATGCGCGGGCGCTCGTGCGGCGCCCAGCGCTCACACAGCGCGCGCGCGGCCTCGAGGCCGTCCATCTCGGGCATCTGGATGTCGAGGAACACCACGTCGTAGCTCTGGCGCTCGACCGCCGCCAGGGCCTCCTCGCCGTTGGCCACGAAGTCCGCCGAGTAGCCGAGGCGCTGCAGCATGAAGCGCGCGACGAGCTGGTTCACGGAGTGATCCTCGGCCACCAGGATGCGCAGCGGGTGGGACTCGCCGAGCATGTCGCCCGTCGTCGCGGGCAGCTTGTCGCGGCTCTTCACGCTGTGGGTGATGGCGTCGCGCAGGCAGTCGTGGAGCCGCTGTGACTTCACCGGGTGCAGCAGCACGATGCCGTCGCGGCGCGTGCTCGCGAGCCACACCAGCGGCAGCTTCGGGCGCTCGGCGCGCAGCAGATCGACGAGCGCGTCGGTGCCCGCGACCTGATCGTCGACGACCACCACGTCGAATGGCTCGCCCGCGTAGATCGACTTCGACGCCTCGGTCGCGAGCGGCGTGCTGGTGACCTCCATGCCGAAGGCCTCGAGCTCGCGCTGCCACGCGCGGCGGCTCGCGTCGCGCACGTCGACCAGCAAGGCGCGCCGCCCGCGGAGCACCTCGTCGGGCGCGGCGGGCGTGTCCGGCAAGGCCGTCACGCGCACGGTGAAGTGGAACGTGGAGCCCTGGCCGAGCGCGCTGCGCACGCCGATGGTGCCGCCCATCAGGCCGACCAAGCGCTTGGCGATCGACAGCCCGAGGCCGGTGCCGCCGAAGTTGCGCGCGGCGTTCGAGTGGACCTGCGAGAACGCCTCCCAGAGTCGCAGCTGCGCGTCCGCGCTGATGCCGATGCCTGTGTCGCTCACCGCGAAAGCGAGCTCGGTGTCGCCGTCGCTCGGCCGCGCGCTCACCGTGAGCCACACCACGCCGCGCTCGGGCGTGAACTTCACGGCGTTCGAGAGCAGGTTCAGGAGCACCTGGCGGAGCCGGCTCACGTCGCCCACCAAGAGGGCCGGGACGGCGCCATCAAGACCGAAGCCGATGGCCAGCGACTTGGCCTGCGCCGGGCCTGCGATGAGATCGAACGAGGTCTCGATGCAGTCGCGCAGCGAGAACGGCGCGCGCTCGAGCACGACCTTGCCAGCCTCGATCTTCGAGTAGTCGAGGATGTCGTTGATGAGGTGCAGGAGGTGCTCGCCGCTGTTGCGGATGACCGCGGCGTGGTCGCGCTGCTCGGCCGACAGCGAGGTGTCGAGCAGGATGGAGCTCATGCCGATGACGGCGTTCATCGGCGTGCGGATCTCGTGCGACATGGTCGCGAGGAACGCCGACTTCGCGCGCGTCGCGTCCTCGGCGGCGGTGCGCGCCTCCTCGAGCACACGCGCCTGGTCCGCGAGGAGCGCCGCCTGCAGGCGCCAGTGCGAGCCCGTGCGCGCGATGACGTAGAAGAGCGCGGTCGCGAGCAGCCCGCCGAGCGCCACGAAGAGCGGCGCGAGCGGCTCGGTGAGCGGCACGAAGTCGGGCTTGCCCACGAAGCGGATGGACCACATCCGCCCCGGCATGGAGATGGGCGTCAGGGCATCGAAGCCCTCGTGCACGAGCGGGCGCGGGCTCAGATCAGGGGCCGTGCCGGCGGTCGAGTACAGCAGCGAGCCGGTCTGCGGCGCGAGCCCGTCATAGACCTCGTAGTCGAGCGCGACGGGGTCGTGGCCGAGCAGCTCGTCGATGAAGGCCTGCGCGCGAAACGCCGCCGTGAGCCAGCCGACGAGGCGCCCACCGGGGGCGTGCACGGCGAGGTACGCGATGAAGCCGGCCTCCTCGCCGGTGGCGCCCGCGAGCTTCACGCGTGGGCTCAAGATGACGCGGCCGCTCTGGTCCGAGCGCTCCATCGCGTGACGCCGCTGTGGCTCCTGCATCATGTCGACGCCGAGCACCAGCTGGTTCTCGGCGCTGAACGGCGCCACGTAGAGGATGGGCGAGTGCATGGGCGGCGTGCTCGACGCGGCCACGGGCGAGCGTGGCGTGTAGGCACGAATGTGTGCCTCATCGGCCAGGCCATCCGGCAGCGGCCCAGCGCGCACGCGCGCGACGAACGCGTCGAGCTCGGCGGCGGGCACGGCTGCGGCGAAGCTCAGCGACTTGAAGCCCGGGTACCGATCGGGCAGCTGCAGCGTGTCGACGTAGTGGCGCCAGTCGGTGAGCGTCACGTCGTCCGAGGCGTTGAACAGCCCGAGCCCGCCACGCAGGACCTGCACGTAGGCGGTCATGCGCGCCTCCATCGCGGTGTCGATGCGCGCGACCTCGGCGGCCTTGCGCGCGCGCTGGTAGTCCACGATGAGCACGCGCGTCTGCCACGCGCCGAGCGCCGTCGCGGCCAGCATCAGGACCACGACGAGCGTGCGCCAGTCGGCGCGCGACGGCGGCGCCCGACTCACCACGAGCGGGGCACGTGGCCAGATAGAAAGGAGGGATACATCGATCTGGCAGTAGGGCCTGTGCGTCTCCGCCCGTCAAGGAGCCGCGCGCGCGTGCGCAGCCCGCGATCCGCTATCCGCGCGCGTCCACGTCCACTCCCATGCGTTCGGAAGAGCGCCGCGCGCGCTGACGTGGACGTGGACGCGAGCGGGAGGAGGTGGGCGCGAGGAGGCACGCGGCGGCCGCGCGCGGCGCAGCCCGCGACCCGCGATCCGCGCGCGTCCGCATCCACTTCCACGCGCGGACGTGCACGCGAGCCGGAGAGCATCAGGGCTTCGGCACGACCTGCAGGTTCTTGGTCAGGCCGTCGCCGCCGCGGGCCCCGGCGCGGGCCTGGCCGCTCGGGCCCGGCTGGCCGCCGGAGCCGCCGGTCAGGCTCGTGTCCGCCAGCGAGAAGGTGTTGTTGCTGGCGTAGCCGACCGTGAGCGCGCTCGGCTGCTGCCACACGGCGATGCCGAAGCTCGCGCCGCCGCAGCCGCCACCGCCGCCGCCCGCCTCGCCGCCGAAGCCGCCGCGCCCGCCGTTGCCCGCGCGGAAGCCGGCCCAGAAGTCCTGGCTGCCGCCGCCCCGGCCGCCGTTACCGGGCGTGCCGCCGTTGCCGCCGAAGCCGCCCGAGCCGCCGTCGCCGCCGA
>Ga0164241_10004737_pt1 | contig 13021 bp, 10 predicted proteins | sample OricomyardsoilBY_FD_108780 | JGI IMG/M metagenome (GOLD analysis project Ga0164241, IMG submission 108780) | Backyard soil microbial communities from Emeryville, California, USA - Original compost - Back yard soil (BY) | ecosystem: Environmental > Terrestrial > Soil > Unclassified | place: USA...
CCCCACCCACGCGGGGCGCAGCCCCGCGTTTGGGAGGGGCCGCCGGCGCGCAGCCGCGCAGCGGCGAGCACCGCCGGGGGGGTGGGCATCCCTCGCTGTCGACAAAACGTCGACGGCGGTTCCGAAGAACCGCCGTCTAGTGGAGCTGAGGGGGATCGAACCCCTGACCTCTGCATTGCGAACGCAGCGCTCTCCCAGCTGAGCTACAGCCCCGGGGAGAAAGGAGGCCGGGACACTAACCGCGGGCGCCAAATGGTCAAGCAAAAAGCTGAAATCGATGAGGAATAATTCGTCTCGGCGCAGTCCTTGGCGTTTGCCGCGGTTGTGTTGGCCGAGTGCCTTGACCCTCAGATCGACGTGATTATGTTGCGCCCCGTCGGTCACTCGGGAAGAGCCCGAACCGCAAAGATTCAAGGTTTCCGAGGCGCCAAGCGTCGGGGCCGAAGCCGGCATAGCCGGCAGGAGTTGAGGAGTAAGCGCTATGGGCAAGATCATCGGAATCGACCTCGGGACGACCAACAGCGTCGTTTCGGTCATGGAAGGCAAAGAAGCCAAGGTCATCGTCAACGAAGAGGGCGCGCGCACGACGCCGTCCGTCGTTGCCTGGGATGACAAGGGTGAGGTGCTGGTCGGTCAGATTGCCAAACGCCAGGCCGTGACGAATCCGGAAAATACGGTCTACTCGTCCAAGCGGTTCATTGGCCGTCGCTTCGAAGAAGGCTCGCAAGAAGCCTCGCGCGTTCCTTACAAGGTCGTGAAGGGCCCGAACGGTGACGCTTGGATCGAAGCGCGCGGCAAGGCCATGGCGCCGCCCGAGGTCGCAGCGAAGGTGCTGCAGAAGCTGAAGAAGGCGGCTGAAGATTACCTGGGCGAGAAGGTGACCGAAGCTGTCATCACCGTGCCGGCGTACTTCAACGACGCCCAACGCCAGGCGACGAAGGACGCCGGCCGCATCGCCGGCCTCGACGTCAAGCGCATCATCAACGAGCCGACCGCGGCCGCGTTGGCGTACGGCCTGGACAAGAAGAACAACGAAATCATCGCCGTTTACGACTTCGGCGGCGGCACCTTCGACATCTCGATTCTCGAGGTGGGTGACAACGTCGTTCAAGTTATTTCGACGAACGGCGACACTCATTTGGGCGGCGACGACGTCGACCACATGGTCATGGACTGGCTGGTCTCCGAGTTCAAAAAGGACACGGGCCTGGACGTGTCCAAGGACAAGATGGTGATTCAGCGTCTGAAGGACGCGGCCGAGCAGGCGAAGATCGAGCTGTCGAACAAGCAAGAAACGACGATCAACCTGCCGTACCTGACCGCCGACGCCTCGGGTCCGAAGCATTTGCAGAAGCAGCTGACGCGCAGCAAGCTCGAGCAGATGATCCGCCCGCTGGTGGATCGCTCGATGGAGCCGCTGAAGCGCGCGCTGGAAGACGCCAAGAAGAAGGCCAGCGACATCAACGAGGTCGTGTTGGTCGGTGGCTCGACGCGCATTCCGCTCGTGCAAGAGACGGTCAGCAAGTTCTTCGGCAAAGAGCCGCACAAGGGCGTGAACCCGGACGAGGTCGTCGCCATCGGCGCGGCCGTGCAGGGCGGCGTGCTGAGCGGTGACGTGCAGGACGTGGTCTTGCTCGACGTCACTCCGCTTTCGCTGGGTGTCGAAACCCTGGGCGGCGTGATGACGGTGATGATTCCGCGCAACACCACGATTCCGACGCAGAAGAAGGAAATCTACTCGACCGCGAGCGACAACCAGACCTCGGTCGAAATCCACGTGCTGCAGGGCGAGCGCGCCGAGGCGCGTTACAACCGCACGCTCGGCAAGTTCCATCTCGAAGGGCTGCCGGCCGCTCCGCGCGGCATGCCGAAGATCGAAGTGACGTTCGACATCGATGCCAACGGCATCTTGTCGGTCGGCGCCAAAGATCTGGCGACGGGCAAGGATCAGCGCATCACGATCACGGCGTCGTCCGGCATCAACAAGGACGACATCGACCGCATGGTCAAGGAAGCGGCCGCGCACGAAGAAGAGGACAAGAAGCGCCGCGAAGAGATCGAGCGTCGGAACAAGCTCGACAACATGTGTTACACGCTCGAAAAGCAGATCAGCGAGAACAAGGACAAGCTGGAAGGCATCGACATTGCCGGCATCGAGAAGCTGATCAAAGAAGGCCGCGAGGCGGTCGAGAAGCAGGACGACGCCAAGGTGCAAAGCGTGCTCGAGCAGCTCGAGAAGGAAGCGCACGCGATGGCCGCCAAGATGTACGAAGGCGTGGGCGGCCCTCCTCCTGGCGGCGCCCCGGGCCCCGGTGCCGACGGTGGTGGCCCCGCCCCCGGCGAGGACGGCGCCGGCAAAAAGAAGAAGGGCGGCGACGTGATCGACGCCGAGTTCGAAGAGTCGAACTGAGCTTCTAAGTCGTACGACGGAAACGCTCGGACCCTGAGGGGTTCGGGCGTTTCTCATTTGGTGGCGGTGCGTTCCAGTGGCGGTTGACGCGTTTGTGACACGGCCCGGCTGGCGGCCGGAGAGCGACGTCCTAGAATTAGGGCGTGACCTCGCTCCCCCCCGAAGCGCCGCTCGTTGAGCCACTTCGGGAGAAGGCGCTACGGTTCATACGCTCACTGATCGTGGGCAGCGGCGGCACCGCGCTGGACTTCGCCGCGCTGACTTTGAGTCTGAGGCTCTTTCATATCGACGCCATGTGGGCACGTATGATCGGCTTGGTCGCAGGCGGCGTACTACTGTTCTTTGGCAGCCGGTCGTTCGCGTTTCGCGCCAACGCCGAGCGTCCGGGTCCACAAGCTACGCGCTTCGTGGTCTCGGAGCTGATCGGCTTCCCATTGAACATGTTGATGTTCAAGCTGTTGCTGTACGTGTTGCCAGCGGTCGCGCCCGAGCTTTTGAGCCTAGTCGCGAATTTTGCGCTGTTTCTCACGTACTATTATCCGGTGCGCAGCTACGTGGTCTTCAGGGCGCCGGCACCGCGAGTGTTCGTGAAGGTCGCTCCCACGAAGAGGGCCGCACCGAGGCGAGGACGGCTCGCCGCGGCGAAGTAATCGCGCTGATCGCTTCGCCGCGGCGCAAGTCGACGGCTAACGGTTCGCTTTCTGTCGGGCTTCTCCCTTCAGCTCGCGCACTTTGCCCTCGGCCTGCATCTGCTCGTTGTCGATCACGGCGCCCACGCGATTCTTGAGCGCACCCGTCACTTCTTCGACCTTGCCTTTGCCGCGCTCGGCGGACTTGGCCGCCTCTTCTTTGGCCGCGCCTTTGGCTTCTTTGGCGCGACCTTCGGCTTCCATCTGCTCGTTGTCGATCAACTTGCCGACGGCGCCTTTGAGCTTGCCACCCAGCTTCTCGGCCGCGCCTTCACTACGTTTGCTCGCGTTGCTCATGCTGTCTCCTTTTCAGGTACGGACAGATGGTTAGCAAGCGGCGTGCCGTCGGCGCGAAGGCACGCGCTGACCTTTCAGCGCCGCAACTGGCGCTGGAGTCGTGCATTGGGCTCGACACAAAGGCCTCTGCGAGGTCTATCGCCCCGCCCCCGTACGCCGGCTGATCAGACAGACCTACGGGAACGCGGCCTTGTACGCCGCTTCGTCGAAGCCCACCAGCGCGCCTTCGCTCGTCAACGCGAACGGCCGCTTGATCAACTTGCCGTCGCTGGCCAGCGCGTCCAGCGCCTGCGCCTCCGTCACGTTGCCGGCCGCCAGCTTCTGACCCCAGCCGCCTTCGCGGTAGGACAGGCCCGACGCGTTGAATAGCTTCTTGAGCGGCACGCCGCTCTTGAGCGCGCGCTGCAGCTCTTGCTTTTTCGGTGGCGTCGTAACGATGTCCACGGGCTCGTAGTCGACGCCGCGGCCGTCGAGCCACTTGAGCGCCTTCCGGCACGTCGAGCACTTGGAGTATTGGTAAACTTTGACGACCATCCCCCGCAGCTTACCTCAGGCGGGCCGAAGCGCGCGACAGCGCGCGGCAGAACGTTTACACCGCGCTTACAGAGCGTTTGCCAGGGCGCGCTAGCGCGCCTACCCTCGTAGCAATGCGCTCTTGGGTAGGTAGTGCTTGCATCGCTTGTTCGCTCGTCGCTTGTGGCCCCAAGCCGGAGGCAAAGCTGCCGCCCAGGCCCGTCGAAGCGGCCCCCATCGCAGCCGTGGCGGAGGCGCCGGACCTATCGCCGGTCGTTCGGCCCGCCGAGATCGTGGTGGTAGGTCGGATCGCCCGGCCCCGGTTGCTCGCCGAAACGCTGACGAAGTGGAGCTCGCTGCCCGTGCGCGTCGAGGACATGATGCCCAAGCAGGCGCGCGTGCTTTCGGGCGCCGTCTTGTGGGAGGCGCCGGTCGAGATGCTGGTGGCGCTGGACGCGTTCGGGGAAGGTAAGCTGCCGCCGCCGCTGATCATCGGCTCGGTCGGGCTCAAATCGGTCGACGCCGCGCTGAGCGCCGCCGACGCATTGCAAATGTCGACCCGAAAGGTTGCGCCGGGCATCTTTCGCGTGGGCGATTTTCCGGATGCCAGCTGTGCGATCGCGGTGAGCCTGGGCCAGGCGCCGGCGCGGTTGATCTGCGGACGGGGCACCAAAGACGTGGACGCGTTGTTACCGTACGCGACCCGCGGCTTGCCCAATGAGCCCCAAACCGGCGCGGATTTCGAGCTCACCCTGGATGCGAAGCCGATTCAGGCTCACTATGGCCACGACGTGACCGCGCTGCGGCTGTTCGCAGGCGTCGCTCAACGAGAGATCGCGCTCGACTCGCCTCAGTTCGACCGCGCGCTGCAGGACGCCATTTACGGCGGCGTCGACGAAGTCATCAACCTGTTCAACGACCTGGACCAGCTGCGGTTCGAAGCGCGTCTGGACGCGGCGCGCAACGTGCTCACCGGCTCGGCGGAGCTGCGGCTGAAGGGCGACAGCTCATGGACGGCGGGAACGATCGCGGCCATGAAGCCCGTTGCGATCCCCGCCACGGTGCCGCGCTTGCCGCCGGGCGCGACGCTGGCTGGCTACAACACGACCTTGCCCTCCGAGCGCTACGCCGCCATCGCACGGATCGCCGGCGAAATGGCGGAAGGCGTGTTGACCCAGCAGAAGCTTCCCGAGGCCACCCGCAAGCGCGCACGGCACCTGATCGACTCTTGCTTCAGCAAGCTGCCGGAGAGCTTTGCCTTCGCGATGAGCCCGGCCCAAAAGGACGCCATCGGCTACCAGCACGCCGACACCATGCTGACCCGCCTCAGTGAGCCCGCGGATCGCGCGCTGGGCATGTACGGCGACTACTTTGCGCTCGTCAACGACCCCGCCGTCAAACGCTGGGCAAAGACCAAGCTCCAGGTGGACGAGAAGGTCTGGCCCAAGATCACGAAAAAGTCGTTCAAATTGGCCGGATTCAAGGCGCCCGCGACGCTTTTCGAGCTCACCGTCGACATGAGGGCCGTTGCCGCCATCAGCGACAAGGTCGCCAAGGCAGTCGAGAACATGCTGCCGCCCGCTGATTCCAAGCAGCTGAGCCGTATCAGCATCGTGGTCCAGCCGGACGGAGACTTCACGTATGTGCTGACGGGCGACGATCCGAAAGAGATGGCGCGCGTCATGGCCGAGCATCGCAAGAGCGAGCCGGGCATCGCCTTCGCCAAACCCGCCCGCAACGACAAGATCATCGCCGCCGGCTTCCTGACGTTGGCGTACGTGGCGCGCACCATCGAACGCCGCGCCAAGAAGCCCGAGATCGGCAAGGCGGTGGCCAGCGCACCCAACCACGGCGAGACGCCGATCCCCTTCTCGACGACCGTGGGTGCGGGCAGCGCTCGTGTGGATTGGGAGCTACCGGCGGCAGTGCTCAGTGACGCGACGTCCGCCGCCATCAACGTTGCGCCCTCGATGAAGGACGTGTTCGGCCGGCCCGACAAGGCGCCCCTCTCCGGCCCCGTCGGCATCGAGCACTAGCCGACCCCGCACTTCGATAAGCCTAAGAGATCCAAAACTTTGGCCTCTTGTGTCGGCCAAGGTATGCACAGGTGGTCTGATGTATGTCTTGAGACGACATCTTGCTGCCCTCGCCAGTGCAGCCCTGTTTTTGGCCGCGATTCCTGCCCAGGCCGCGGCCGGCTGGGTGGAAACGCGCGTCACCGCTCACGCTGCGACCGTGGACGTGGAGCGTAACGGCACCGCCACCGTCACCCAGGAGCTGGGGATTCGGCTCCGCGGCGGCCCGCTCGCGGAGCTGCCGGTGGCCGGCGTCGACGGCGATGCCGAGCCCCTGCCCGACGCGACCGTGATCTGCACCGACGACCAAAAGTTCGGCACGGTGCCGCTTTCGGTCACGCGCGAGCCCGACGGCTCGTTGAAGCTCACGGTGGAGCGCGAGCGCGGCCTGAAGACGGGCTCGTACGTCTTTCGCTTCAGCTACCGCACGCAGCTGGCAAAGCGCGAGCTGATCCGTCGCGTGGGTAACCACGTCGAGCTGCGCTGGGTGGGCCCACGCTTCGAAGACGGGCTCGACTCCGCGCGCGTCACGTTCCGCGTCCCGGAAGCCAACGTGGCCCCCGTCTTGCCCAGCCCCGGCTCGAGCGGCGGTGCCGTGAACGAGCTCGACGAGCTGGGCGGCGTCTTCGTTGGCAATTTGCGGCGCGCGCCGGGCAAGGACGAGCTGGAAATCATGCGACCGCACGTCGCCCGCGGCGAGCCCGCGCTGTGGCGCGTGTGGGTGGCCGATTCGGCGTTCGACGCGTTCAGCGCGAACGCGGCCCCGAAGTCGGCGGGCCTGCTCGCGTCACGCGAGCTCGGCGAGTCACCGCGAGAGCGGCTGGGCTGGCTGCTGGGCGCGGTGGCGGCGGGCTTGGCGTTTGGCTTGCTGGTGTTCTTCAAGTGGCGCGGGTTTCAGGCGGCGGCCGCGCTGCGTAATGCCGCGGCGTGCGCGCTCGTGCCCCTGCCTCCCGGCGTGCGCGCGGCGCTCGGCGGCGTGCTGCTGGGCCTGGCCGTGATCGCGGGCGGCCGTTGGGACGAGCCGACGCTGGTTGGGCTCTTGCTTCTGGGCGCCATGGCGTGCGCCGCGCTGTACGCGACGCCGGGTCGGCCGGCTCCGCGCGGTCCGGGCCAGTGGCTGCCGCTGTCGGAGGCCGATGCATTTACGGCCCAGAACGCGCGCTTGCCGGGGCGCTTTTTGGACGCCAGCAGCCTGCCCGGCGCGTTGGTGCTGGGTGTGCTTTTGGTGGCGGTGGTGGTGCTGCACTTCGTCGAACGCCAACATTCGCCGTACCGAGCCGTCGAGCTGCTGCTGGGCAGCACCGTGCTGCTGCCGGTGTTCTTGACCGGACGTGCCCACGAGCTGCCGGTAGTGCCAGGTGGCGATCCGCGTCGGATGCTGGAGCGCGTGCTGCGCGGGCTTCGTCGGCGTGGACTGCGCGCGGTACCGCTGGCGCGCTTGCCGCAAGGCAGCCGCAACGCCGATGAGCTGCGCCTGCTGCTGCAGCCGCGCGGTGCGCTGGCCGGGCTGATGGCGGTTGAAGTTGGCACTGACCATGCGCTCGGCTTGGGCGGTATCGTCGCCGAGCCGTACGTGCTGCTGCGCGTGCGCGAAGGTTCGCCGTGTGCGAGCGCGCTGCCCGCGCAAACGTCGTTTCAGCGCGGCAGGAAGGCCGAAGAGCGCGTCGCCGTGCTCCGGCCCAAGCTACCGACCGTCACCGAGACGCTCGCGCTGGTGGCCGAGTTGTTCGAAGTGCTGACTCAGGCCCCGTCGCCGCCGTCCAGCAACGCCGCGAGCTCCGCCGGCAAGGGCGCTTCGGCGCGGAAACCGGCTCGCCCCGCGTCCCCCGCCCACGCGATGTAACTACCGTGGAGCGCGTGGCGCTCGCCCAAGCGTGGCTCGGGCGCGCCGCCGTACAGCGCGTCGCCCGCTATCGGATACCCCACGTGCGCCAAATGCGCGCGAATTTGGTGGCGAAATGCCCGCTCTACGCTCAGCTCGACGAGCGCAAAGCGCCGGCCTCGCTGCAGCACGCGGTAGCTCGTGCGGCACAACTTGGCGTAGGCGTCGGGCGGCTCGGCGAACACGCGCACACGGCGCGCGTCGGCCGGGTCGGGGCCGAGCAGGCTCTCGACCTCGCCCGCCTCGGGCACGTCTGCCGCCACCACCGCCTGGTAGCGCTTTTCGATCGAGGCTGACTCGAACAGCGAGCGCGCTGCCTGAAAGGCCTCCTGGCTGCGCGCGGCCAGCACGACGCCGGACGTCTCGTTGTCCAGTCGATGCACGAGCCCGGGCTCACGGTCGCGAAAGCCCACCCCCCGCATCTCCGGGTAGCGCGCCAACAGCGCCGCCGCGAGCGAGCGCGTTTCGGTGCGGGTGAGCGGCGCGGTCGGCAACCCCGCCGGCTTGTCGACGATCACGAAGTCTTCCGACTCGAACAGCACCGCGAGCGAAATCGTCGCGTCCGGCGTGATCGGCACGGGGGGGGCCTCGACCGTGAGCTCGGTGCCGCGCTCGACGCGATCACCTTTTTTCAGGCGACGGCCCGAGCCTCGCACGCGGCCCGCTTCGAACAGCTCTTTGACCTCTTTGCGCGAGAAGCCGGTAAATGAGCGCAGCACGGCGTCGTCAGCGCGATGCCCGGCCAAGGCGTCACTGATCACGACGCTCAGGGCCTGCGCGTCGCTCTTGGCTTCGCTCATCCTCAGAACCGTCCGACCATGCCCGCCTCGAAACGCGCGCCATAGGCTTCGGGCGTCGCAATCGCATACGGCAACGCTGGCAACGCTAGGGCGTGAGTGGCGGCCGCGTCGCTGTTACGGGTCGACCACCAGCCGATGCCGGCGCCCGCCAAAGTACCGGCAAAAATGCCGCCGAGCCACGCGCGCGTGCGCGACTTGCTTTCTTCCTGATCCACCAACAACAGCGGGCTGCCGGCGGCGGCGCCCGTGAGCGCGCCCAACGTCGCGCCCAAGTCGACCAGCAGCACGCGCGACGCTTTCACGTTCAGCTGCGTCGCCAAAACTCCGGCCCCCAGTGTGCCCACGGTAGCGCCGTAGCCCATGCCGCCGATGGGCGTCTCGTTGGTGCGGCCCTCGATGAACAGTTGGCTGAGCCCGCCCAAGCCCATGCCCAGCACCCCGCCGCTGTGCGCGAGCGCCGCGTCACCGTCGGTGATGTCGGTGGCGTTCATGGCCGCGACCGCCAGCGCGACGCCGGCCGTGCCGGACACCACACCGTAGACGTAGCGATCTTCCTTGGGCACGTCGTGATGCGCGGCTACCAACAGCCCGGAGCTAGTCGGCCACCATAGCCCCGCCGAAAGGAACCAAGCGCCGCCGACGCTGACGTCCCACTCGTCGGCCACCAGCATGGACCCGCCCATGCCGATGCCGGTGCCGAGCGCAACCAACGGGTAAACGAGCCGCTCGTCCGCCGAGCCGCTGGCAGACTGGATGGAATAACCCACGTAACCGCCGAACATCGCGGCGTTCAACGCCAAGACGGCGCGTCCCGACGAACGCGGCTCGCGCGGCTCGAGCTCTTCGACGGCGCCGGGAGCCGCGGCCGCGGGCACGGGCGCGGCCGGCGACGACTGCACCAAATCGCGCATCATTACCGCCACGCGCACGTCGAGATCTTCCGTCGAGGTGCGCTCACTGCGCGTGAGCATGACGCGCGTGCCGGGGCGAACCGCGATGATGCGCACGCGCAAGCTGCGACCTTCACGCTCGATGGTCGGCAGGACGACCCACGACTCGCGAGCGCGCTTGATCAGAGCTTCGTCGTTGAGTTGCTCACGCGCTTCGCGCGGCTCCAACGCCAGCGTCAGCCCCAGATCTTGAACCGCTTCGGAGACGAGCTGATCGAGCCGCGGCAGCAGCAGGTCGACGCCAGCGTCGGGCGCGTCCGGGTGGGCACGCGCCGCCGGCAGCGCGACCATGTCCGTCGGGCCCGCGTGCGCCGCAGCCGTGATCGTGAGCAGCGCCAGAACCGCCCGAGCCGCGCGGCAGGCCATCGCCCTCAGAACATCACGGTCGCGTTGATCCAAGCGTCGAAGTCGCTCGAACCACTGACCTTGAAGCGATGCCCCGGATCATTGATTGATTTGCGGTAGTTGGGGTTTGGAATACCGCTCGGCGAGTCTTTGTCGACGCCGGTCGTGGCGTCCTTTTTCGTGCCGTGGCACGGCCCGGCTTTGCTCAAGTCGTTGGCAAAGTCGGGGTTGCAGGCTTGGTCGAAGGTGATGAAGTGCGCTTGGGTCAACGTGTACGCCGCGCCCAGGTTGAACTTCACGTACTCGCCTACTTGCCAGTTCACGCTGCCCGACAAGGTGTAGACGCCGTGCTGTTGCACGTCGGTCAGGCCGGTAAAGTACACCTTCTGTGAGTTGGGGTTGACGACGGAGGTGCCCGTGGCGGCGCCGGTGCCGCCCTGAAACTCGGCGTAGTTGGGGTAGCGCAGCGTGGCCGCGTCGGACGTGCCGAGCGCGTCGAACAGCTCCGAGTAGTCACGACCTTCGGACACGTACGTGCCCGTGAAGCGAAAATCGAACGCCAAGCGCTGGAAGGCTTCGCGAACTTCCCACGGGATCACGTTCAGGCCGAAGATCATCGTGCCCTTGAGCGGGGGGTGATTGACGAGCGAGCCTTTGAGATCGGTCGCACCGTAATCACTGCTGTCGTTCTGGAACTCGAACAACGCCCGGAAACCGCCATACGGTTCGATGTACTTGACCCGGCGCGAGACGATGGTGTGGCCTTCGAGCGCGGTGACGCCACGGCTGATGCCCCGCTTGCGGCCACCTTTGAAGATGCCCTCGAGTGAGCCGGCCATGCCGCCCGTCTTGTACTCTTCGCCGACGCCGTTGCGGTTGACGTCGGAGACGTTCGCGCATTCGACCTGGGGCGAACCCGCCGCAAGCCCCGAATTGGTGTTGAGGGTCGCGGGGTTCTTGGCGCAAGCGTGCATCGGCTCGCTCACGTCGAAGCGCCCTTCGATGCCGATTAGCCAGGTCGGCTTGGTCGCGTCGCGGGCCTGGTTCATCGGCGCGGCGTCGATACCGATCGCCAGGTATTCTACGCCGCTGCGGGTCGGCGACTTGAACGGTAGGCTGAACAGCTGCTCGCCCGGCGCGCCGGCGAGGGCAAAACTCTGATTGTTGTCGCTGCCCGACAGGCCCTTCAGCTCACGATCGTCGGATAGGATGATCGGCAAACGGATGACGAGCGCGAGATCTTTGTACAGACCAATGTCGGCACGGGTGTTCAGGCGGCTGACGCGCTGCGAGTACTCGGCCACGTTCAGGTTGGCGCGCGAATAACCACCGTCGCTGAAGCCCGGGTCCGTGAGCGATGACTCACGCAGGATTTTCGCGTTCTTCCACGTGCTCTGGTAGCCGAGGGACAGGTGCAGATCGAACAAGTCGTCGTCGTCGAAGGCGTCGACGACCTGGACCACCTCGGACGGCTCGCGCAGCACGGAAGGCTCGCTGACTTTATGGGGTTCCTCGGCGTGCGAAAGCGAGGTCAAGAGCAGCCCCGCCAGAGGCAGGGCAGAGCACGTTTTCAAGGTCAAGCGCCTCATCCTGGGACCTCGGGCGAACACACGCGCCCGTTTCAGCGGACGCTAGCGGCGCGCGGTCCGAACTGTCAACGGATCGGTCACTTTTCCGGGGCTTGCGGAGGACGCAGGTGGGGGATGGACTCCCACAATCCCTCCCAACGCACGGCCTCGGCCCAGAGCCCGGCGGCAGCTTCTGGGTCGGCCACTAGCCCGGTGGCGGCGGCGGCGATGGTGCAGGCTGTTCGCGCGGTTTTTCGAGCGCGCACGTGGGCTTGCGCCCTTTCGCCCAGCGGCTCGGGCAAGCTGCGATCTCCCACTCTGCGCGCGCTGGACTCGGCCGCTTCCGCGGCTTCTTTGCAGCGCGCCATCAACGCCACGACATCCGGCTTGCGCAAGGGAATGACCAGCTTGTCTTTGGCATGCATGGGGCTTTTGGGTGCCTTGGAAGCGGGCGTTGCGGGGTCGACCTCGACTTGACCGGTGCGCACTTCGACGCTGAGCCGCTTCTGATCGAGCGCGAGCGAAAATTCCGCGTCGCCGTAGCGCACGGTGGCAACCGGCGTCGCTATCAACACCTCGGCGCCGGGGCGCGCGCCCATGCCGCTACCAACCGTGACTTTGCCTTCGGCCAACAACACCTGTTCGCGCCCGCGGCGGCACGCGCGAAACACCGCCGGCCCTGCGAGCGCGATCTCGCGGCCGCTACTGGCGTGCTTGAGGGTGAGGCGCGCGCCCCCGCCCAGCCTCACCCACTCCGAGCCGTCGAGCTCGGCGCCCGGCGCCAGCACCGCGTCGCCAACCTTGGCGTCACCCTCGACGCGCAAGGCGCGGCAGGTGGGGTCGCGCCGCGGCGGCGCCGGCGCGGCGCTGACTTGCGGGGCCGCGGAGACGAGCGGGGGCGCGCTGTCAGCCGCGCGAGCCGAGCCAGCGGCGTTACTCTTGCCCTTGTCGCCCGCGCTCTTGCCGCAAGCGCCCAGCAGCGCGAGCCCGAGCGACAGCACGGCCAGGTGAGGAAACCGAAGCGTCATTCCGGAATGCGCGAGGGCGGCGGCGGTGGAATCACGAGCGTCTTGCGATCTTCGTCCTCGTCTTCGGCGAAGATTTCGCTCGTGATGTCCTCGGCGGCAAGCTCTTCTTTGGCGGCGCCCAGCTCGCGCGTCGTCTCGGCCAAGCGATCGGCCAGCACGCCCGTGAACTGCCACAACAGCTTGACCGCGAGCTGGTGCTCTTTGCGCAAGATCTCGAAGAACTCTTGGCGCCGGATCACCATCAGCTCACTGTGCACCTCGGAGGTGACGGTGGCAGAGCGCGGCTGACTGCGCACCAAAGCCATTTCACCGACGTGAGCACCGGGCGGCAAGACCGCGACGTCGGCGCCGCCGCGCGTCACCTTGAGCTGGCCGGCGAGCACGATGTACAGCTCCTCGCCCTTCTCACCCTCGGTGATCACGATCTCGCCCGGCTTGTAGTTGATGACGTCGGTCACCTGCAG
>Ga0164241_10004738_pt1 | contig 13020 bp, 10 predicted proteins | sample OricomyardsoilBY_FD_108780 | JGI IMG/M metagenome (GOLD analysis project Ga0164241, IMG submission 108780) | Backyard soil microbial communities from Emeryville, California, USA - Original compost - Back yard soil (BY) | ecosystem: Environmental > Terrestrial > Soil > Unclassified | place: USA...
CGCGACCCGCACCACCCCCTCGATGAGGTCGCTCACGTAGCAGAACGAGCGCGACTGCTCGCCGTCGCCGTAGAGCGTGATGGGCCGCCCCTCGATGGCCTGCATGAGGAAGTTCGACACCACGCGGCCGTCGTTGAACGCCATACGCGGCCCGTAGGTGTTGAAGATGCGAACGATGCGTGTGTCGGCCCCGTGCACTCGTCGAGCATCCGCCAGGAATGTCTCGGCGACGCGCTTTCCCTCGTCGTAGCAGGCGCGCTCACCGATCGGGTTCACGTGGCCCCAGTACTCCTCGCGCTGCGGGTGCTCGAGCGGGTCGCCGTACACCTCGGACGTGCTTGCGTGGACAATGCGGCAGCGCCGCGCGCGGGCGACGTCGACCAGACGAACCGCGCCCAGCACGCTGGTCGAGAGCGTGCCGTAGGGATCGCTCTGGTAGTGAACCGGCGAAGCGGGGCACGCGAGGTTGTAGATGACCTCTGCGTAGGCAGAGACCGCGTCGCGAACGTCCCCGATTTCGAGGTGGAAGTGTCGGCTCCGCCCAGCCTCTTCGAGGTTCGCGAGATCGCCCGTCATGAGGTTGTCGAGGCCGACGACCTCGAACCCGTCGGCGAGTAGACGGTCGCAGAGATGCGAGCCGAGGAAGCCCGCCGCGCCGGTGACGAGAACGGTCTTCCGCTTCGATCCTAAGCCCATTCGAACACTCCCAAAGTTTGCTGCGGTCTCGCGACGTCGCTCGGCCTACCCTAGCGCGGCCGGATGAGCAAGCGGTACACGGCGGATACGCTGGGGTGCGCCGCGGCGTGACGCATTCATCGAGCGCGCGGGCCCTTACTTCTCGAGGCGCGCGCCCTCGAATGAACCTCGCCAGCTACCGCGCATCCACTTGTCGTTCGATGGCGCGGACGTTAGAACGCCGACGGCGACGATGAGACTTTCCCTCGAGCAGATTTGGCCGCGTCTGCTGAGACGCACGGTCGGTCAGCTTGGCTGGCTCCAAAAGCTGAATGTCTCGGTTCCCGTCCGGACTCCGCACGGCACGGTGCATGTTCCTTTTCTTGGGGGGCACTCCACTACGGTCGGCGGCGACTTGTGGATGACGACCTTGCTCGAGGCGTTCTTCGCCCAGACGCCGGGCACGTTCATCGATGTTGGCGTCAACCTCGGTCAGTCTCTCCTCAAAGCGAAGCTCCTGGATCCGGAGCGCTCGGTGGTGGGGTTCGAGCCGAACCCGGCGTGCCTCCACTACGTTCGTGAGCTCATCCGAGTGAACGAGCTACGCAACGTAGAGCTCGTGCCGGCCGGGCTGAATGTGTCCGACGCGATCCTGACGCTCGAGCTCTTCTCCGCAAGCGGCGTGGACAGCGCGGCGAGCATTGTCGCGAACTATCGCCCTGGCGAACGCGTGCACCGTCGCGTCCACGTGCCGGTGGTCACGTGGGCAACCGCGACGGTCAGCCTTCAGACTGGTCCGATCGGCGTGGTCAAGATCGACGTGGAGGGCGCCGAACGAGAGGTCCTCGAGACGATGACCGACGTCATTGCGTCGAATCGACCGTTCATCATCGTCGAAGTGCTCCCGGCATACCGCGACGACAATTTGCCGCGCATCGAACGGCAGAACGCGATTGAGCGTTGGGCTCGGAATCTCGACTACCGTCTGCTCCGCGTCATGAAGCAGGCTGGGCGGCTATCGACACTGCAGGTGATCGACGGCTTTGGGATCCACGGCAACCTAGATGAGTGTGACTACGTGATGTGTCCGGCCGCTCGCCTCGCGACCGTGGCGAACGCGCTCCCCGTTCGGGGGTCTACGGCAGCGACGTCCTAGCTCCAGCCGTCCGCTACTTCTGAAGCCGCGCGCCCTCGCGCTCCGCGGTCGACTGCTCCGACGTGAGCCCGGCGCGCGATGCGAAGCTCGAGGCGCGCGCCCATCGATCCTTCGTGGGCGCTGTTCTGGCGGCGTGCTCGGCGGCTCCGTAGGCCTGCGCCCAGAGATCCTTGCTTGCGTAGACGCCGCTTGCCCAGTCGTACGCCCCAGCACAGCTCGTGGGGTTCGCGCAACCGAGGGCGAGATAGCGGTCGACGAGGTTGCCGAGCGCCGAGGGCTCTTCGAGCACGGCGAGCTCCTGCAGGCACTCCAGCTTGTAGTGAGGCTTCTTGCACGCGGCGCGAAGATCTTCTCGCGCGGTCTTCGTGTCGCCGCGAGCCACGCTCGCCTGCGCCAGGACGATGTCTCCTTGTGCGCTGTCCGGATATCGATCGACGAGGAACGTCCCGTGCATCGCCAGCTCCGCGATGCAGGCATCTTCGGATTCACAGGTCTTCGATGCGATCTCCTCGCGGAGGCGTTGCACGACGCGCATGCGCGTCGGCACCGCATCCGGAAACTGCTCGAGCGCACGCGCGTCGAGCTTCGCCGCGAGGATCTTGTCGCCCCTCGCCAGGACGGTGAGCGACATGGCGTTGAATACGTCGATCCCCTCGGGCGCGTCGGGCACCGCGCGAGTCAACATGTCGATGTCGCTCGACCAATGCGGAGCCATCTCTCCCGTCGTGGTTCGCAGCGGCAGCTCCATCTCGGCGGCCGTACGTAGCTCGAGCATCGCCTGCCCTGTCGCGTGCCGCCTCGCGAGGATCCTCGCGAGGAGGAGGTGGATGCGTCCGATGCTGGGCCCGCGTTCGAGCGCGCGCTGCACCCACGGCGTGGGATCGGCCCCCGTGTTCTCGGCGAGCTGCGCGCCGAGCATGGGAAAGTAGTAGTCCGCGGGCCGGCTCCGCATCGCGGCTTCGAGCTTCGATTGCGCGTCGGCTGCCGCGCTCGAGTCATTGGCAGCCACGACCACGTCTCGAAGGTTCGCTCGCGCGTCGGTGAGGTCCGGCGCCCCGAAGATGAGCGCGACGACCCCGAACGCGAGGGCGCCTGCCGGGACCACCCACGGAGCGCCCCGGCGCCAACCAACCCCGGTCCGCTTCGACGACGCGTCGTCACGGCGACGTGGGCTCTGCCCTGCGAGGGCGCCCAACACGACCGCGAGCGCGATCGCCGGACCTGCGAGCTCGAGTGAAAAATCAGCGAGGTTCTGGGCGAGGAGCGCGACCGCGGCCGCCGTCGCGCCGACATTCGCGGGCGTGCGGAAGTGCGCGCGCCTGGGCCGGAGGAGCCACGCGAGCGCCACGAGCGCGACGAGCCCGACGAAGCCCCACTCGGCCACCCACTGGAGGATGAAGTTCTCGGGATGGGTGAACGAGACGTTGGTACCAACGATGGGTCGGTAGGACTCGAACGCGGACTCGAACGCGCCGCGACCAACGCCGGTGCGGACGTAGTCGTCCACGAGCGGCCAGCTCCACGAGATCATCCGCGCCTTGCCCGCGTTGACCGTGCTGAGCTCGGAGAACATGCGGCGATCCCAACCGAACCACGCCAGCGTGATCCCGGCGCCCGCGAGAGCCACGGCCGTCGCGGCCGCGGTGCCCATCGAGAAACCGGCGCGATCGCCACGCGTCCACCAGCGAACGATGAGGATGGCGAAGAAGACGACCAGGCCGAGCGCGAGCGCTGCGGCGCCACCGAGCGAAGCGGTGCGAAGACCGACGCCGATGCACGCCACCACGACGGCCGCGACGAGCGCACGGGGCATGGGCGCGCGCGGCTCGAGCACCTGACCGAGGCCGAGCAGCGCGGCGAACGAGAGATAACCCGCGAGGTGGTTCGGGTTCAGGAGCGGACCGACGCCGTGCGCCTTGAAGTCGGAGTGCGGTTCGTAGATCCCGAACACCTTGTGCGCGCCGACGAGCTGGTGGGCCACGGAGACGAGCGCGAGCACGCCCCCGCAAAAAAACACCATTCGAAACATCCGGCGGGCCCGACCCACCCGGCCACCGAGGACGCCAAACTGGAAAGCCGCCGCGACCGTCGCCCACTGCGAAGCAGACACGAGGCTCGCCTTCGGATCGAGGCTGATACTGCCCCACGAGAGCGTCTTTCCCACGGGCAGAAGCGCACGCGACCAGATGTCCGCCGCGCTCGGCGACAGACGAGCGACGAGGCCGAGCGGCAGCGGCAACGCCTGCAGCGCCGAATACGCGGCGAGGCCGACGAAGACGAGCGCCACCGGGTGAACCGTGCGCTGAGAGTCGCGCACCGCCGCGCGAACGAGCACGACGAGCGCGGTCGACATCGCGGCGAGGAGCACGGTCGCCCAAAGCGGAGTCCCCCCGAGCGCGAGGACAGCCACGAGGCAGAGCGCCAACGTCCCCCAGCTCGTGATGCGACCTGCGTCGAGCGCAGCAGCGAGAGCCCGAAATGTCACCGGTGGCGCTTCGATGCGCCTGCTTCGCGCCGGTTCATCCCATTTCCCATCGACGAGGCGACTCCGAGCGGGATCCTTTCGACTTTCGTCGCGGTTCGCAACCCGAAGCGCCAAGGTCTGGCAAGGCCGCTCGAGGCGCTCGTTTGAACACGAAAGCGTGCCCGCGCACCTACTTGTCCTCCCGACATGCCGGCGATAGAAGCATCCCGAGCGTCGATGAAACCTTCTTTCGAGCCGATCTGGCCGCGCCTACGACGGCGCCCGGTGGGTCCGCTCGGCCGGACGCCTCGTGACGTAAAGGCGGCGTCGTGATCACCATCGTCGACACCGGCGTCGGCAACCTCGCGTCGATCAAGAACATGCTCCGACGCGCGGAAGCAGAGTCGACGATCAGCCGAGACCGCGACGCGATCGCCGCAGCCACCAAGCTCATTTTGCCGGGCATCGGAGCCTTCGACGCAGGGGTGGCGCGCCTCCGAGAGCTCGACCTCGTCGATCTCCTCCGTGAAAGAGCGCGGGACGCCCACATCCCGCTTCTCGGGATCTGCTTGGGCGCGCAGCTCCTGTTCGAGGGCAGCGACGAGGGCAAAGAGCCTGGGCTCGGCCTCATCCCGGGGCGCGTCGTCCGCTTCGACCGCGAGCGTCTGGGCTCGGCGGTTCGCGTGCCGCACATGGGCTGGACCGACGTCGCCCTGTCGAAGCCGAGCGCGCTCTTCGAGGGCATGCACCCAGATCCCCGCTTCTACTTCGTGCACAGCTTTCACTTCGCACCAGCCGACGCGAGCGACATTCTTTGCACGTGTGAGCACGGCTACGATTTTCCGGCAGCGGTCGAGCACGACAATATCTTCGGCGTGCAGTTTCACCCCGAGAAAAGCCACAAGTTCGGGATGAAGCTGCTCGAGAATTTCGCGAGACTGCCGTCATGAAGCGCGTCCGCGTCATCCCCGTTTTGCTCTTGCGTGACGGCGGCGTCGTGAAGTCGGTGCGCTTCAAGCAGCACACCTACGTCGGCGATCCGATCAACGCCGTGAAGATCTTCAACGGCAAAGAGGTCGACGAGATCTGCGTGCTCGACATCGACGCGACGCCGAAGCGTCGCGGCCCCGATCTCGAGGCCATCAGCTCGATCGCGAGCGAAGCGTTCATGCCGCTCTCCTATGGCGGCGGGCTGACCACGGTCGACCAGATGAAGGCGGTGATGCAGCGCGGGGCCGAGAAGGTCGTGCTCAACACCTCTGCCATCGAGCGTCCGAGCCTCGTGACCGAGGCGGCTCGCGTCTTCGGCAGTCAAAGCGTCGTCGCATCGATCGACGTCAAGCGGGGCTTCCTCGGCGGCTCGAAGGTCGTGGGCAGGGGCGGCACGAAGGCCGCCGGCGTCGATCCGGTGACCCACGCAAAGCGCATGGAACAGGCAGGCGCGGGCGAGATCTTCCTCACCTCGGTCGATCGCGACGGCACGTTCGAGGGCTACGATCTCGAGCTCATCGGCGCCGTGGCTCGAGCCGTCACGATCCCGGTGGTTGCGTGCGGCGGCGCCGCAAGGGCCGCGGACTTCGTCGCAGCGGTGAAGGCTGGCGCGTCTGCCGTGGCCGCCGGCAGCATGTTCGTCTTCGTCGGAAAGCACCGCGCCGTGCTCATCAGCTATCCCAGACAAGAAGATCTACGCCCACTGTTCGAGGTCGCCTGATGGAACCCATCCAGCTCGTCGATCTCCGCCGCCAATACGAGCGGATCCGTGAAGACGTCGAGCCTGCGATCGCCCGCGTCATCGCGACTACGGCGTTCATCAAGGGCCCCGATGTCGAATCGTTCGAGCGCGAGCTCGCCGCCTATACGGGCGCGCCGGCCGTCGTCGGCTGTGCGAACGGAACCGACGCGCTGCAGATCTGCCTCATGGCGCTCGGGCTCGAGCCCGGCGACGAGGTCATCACGCCCGACTTCACCTACTTCGCGACCGCAGAGGTCATCGCGCTCCTTCGCCTGACTCCGGTCTTGGTCGACGTCGACCCGCGGACCTTCACGATCGACCCACGAGAGGTCGAACGTGCCATCTCCCCAAAGACCCGCGCGATCCTGCCGGTGCACCTTTATGGTCAATGCGCAGACATGGCGCCGCTGCTCGCGCTCGCCAAGCGCCACGGCGTAGCCATCGTCGAAGACGCGGCGCAGGCCATCGGGGCGAGCTACACGTTCCCCGATGGGACGACGAAACAAGCTGGAACCATGGGCACGCTGGGCGCCACGTCCTTCTTCCCATCGAAGAACCTGGGCTGCTTCGGCGATGGCGGCGCCATCTTCGTGAACGACGATAGCCTGACCCACCGCGTCCGGATGATTGCCAATCATGGACAATCCAGCAAATACGTCCACGATCTCGTCGGGATCAACTCGCGGCTCGACACCCTGCAGGCGGCTGTCTTGCGGGTGAAGCTCCGACAGCTCGACGCCTACGCGACCGCGCGCAACGACCTGGCCACCGCGTACGACGGCGCCTTCTCCGACCTCACCGACGTCCTCGTGCCGCAACGCTCCGCCACCTCGAGCCACGTCTTCCACCAGTACACGCTCCTCTGCGACGCCAAGCGTCGGGACGCCATCGCCGCTGGCCTCAAGGCGCGCGGTGTTCCCACCGCCGTCTACTACCCAGCGCCCATCCACGCGCAGAAGGCCTTTGCCCAGTTCGGCCCGGGGCGCGACTGCCCCGTCTCTACCGAGCTCTGCACGCGCGCGCTCTCGCTCCCGATGCACACTGAGATGGACGCCGAGCAGGTCGAGCACATCACCCGCTCCGTGCGCGAAGTCGCCCATGCAACTTCTCTCTGAGCCCCATCCACGTGGACATGTCTGACTCGCCTTTCATTCACTCCACCGCGGTCATCGACGACGGCGCGATCCTCGGACCGGGCGCAAAGATCTGGCACTTCTGCCACGTGTCACGCGGCGCGAACATCGGCGCGCGCACCGCGCTCGGGCAGAACTGCTTCGTCGGCGTCGGCGTCACTCTCGGGGAAGACTGTCGCGCCCAGAACAACGTCTCCATCTACGAGGGTGTCACCTGCGAGGACGGGGTCTTCCTTGGACCCTCGATGGTGTTCACCAACGTGATCAACCCGCGAAGCACCGTCAGCCGCAAGGACGAGTTCAAAAAGACCATGGTTCGCACGGGCGCGACCATCGGCGCCAACGCCACCATCGTGTGCGGCGTCGAAATTGGGACCTACGCCTTCATCGGGGCCGGCGCGGTCGTCACCAAAGACGTCCCCCCGTTTGCCCTCGTCGTCGGCAACCCGGCGCGTCACATCGGCTACATGAGTCGACGGGGCGTCAGGCTGAGCTTCGGAGCAGAGGGCACCGCTGTCTGCGCGGAAAGCGGCGAGCGCTATCGGATGGTCGGTGGCGCCGTGCACCGCGAAGAGGCGCAATGACCCAGTCGACCCCGAGCCCCGACCTTCGCACCTGCACGCGCTGCATCCTCGACACGCACGATGATCCTGCGATCTCGTTCGACGATGCGGGGGTGTGCAATCACTGCCGTCGCTACGATCGCTTCGAACGGGATCTGGTTCCCCCCGCCGCAGAGGCCCGGCGGCAGCTCGACACCATGGTCGCCCAGATCAAGGAGGCGGGCCGAGGCCGGCGCTACGACTCGCTGATTGGCCTGTCCGGGGGCGTAGATTCCTCTTACCTAGCCTGGATCGCGAAGCGAGAGGGTCTTCGACCCCTCGCGATCCATTTCGACAACGGCTGGAACTCCGAGCTGGCCGTCTCTAACATCGAAGGCATCGTCTCCAAGCTCGGCTTCGATCTTCGCACGTACGTCATCAATTGGACTGAGTTCAAAGATCTGCAGCTCGCATACTTGAAGGCCTCTGTCGTCGACATCGAGGCCATCACCGACCACGCCATCATCGCCTCGATGTGGCGGATCGCGAGCGAAGAGGGGATCCCCCACATCCTCAGTGGCACGAACGTCGTCACCGAAGCCGTGCTGCCGTCGACGTGGATCCACAACAAGACCGACCACGTGAACATCAAGGCCATCCACCACGAGTTCGGGTCGGTGCCGCTCAAGACGTTCCCCTTCTTCGGCTGGTGGCAGAAGAACTACTACCAATATCTGCGACGGATCCGCTCGGTGGCCCCGCTGAACCTGGTCCCCTATTTGAAGGACGACGCCAAGCGCGTCATCACCGAAGAGCTCGGCTGGCGCGATTACGGCGGCAAGCACTATGAATCAGTCTGGACTCGGTTCTATCAGGGCCACATCCTCCCGACGAAATTCGGAATCGACAAGCGCAAGGCGCACCTGTCCAACCTGATCTGCTCGCGGCAGTTGACCCGCGAAGAGGCGCTGAACGAGCTCGCCAAACCTGGATACGACGGAGTCCTAGAGCGCGAAGACATGGCGTTCGTCTTGAACAAGCTCGGGCTGTCGCCAGAAGAATGGGCGGCGCTGATGGCCCGGCCCCCGCGCAAGCACACCGAGTTCGCCGTCGAGGGGAAGCTGACGGACGCGTACCCGCTGCTCAAGCCGCTGCGTCCCATCGCCCAGCTCCTGCGACGTCGGGCCGGATAACCGTGCTCGTGGACAAGAGCATCCTCGTCATCTCACCCCAACCGTGGGGAAAGATGCTCGTGTCGAAGCACCACTACGCCCTCGAGCTGGCTCGACGAGGCAACCGCGTGTGGTTCTTGGAGCCGCCTCGCCAGCAGGGCAGCGCCAAGCTCGGCGTGCGCCGCATCGAAGGGCAGCCCAACCTCCGCGTTCTATCGCGGCGCACCTTCATCCCCGACCTCCTCCGCTTCAAGGCAAAGCGCTTCTACGCCTTGGCCGTGGCGCTCGAGATCGCGGCGCTTCGTCGGGCCCTCGACGTCGAGCTCGACGTCGTCTGGAGCTTCGAGCCGAATCTGTACCCGAATCTGCGACTCTTCGGCGGCAAACACCGCATTTATCACCCCGTCGACATGGTCTCGGGCACGAACCAGCTCGCCCCCGCCAAGTCGGCAGATCTCGTGCTGTCCGTCGCGCCGAACATCCTCGATCGCCTCGCCACTGTGACAAATCACCGTCACCTCATCCAGCATGGCCTTGGCGCCGACTTCGTCCAGGCCGCGAGCAGACTGGGCAGCCCCTGGAAGCCCCGACCGTTGCCCCCGCGAATCGGCTACGTGGGGAACCTGTTCATCCAGCAGCTCGATCGGCCCATCTTCGAGACCGTCGTTCGTGAGAACCCCGACGTCGAGTTTCACATTTGGGGCCCGCGCGCCCCGGCAGAAAGCAACCTTGGCGCCCAAGCTGCCCCCGGGACCGATGCGTTCGTTCGCTTCCTCGGCCAGGCGGCCAACGTCCAGATGAGGGGCGCGGTCGACCCCGCAGAGCTTGCCCCAGCCCTTCACGACATGGACGCCTTTCTGCTCTGCTACGACCCGCGAAGAGACCCGGCCGCTGGTGCCAATTCCCACAAGATCCTCGAGTACCTGAGCACCGGCCGCGTCGTAATCGGCAACCACGTCTCCACCTACGCAGACCGAACAGGCTGGCTGCGCATGGCGCGCCCCCACGACAACGCCGAGCTCCCCACCATCTTTCGCGACACACTTGCAGACCTCGCCAGCCACAACTCCGCCGCACTGCACACAAGCCGCGTTGCGTTTGCGCTCGACCAGTCCTACGCACGGCAGGTGGAGCGCATCGAATCGTTGCTCTATTCAGCGGAAGCGCCGCCACCGAAAGCACCGGCGCCCCCGCTTTCCGTCAGGGAGATCTCATGAAGCGCTTTGCTTTGGTCGGTGCCGCGGGCTTCGTCGCACCACGACACATGAAGGCGATCCGCGACACCGACAGCGAGCTCGTCGCCGCGCTCGATCGCTCGGACAACGTCGGCGTGATGGACAGCTACTTTCCCTCCGCGCACTTCTTCGTCGAATTCGAGCGCTTCGATCGGCACCTCGACAAGCTCCGTAGGGGCGGCAGCGGAGTCGACTACCTGACGGTTTGCTCCCCGAACTATCTCCACGACTCGCACGTCCGCTTTGGTTTGCGCAGCGACGCCGATGTCGTGTGCGAGAAGCCCCTTGTCCTCAATCCGTGGAACATCGACGCGATCTCCGAAATCGAGCTCGCCACCGGCCGCAAGGTGAGCTGCATTTTGCAGCTCCGCGTCCACCCGGCCATCGTCGCCCTCAGGGAGTCGGTGCAGGCGCGGATCGCGAAGGGAGAAGGCCCGTTCGATGTCGATCTCACCTACATCACCAGCCGCGGTCGCTGGTACCACACGTCGTGGAAGGGCGACCTTCAGAAGTCCGGAGGACTGGCGACCAACATCGGCATCCACTTCTTCGACATGCTCCTCTGGATTTTCGGACCATTGAAGGAGAGCCGAGTCCACCGCGCCGACCCGACCACGGGCGCGGGCGTGCTCCACCTCGAGAATGCCCGGGTCCGCTGGTTCCTCAGCATCGATCCACGAACGCTTCCCGAGAACGCGACCGGAAGAACCTACCGCTCGATCACAGTGGCCGGGCAAGAGGTCGAGTTCAGCGAGGGCTTCACCGACCTCCACACCGTGTCCTACCGAGAGATCCTCGCCGGGCGTGGGTTTCCGGCGGAAGAGACGCGTCGGTCGATCGAGATCGCTCATGCGATTCGGACCGCGGCCATCGCGCCCACGGACGAGGAAGCTCACCCGTTCTGTAAGAGTGGAACGAGCTGATTTCCCATGTGTGGCATCAGCGTGCTCGTGCACCGGGACGGTGGCGTCGTCGATCGCGATGTTTTGGAGGCAATGAACGACCGAGTCGCCCATCGCGGGCCTGACGATGCCGGCCTCTACTTCCACTCCTGCGTTGGCCTGGGGCACCGGCGACTCGCGATCATTGACCTTTCCCCAGCTGGTCATCAGCCGATGACTTGGCGTGAACGGCACACGATCACGTTTAACGGCGAGATCTACAACTACGTCGAACTGCGCACAGAGCTATCGGCCTGCGGTTACAGCTTCGACACGACCTCGGACACCGAGGTGCTGCTAGCGGCGTACGACCACTGGGGTGACGAGTGCGTTTCCCATTTCATCGGTATGTGGGCGTTTGCGATTCATGACGCACCTCGAAAGCGAATCTTCGCGAGCAGGGATCGCTTCGGCGTCAAGCCGATGGTGTACGCCCGCGTGGGGCCACTGTTCGCGCTTGGTTCCGAGGTCAAGCAACTCATCGGTCTCCCCGGCTTCGAGCGACGCCTGGACCGAACCTCTGCATATCGATTCCTCGCCTATGGCGAATTGAATGCAACCGAGCGCACGTTCTTCGAGGGGGTGACCGAGGTTCGAGGAGGTCACAATCTCATCTATGACCTCGAGAGCCACGAGTTCCGGGTTGAGCGTTGGTACGATCTCGCGAGCGTCAAGGTTGACCCGACGATCGAATGGGTCGAAGCAAAAAGACGCTTTCGCGAGGTCTTCCTAGACGCGGTTCGGCTGCGCCTGCGCTCGGACGTAGAGGTCGGGGCCTGCCTTTCGGGTGGCTTGGATAGCTCCGCGATCGTTGTCGCCGCTCGACATATCGCAAGTGAGAGCTTCCGTATGCGGACCATCTCATGCTGCTGGACTGATCCCCGCTACGACGAAACCGCCTACGCGAAAGATGTCGAACGCAGCACCAGCTTTCCCGCCGTCTTCATTTATCCTGAGCTCCGCAGCTTCCTCACCGATGGCACCCTGGATCGCATCTTGTGGCACCAGGATCAGCCGATCCCAAGTGCCTCTCACTTCTCGGAGTACAAGGTCTTCGAGGCGGCAGCCCAGCACAATCTAAAAGTCATGTTGGACGGCCAAGGCGGAGACGAGTCGCTGGCCGGCTACCCAGAGTTCTTCGTCGCATTTCTATACGGGCAGTTCCAAAACGGACGAGTTGGCCATGCGTGGGGGGAGTTTCTCAAGCGCGGCCAACTCCGGGGCGAGTCCGTTTCCCAGGGCTTGGCGGGACTGGCGAGGACGGTCCTCCTACCTCGCGTCAGCAACGCAAAACGGCGCGCACTCGGACACGCCTCAGGGCCTAGCTGGCTGACCCCGGACTTCCGGTCAGCAGCGCCAGAACACGGTACCGCTGAACGGGTCGACCTAGCCTCCCTTTCGCGCCGTCAGATCCTTCAGACGAGTATTCCGTACCAAGTGCATTCGGAAGATCGCAACTCGATGGTGCACTCGATCGAGTCCCGCCTGCCCTTTCTCGACTACCGCGTGGTCGAGCTCATGCTGCAGCTTCCGGACACGTTCAAGATTCGAGACGGTGAGACCAAGGCGGTGATGCGCGGCGCTCTGGAGGACCTCCTGCCGACGTCCATCCGGCATCGCCATCACAAACTCGGGTTCTCGGCCCCGGAGGAGGAGTTGATGCGCGCAGACGGCGCCCTGGTTAGGGATGAGCTCGAGCGAGGTGCGGACACGTGGAATCGAATGTTCACACGCCTGCTTCTCGACAACTTCGACAGTTGGAAGCGCGGCGACCGCAGCTATGATCCGTCACTCTTTCGCGCGCTGAGCTTCTTTCGATGGGCAAAGCGCTTCGACGTGGGCCAACGCTAGTCCCTGATCAAGCGCAGGGCATGGCGCAAATCGGAGCGTCGCGGGGCGCCTCAGGTAGCGCGCAGGCATCCACGGGACGAGATCCCTTGTGGTTCAGATTGTCGATGGTCATGAGTGCC
>Ga0164241_10004739_pt1 | contig 13020 bp, 10 predicted proteins | sample OricomyardsoilBY_FD_108780 | JGI IMG/M metagenome (GOLD analysis project Ga0164241, IMG submission 108780) | Backyard soil microbial communities from Emeryville, California, USA - Original compost - Back yard soil (BY) | ecosystem: Environmental > Terrestrial > Soil > Unclassified | place: USA...
CGCTCGCGGCATGGTGGAGGCCATCCTCGCCGAGGATCCCGGTCACCTCACCGCGAGCAATCAGCTCGCGCGGCTCGCCGAGCGAGCGGGTGACCACGCGGCGCTCGTGAAGATCCTCGAGCGTCGCGCGGACGCTCAGCGCGGCGACGAGCGGGTGAAGACCTTGTGTCGCATCGCCGAGCTCCACGAGCTCAAGCTCGGCGACGACGCCGAAGCGGAACGTCGCTACCAGCTGGCGCTCGACGCGGATCCGAAGAGCCTCGACGCGTTGCGCGGGCTAGACCGGCTCTACAGCAAGGCGGGCCGCTTCAAGGATCTGCTCACGAACCTCGAGCTGCAAATCGAGGCCGCCGCGACCCCGCGCCAGAAAACCGCGCTCTGGGAGCGCATCGCGGGAATCTACGAGGAGGAGTTCCTCGATCACGACAAGGCGGCCTCCGCGCTCGAGGCGCTCCTCGACCTCGACCCGACGCACGACGCGGCCTTGAGCTCCCTCGCGCGGCATTACCGCGCCCTCGAGCGCTGGGACGACGTCGTGAGCCTCTACGAGCGACACGAACGCGCGCTCGGGGAGCCCGCGCGCAAGCTTGCCATCACCTTGCAACGGGCGCGCGTCCTCGCCGAACAGCTGAACGCGCCCGACCGCGCCATCCAGGCGTACGAGGCCGTGCTCGTGCTCGCGCCCGAACATCCGCAGGCGCTCGAGGCGCTCGCGCGGCTGCGCGAATCGGCGGGTGACGCCGACGCGGCGCTCGCCGCCATCGACGCGCTCGCCGCCAAGGCGACGACGCCCGAGGCACGCGCCGAGCAGCTCCTGCGCGCGGCGAAGCTGCTCGAGGCGCGCGGCGACCGCGACGGGGCCATCGAGCGCTACAAGCAGGCGCTCGACGTGAACCCCGCCGACCAGGCCGCCGGCTCGGCCCTGCGCGAAGCGTACGTGGCGCGCGGCGACGTGAACGCCGCGATTCAACTCATCGAGCGCGCCCTCGAGCACACCACGGGCGAGCGCGCGAAAGCCAAGCTTTGCGGGCAAATCGCCGCGCTCTACAAGCACAAGCTCAAGGACGACCGCCGCGCGGAGGAGGCCGCCAAGCGCGGCATCAAGCTCGATCCGACCAACCTCGAGGCCCTGCTCGTGCTGGGTGATCTCGCCCTCGACGGAAAGCGTTACCTGGAAGCGGCCAAGCACTACGAGGTGATCGCAGGACGGGCCGATTCGCTGGAGCGCGGCGAGGCGATCCGCATGCTCATCCGCTACGTCGATGCGCTCTCGCAGTCGGGGTCGACCGAGCAGGCGCTCGCGCCCATGGACACGCTCCTTCGCCTCGCGCCGGACGACCGCGAGGCCCTCGAGCGCGTCGCGCACGTCACGTTCGAGCACGGCTCGCCGGCGCGCGCCGCCGAGCTTTACGGCATCTTGCTCGAACGCTTCGACGCGGCCCTGCCCGGCGCCGAGCGTTACCTCGCGTTCTTCCGGCGCGGCGAGGCGCTGCGGCGCACGGGCGAGCTCGCGGCAGCCGTGCCCGTGCTCGAAACGGCGGCGGACCTCGATCCGAACAACCCCGAGCCCCTGGCGACGCTCGGCCAGGTGTACACCGCGCTCGGCAGCTGGGACGACGCCATTCGCACGAAGACGCGCCACCTCGACATCGCCGTCGGCGACGAGCGCGTGCAACTCTTGCTCGACATCGGCGAGATAGCCTCGAGCAAAATCGGCGATCGCACTCAGGCGGCCAAGAGCTTCGTCGCCGCGCTCGAGGAGCGCCCCGACGATCGCCGCATCCTCGCGAAGCTCATGCAGCTCTACAGCGAGGAGAAGGACTGGAACAAGTTGGTCGAGGTCGTCGTACGCCTCGCCGAGTTCGTCGAAGATCCGAAGCAGCGCATCAAGTACCTGCACACGGCGGCCATCGTCACGGCGAAGGAAATCGGGGAGCCCGAGCGCGCTCTCGAATTTTACGCGCAGGTGCTCGCGCTCGACCCGCATTTCGAGCGCGCCATGAACGAGGCCATCGACCTCTACCTGGCGCGCAAGGATTACGCGGGGGCCGAAAACCTGCTGCAGAAGAAGCTCGAGGAGGCTACGAGCACGGACAACCAGGCGGGCATGCTCGCGGCGTTCTCGGCGCTCGGCGACGTGTACGAGGACATGGGGGCGACCGACAAGAGCATCGATGCGCTCGAGGCCGCTCAGACGCTCGACCCCGAGAACCGCGAGCGGGCGGAGAAGCTCGGCACGCTGTACGCGACGGACGCGGAGCGCTACCTCGACAAGGCGGTCGCGGCGCAGACCGTCCTCCTCAGGCAGAACCCGTTCCGGCCCGAATCGTACAAGGCTCTCCGCCGCCTCTACACCGAGACTCGCCGCGCCGACGCAGCGTGGTGCCTGTGTCAGGCACTCACGGTGCTCAAGCTCGCGGAGCCCGACGAAGAGCGCTTCTTCAAGCGCATGCGCGCCGAGACCGCGGCGCTCGCACAAGCGGCCCTCACGGACGACGAGTGGCTCGCCTACCTGACCCACCCCGACATGGACCCGCTGCTCACGGCCGTGTTCGCGCTGATCGAGCCCGCCGTCCTCCAAAAACGCGGAAAGTCCTTCCTCGAGCTCGGCTACGACCCGCGCTTCGCCGTCGATCTCACCACCCACCCCGCGCCCGTCTGTCAGAGCCTCTACTACGCGGGCGGCGTGCTCGGTCTGGCGCTACCGCCGACGTTCGAGAGCCCGAGTGATCCCGGCGGCCTCGGCTTCATCTTCGCCGACGAGCCGAGCATCTCGCTCGGAGCGACGGCGCTGCGCTCCGACGTGCCGCTGCGCCCCGCGGCCTTCATCGCCGGCCGGCAGCTTTCCTACCTGCGGCCCGGCAGCTACCTGCGTCACGTGCTCGCCTCGGGCACGGCGCTCAAATCGTGGCTGTTCGCCGCCATCAAGCTGACCGCGCCGCATTGCCCCGTGGCGGCGGAGCTCGCGGGCGCCGTCGCCGAAGCGATGCAGGCGCTCGATCAGGGCATCCAAGGCCCGGCGCGCGACCAGCTCACGCGCGTCGTCTCGAAGCTCATCACTTCGGGCACGGCGCTCGACCTCAAACGTTGGGTCAGCGGCGTGGATTTGACGGCGGATCGCGCAGGGTTTTTGCTCGCTCACGATCTCGACACCGCCGTGACGGTCGTGCGCGCTTCCGACGAGGCGTCGAGCGCGGTCTCGCAGCAAGATCGCTTCCAGGAGCTCGTTCTCTACAGCGTGAGCCCCGCCTACTTCAAGCTGCGCGAGCACCTCGGCATCACGGTCGATTCCTGAGCGCCGCCGTGAACCGGGCCCCGCCGTCCGGGCCCGCGCGCGCTACTTGACGTGCTTCGGCGCGAGCGCGGCGGCGTTCGGCAGGAACGACGGGTTCGCGAGCGTGCCGCCCACGCGCCAGCCGTAAAACCCGTCGGGACGCTTGGCCCGGCGGTTCTTCGCGTCCAGATCGAACACGCCCGTCGGACCGAACAAGGCGCGCGTCATGTCGTCCTTGTTCGTGTAGTGGTCGGTGAACTTGAATTCTGCGGCGAGACTCAGCAGGCTCTGCGCCGGCTGATCGCGGAGGCGAATCGTGCCCTGGGCGTTGAGCTTCAAATCAGGGCCGTTCGCGGCAAGCTCCGTCACGGTCACCTGCCCCGACTTCACTTCCGCCTCGAGCCCGAGCTCGCCGGCGTCGAGCTTCGGCAACGCCATGATGTCGCGGATCTTCGCCTTGCCGTCACCGACGGCGAGACCCGCGAGCTTGAAGGAGAGCTTGCCCTCTGCCTTGCTGAGGCGCGCCTCCGGCGTGATGAGGTTCGCCGTGCCGGACAGCTTGCCCGCGACGGGTAGCCCGAGCAGACCCGCGAGCACCGGCGTCTGCCCGAGGTCGAGGCCGTCGGCTTCGAGCTCGATGGCACGCTCGGCGTCCGAATCGGTGATGCTGCCGTCCAGGCTCCCTCCGAACGCGTTCGCGCCGAACGAGACGACGCGCTTGCCGAGGAGCAGAGCGAAGATCGAGAGGCGCGCGTGCGCCTGCTCCACCGTCGTCACCTTGGGCTTCGCGGCCTTACCCGTCGCGCCGGGAGCCGGCGGCGAAATCAGCCGCATGCCCTCGGCTTCCACGCCGGAGAGCCAATACGAGCTCAGCGAGTCGACCTCGAGCCGCATGGCGTCGGGTTCCGTCTGACGCGCGTTGAAGTCGTGCACCAAGCGTTCCTTCAGGCGCCCGTACGGGAACGTCAGGAAGAAGAAGATGACGAGCATGAGCCAATAGAAGGCCCCGTAGCCGACGGCGATCAGGATCTTGCGCATGCGCGGCGTCATGGCGACTCTTCCTTCGGCTTCTCCTCGGCGGCGCTCTCGGAATCGGCACTCGAGGCGGGGCCTGCGCCACCATCGCGGTCGGCCTTGGCGGCCGACTTGGGCTCGGCCTTACGGTCGAACGCGCTCACGATCATGTCGACGTCGTACGCGTCGGGCTCGGTGCGCTTGCGGATGTCGATCTGCAGGACCTTCACGGGGTGCCCGGAGTGGTCGATGCGCTCGAGGAACCTCACGAGCTTCAACATGCCGACCTTGCGCAGCGTGAGCTTGGTCGAACGCTCGTCGAAGCGCTTCCCGCGCGGAATCGCCGCCCGGTCCTGGCTTTCGGGGATCTCGATGGCGAGCTCGCCCGCCAGCTTCGCAAGAAATGCTTGAAGTTGGGGCGCGGGCCGCGCGTAGCGTTGCTCGAGGGCGCCCTTCTGCGCTTTGGCTCGTTCGATCGTCTCGCTCTGTTCGTCGATCGCGACGATGGCGGAGCGCAGCGCCTCCACGTCGCCGCGGCGGCCGTGCAAGACGGCGTAAAGGGCGATGGGCGGCGCGAAGACGGCGCCCAGGACCGCGACGACGAGCGCGATGCCGAGCAGACGCCGTTCGCGCTCCTCGAGGCCCGAGAGCCGCTCGCGGAGGCTGAGCGCGCGCAGGCGTTCGGCCAGCGTCATGGCGCGCTGCCCTCCGCTTCGGTCTTCTCACCCGCCGGCTTCTTCTTTTGGACCGGCGTGTCCTCCGGACAGCGGATGTCGTACTCGAGCACGTACTTCTGCTTCGTCCCGTTGACGACCTGCGTCACCTTCTGGATCTTGGCGTCCGCGACGCAGGGGGTTTCCGCGATCTTGTCGCGCACGAGGGACGCGTCGGCGGTCGTATTCACCACGGCCTGGATGCGCACGTGACCGCGCTGCATGTCGAATTCCTCGACGTCGTGCGTGACGCTCGTGGGGATGGCTTTCGAGATTTCCACCATGACGTCGAAGGCATCCATGTGCGGCATCGGGTCGGTTTCGGCGCGATTCTTCGCGAGCTCGAGGAGCTGCGCCGCTTCGTCGGGGTCGCTCGTGCCCTTCTCGAACGCGCTCAGTGTCGTGCGCTCGAGCTCGGCCGTGGCCGCCTCGAAGTCGCGGCCGAGCGCCCGGAGCTCGGCCCACATCGAAAACAGGAAGCTGACGGCGACCGAGCCGACGAGACCGACGAGCAACGGCGCCTTCTCCTTCAAGAACGAGAAGCCGCGCTGGAAAAATAGCGGTCCGCGGCGCAGATCGATGTCGTGACCCCGCCCCGCGGCGCCGAGCGCGAGGCCGATCGCCTTCGCGAAGCGCGGCAGGCTTGCGACCTGTTCCGGCAACACGCCCTCGAGCGCGAGCGGCGGCAACGGCTGGATCGGCACGCCGAGCTCGTAGGCGAAGTAGGCCTCGGCGCCCGCGGCCTGCGCGCCGCCGCCGACGAGGTACACGGCTTGCACTTCGTCGCCTTCGCTCGCGACCCACGCGAGGAGCGACTGGCGGAGCTCGGCGGCGAGCGCGGGCGCGCCGTCCGGCAAGCTCGAGACGCCACGCGACAACGTGCGCGCGAACACGGCCTCGCCGTGCGCGAGGATCGTCACCTCCGTCGAGCGGCCGCCCAGATCCACGATGGCGATCGGCTCGAGCCGGCGCAGCTCGGGCGAAAGCGTCACGAGGTTCGCGAGCGCGAGGGACCCCACGCCCACGCGGTCGGGCTCGCGGCCGATCGCCGTGCGCACGAGCTCGATGCGCTCGCGCACCTGCTCGGTCCGCGCGGCGCTCGCCAACACGACGAGCGGCTCCTTCGGTCCCTTGCGCTTGAGCAGACGATGGCCGAACACGAGCTCGGAGATGTCGACGGGCACGGCGGCCTCGAGCTCGAACGTCAGGATCTCGTCGATCTGTTTGAGCGCCGTGGTCGGCATCTTGATGCGATGCGTGAAGGTCGAATCGCCTTCGAGCGCTACGCCGACGGCCTCGATTTGCGTGGTGAGCCCCGCCGTCGCGAGCTCCACGGCCTGCTCGAGCGAAGGCGCGCTCGCGACCTCCACCTCTTGCAGCGCGCTCAGCGCGAGCTTGCGGAAACTCACCTCGAGGACGGCCGCGCTCACGACCCTGGAGCCGATGTCGATTCCCAAAAATCTAGGCATCGTGGCGTTCTTGGAACTCCGGGAGGCGCATGGTTAACACAATCTGGTCGGAACGAAGCATGGCGGCGCTTTAGTCCACCCTAAAATAGATGATAGTGCCGCCCGGGGACGGCTTCATGACCGACTGAATCGCCATTTGGACGGCGTTCGGCGCGCCGGTACCGGCCGAGCCGGCGGTGCTCGGCGTGGCGGCGGCGTTCTGCATGGTCGCCTGCGCCTGCATGAGGTTGGCGGCTTGAAGCGCCGAGGGGGGCATGCCGGGCGGGGGCGCCGCCCGAAAATCCACCACCGCGTGGAGCTTGGTCAAGGTCTCGCGGCTGCCCGACTGCACGCGGCCGGTCGCGTAGATGCTGAAGACCTTGCTCTCCGTGGAGATCTGTTCCTTCAAGGGGCCCGTGTTCACGATCTGGATTGGCTGCAGGCCGATCGCCGCGAACATGGTGCCGAGCATCGTCTTACCCTGAAGGGCGGAGATGAACACGTCGGGCGTGCCGAACATGGGAGCGCCCTTCGTGAACATGCGCACCATGCCGAACGCGCTCAGAAACTTCATGGCCTCGACTTGGTCGTGGCACACGAGCGTCGTCTGCGGGTTCGCGTTCGAGCAGATCAGCGCGAGGATCGTCTGCGGGTTGGCGGTGTTGACGTTCACCTTGCCCTGACCCCACACCGTAACGACGCGCTTGGTGGGGTCTTCGGGATCCGGCTCGAGGAAGGTGCTCCAGAAGTTTTCGCTCATGCCGCGGATGCGGTGGAGCTCGTCGAAGCTGTCGAGCGCCGCGTTCTTGCGCTCGTAGGGTCGCGGCAGCTGCTGGTAAAAGCCGTCCTCCGTGCCCGTCGTTTGCGCGGTCGGGTTCGCGGGGTCGCAGAACGACTGATCGGCGTCCTGATCGGGATCGATGAAATCGATGATGGCGCCGCAGATCGCGAGCCGATCGGAGAATTGATTGTCCGCGTCGCGCTGCTGGAAAAGCGCGTCGTACTGCGGCCCCGCCATCAGGCCCGCCAGCTGCGAGCCGAGGTTTCGCTTGGCGATCGCCTGCGCATGCGCCGGCGCGTTGATGTTGATTTTCGAATCCTCGTCGATGATGTCGAGCTCGAAGCCCGCGCCGTCGAAGCCGAGATTTTTGCCGTTGCGCGTGTCCATGCCGGAGAGCGAGGCGAACGCCGCCTTGCCCGTCGAGTCGTTGAACGCGCCGAGCACGCGGTTGGCGTGATCCCACACGGGGATCTGCGGCGGCGCGCCCTGCATCAGGAGCATGAGGACGGGCGCCATCGCTTTGCGGATGGTGGGCTCGGTCGCGATCAGGAGCCGCGCGAGGTTCACGCCGCTCTTCGCCGCGTATTCGGCGATGAGCTGGTCGCGCGTCGTGAGCGCGCTCGCGAAATCGGCCGCACTTTCGTCCTGACTCTCGGTGAGCATCACCGTGAGGATCGTGAGCGCCCCGAGCACGAGGATGAGCGCCACGCCGCGCTGGCGCCGGAGCGCGCTTCGCTGCCGGGCGCGCGTGAGCGCGGCAGCCGTCCGCCGCGGCCGCCGCTCCGAAGCACGCCGAAACGCCACGCCGTCCTTCATTGGATCGCGAAGCTCAGGGGTTGGCTGATGGGGATCACGACCGTCGTCTGGAAGCGCAGCGGGTTACGCAGCCGCCCGGCCCCGGCGCGCCGGCCGCCGTTCACGACGAGCGTCACGCGCACCATGAGCGGCATGCGGTTTTGCTGACCGGTCGCCTGCGTCGTGTCCCAGCCGTCGACCCACTGGCTCGTCGTGGGGTCGAGAAACGAGAGATCGAAGAGGTCGATGTCGGTGCAGACAACGTCGAGGCGCCCGCCCTTGTCGGGCTTGGCGTCGAGGTACTGGCTGCTGCGACGCATGAGATCGTAGGTGCCGGGCGTCTCGAGGCTGTCCTCCCCGTAGTAGGAAATTTCGAGCTGATCGCTCACGTGCGCGTTGCGGTCGCGCCGGATGTTGGTGAACGCGTTGAAGTCGATGCGGGTCGTCGGGGTCGAATGGTGCGCGATGAACGCCGTCTTCACGACGGCGAGCGTGACGTTGATCGGCAAATGCTGGGAAATGTAGGCACCCTGCAGATCGCGCACGATGCGTCCGAGCGCGGTGCGCCCCTCGCGGTAGCGATCCTGCACGCGCGTGAGCCCGTCGCGCGTGTGCTGCATGCCGGAAAACGCGCCGTAGAGGAGCAGCGTGATGAACGCGAGCACCGTGACGGAGACGATGAGCTCGAGCAACGTGAAGCCCCGGAGCCGCGCGCGTGTCCTCATCGGCGCCCCGTACCGAGGCCGGTGCCCGTGCCGAGGCCCGTGCCCGTGCCGAGGCCCGTGCCCGTGCCGAGCCCCGTGCCGGTGCCGGTGCCTGCTCCAGGCATGCCCAGCAGACCGGGCAGCGCTCCGAACCCGCCGTCGAGCATGCCGACGCCGCCGTCCTGATCGATCCCCCCCTGCATGGGGTCGGTGACGTACTGCGTGAGAGCGAGGGTGCGCTCGCGGCTTCCCTCGTGCCACTTCACCGTGATCATCACCTTGCGGATGCTCGCCTCCAGCATCGGCTTCAAGGTCGGGTACACCATGCCGAGCACCATCGACGCGAGACCGTCGACGCTGCTCATCGACCCCTGAAAGCTCGACGCCAGCGAGCTGATGTCGGGTTTTTGCCCGAGATTTTGGCCCTTCGTTGCCTGCAGCTGCATCAGCATGCCGAGCGGCCCCGCGGCCCCGGTCGCCGAGTTCGGCGTGTCCAGGCTGAGGCCCGCGTCGAGGCTCAAGTCCTGATCGGCGAGGCCGGCTTCCATCACGCCGCCGTCGAGGCCGCCGTCGTCCACGCCCATTTCCGGCATGATGACGCGCTGCACCTTCCACGCGCACGTGTAGCCCTCCGTCGTATCCCCCATGCAGCAGTTGCCCTCGCCCTCGGCTTCGACGAGCGGGTAACCCTTCTGCAAGAGGTCGAGCTCGACCTCGCTCATCTTGCAGCGCGCGAGCCCCGTCGCGAGACTCAGGTGCTCCGTGCGCGTCGCGTTGGCGAACAGACCCGTCTGCGCGCCGAGCAGCACCGACAGCCCGAGGCCGAGGATGGCGATGGCCATCAGCACCTCGAGCAAGGTGAAGCCGCGGCGCAGGGCGTCGGTCAGGCGTTTCACAGGGCCTCCCGATCGCCTTGGTCCTCTTCCTTGTCGGTGCGGGGCTCCGGCATGTCGACGAGCCCCTTCTCGATCTTCGTGCGGCCCGTGAGCGGGCTCACGATCACCGTGAGCGACTCTTCCCCGCCGCCCGCGCGCTTGAGCTGGACGTAGGCGCGCTCGGTGAGCCCGCCGGGCCAGAAGTAGATGTAGCCACGGCCGCTCGTCACGGGGTTGTCGTCGTGCTCCGTTTGCACCTGAGCGAGATCGACGCCGGCGCCGAGCTCGCGGCCCGAGGGCGTGTCGGCGAAGCGCGGGATGGGCCGGAACGTCGGCCGCGGCGCGCGCGGACCCTCGAGGATGCGGTCGCTCTCGGATTTGACGAGCTTCTCGACCTCGCTCGTTCCGTCGGGCGAGCCGGCGTCGGGCTTCTCGCGCAGGACCCGCGAAGAGCTCGCCTCCTCGAGCAACACTTTTTCGTTCTCGAGATCGAGCGTGAGCCGCGTCGGATGACCCGTGCTGTTCGCGCGAGCGAGACCGAGGCGGACCCCGCTCGCGATCAGCGTGCCCGCCGCGCGCAGACGGCTCGTGTGCAGCATGCCGCTCCCGTACAGCACCGAACCCGACAGGATCGCGATGAGCGCGACCACGATCAGAACCTCGATGAGCGTGAAGCCGCGCCCACCCGGGTGACGAACCGGGCGCGGGCGCTGGAAGCGGCGCAAAGCGAGCATTACTCCCCGGGCGCGGTGGCCCCCTTCGGAATCACGATGTCGTCCTTCGTGCCCTTCTTCTTGTCGGGCCCGCCCGAGACGACGGTCACGTCCTCGTCGGCGCAGCTGAGCAAGAAGGGCTGACCCCACGGATCGGCCGTGTTTTGGCCGGGGTCGAGCAGCTTGTCCTGCACGAGCTGGCTCATCGTGGGGCAGCTCGTCTCGTTGTTCGTGGCCTGCCATTGTGAGGCGGCCTGGCGGATGACGCGGGCCGCGCCCTCGGCGGTGTTGATCTTCGCCTTGTTGAACTGCGGCAGCGCGAAGAACGCGACGCCGCCCGCGATCATCGCGAGGATCGCGACGACGATCAAAACCTCGAACAGCGTCACGCCGCGCTCGCTCACGCTCCGCCGCCTGCGTCGCTGCATGTATCGATCAACCGTCAGAAAGAGCTCGTGTTTCATCGCATCCTCATTTCATTCAATCCGGTCCAAGCCCCCGGGCTCGCCGTCAGGGCCGTCACTCATGAGTTCGTAGCGGGCTCCCTCCCAGCGGCCGGGGCAAAGCAGCCTGAGCGGACGCCCCCAGGCGTCGCGCGGCGTTCCTTCGACGTGGGCCGCCTCCACCGCCTTTTCGAGCGACGCCGGACAGCCGCCGTCGTGGTCGGCGACGTAAGCGTCCACGGCGCGCCTGGCTCCGAGCAGCGTCGCCCGTGTCTGACGCACGCCCGACGCGCGGCGCTCGCGGGCGCCCACGAACGTCACGAAGCTCAGCACCGCCGCGATCACGAGGTACGGCCGCAGCCGCCCCAGCCGGAAGAAGCGGCGCAGACCGCCGCGCCCCTCCCAGGGGAACAAGATCTTCGGCTCGCGGGAGGGCAGGCGCATGGGCTCACTCCACGAGCTGATTCATCTGAATCAGCGGCATCAGGATGGCGAACGCCACGAACCCGACCATCACGCCCAGGATCATGATGATGAGCGGCTCGAGAATGCTCGTGAGCGCCGTGACGCGCACCTCCACGTCGGCTTCGTACGAGCGGCTCACGTTCTCGAGCATGGCCTCGAGCTGGCCGGTGCGCTCGCCCACGGCGATCATGTGCGTGACCATGGGCGGGAACGCGCGGCTCCGCTTGAGCGGCTCGGCGATGTTGTCGCCGCCGCGAATCGCGATGATCGCCTCGTCGACGACGCCCTCGAGCTTCGCGTTCTCGAGCACGTTGCGACCGATCTCGAGCGCGGGCAAGAGCTGCACGCCGCTCGCGAGCAGCGTCGCGAGCGTGCGGCAGAAGCGCGCGACGCAGGCGAGGAGCTCGAGCCGGCCGAAGAGCGGCGCCCTGAGCCGGAACGTCTCCCAGCGCAATTTACCTGCCGGCGTGCTCTTGAAGCGCCGGAACGAGTACCAGCCGGCGATGCCGCCGCCGATGATGGCCCACCAGTACCCGCCCACGATGTTCGAGACGGTGATGAGCAGGCGCGTGTACCAGGGCAGCGCCTGACCGAGGCTGTCGAACACGGTCGTCACCTTCGGCACGACCGCCACCATCAGGAACGCCACGAGGCCGATGCCGAACACCGACATCAGCGCGGGGTAAGCGAGCGCGCCCGCGACCTTGCCGCGGAGCTTCGCTTGCCCTTCCATGAAGTCGGCGAGACGCTCGAGCACTGCTTCGAGCGTGCCCGACGCTTCGCCGGCGGCGATCATGTTCGTGTAGAGGTTCACGAACGCCTTGGGGTGCTGTTCGAGGCTCTTCGCGAAGCTCGTGCCGGCGTTGAGACTCTCGCGCACCGTCGTGAGGATGCGCACGAGCTGCTGGTTTTCGACCTGTTCCGTGAGGGCGGCCACGGACTCGACGAGCGGCACGCCCGCGCGCACGAGCGTCGCGAGCTGTCGCGTCATCGTGCTCACGTCGCGCGCGCTCGGCCGCTTCATGAAAGCCAGCGGATCGAACGCCTTGTTGTCGCGCCGGACGCGCTCGGCCTCGACCGTCGCCTGCGTGAGCAGGATGCCGTCGCGGCGCAGCACCATGCGCAGCGCTTTGGGGTTCTCCGCGTCGCGGAAGCCTTTGACGGCCTTACCGCTCGCGACCTCGACGCCTCGGAATTCGAAGACGGCCACGGTGCTCCCTCAGGCCGTCAGTCGTCCACCACGATGTCGTCTTGCGTCGCTGCGACGACCTCTTCCACCGTGGTGAGCCCGAGGAGCACCTTGCGCGCGCCGTCGTCGCGCAACGTGTCCATGCCTTGCATCTGGGCCGCGCGCTTGATGGTGCGCGCGTCGGCGTTTTCGAGCACGAGGCGCCCGACGACGTCTTCGACGACCAGCATCTCGTAGATGCCGAAGCGACCCGTGAAGCCCTTGTTGTCGCAGCGCTCGCAGCCCTTCGGGCGGTAGAAGGTCGGCGGCGTCGACTCGCGCCAGCCGACGGGCTTGTAATCGACGCCGTGCGGCAGGTAACGCGCCGAGATCACGCGTTCATCACGCTTGCGCGTACTTTTTGGATCGACGCCGATCTGCTGGAGCTCGTAGGCGGTCGGCTCGTACGCCTCCTTGCAGTTCGGGCACAAACGCCGCACGAGACGCTGCGCCAGGATGCCCGCGAGCGTCGAGCGCACGAGGAACGCCTCGATGTCCATCTCGACGAGGCGTGTCACGGCGGAGGCCGCGTCGTTCGTGTGCAGCGTCGAGAGCACGAGATGGCCC
>Ga0164241_10004740_pt1 | contig 13017 bp, 8 predicted proteins | sample OricomyardsoilBY_FD_108780 | JGI IMG/M metagenome (GOLD analysis project Ga0164241, IMG submission 108780) | Backyard soil microbial communities from Emeryville, California, USA - Original compost - Back yard soil (BY) | ecosystem: Environmental > Terrestrial > Soil > Unclassified | place: USA...
TCGCCATACAGCGGGACGCTCCGCATCTTGGGCGGGAAGTTGGTGGTGTCAGGCGGCGACGCCGCGACTGAAAGGCAGGCGAATAAAGCCAGCCCAATGGCCACGCCAGCCCGTCTGCTCATAGCAGGATCCTGCGAGCCTCACCTTCCGGGTCTTCCACCATGCGGCACTCGTTGTCCCAGACCATCGTGCGATTGGTTTTCGGATCGCTGGGCTGCCAGGCGAGCTTGGGCAGACTCGGGTTGCCGGTGGCGGCGAATGTGGCCCACGACCCGGCCATCTTCTTCGCCAGCGCCTGTGCTTCGGGCGTGTTGCCGGTGCCTTGTTCGCAGCGCTTGGTGTTGTCGAAGCAGAACTGCAGCTCGGCGGTGTGCCACGCGCCCGGCAGGCCATCGAATATCGGCGTTTGCCAGGTGAAGTAATACGTGTACGCCGGCGCGGCGTTGAGCGCGTGCTTGAACCCCGCCATCTTCACCACGTTGTTGCGGATGGACAGGCCGTTGAGTCCCGGCGCGCCGCTGCAGATGTACGACAGGGTCTGAATCTTCTTCTGCGGATAGGCTTTCTTGAGTGACGTGACGATGGCGCCCGCCTTCTCTTCTCCATAAGCCTTGGTGAGATTCGCACGCCACTCGTCCTCGGTCGGCCGTTGCGACATGCGATTGCCTTCTTCGCTGACCGAGCCGATGAGCATCGGCACATTCTTCGAGACCTCGGGCGCGGCATCGAAGAAAGAGCGCATGTTGACGATCTTGCCGTCGACGCAGGGTGACCAACCCACACGCGGTGTGCCTGGTGCACCCGAGCCTGCCATTGGCGGCCCCGGCGGATTGATCTTGGCCGCCGCCGCGGTGCCCGCCGCGAAGAGCTTCGACCACTCCATCTTTTGCAATGAGCCGATGTCGTTCGGGGCGAGGCTGAGGTCCTTCATCAACTGTCGCGCCAGCTCGCGTTGCTGATCTCTGCTGGGAATGTTCCCACCGCCGCCCGATTGCGCAGCTGCGCGATGGAACAGACCAGACGCCGACGGCATGCCCATCAGCGTGGTCACTTTCGAACCGCCACCGGATTGGCCATAGATCATGACGCGATCGGGATCACCGCCGAAGTTGGCGATGTTCTCGTGGACCCATTTCAATGCGGCGACGAGGTCGGTCATGCCGACGTTGGCGGAATCTTCGTAGGCCGAGCCGCCGATCTCCGCCGCATCGAGGAAGCCGAGAATATTCAGACGATGATTGACGGAGACCTGCACCACGTCGTGATGTCGCGCCATCTGCGCGCCTTCGTGCGACGGCAATTCGTACGAGGAACCGAAGCTGTAGCCGCCGCCGTGGAAATAGACCATCACGGGGCGCTTGCCGGTCAGGCTCGACGTCCAGATGTTGAGCTTGAGCATGTCCTCGCTCATCCAGCCGTCGTCCCAGTCCTGGATGAAGGTCTGTTCGATGCTGGTCCAGGGATGGGTGTTCTGCGGGCAGTTGGCGCCGTAGACCAGCGCGGGGTACTCGTCCGTCCAGGGAGTTGGCGGTTTGGCGGGGAGCCAGCGCTTCTCGCCGGCGGTGGTCTGGCCGTAGGGGATGCCTTTGAAGGTGAAGACGCCGCCGTCGAGATAGCCGCGGACTTTGCCGTACTGCGTTCTCGCGATTGCGGAACGCGGAGTCGTCAGATTTCCTGGGCCTTGATGAGCGGCGGTCTTGACGCTGTCCGATGCCGCAGCGGAGTTTGTCGTCGCAAGCCCGATGCCTGCGGTAGAAGAAAGAATCAGTGCTTCGCGCCGAGTGAGTCGTGCGCGCTTCGTCGAATCGGCCATGCAACCCCCTTCAATGATCGTTGCCGACAATCGTATGTGACGCGTACATTCTAGAAGGCGCGCTGCGACAATCGGCATACCGGATTTGCGTGTGTGTCAGATCGCTTTATGTATGTGTCCCCGCACCGATGACCTGGGCGCGCGTATTTTCAAAAGGTCGCTGCCATCCACGGGCCACTCGTGTACGACATGTACGCGACGGAGTTCATAACAAATCAGGAGATCGGGCTCGCTAAGTCATTGAGGAAAAATGCCCGGCCGGCAAGGGTTAGCCGCTGCGTGCAGCCCCGAGCATCTGTCGTGCTTTTAACGTCAGCGACCTTTTAGGACGGGGCACGCAATTCGATCGAGCGGGCCATGTTCGAATTCAAATCGAGTAGTCTGCGTTCCCTTCAACCACCGTCTGCGCCAGCTTCGGCTGCTCCCCCGCCTTCCACCGTTCCACGCGATGCCGCACGCGGTACCGCAACGGCCCACCATCCGCCGCCTCACTTCGTTCAAACGGCACCGGAATACAAACGAACTCCGTCTCCAGCCAATCGCCGGTTACCGTGACCAGCCCATACCCGTGGCCGTTGAGATCCACGAACTTGAGATGCGGCGCCACCGCCGGGTTGTGTAGCTTCCTCGCCTCGACAGCGCTCGTATTCGACAGCGCCAGCGCAGCCCGCACGCCATGCAATATCGTGTAGTTGATCGCAGGGATTTCGCGGTGCTCTCCTGTGTAGTACAGCGCGTGCAGGGCATGGTCAGGTTTCACGATCTGATCGCCGATCTCGACCAGCCCCTGTGCCGAGATAGACCCCGTTATGAATTCGACTCCCACCGGATCGTAGGCACGCGGCGGCAGATCCGCAGAAGTTAGTCCGGCCCAGAACGAATGCTTGTCGCCGGCCACCACCGCGAGCCCGGTGACTCCCTTCTTGCGCAACACATCGTAGATCTGCGCGTGCTCTGCGTAGTAACCGCCGTTCGCCATCCCGAAGCCCGTGCCTGGCCATTTGGAGCCCATTCCATCAGGCAGATTGGCGAGATCCGTACGCCACGCCATCGTGCCGAACGAATGTCCCCACACCTTCCACGGCGCCTGGCTCGCGCTCAAACGCTCGATGAGCCACGCGCGCTGCTTCGGCCCCAGGTAGGTCTGCATCGGCTGGTCGACGCCCGGGTTCGGAATTTCCTTTCCCGCGAACCGCAGTGTCGCGGGCGGCTTGCCGCCGTTCGCGGCACGGCCGTCGTCAATGATGCGCGCCGTGTCCTCATCGAGGAACATCGGGAATCCATCCGGCGCCACCGCGGAGCCGTCGGCATCGGCGATCTTGTACGAGCGATTGTCGGTGAGGATCAGCTCGGCGTTGCGGCCGTAGCGGAACGCCCGGTAGATAGTCAGGCTCCCAACAGCCGCCGCATTGTCGGCGCCGAGGCCAAAGCCGTTCTCGTCGTACGCCGTGATCGGCGTGTCCTTGACGGCGGGCGCCTCGAAGCGATCGCGGCTCGCGCCGGGCCGTGCGACACGCGCCGGCTGAAACTCCCACCACGCCTGGTTGGCCGCCACCTTCTTCGTCTGCGCCGGGCGCTGTTCGCCGCCGAACACCTGGATGCCCTGGTATCCCTGCCACGAGAACTCATGGTTGTCCCACACCGGCACGAACGGCCAGCGGGCGCGCGCGTCCTGCAGGTCGGGGTCGGTGAGGTAGGCGCGATAGATCGTACGGTAGTCCGCGAGCGTCACGGGGATGTGGTACTTGCCGACCCTATCGCCGTCGGGGTACCTGAAGAGCGGGCGAATGCGGCGACCGCGGTACTTGCCGTCCGGCATATCGTCCGGGTAGTTCGCCACCTCGTAGATGAAATCGCCGAGGTGCAGCACGAAGCCGAGCTGCTCGGCGCGCAGGCGGCGCTCGTCCTCGTAGATCATGCGGCGATACGCGTTCGCGGCGCCGATGGTCATGTCCTGGCAGCTCACGAACGTGAAGCGCACCGGGCGCACGTCGCCCTCGCGCGGTGCAGTCAACGTGCGGCCGACGCGACTGCCGTTGCCGTCGGCATCGGTGAAGCGGTACCAGTACTCGATCGCGGGCTTGAGACCGGCCGCCATGAAGCGGCAGGTCCAGTCGGTGTCGGCGGTGACTTCGGCTTTGCCGCGCACGACGACGTGGTGGAATGCCTGGTCCTTCGCGACCTCCACGGTAAGTAGATAGGCGGCGCGCGGATCACCGGCGGCCGGCTGGCGGCGCGTCCAGAGCAGGACGCTGTCGGGCGCGGGATCGCCGGAGGCGACGCCCTGAGGGTAGAGGTCGCGGCGCTCGCGCCACGCGGGCGATGCCGCGCTCCCTTTCCCGATGGCGAGCACGGCACCGGCGGCGGCCGCGGCTTGGGCAAACTTTCGGCGCGTCAGCATCGGCGCATGATGCGCCGACGGCCGTGCCGTGCGCGGCGGTTCATCGCAGGGCTTGTCGCAAACTACTTCGCGGCGGGGGAATGGCCGGGTGTCGATTTATCTTACAACCGGCAAATAAAGTTCGATTCACTGGCGCGAAACGCCCCGGATTTCCGATTGATCGATCAGGGACAAAAACAATCGACGGACGGACCATCATGAAAATCAAGAAGCAAATTCTCCTGCCGGCCCTGTTGCTGACAGGAGTCATCGGCAGCAGCGCCTGGGCCACACCCATATCGTTCCAGGCCCAATTCGATGTGGCCACCGGCCTTCTGGTCACTCCCGACCAGGGCGGCGTCAACATCTCAGGCAATTACAATGACTTCATGCTGCTGAATCTGCCGTCGTTCAACAGTGCTCTCGGCACGCTCGACAGCGTCTCCATTTCGTTCGCCTCCACCTTCATGACCGAGATGGAAGGCTTCGCCAGTCACAGCGCGGCGCCCTGCATGTTCATCGGCTGCACCATGCCGACCATCGAGGCGAGCGTCGGCGTGGATCACCGCCTGACCCTGACGAGTCACTTGCTCAACGCGCCAAGTACCACCGTCAGCCTCCTGAACACGCAATCGCAGGAGTGCAGCTATGTGGTGACCGGTCCGACTGCCGTCACCTGCAACGCGAACCAATCGCCGCCGCGAAACGGCAGCTTCGATTCCGCTTTCGACCTGTCGGCCTACTCGCTCGCCGATTTCACCGACGTGACGAACCTGTTCTTTGCCTTTCAGCTCGAGTCGGATTTCAACGGCTATTGCGGAATCCAGCTGAGGCAGGTCGACCAGGAGTGCATCGTGACGCGAATGGCGGACTGGAACGGCACCGTGAACGTCACCTACGACTACACCGACGGCTCGGGCGACGGCTCGGGCGACGGCTCGGGCGACGGAACCCACTCGGTGCCGGAGCCTGGAACGATGTCGCTGTTCGCGGCCGGACTGCTCGCGATCGGGTTGGTCCGTCGAAGAAGGTCGGCGCTTTCCCGGGCCGTCTGAACGGCAATGCGCCGTGAGAAGCGCTCCCATGGCGGCTGAATAGCCCGGTCTGGTAAAAGATGCGTGCGCATCGGCTGCTTCAGCCGGGGAGACGCATCTGGAGAGCGACGGGATTTCCGGTCTGCTGCACTCGGCGCGCGATGGCACGGCCGAAGACCGCGCGCGTCTCTTCGCCGCCACGTATGCCGAATTGCACCGCATCGCGCAGCGCGAGTTGCGCCGCAATTCGGCCGCCACCCTGAGTCCGACCACGCTGCTGCACGAGACCTATCTCAATCTCTCGCAGAACCAGAGCGCGAACTTCTCCGACCGGTCGCAATTCCTCGGCTACGCCGCGCGTGCCATGCGTGGCCTGCTGATCGACTACCTGCGAATGCGCCAGGCACGCAAGCGCGGCGGCGGCTTCGAGATCACTTCGCTCGGCGCGGATCTGCCCGCGGCAAGCCAGGATACCGAAGCGGTGCAGATCGGCGCCGCGCTGGAGTCGTTGGCGCAGCTCGATGCCCGGCTGGCCGAATGCGTGGACCTCAAGTTCTTCTGCGGATTCACCAACGCCGAGATCGCGGAACTCTGGAAGGTCTCCGAGCGCACCGTCGCGCGTGAATGGGACAAGGCGCGAGTGCTGCTGCGCCAGATCCTTTCCGAGGCTGCGCCGCAGGCGGCACCGTGAAAACGGCACCGGGCCTCGCCTGCTCCTGGGACGAGCTCGAGCCCTACCTGGATCGGGCGTTCGAACTCGCGCCCGATGAATGCGCGGCCTGGCTCGCGCAACTCGCGCAATCGCAGCAGCGGATCGCGCAGGATGTACGCACGCTGCTCTCGATGCGCCAGCAAGTCGACGCCAGCGGATTTCTCGAACACTCGCCGTTTTATCCCGATCCCGGCCAGCCGCAGCCAGGGACGCAAGTGGGCGCGTACAGGCTGGTGAAGCTCATCGGCCGCGGCGGCATGGGCGAGGTGTGGCTCGCCGAGCGCAGCGATGGGCGCTACGAAGGCCGATGCGCCATCAAGTTCCTCGACGCTTCGCTGGTCTCGCCGCGCCTCGCCGAACGCTTCCGGCGGGAAGGCCAGGCGCTCGCCCGCCTGGCTCACCCCAACATCGCGCGGCTGCTGGATGCCGGCACCACCGGGCAGGGCCGCGCCTTCCTGGCGCTCGAGTACGTCGATGGTGTTCGCATCGACCGGTATTGCGAGTCGCTGCCGGTGAATGAGCGCGTGCGCCTGTTCGCCGGCGTCGTGGCGGCGGTGGCGCATGCGCACGGCAATCTCGTCATCCACCGCGATCTCAAGCCCTCGAACGTGCTGGTCACCAGCGACGGCCAGGTGAAGCTCCTCGACTTCGGCATCGCCAAGCTGATGAGCGCCGAGCTCGATGCGCTCGATGCAGATCACACCCGGCTGGAGGATGCGGCGTTCACCCCGGAGTACGCATCCCCGGAGCAGCTTCTGGGCGGGGCGCCCTCCACGGCCACCGACGTCTATCAGCTCGGCCTGCTGTTGTTCGTGCTGTTGAGCGGCCGCAATCCACTGCACACCGAAGGCGGCCGCGCCGAGCGCATCCGCGCAGCCCTCGAGCGCAGCGTACCACCCGTCTCGGAGGTCGCACCGCGGCCGTTGCGCCGCACGTTGCGCGGAGATCTCGACGCCATCATCGCGATGGCGTTGCGACGCGATGCGAAGGACCGCTACGCCACCGCGCAGGCGCTGCAGGACGACCTGCTGCGCTATCTCGCGCGGGAGCCGGTGCTGGCGAGGCGTGGTGCGAGCTGGTACCGCGCTCGAAAGTTCATCGAGCGTCACCGCATCGCCGTCGCCGCGGGCAGCCTCGCCGCAGTAGGCCTCTGCGCGGCGCTGGCCTACGCGCTCCTGCAGGGCCATGAAGCCGCCGTGCAGCGCGACGCGGCACGGCGCGAGCTGGCGCGGGCGACCGCGGCACACGACTTCACCGTGTTCATGCTGAGCGCCGCCGCGCCCGGCGACGGCAGGTTCTCGACCGCCGAGCTGCTGGCGCAGAATGAACGCCTCATCGACAAGCAGTTTGCCGCCGATCCGCAAATGCGGGCCGAGATGCTGGCGACGGTCGGAACCCAGTACATGGCCTCGCAGCGCTGGGAAGACGCCACGCGGGTGCTGTCGCGCGCACGGGATATCGCGGCGTCCACCGCCGATCCCACGCTGCAGGCGCGCACCGAGTGTCCGTTGGCCCTGATGAAGATGCTCAACGGGCTGCGCCGTGACGCCGAGACGATGATCGAAGGCGCGCTCGCAAACCTGCCGCAGCGACCCGAGCACGCGCAGCTGCGCGCCGAATGCATGACCCGCTACAGCGAATTCGGCTTCTTCACCGGCGAGGCGGCGCCGATGGTCCAGCGCGCCACGATCGCGCTGGATCTCCTGGATTCGGCGAGCACGGCTTCCGCGCCGCGGCGCATCGATGCCATGTCCGCCCTCGCCTACGGTCATTACCTGGCGCGCGACAACCAGAAGGCCGAACAGGTATTCGAACAGCTCGCGCTCATGCTCGAAGAGTCCGGCATGGAGCAGACGTTGGCCGCGGCCGACATCTACAACAACTGGTCGCTGCTGCACTTTCGCAGCGACATCCGCCGCGCCGAAGTCCTCATCCGCCGTACGGTCGAACTGCGGCGTTCGATCGAAGGGAAGAACCAGGTCGGGCCCGTCGCGATTTTCAACCACGCCGGCGTCCTGCTGGTGCTCGGCCGGCTTGCCGAAGCCGCGCCGCTGTACGAAGAAGCCATTCGCACCGCCGATGAGCGCAAGGACTGGCCGACGTTCTTCGATGCCTCGATGGAGTTGGCCGAGCTGCACATCGAGTCGGGCGAATTGGCGCGCGCCGAAGCGCGGCTCGCGACCCTGGCGACTTACGATGCAAATCCGCGTTTCGACGGCATGCGCCGGGCGCTGCTGGCGTACTACCGCGCACATTTGGTTGAAGCGCAGGACCAAAATCCGGCGACGGCGCAGGTGCGGTACGGCGAGGCCGTGAAGGCCTTCGATGCGGTGGGAGAGAAGACCTTCGCCAGCGTCTACGCGCTGTGCGGTTTGTCGCGGACCGCGCTGGTCAACGGCGATGTCGCGACCGCGACCGATGCCGCGGCTCGCGCCCTCGACCTGGCCCGGCAGTTCGCGCAGGCCGATGCACCATCGTATCTGGTCGGCATGGCGCAGTTGGTCAGCGGCGACGCCCTGATGGCGCGCGGCGATCGTGGATCCGCCGTTCGATCATTCGAGGCGGCTCTGCGCAATCTCGACGGCACGCTGGGCCGCGATCACCGTCTCACCAAGCTCGCGCGGGAGAAATTGCGAGCCTGAGGTTTCATGGCTTTCAGTTGCAGTTCGTGAGCGAGTTGACCCACTCGGTAAGCACCGCCGCCCCCTCCGCATCCACCTGCGCTGATCCGACCGGCGGCATGCCGTGCGCGTCGCGCCGGCTCATGCGCGCAATCAGCACCGAGCGCGTCGCGGCCCCCGGCGCGATGAGCCGCGCGTCGGTGATGCCGAGGTCGCCCAGCCCAGGCGCGACGTCGCACGCGTGGGTGTCCGCAAGCGTGGTCGCGTAACGCAGATCCATCGTGGACGTCGTCGGCCCACCCGGCCGATGACACTGCGCGCAATTCGTGTGCAGGTACGAACGCGCACGCTCACCGAGCGTTCCCGACGTTCCAGTCGGCGTGGGATACGGCACCTGGTCCGTGGGATCGGCAATCGGCGCTGTCAGCGCGTTGATCGCGTTGAGCGTCACCAGCTGGTGAGCATCACGGCCGGTCTGCGGGTACGTGATGTTGAACGCGAGTTGTCGTGTCTCGAGGCCCAGTGAGCGGCCCGCTGCCTCCGTGTGACAGAGCAGGCACTGCCCCTCGCTCGGATAGATCCACGTCTGTGCGCCAACCGTCACTTGCTTGCCGCCGCGCACCAGCGTCGCATCGGTTTGCTGCGCATTCCATTCGTAGCTGTAACCTGCCCAGACGCCGTCGGGGTGACGCATGAAGAGGCGCGTCTCGATCAGGCGATTCTCGAGATGGAAGTTCTTCATCAGCACCGTGCCGTTCGGGAAATCCCAGTCGCCATCGGCGCCGACGGTGATGTTCTGTCCGTCCGGCAGTCCGATCCAGCGTTCCTTCACGGCGCCGTCGGACCAGAATGCCGCGTTCGGCGTGTAGGGAATCAGTCCGCTCGCGGGCAGTGTCGCGTTCGACGCGTTCACGCAGCCGGTGGCGGAGAGTTGCGTGGCCACGCCCGCGCCGCCACCACCACCACTCGAGCCGGTGATGCGGTACAGACCGCGGTACATGTGCACGACATAGAGCTCGCCGTCGTTGTCCTCTGCGAACGTGGAAATGTTCAAGCCCGATTCGAGCCCGCCCGTCATGGTCATCGTGGGCTGCGTGTCGTTCGGAATGTCCCAGATGCGCCCGGAGGTGAAGTCGCCGAAGACATAGCGGCCGACGAGACCTGGAATCGCCGTGCCGCGGTAGACGTAGCCGCCGGTGACGGCGTGGCCGAGTGTGTGTGGGTACTCGGCAACCGGTGGCAGCAGATTCGGCCGGGTGGTGCAGGCCGCGCCCGTGGCATATTTCCCGGACATGTCCTGCGTACCCTCGAAGCAGCGCCAGCCGTAGTTGCCGCCGCGCTTGACGCGACTCACTTCCTCGATATCGGTCTCGCCGACGTCTCCAACCCAGAGATCACCGGTCTGGCGATCGAAGCTCCAGCCCCAGGGATTGCGAAAGCCCCAGGCGTAGATCTCGGGACAGTTCTGCGTGCCGAAGCCGTTCACGCCGCAGAGCTCGGTGCTCGCGGCGAATGGATTGTCGGACGGGATCCGATACAGCGCATTGCCTGTGGTGCCGCGGATGTCGATGCGGATGATCTTTCCGAGCAGCGTCGTCAGGCGCTGGGCGTAGTCGTTGGCGGAGGAGTTGCCGTCACCCATGCCCAGATACAGAAAACCGTCGGGGCCGAAGATGATGCGGCCGCCGTGGTGATGCTCGTTGTTTTTCATGATCCTGAGGATGACGCGCTCGGAATCGGGATCTAGCGTGCGTCCGCCGTCGCGCGAGGTGAATTCCGAGACCACTGAATCCGGCCCGCTGCCGGTGTGTTGCGTGCTGGTGTACGACAGATACACGAGCGGGGTCGAGGGGAAATCGGGGTGAAACGCCATGCCGAGCAGGCCGCATTCGGCGCAGGTCGTCTCGACACGCGATGCGAGGTCGATGACATCCGAGGTCGCCGTCACGTCCTCCTTGTTGTCGAACACGCGCACGAAGCCTAACTTCTCCACCACGAACCAGCGGCTCGAATCGCCCGGCACCTGCTGCATGGAGACCGGTTGATTCTGGAACGAGAGGTTCGGAAACGCGCGCTGGGTGCCGATGGTGGCGCTGCCCGTGGCGCGTTCGGGCGCGATGCAGGTCGTGTTGCTGGGGCGCGCGTCCAGGCCACTCAAGTTCTGGGGAGCGGGCGGCGGAGGGTCCTGCGGTGGATTCTCGTGAACTCCTTCACCGCCAGAGCAGCCGGCAATCAGCAGCACGATGGCGACGGCGAAGCCTCTGCGCATCCGCGAGCGCTGCACAGCAGCACTGGCGCGACGAGCGTCGTGCGGCGCATGAAAATCAATGGCTGATTTACCTGGTCGTGGCATTCGCATTCTTTCTGTAGGAGCGTCCCTTCTCACTGCCGACAGAATGGAGGAGGGACTGTCGTCTGAACGCCAGCGCCCTCCCTCATGGCTTATCGCCGGACAATTACACGCGCGGCGACTTGTCCTGCACGCGTCGTCATTGCGCTGACAGGGCCGGTGGAGATGCGAACTCGAGGCGTAAGCAGAGCGTTACCCGCGGTTGTTATGTTCCGGCCATGTTCCTGCTGCTGGGCCATTCCAACGATACGTGTTGCCAGGGTGTGCGCGCGGGGCTCGCGGACCACGGCCTGGACGCCCGCATCATCGCGTCGCCGCTCGCGCCGCCGGCAAAACTCACATGGCATCTCGACGCCGATGGCCTGACGAGCAACCTCTATCCACACCTCCCCGACCGATCGATCGACGGCGTGCTCGTTCGGGATACCGGGTGGCTGGATCCCGCCGGATGGGCGGAGGACGATTTCGCCTACATGCAGGCGGAGCTGCGTGCGGTGATGCTCGCATGGCTCAACGGCCTGAACTGTCCGGTGATCAACCGCCCGGACGCGTCGCAGTGGTATCGCTCCGGTGTGCCGCTCATGGCGTGGCGCCGCCAGCTTCGCAGCGCCGGCCTGAAGCTGCCGGAAGTCGTCATTACCAGCGAGCCGGGGGAAGCGGTCTCGTTCCGCCGGCGCCTCGAGACCGGCGGCGACAACGGCGCGGTTTATTCCCCGCTGACCAATTCGTCGAGCTATCTACTCGCGGACGACGATGCGTGGAGTCGCCTCACGTCCGTGCAGGCGCACGTGCCGGTGTGCCTGACCGAAGCGCATGGCCCGGCCGCCCTCGCCTGCGTGGTCGGTGACGAGGTGATCTGGAACGACGCGCCGCCGCCGGACGCGCCGCTCATCGAAGCAGCGCTGCGTCGGTTCGCCACGGCCGCGGCCCTGATATTCGTCGAGATCGCGATCGCGCCGGTGCGCGAGGAGCCCGCCGTTGTCCTGGTCGAGCCCCGGCCGCGGCTCGAGCGATACAACGAGCCGGCGCGCACGCGAATCATCGCAGCGCTGGTCGCGGCGCTGACGCGCGACGCCGCAGCGGATGCGAAACGGGTGGCGTCGTGATCCTGGTTTGCGGCGGACTGGCCGACGGCGTCACCGAGCTGGTGTGCGCGCGGCTCCAGGACTGCGGCTATCCCTACCGTCTACTCGATTTCGCGCGCTTCCCGGCTGGCTATCGCTGCAACGTTCGCTGGACCGAGCGCGGCCCGGAGGGCTGGATCGCCACCGACGAGTGGCATCTCGACCTCGACGACATCAGCGGCGTTTACGCCCGGCTGCTGGGAGCGGATGATCGCGCGCCGCTGCCGGGCCTCGATCCGGCGGATGCGGCGGTACTCCGAACAGAGGCCGATCTCGGACTGATGGCGCTGCTCGAAGACATCGCCTGCCCGGTGGTCAACCGGATCGGCGGCGGCCTCTCCAACAACTCGAAGCCGTATCAGGCGATCGTCATTCGCAGCGCCGGACTCGGCGTGCCGCCCACCCTGGTGACCAGCGATCCCGACGCGGTGCGCGCCTTTCAAGCGCAGCACGGCGACGTGATCTACAAGTCCGCGAGCGGAGTCCGATCAATCGTACGCCGCGTCGGCGACGAGCAACTCGCGCGGCTGGATCGCCTGCGCGATGGTCCGGCGCAGTTCCAGGCTTTCGTGCCCGGCCGCAACGTGCGCGTGCACACGGTCGGCACGTCCGTGTTCGCCACCGCGATCGAGTCGGAGGCGGTGGACTACCGTTACGCCCATCTCGACGGCCTGACGACCCGGCTCGAGCCGGTCGAATTGCCGGCCTCGGTCAACGAGGCGTGCCTGCGGCTTGCGCAAGCCTGCGACCTGCTGTTTGCGGGGATCGATCTCAAGCAAACACCGTCGGGCGAGTTCGTCTGTTTCGAAGTCAATCCCTGCCCGGGTTTTCTGTACTACGAACGCCACACGGGCCAGCCGATCAGCACGGCGCTCGCCGAACTGCTGCGCGGCCGCGCTCACTGACTTCAGCCCACATTCTTTACGACAAGGAGGATGCCCCATGGCCAAGCGCACGGCCCGCAAACAATCGTTCATCTCGAA
>Ga0164241_10004741_pt1 | contig 13016 bp, 8 predicted proteins | sample OricomyardsoilBY_FD_108780 | JGI IMG/M metagenome (GOLD analysis project Ga0164241, IMG submission 108780) | Backyard soil microbial communities from Emeryville, California, USA - Original compost - Back yard soil (BY) | ecosystem: Environmental > Terrestrial > Soil > Unclassified | place: USA...
CGTCCAAGATCGAGTCGAGCACCTCGGCGGAGGCCGCGAGCGCGTCCTTGTCTCTACCGAGAGCGTGGAACGTCGCGCCGAGCTTCGTGAGGATGTCGATGCGGGCGTCGTGCTCTGCGAGCTCGAGCTCTGCCAGAAGCACCTCAGCCAGCTCTTCGAGGAGCCCGGCGCGTTCGAGCTCGGGGATCAATCGAGCGTGGATTTCTCTATCGGGACCGTGCTCGCGAACGACGCGAAGCAGCGTCTTCGATGCGGCGTCGAGGTCGTTCGCGCGCTCGGCGTGGAGCTCCGCGGCGCGCATGAGCATCTCGCGCCGCGCTTCGTCGATCGGCATGGATCCGGCACGGATCTCGAGCACCTCGGCGAGCGTCCCAAAGTCTCCGCGCGCCTCCAAAAGGCGCTCGAGCTCTTCGGGCTCGGCCGTCGGATCGAGCTCGAGCACACGCTTGCGTGCTTGGATCGCGAGGCCGAGATCTTTCAGCTCTCCTTCGTAGAGGCCCGAGAGCTTGCGCAGCACGTCGAGCTTCTCTTCAGGGTCGGCAGAGAGCTTGGCAATCGCCTCGAGGATGGGCGCCTGCGACTTCGCGTCGCCCTGTGCGTCGAGGATCCCGCGAAGCGTTCGAGCGGCTTCGAGCGCGACGTCGTCGTCTGCGAGGTCGAGGACGGTCTGGAGGATGACCCGCGCTCGCTTGTGATCTCCGAGCTCGGCGGTGAAGCGTCCGGCCTCGAGATTGATGCGGGCGCGAACGATCGGATCCTTCACGGCGCCGGCTGCGCGAGACAGCATCTTCGTAGCCTCGGCGTGCTTGCCGAGGCTGCGCGCGAGCCGCACGTAGATCTCGCGAGTCTGATCGTCGCCGGGATCGACCGCCATCGCGGATTCGAGGTTCGTGAACGCGGCCGGCTCGTCGCCGAGCTCGAAGAGCATCACGCCCAGACGCTTCTGTGCTTCGGCCTTCTTCGGGCCGCGGAGCTGATCGATCTGGATGCCGAGCATGCGGGCGACGCCGGCCTGATCGCCCTCGGCTTCGTAGACCTTCTCGAGCGCGGCCGCGACACGGACCCCCATCGCCCTGTGCGTCAGCAGGCGCATCGCGACGCGACGCGCGCCCTCGTGCCCTGGGTCGACCGCGAGCACCTCTTCCACGTGAGGCGTGGCGCGCTCGATCTCGGGAACGCGATCGTCGTAGAGCCAGAGGAGCTTCACGCGCATCGCGAGCTTGCGCTCCGGCTCCGGTCCCGGATCCGCAGCGAGCGCGTGCTCGAGGAGCTTCGCGAGATCGGCGTACTTGCCGGCGACGCCGAGCCGATGTTCGAGCGCAGCGAGCGCGCCCTCGTCGCCTGGATCGAGTCGCAAAAGCTGCTGGGCGACCTTCAAGGCTCGGTCGGCGTCCTCTTCGGGGATGAGGTCGAGCGCCGCGCGCAAATGCTCGAGCGCATCGGCGCGCTCGGTCTTCGGGGTGACAGCCGCGAGGTGGAGGGCGACGAGCTTCTCTCGGTCGCCCTTGTCCTCGAGGATGAGCGCCAGCTGCCCGAAAGCCTCTGGGTGTCCGGGGACGAGCGTGAGCACGCGCTCGAGCGCCGCTTCGGCGCCGTCGATGTCGCCCATCACACGGGTGTAGAACCGCGCCGCGTACAGGAAGACCTGCGCCTGCTGCGGCGGCGGCATGATTTTCACGCGTCGGTCGACGTGCAGACGTTCGTAAGCGAATGCGAGCTCGGCCGCGCGATCATCACGCATGGCCGCTGCATGCAGCTTGTCCCAGAGCTCAGGTGTCGCTTGGCCTCGGGCCTGACCCACTACGAGCAAGTCGAGGACGGCTTGTTCGTGCTCGAGCTTGTCCTCGAGATACGCGGGGAGATTTTCGAGGCGAAGCGGCGGGCCTTTGGTTCCCGATTCCATCGCGCGCTCGACGTTATCAGCCGACGTCGAAGAACGAAGCGTCTTTATCGAGCACGCGATTCACCTGTACGCTCGACCCCTTCTCAGTGAGGCGGGGCGCCGAGCTCCGGTGGCCGGCGGTGGCGACGTCGATGCAGTCGTGTGTCGACGCTGCGCTGTCAGACCGACCTGTCGGCGGCTCCGAAGCGCGGCGCGGCGCGTCAGTGCGCTTCCATCACCGCGTGAAACGCAGCGTGGACTTCGTCGAGCCTGCCCTCGGAACCGTGGGTATCGTTCGAGCAAGCGGCCCCGAGGGCGTCGACGGCAGCGACGAGCGCGGCGGCCTTCGCTTTGGCGTCGTCCTCTGTTCGGCTGGAGGCGACCTTCCCGGCGGCGTCCTTCATGGACGGCACATCGGAGCAGGCCTTCTCGGCGCGAGCGACGCCCTTTTCCATGTGAAAGACCGGCGCGAGCACCTCGTGGAAGGCGTGGAGGTCTGCGTCCATCGCCTCGTGGTGCTCGCCTTCGGCGTGCTCGCCTTCGGCGTGCTCGCCTTCATGTTCTTCGTGGCCACCGTCATGGTCGATGTCGTGCTCGCCGTGCGCTTCGGGAGCGGCGCTGGAGCACGAGACGGCGAGCAAGAGCGCGGGAACGAGGAGGGCGAACCGAGCGAGCGACATGGGCGCGACGCTAGTACAGTGTCGGCCCGGTGACACGGCCCGAGCGAGAGTCGCGCGGGCGGGCTACGCGTTGCCCACGATCCGCATGCCCATGCTCATGGCTGGGGACACGCCGAGCAGTGCGAACGCGGCCTCCCATCGCTGGCCGACGTCTACGTCGAACAAGACCTTCGCGTCGAACGGCGCGGGCAGCCAAGAGCCGTGTGCGATTTCGCCCTCGAGCTGACCCGGGCCCCACCCGCTGTAGCCGAGGATGATGAGGCGCTTTCCTAGCGTCGCTGGGGGCGTCTCGAGATCGCGCGCGAGTGCGTCGAACACCGAGCGAGACGAGCTGATCGAGACGTCAGTCGAGAGCTCGATCGCGCCAGGCACATCACTCGCCGGCGAGGCGTCGCCCGATAGTACCCATCCGGACCCGGGCTCCACCGGGCCGCCTACGAGCACGGCGCCCGCCGCGGCTGACGGCGTCGGTCCATAACCGGCGAGGCCCATCACGTCGCCGAGCTTGAGTGGCGCGACACGATTGATGACGAACCCGAGCGCGCCGCTCGGCCCGTGCAATCCCAGGAGCACCACCGTTCGCTCGAAGTTCGGATCACCGAGCGGCGGTGACGCGATCAGAAACCCGGGAGCGAGCGAGGCATCCACCACCGAGATCCTAGCAGGCCTCGGCCGATTCCAAGCGACCTCTGGGAGGGCGCTCTGGCCCACGCGGCGAGCATCGATCGCGATATAAGGTCCGCGTTGCTGACCAGCGATCTAGTCCGCCTCACTCGAAGGGCTGGGCGCGTCCGGCCGCGCTTCCTCGACGCGAAGGCGAAGGCGCGACTCCTACCGGAGGCGCGCGCCTTGCTCGAGGTTTACGCCGCGTCGGTCGGTGGGACGCGGGGCGAGCTCGACGAAGCAGCCGGCGCGATCCCCTGCGGCGCGCGCGATCGGGCGACGTTCCTGGGGTTGAAGAAGCTCTGTGACGATCGAGTCGAGGTCGCCTCGCCGACGGGCCCCCTGCCCGAGCTCGTTCGCGCGACCGTCATGACGCTCTCTGCCGCGTCGCATCGCTCTGCAGAGGGGTTCGTTCGCTCGACGGTCGTAGCCGAGGCCGCACGAGCGCTCGGCTGCACGGTCGAGGAGATCGACGGCGCGCTGTTCGCCGATCTCGCGGACGCGCAGATCGTCGCGGCGTTCGACTCGCTCGCGGCAGAAGCGCTGCTCGATCGCTACGACGTCGCGCTCGCGCAGGCGGTGCTGATCCGCGCCATCCGCGTCGATCTCTCGTTTCGCGACGAGTCACCGGCACGAGTGCGGCGGCTCTTCCGCGCGGCGCGGTTCCACGGGTTGCTCTGCGCCGCCCGACGCGAAGCCGGCGCTTGGAAGCTTTCGTTCGACGGGCCGCTCTCCATGTTCGAGGCGGCTCAGCGCTACGGCGTTCGCCTCGCTGCTTTTCTTCCGAGCGTGCTCTTGCTCTCGAAGTGGGAGCTTCGCGCTGACCTCCGCATCGGCACAGAGCGCAAGCCCGCGGAGATGACGCTCTCGCACGCCGACGGGCTCTTGAGCCCGAAAGAGCCGCCGCCGCCGATCCGTCCGGAGATCGAAGCTCTGCTCGAAGCGTTCGCGAAGCTCGAGAGCCCGTGGACCGCTTCCCTCACCGACACGATCCTCGGCGCGGCGGGAGACCCCGCCGTCGTCCCGGACGTGGCCTTCTTGCACCGAGAGACGGGTGAAGAGGTCTACCTCGAGCTCTTCGGCTTCTGGAGCCGAGACGCCGTCTTCAGGCGCGTGGAGCAGATCGAAAAGGGATTGGGCGCGCGGCTCATCCTGGCCGTCAGCAAGAAGCTCCGCGTGAGCGCCGAGCTCCTCGACGAGACACCTGGCTCGAGCGTGTTGGTCTTCGGATCGACGCTCCCCGCCAAAGAGATATTGAATCGACTCGGCACGGACAACCAATGACCGTGACGCGCGAGCCGGCGACGGAACCGAGAGAACCGCTCGTGTAGGCTCACGCCGTGGCGAAGAGGACGACGGCGTGGGAGCGGCTCGCAGAGGTGGCCGCCGTGCGGCTCGAGAGCGGACGACGCGCGCTCGTCCCCGTCCTCGGCTCGGGCTTCGTACGCGAGGCCGTCTCTAGGGACGCGAAGCGACGGCCCGCGATGCGTGGGCCCCAGCCCATCGATTGGATGAGCATCCTGCGCGGCGTGGCAGAAGAGTTCGCGCTCGCGCGGGCCATTCGACACATCGACCGCGACGTCCCCGGTCAGACGACGCTGCTCTGGGACTCGATGCTCGCCGAGCTCGCAGGCAAGCCGACGATGGACGGCAAGTCGTGGGCCGCGCACACCTGGGAAGACGAGCTTCGCGGCGCCGTCGCAGAGCGGTTGCTCGACGATCGCGCGACCGTGCGCGCGGCGCGGCCTCTCGTGAAGAGCTTCTTGAAGCTCGGCTTCGAGGACGTGCTGAGCTTCAACTTCGACAGCGTGCTCTTGCCCGATGGTACGTCGCCCGAGCCGCTCGCCGAGAGGCCCGCGGCCAAGCGCGCTTCGCTCGGCGCGCGCGCCGGAGACACGACGGTGTGGTTTCCCCATGGCCATGCCGTCGACCCGTCGTCCATCGTCCTCGGCGCACGCGCGTATGGCGCGCGCATCCTCGCGATGCAGGCCGCGTTCGACGACCACGCGAAGCTCACGTCGCCGCGCCCGTCGACGAACCTGAGCTCGTGGGTCGCCGTCGCACTCGAGCGGCCGCTCCTCTTCGCGGGCCTCTCGCTCACCCGCGAGGAATGGACCATTTGGTGGCTCCTCGCGCAGCGCACGCGATACCTGGCGCGTCGACCTTCAGAGGCCAGGCCCTTGGCGTTCGTCGTCGCTCGCAGGCCAGAGGCCGTCGCCAACGCCGAGCAGCACGCCGCGTTCGCGACGCTCTCTCGTGCGTCCGAGCTCCTCGGCGTCGAGCTGCTCGAAGCGCCTGACCACAGGACGGCGTGGCGGCGGCTGGAACGCGCGCTGGGTTGGTGAAGGTCGCCGCGAGCTTGTAGGGTGGATCGTGTGAGCTCGCGACGCAGCCTCGAGATCCAGCGACGACTCGATGCGGCGCTCCAAGCCTTCGAAGCAGGCGATTGCGAGCGGGCAACGACGCAGCTCCGCGGTGCACTGGAAGTCGATCCGAAGGACCCGAACGCACATCAGCTCCTGAGCGTGGTTCTGTTCCAGCTCGGTCGAGAGGTCGAAGCCATCACGCATCTCGAAGAAAGCCTCGCGATCGCCCCTGCAAACGGCGACGCATGGCTGAACCTCGGCAACATGGTCGCGAGCCGCGACCGGTCGAAGGCCGAGCAAGCGTTCCGCACGGCGCTCGAATTCGCCCCGAACCTCGTCCCGGCGCGGGGGTGTCTCGCGTCGATGTACGTCGACGACGGTCGCTACGCCGAGGCGGCGATCGAGCTCCGCGCCCTTCTCGCTTTTGCACCCGATGACGGCTCGGCGCTCCGGCTACTCGCGAAGTCTCTCCGCGAGACGCGAGACTTCGCGGGCGCCGTAGACGTCGCCTTGCACGCCTTCCGAACGACCCCGGACGAACGACTGCGCGCCGCGATCAGTCGCACCTACTTCCTCTGGTTCGACTCGGTCGACACGAACCCCGCCGCCGCGCGCCCTGTCCTCGAGGCGTGGCTCGGCTTCGACCCGGCCGATCCCGTCGCGAAACACATGCACGCCGCGCTCACCGGCGCCGACGCGCCTGCGCGAGCGTCCGATGCATTCGTCCAGCAACACTTCGACGAGTTCGCGCCCACCTTCGACGAGGTCTTGGGCCGGCTCGAGTATCGAGCGCCCGAGCAGGTCGCCGAGCAGATCGCGCGCATTTTTCCGAAGCCGTCCGCGTCGCTCGCGATCGTCGATCTCGGCTGCGGCACGGGGCGCTGTGGACCACTCGTGAGGGCCTGGGCAGCACACCTCGTCGGCGTCGATCTCTCGGAAAAAATGCTCGAGCGCGCAGAAAGGCTCGGCGTCTACGACGTCCTCGTTCAGCGCGAGCTCACCGGCTATCTCGACGACAAAGAGGCTGCGTTCGATCTCGCGTTCGCAGCCGACACGTTCATCTACTTCGGACCGCTCGAGGAGGTCTTTGCGGCGACGTTCCGTGCACTCGTTCCGGGTGGCGTGTTCGTGGCGGGATTCGAGCTCCTCGGCGGCGGCGACGAGGACGCCTTCCGATTGCACACGGGCGGGCGTTTCGCGCATCGCGAGGACTACGTGAGGAGCCGACTCCGCGAGGCGGGTTTCGAGGTCCTCGACGTCGTCGCGAAGACGCTTCGGCTCAACTACCTGGAGCCGGTTTGCGGCATCATCGCGTCCGCGCGAAAGCCGGGTGGAGTCGTGCCGTCCTCTCAGCGATAGGCGACGTGGTCGCGTCGTCGATCACTCGTTCGCTGTTCGACGGTACCGCGGGCGACCAGCTCGTAGAGCGTCGCCCGCTTGTCTCCGTTCTTTCGTAGCACCCGACCCAGGCGTTGGACGTGCTCGCGCACCGAACCGCTGCCGCTCAGGACGATGGCGACGCTGGCGCTGGGCACGTCGACGCCCTCGTTCAAGACCTTGCTGGTCACGACACCGAAGAGCTCGCCCGAGTGGAGCTTCGAGAGGATCTGGGAACGCTCTTTCACTTTCGTCTGGTGAGTGATCGCGGGAAGTAGCCACTTTCTCGAGATGGCGTAGACCGTCGCGTTGTCCTCCGTGAAGACGAGCACGCGCTCCTGACGATGCCGCTGGAGGAGGCGCGCCATGACGTCGAGCTTCCCCGGAGCGGCGAGCGCCAGCCGCCGCTGCGTGCGATAAGCCTGGAACGCACGGCGGCCTGCGTCCGAGAGCGAGCTTCGCATGATGAAGTCTCCCCATCCGGTCGGCCGTGACATGTCGATGCCCTGCGAGCGCACGAAGGCGATGTACTCGGCGCGGGCGGCGTCGTACGCGGCGCGCTCGTCGTCGGAGAGAGGCACCTCGAGGCGAATGGTCTCGTAAGGCGCGAGGTAGTGCCCCGACAGCTCGTGGATGTCGCGCCGATAGACGACGGGCCCGACGAGCTCTTGGTAGTGCGCCTCGCGACCGTCGCTGCGCTCCGGTGTGGCCGTGAGACCGAGACGAAAGGGTGCGAGGCACATGCGCGCCGAGCTCGCGTAGGCCTCGCTCGGCAGGTGGTGGCACTCGTCGAAGACGACGAGGCCGAACCGATTGCCGAGGCGCTCCATGTGAATGTACGCAGAGTCGTAGGTCGTCACGGTGACGTCGCGCGGCTCGTACGAGCCGCCACCGATGAGGCCGACCTCCACGTCGAGCGCCGCGCCCAACCCATCGTGCCACTGCGCCATCAAGTCGAGCGTCGGCACGACGACGAGCGAGCTGCGCTGCTTCGCCAGGATCGCGAGCACCGCGACGAACGTCTTGCCGGCGCCGGTCGGCAGCACGACGACGCCCCGTCCCTTTGCCGCGTTCCACGCCGACAGCGCCTCGGACTGGTGAGGAAACGGCGTTCGCAACGCCCGCGGGGCCAGACGAAGCTCCGCGTACGCGCGCGCCGAGTCGGTCGTCTCGCGCCCGGCGGCGCGCAACGCGAGCACGACGTCGCGATACTCGAACGCGCGCGCTCGGTGCACGGCCTCGCGTGGGTCCCAGACGAGCGGCGCTGGCGCGTCCCCTTCTTCGAGGCCGCGAACGCGCACCGTCCCGGCGTGGAACTCGAGCGAGAGAGGCGTCGCCATCGGAGACGCCTCTATAGCCGAGCCTCGTCGGAGTATCGACCCGACGCCCACCGCCGCAGGCGCTCGGACTGCTAGCGCTGCGACTCCTTCAAGAACGTGAGCTGCGTCTCCGGCGCCGGCTGGCAGCCGAACCGTTCGATCAAGAGGTTGTCGAACGCGTCGGCCTTCTCGACGAAGTCGGCGACCGCGCGGCCCAGCTCGTCGTGGTGATTCGGAGCGAAGACGTCCGACATGTGCACGGTGAGGTTCAGTCGAATGACGTTGCCGCTCAGATCGAACGCGAACGGGCGGTGCGCCGTCGCGAGCAAGAACCGGAAGAGCTCGCTCAGGCCCTTCTTTCCGGGCTCGGCGAGCGGCGACGAGAAGCACACGTGCTCGGAGCAGCAGCACCAAATCTTGATGGGCGCGCTGCCGCTCCAGAACGACCAATTCTGCTCGCCGTGTCGCGCCAAGACAGGGTCGACGTGCGCCGCTTGCAGCGCACGCTCGACGAACGCGACCACCGGATGCGGCTCCGGATCTTCGAAGTACGACTCGAGCTCGAGGTCCTCGAGATCCGAGCCGCACCCATCGCAATAGCGGTTCGCGGTCTCGAGCAGCGTCTCGCATGACGGACACTCGACGCCGAAGGACGCCGACTGCTCGAGGAACGCAGAGACGAAGCGGCGCACGTCGGGCCCGGGAATCCCGAACCCGACGAGATCTGCCGAGCGCAGCTTGCAAGTGGTGACCGCGATGACGTGGCGCAGATCGTCCAGGATCGGTCCGCCGGAGTTGCCGGGGTTGATCGCCGCGTCGGTCTGCAAATAGTGCTGCCCGTCGAGCAGCTGATGCGGATTCGACACGACGCCCTCGGTCAGCGAGAGTGGCAATCCGACGGGGAAGCCCAAGATGTTGACGGACTGCTTCGCGCGCACGACGACCTGTTCCGGCGCGATGGTGAACACCCCGAAATCGAGCGGGGCTTCGATCTCGACGATCGCCAGATCGCGCTTCGGGTGAATCCGTCGCACGGTCCCTTTGACGCGCCGCTTGTCACGCAGCTCGACCGCGACCGATCGATACGGTGCGACGACATGGCAATTGGTGAGAAGGTGGGTCGGGTCGATCAAGAAACCCGAGCCGGTCCCGCCACCCGTGAAGATCTGGAATACCCCGAGCTCTTCAATCTCGGCCGGACCGTCTTCGGCGCCATCGGGCGTCTGGTCTTCGGTGTCCATGTCGCTCATGACGGCTCTCCTTCTCCCTCGACGGCCTCTTCTTCGTCGTCGGTGCCCTCCTCGTCGTCATCCGCACCCGAGCCCTCCGCGAGCTCTAGTTGCCCGAGCTCGAGCACGAGCCGCGCCTGCGTCGTGAGCTCGCTCCCCGCTTCGCGCCACGGTTTGCCGGAAGCGCCGGTGATGCCATCCAAGAGGAGCTTTTCGATGGCTTCCGGCCACGCGAAACGTCCGAGCAGATACGCAAACGTGCCGAAGAGCGCGAGCGCCGCGTCCATGTGCCTGCCGCTCTGGCGCAGCTTCGTGAGCGTCTCTTTGTAGTCGCCACCGAGGCAGCTCGTCAGGATCTCGAGTCGCCCCTCTCCGACCGGACTGAGCGAGTAGACGGCGTGTCCGAGGTTCTTCTCCAGCTCTTCGCGCGAAACGGCCTTCATCTCTTTGGTGCACTTCGAGAGCGCCGCCTCTCGTCGAGACGGATCGACGTCCGAGTCGTTGAAGGTGGCGCCCGCCGCGAGCAGCCTGGCCAAAAGCGCCCCCGCGAGTGGCAAGGACCAGCGAATGTGCTGGAGCGTGTAGCTCGTGAGCTCGTTCAGGAAGAACATCGAGCGCTTTCGCTGCGCCTCCTTCATCAGCTCTTCGACCTCGGACCAGTGGGCGCGCCAGATCTTCTCCGCGCGGTCCAGCTCTTCGGCCGTGAGCGGCGCTATCGACTCTCGTTCGAGCGGCTCGACGCCGAATTGATCCGTCATCCAGTCGTCGTTCTGGTCGGCTTCCGTCGGCGCGCGGCGCAGCGTCTCCATCAGCTTCATGGGGTGGAGCCGGGCGACCTTGTCACGAAATTCGAGGTGGAGCTCGTCTCCCGAGAGGCGCGGCTGATGCAGCTGACCGGAGCCGCTGATCTTCGTCAGGACGTATCGCAACGCCGCCGTCGCGTTGCTGCCCGGGACGAGCCGCACGAGCGGAACTCGCACGGTCAGCTCGTCGCCGTCGAGCGCCACGGTCACGCGCGACGACCCCTGCGGAAACGTGAATGCCTCTTTGTCGAGATCGGGTATCGCGAGGCCGGGGAAGAGGTGCGCGAACACCCTTTGAGCGGCCTCGCGAGGCTTGTCGGCAGCGTAGAGCTCGAGCGCGCTATCCAATAGATCGTAATCGAGCGCCGTCGGTCGAGACGAACGCGAGACCGGCGGCAGGCACGTGAGGGCGGTGATCGGCATCGGCTCTCCGAGCGGGCGGCGCATCAAAAGCGACACAACGACCCCCGCTGTATGGCGCGAGAGAATCGCGGAGAACGCGGCTCACCGCAAGCGCGGGAGCGCGCCTCGAGCCGAACGGCGGCGAATGTCGCGGTCCGGCCTTGGGTGCCGCCCGGTCGGCGTCCTTGGGAGGTCGACCGCGTTCGCTCCGCATGCCCGTCCACCCGCCGGGTGGTCAGGGGTTGGGCAACCGAACGGCCGGGCTGGTTCTGCAACCATGCGTGATGGGTCGCGAGTCGTCGCGCCCTGGCGCCCGACCTCCGACAGTGACGGCGCAGGCACGCGGGTCGCCGAGGATGCATCCACGTCGAAGGGCGACGAGCGCCGCGGCGCGAATGTCTGGCGAAGGATCCTCGTGCGCGGCGACGTACATGGCAAAGCACGCGCCCCCGTCCCCCATGGCGCACGCGTCGACGCACTCGCGATCGCCGCAGGTCGCCGGCTCTGGAAGCACGTCGTCGTCGTCCTCGACTGCGACGTAATCGTGGCCGGGTCGAGGGCGCAGCGCCGGATGCGCCGACGCAGAAAATGCGACCGATGGCGTCCGCACCGTCGTCTCCCACGGAGATCGAGAGGCCTCGGCCCTCGACGGTGAGCACGCGGGGAGCCCGAACAGCACGAGGGCAAGGCAGCGTCGCACTTCGTCTGAAACGCGCGTCCCTGATGTGGCTTGGGTCCGTCCCGATTGCCGCGCTCTCACCGGGGCGCTACCCCGTCGCCCATGACTGCGCGCCCGATGCCCAGAGACCCCGAGGTGACCGAGTCTCTCGCTCGCGACCACAAGCTGACGGCCGCGGAATACCGCGTCGTCACCGACCGGCTCGGGCGCGTCCCGACCTACTCCGAGCTCGGGGTGGTGAGCGTCATGTGGAGCGAGCACTGCTCGTACAAGAGCTCGCGCGTCCACCTGTCACGCCTGCCGACCACGGGGCCTCGCGTCATCCAGGGCCCCGGAGAGAATGCCGGCGTCGTCGACATCGGAGACGGCTTCGCCGTGGTCTTCAAGATGGAGTCGCACAACCATCCGTCGTTCATCGAGCCGCACCAGGGCGCCGCGACCGGTGTCGGCGGCATCTTGCGCGACGTCTTCACGATGGGCGCCCGCCCGATCGCGTCCCTCGACTCGCTGAAGTTCGGGCGCCCCGACCACCCGAGGACGCCGGAGCTCTTGAAGGGTGTCGTCAGTGGCGTCGGCGGCTACGGCAACTGCATCGGCGTGCCGACCGTCGGCGGCGAGCTCTTCTTCGACAAGGCGTACGACGGCAACATCCTCGTCAACGCGTTCACCTGCGGCGTCGTGCACACCGACCGCATCTTCTACGGGCGCGCGAGCGGCGTCGGAAACAACGTCCTCTACGTCGGGGCGCGCACCGGGCGCGACGGCATCCACGGCGCGACGATGGCGTCGGACGAGTTCACCGAGGGGGGACCGAGCCAGCGTCCCACCGTGCAGGTCGGCGATCCCTTCATGGAGAAGCTCCTGCTCGAGGCGTGCCTCGAGATCTTCGCCGAAGACCTGCTCGTCGGCGTGCAAGACATGGGCGCCGCCGGGCTCACGTCCAGCTCGGTCGAGATGGCCGGACGCTCGGGCAGCGGCCTCGAGCTCGACTTGGATCAGATCCCGCGGCGCACGCGCGGGCTCACGCCGTACGAGATGCTCCTCTCCGAGTCCCAGGAGCGCATGCTCATGGTCGCGAAGCCCGGCAACGAGGCGCGCGTCTTCGAGATCTGCAAGAAGTGGGAGCTCGACTGCGCCGTCATCGGCAAGGTCACCGACACGGGCCGGTGGGTCATCAAAGCGACGCCCGGGTTCGATCCCTATGTCGACAAGTCGCGGCCCGCAGACGCCGCGAGCATGGTCGTGTGCGATCTCCCGGTCGATTTTCTGACGGACGCGGCGCCGAAATATGATCGACCGCAGGCCGATGACGCGTCGCTCCCGGCGCGTCACGCCTTCGACGTGAGCTCGGTGGGCGAGCCCGCGTCATGGTCGCACGAGCTCCTGCGGATGGTCGGCTCACCGAACCTCGGCTCGCGGCAGTGGGTCTACCGGCAATACGACTGCATCGTTCGCGGAGGCACGCTCATTCGCCCAGGTGGCGATGCCGGAGTCGTGCGCGCCGCGTGCGAGCACGACGGCAAGCGCATCGACAAATTCCTCGCGTTCAGCTCAGACTGCAATGGACGGCTCGTCGAGCTCGATCCGTTCGAGGGCGCGAAGATGGCCATCGCGGA
>Ga0164241_10004742_pt1 | contig 13015 bp, 11 predicted proteins | sample OricomyardsoilBY_FD_108780 | JGI IMG/M metagenome (GOLD analysis project Ga0164241, IMG submission 108780) | Backyard soil microbial communities from Emeryville, California, USA - Original compost - Back yard soil (BY) | ecosystem: Environmental > Terrestrial > Soil > Unclassified | place: USA...
CCGACACTGGCGGGGTGGTGCACGATGCGGCTGGCAGACGCGGGCGCATCGCTTGCCAAAGCCGGGATGAGGCCTAAGCTGGCTTTCACGAGTGAGCGGCGTTTCGGCGATGCACGGCATCGGTCGCACATTCGGCAAACCAACCTCAATCGCAGATTACACCCATGCTTACCGTCTGGAAAAATATCGCCGTGTTCCTCGATGCCAGTCCGGCCAGTTCGAGGCTCGGTGACTATGCTGCGGAAATTGCCCGCAAACACGGGGCCCATCTCATTGGAATCTATGGCATCAACCGCGTGGAAGATGAGAACCCCGCCGGTTCCTATGCCCGCGGCACCGAGGCGCTCGGCCGGATGCTGAGCGCCCAAAAGGCGGCCAACGAAGAACGCGTTCTCTTCGCCGGCCGGCATTTTTCCGAAATTTCCCAAGGACTCGATGGCGGGGCGGAGTTCCGTGTCGTTTGGAATGACCGGGCCCGCCAAGACCCTGTGCTTCACTCACTGCACAGCGATCTTGTCATTGTCGGCCACCCCAAGCCACACGGCATCCACCACAGCTGGACCGCGGACAGCCTGCTCCGGATGACCGGAATCCCGATCCTCATCGTGCCGGACGCGCGCAAGGTCGCGACCACCGGGGAAAAGGTCCTGGTTGCGTGGAATGCCAGCCGTGAGGCGCGTCGCGCCATTACAGATGCCATGCCTTTCCTTATTTCCGCCAAATTGGTGACCGTCCTGGTTGTGGATGCCCACCTTGGCTCGGGCCAGTTTGGCGAGGAGCCCGGAGCGGATGTGGCGGTCCATCTCGCGCGGCACGGCGTCCGCGTGGAAGTCACCCAAATCGAGTCCGACGGCGCACCCATCGGCGAAGTGATTGCCGGCGAGGCGTCCAAACAGGGTTCAGACTTGATCGTTGCCGGCGCCCGGTCCCATGCGCGTCCCACCGAAATCCTGTTCGGCGGTATCACCAGGACCCTCTTGGCCGGTTTAACGGTGCCGCTGCTGCTTTCGCGCTAACGGACGCCCGGGCAATCGGCGACGCGGGGCTTCCGCTTCGTTCCTGCGGTCGGCTGGAGCCGCGCCTTTTGCGGCGGTCGATGCAGATGGGCCAGATAATAGTGGTAGGCTTCCGGGTCGCCCTCCGGCCAATCGACAACCAGCCACAGCTCCTCCAGGGAATCGGCGCCGCGCTCGAGGCTGCCGGGCAAATAGACTTTCATCCAGCCCAGGCGGGTGCGCCGGGTCCGGCCATCGGCTGCCTGCCACGAACATCGCTGCCAGTCCTTGTCCTTGCGTGCAGTCCACAACTCAATCAAGGGTTTTGCCTCGGGCTGGCCCTCGCGCACGTGCGAGAGCGTGCGCTTTCGCTCCACGGCCACAGGCCTGGCCCAGCCGTGCAATTGCCGGGCATCGACCTGCAAAGAAACTCCAGGCCTTTCCCCCGAAATCCGTCGCGAAACGGGCCGTTGCCGCCGTAGGCGGCGTCCCCCAAGACCGGCGCCGGCGCCACCCCTTCGGCCAGCGCATCCCCGATCAGTTCCACGGCGATCTGCGGCTTGGTGGCGAAAACGATCTCCGCGGGCACCCCCCGCTTCCCGGCAGCGCGCCGGATCATTGGTCCATTTCTCCGGCAGATACAGCCGGGCGGCGACCGGAATGGACGCCTCCCCGTCGGTCACTGCCACCTGGACATTGACTTGGCAATTGGCCGACTTGCCCACCGCTCCGCGATATTGATGCGCCACCCCGACCGAATGCCCCCCTTGCTTGAGCCAGCCCGTCTCGTCGACGATCCATGAGCGCATCGTCCTTCACTTCACCCCGACCTCCTCCTCCTGGATCAACCTCGTGGAGCGGTTCTTCCGGGATCTAACCGTCGACTGCATTCGCGACGGCAGCTTCACGAGTGTTCCGGACCTGGTCGGATCGATCGAGGCCTATCGGACGCGCCGCAATCCTGAGCCCAAACGCTACCTTTGGAAGGCGCAGGGGAAAGCTATCCTCGAGAAAATCCACCGCGCCCGCGCCGCCCTCGCGGCCAAAGATAATGAATAGCTATTTACGGTTCAGTACACTAACGTGTTTCGCTCGTTCCTCTCCGATGCCCTCCTGCCTGAAAATCGAGATCCTCGGCGATTTTCGCCTGCTTCGTGACAGCCAGCCGCTGATGGCGGTGGCAACGGCACGCATGCAATCGCTGCTCGCCCATCTCGTGCTGCACCAGGGCGCGTCGCAATCGCGGGCTCACGTCGCTTTTCTTTTCTGGCCGGATTCGTCGGAGAAACAGGCGCTCACCAACCTGCGCCATCTCCTGCACAAATTGCGCAACGCACTGCCCGGGTCGGACGAGCTCATTCAGACTGATCACGGTTCGCTGAGTTGGAATCCGAGGGCGCTCGTGACGCTCGACGTCGCGGACTTCGCGCGCGCACTGGCGGAGGCCGAACAGGCGTTACAGAAGTCCGATGACGCCGGCGCTCGCCATGCGCTCGAGTCCGCCGTTGCCCTCTATCGCGGCGAACTGCTGCCCTCCTGCGCGGAGGACTGGATTGTGCCGCAGCGGGAACACCTCCGACGGGATTTCGCGGGCGCGCTGGAGCGGTTGGTTCGCGTGCTCGAGGACGCGCGCGACTACGCGGGCGCGTTGCGTCACGCACAACGGCTGCAACAACTCGAGCCGACACACGAGGCCACGGCCTGCACCTTGATGCGACTCCACGCGCTCGCGGGCGACCGTGCCGCCGCGTTGCAGGTTTACAAGGACTGCGTGGCCGTGCTGCGGCGCGAACTCGCCGTCGGCCCGGGCGACAATCTGCGGGAGTTGCATGCGCGCGTGTTGGGCGGTGAGCCGATGCCGGCAAAGGCCGCGGTTGGATCGCCGTCGGGCCCGAGAGCCCAGGAACTTCCTCTTCGCGGACGGCACACCGAATGGCAGACGTTGAAAAGAACCTGGGCCAGGGCGTCGCAGGGACATCCACATCTCCTTGTTATTCTCGGCGAAGCGGGGATCGGGAAATCGCGGCTCGCCGAGGAACTGTGCATGTGGGTGGAGCGGCAGGGCGGCGCGGTCGCCCGCACGCGGTCCTATGCCGCGGAAGGCCGGCTCGCGTTCGCCCCCGCGGCGCAATGGCTGCGCTCGCCCGCGTTGCGCCCGCAACTCGCGCGTCTCGATCCAGTGTGGCGCGCGGAGGTCGCGCGCATTCTTCCCGAGGAGCCGGCCCTCGCGCGCGCAAAGCCTCGCGCCCCGGAAAAAGCGCAGGAAGGCTGGTGGCGACACCGTCTCTTCGAGGGACTGTCCCGCGCCGTGCTCGCGGGGCGCGGGCCGTTGCTTCTGTTGCTCGACGATTTGCAATGGACTGATCAGGAGACGCTCGAGTGGCTGCGCTTTCTGCTGCGATTCGCGCCGGACGCGCGACTGCTCGTCATCGGGACTGTCCGCATCGAGGAGTTGAATCCGGGTCACCTGCTGCACCGGCTCCTGCTCGATCTCCGTCGAGACGATCAAAGTGCGGAGATACAGCTCGGCCCGCTGAGTTATGTCGAAGCCCGGCTCGTGGCCGCCGACGTGGCGGGGCGTCATCTAAGCGGCGAGGAAGCTACGTGGCTCTACCGCGAAACTGAAGGCAACCCGCTGTTCGTCGTCGAACAGGTGCGAGCCGGATTGCGCGGTCTCGCCGCGACCGCTGGCGGCCAGACGCTGGCCGCCTCCGCTGCCGCGGACGACCCCTCGTTGCCGCCCAAGGTTCACGCGGTCATCACGACACGCCTCGCGCAACTTTCCCCGGCGGCGCGCGAGTTGGCCGGCGTGGCGGCCGTGGTCGGACGCGCCTGCCCGTTCGAGGTGCTGGCCGGCGTGTGGGGACGATCCGAAGACATGACCGTGCGGGCGCTCGAAGAGTTGTGGCAGCGCCGCATCCTGCGCGAGACGGGCGCGGGCGTGTTCGATTTCACTCATGACCGGCTGCGCGACGTCGCCTATATGGAGGCCAGCGCGCCGCGGCGGCGGCTGTTGCATCACCGTGCGGCGGAGTTGCTGGAGCAGCGGAACGCGACGAATCCCGAGCCGGTCTGGGCGCAGGTGGCAGCGCATTTCGAGGCAGCCGGAATGCCGTTGCCGGCCCTCGCGGCGTATCAGCGCGCGGCTGATGCGGCGAAGCGTGTCCATGCCAACGAAGAGGCTATCCGGTTATTTCAGAAAGCACTCGTGTTGCTTCGGGCATTGCCGCCGACATCGGAAACGGCCGGGGAGGAACTCGGATTGAACACGGCGCTCGGCGCGTGCCTCGTCGCTTCGCACGGTTATCCGGACCCCGGGGTCTGGGGCGTCTACGAGCGCGCGATCGAGCTATGCCGGCAACTCGGCCGCCCCACCGAAGCTCCGATCCTGCGCGCCCTCGCGATCGCCAGCCTGACCAGCGGCGACCTTCGGCGGTCCGAAGCTCTGGGTCACGAATTGTTGGCCCTGCACGCGCAAGGGCGCGACCCGATCATCCATGTCGAGGGACACTACGTCCTGGGAGTATCGTTCTTCTGGCTGGGGCGCTTCGCCGACGCGCGTGCCCATCTCGGAGAATCGCTCGACCACTACGATCTCCGTCGCCGGGACACGCACATTTCCTTGTATGCCCAGGATCCGCGGGCGATTTGTCTCTGCCGGCTGGCCTGGACCCTTTGGTATCTCGGTTATCCGGAGCAGTCGCAGGCCAGGCTCGACGAAGCGCTGGCGCTTGCCCGCGAATTGCGGCACCCGAACACCGAAAGCTACGTGCTCTCGTTTGGCGCCCAGCTCTGTCTGGACATGCGGGAGGAGCCGCGGGCCGCGGAGCTTTTGGAAACATTGGAAAAAATCACGGCCCGGCACACGGTTGTCTTTTGGGAATTCCGGCAAAAGATCCTGACGTCGCTCCAGCGCGCCGCGAGCAACCGGGAAATGAAATGCATCGAGCAGGCGGAAGCGAACATGACCGTGTTCGCCCGGGTCGGAAACCTCGTGAATTTCTCCCAGTTCCTCGGCTTCAAGGCGCGGGTGTATCTTCAATGTGGCGCAATCCGCGACGGCCTTGCGGCGATCGACGAAGCGTTTGCGCTGCTTGGCCGCATCGATGAGCGTTTTTTCAACGCGGAGCTGCACCGCCTGCGCGGGGAGCTGCTCGTGGCGCAAGGCTCGGCCCCGGCGGAAATCGAGGCGTGTTTCCAGCAGGCGCTGCGATTGTCGCGCGAGCAGCAGTCGAAATCCCTGGAGTTGCGCGCCGCCATGAGTCTGGGCCGGCTGTGGCAGGCTCAGCGCAAGAAGCGGCAGGCCCGCGAACTGGTCGCGACGGTTTACGCGTGGTTCTCCGAGGGCTTCGCCACCGCGGACCTGCGGGACGCGCACGCGTTGCTGGAGCAATGGGAATAGCCGGCCTCGTCAATTTCTACGCGGGGAACGCTTTTTTCCGGACGGGAACGCGATTTTCTTCATCGCGGGCTTGCTCGCGGAACGCTGCAGGAACGCTCCTCTGCTATCTTCGGCCCCGGCTGGGACATGCCTTCACTGCTGATCGCCCGCCCCGGTCGCCAACCTTGACAAACATCCCTCCCATGACTGTAGGCACGCAAGCTTCGTTCGACTCGCTGAAGACCAAGGTCCGCGGCGAAATTCTCCTCCCCCAATCGACCGGTTACGACCAAGCCCGCACGATCTGGAATGCCATGATCGACAAACGTCCGGCCGCCATCGCGCGCTGCACGTCGGTCGCGGATGTGGTGGCGGCCGTGAACTTTGCCCGTGAGCATCGCGTCGACCTCGCCGTCCGTGGTGGTGGCCACCATATCGCGGGCAACGCGCTCTGCGCTGGCGGTCTCGTGATCGACCTGTCGCTCATGAAGGCGGTGTGCGTCGATTCCGTTGCGCGCCGCGCGCATGTCGGCCCGGGTGCGACGCTCGGCGACGTTGACCGCGAGACGCAGAAATTCGGGCTCGCCACGCCGGTCGGCATCAACTCGACCACCGGCATCGCCGGACTCACGCTGGGCGGCGGTATTGGCTGGCTTACCCGCCGGCTCGGCATGACGGTGGACAACCTGGTCTCGGCCGAAGTCGTCACGGCCGATGGCCGCACGCAGCGCGCGAGCGCGAATGAAAACACCGATCTGTTCTGGGCTCTGCGCGGCGGCGGCGGGAATTTTGGCATCGTCACCGATTTCGAATTTCAACTGCACCCGATCGGCCCGGAGGTGTTCGCGGGCCTCGTGGTCTTCCCGTTTTCGGATGCGAAGACCGTATTGCAAAAGCAACGCGAGTTCATGGCCACCGCGCCGGCCGAGCTCAATGTCTGGGCAGTGCTGCGCAAGGCGCCACCGCTGCCTTTTTTGCCGGCGGGGGCGCACGGTGCCGAGATCATCGCGCTGGCGGTGTTCTACTCCGGCAATCCGGCGGACGGCGCCAAGGTCATCGAGCCGATCCGCCATTTTGCGAAACCGGTGGGCGAACATGTTGGAGCGCAGCCTTTCACCGCGTGGCAGCAGGCCTTCGATCCTCTGCTCACGCCCGGTATGCGCAACTATTGGAAATCGCACAACTTCTCCGAACTGAAGGACGGCGTGTTCGATACCGTGATCGCGTATGCGGGCAAACTGCCGTCGCCGCACTGCGAAATTTTCCTTGGCGTGCTCGGCGGCGCGGCGGCGCGCGTGTCGTCCGACGCGATGGCCTACGGCAATCGCGACGCCAACTTCGTGATGAACGTGCACAGTCGCTGGGAAACGCCGCAGGAGGACCAGAAGTGCATCGCGTGGGCGCGCGATTTCTTCAAAGCCTCCGCGCCGTTCGCGACCGGCGGCGTTTACGTCAACTTCATGACGGCGGATGAAACCGACCGCGTCGCCGCCGCCTACGGCGCCAACCAGGCGCGCCTCGCGCAAATCAAGGCGATGTACGACCCGGCCAATCTGTTTCACGTCAACCTGAACATCAAACCCGCCTCGCGTGGCTGAGCATGTCGCCGGCGAATCCAGAAAAATAATCGATCGTGGGAAAACGCGCCGGGACCGGCGCGGGCCTGAAAATGAGACAAAAAAGAGGTCATGCCATGGGGTTCGGGGTTCGTCGGATTGAGAAATCGGAGGCAGCCCCAATTTCCAAGATCATGCGCCTGCCCCGGGGCAGATCCTTGTGAGATTACGCCTTTGGGCGGACGAGAGACAATAAGGGGGCGGGGAGTGCAGCGGTGACACCGACAACTTCGGTCAGTTCAATCACCTCAACTGCTCTCTCTGCCTACTCTACCTCGTTTTGCTGCTCCCTCGCACGCGTCCGGCGGCAAGATTGCCTTGCCGATCACCCTGAATGGCCAATTGTCCGCAAGCAATCGGGGAGAACCTATTTCCTCTTCTCCTCCGACCTTGGCCCCCAGCGACCAACGAACCCCGATAACCACCCCCCTCGCATGTTGTTGAATCCTTCCGCTTGCCGTCGCGTCGTCACTTCGTTTGTGCTGCTCGTCGTCCTCCTCATTCCCAGCGCCTGTACCCGCGTTCCAATCTATGATCTCGTGGTGTATGGCGGCACCTCTGCCGGCATCGCGGCGGCGATCCAGGCCGCCCGCATGGGTAAATCCGTGGTTCTCGTCGAACCCAGCTTGCGTCTCGGCGGCCTGACCAGCGGGGGACTCGGTCAGACCGATATCGGCAACAAGGACGCGATCGGCGGCATTGCGCGCGAATTCTACGCGCGCATTGCCGATCATTATGCCGGGGCTGCAGCTTGGACCTGGCAAAAGCGGGAGGAATATCGCGACACCGGCCAGACGCGCACCGCTGCCGGCGAGACGACGATGTGGACCTTCGAGCCGGGCGTCGCGCTGCAGGTGTTCCAGACGATGATCGCCGAGGCCCGGGTGCCCGTCGTCTTCGGCGAGCGCCTCGACCTCGCGCGCGGGGTGGACAAAAAAGGCGGCCGCATCGTCGCCCTCCGCATGGAATCCGGCCGGCGTTTCAAGGGCCGCGTCTTTATCGATGCCACCTACGAAGGCGACTTGCTCGCCAAGGCCGGCGTATCCTACACCGTCGGTCGCGAGGCGAACCGCACCTATGGCGAGACGTTCAATGGTGTCCAGACGATCAACGCCCGGGGCCACAACCTCGCCGCCGGGATCGATCCGTATCGCATCAAGGGCAACCCCGCCAGCGGCCTGCTCCCGGGCATCGATCGGCGCGGTCCCGGCATCGAAGGCGAAGCGGATCGTCGTGTCCAAGCCTACTGCTACCGCATGTGCCTTACGGACGAGCCGCGGAACCGGATTCCGTTCCAGCGCCCGGAGGGATACCGGGAAATCGATTACGAACTCCTGTTCCGGAATTTCGAGGCCGGCCAGAAACGGGTGCCATGGATCAACTCCGCGATGCCGAATCGGAAGACCGACACCAACAACGGCGCGGGCTTCTCGACCGACTACGTTGGCTGGAATTACGCCTATCCGGAAGCCGACCATGCCACCCGCGCCGCCATTGCCGCCCGCCACCGGAACTACCAGCAAGGCCTCATGTGGACGCTCGCCAACCACCCGCGCGTGCCCGAGGCGGTCCGCCGGGAGGTGGCCCGTTGGGGCTTGTGCAAGGACGAATTCGTCGAAAGCGGCGGATGGCCGGAGCAGCTCTACGTGCGCGAGGCCCGTCGCATGATCGGCGAACTCGTCATGACGCAGAACCATTGCCAGGGCCGTGAGCGTGTCGACGACGCCGTGGGCCTCGCGGCCTACACGATGGATTCGCACAACACCCAGCGCTATGTAAACGCGGACGGTTTTGTGCGTAACGAAGGGAACGTCGAGGTTGGCGGTTTCCCACCCTATCCCATCAGCTACCGTGCGCTCGTGCCGAAACGCGCCGAATGCGAAAACCTGCTGGTTCCGGTCTGCCTTTCCGCCTCGCACATCGCCTACGGCTCGATCCGCATGGAGCCCGTGTTCATGGTGCTCGGCCAGTCCGCCGCCACCGCCGCCGCGCTTGCGATCGACGCGCGGGTGCCGGTGCAATCCGTCGATTACCGGAAACTCGCCGCGCGGCTCGCCGCCGACCGGCAGGTCCTCGCTCACGCCGCGCCCGGGGAAAAGCCGGCCGGTCCGCCGGCTGGGAAATAGGCAATCCGCGGCGGCTGGGTTTTGCCGCGTTCACCCGGTTTCGCGTGAAACGGGCCGCTTTGTTCGTGGGCGGGCGGGCGACAGGTCCCGGTTTGAAACGATTTCAGGGGATGGCGGGGATTGTTGCTTCGGCTCGCTTTTCGTGAAATCTGGTTACACTCCGCGAAATGTCAGAAGAAACGTCCGAAGAATCCGCCGGCTCGATCGTCACGCTCGACTATGTCCGCCACCGCAATGCGCTGCTGGCTCGTTCGGATCTGGGGCCGTTGTTCACGGACTACTATCTTCATCTGGCCGACAACCAGCTGCGACATACGCCGGAGCAGGACGCCATCTTCAAGAACGCGCTGGCCGCCTTCACCCTGCATTGCGCCTCGCGGCCGAAGAACGAGCATCTGGCGTGGACCTTCAACTTTCAGGAGCCCCTCCTGAATCTTTTCCTCGCCGGCGACAATGAAGACTGGACGGTGGTCGGACGGATTTTTACGGAGAATGTCCGGCCGGCGGATCAGAATACCTTCTATAGCGACAGCGTGGCCCGGCGTGGCGCCGAATCCCGTCGGAGCGTGGTGAACTTTTTCGGCAGCGACGCCTTTGCGGCGGTTTCGGACTATTATGCCCGCAGCGAACAGCGCCCGGTGCGGTACTTCCATCTGGCCGGCGACGAGCATGCGATGCTGTTGTCCCATCCCGATTGCGACATGGCATGGTTCAGCACGGTGGATGCGACCGCCGTGCGCGAATTGGACCGGTCTGAGACGCTGGCCCGGATCGGACGCCGGGCTTACTCTTGGCATTGCGGTTGCACGCAGCAGAAGATTCTGGGTGCGATCGCCCCGGCTTTCCGTGCCGATCCCGCGGGCGTGTTTGGCGAAAGCGAATCGATCACGGTTGAATGTCCGCGGTGCGCCGCTCCGTACACGCTGACCCGCGAGGCCATGGAGGCTTATCTGGCCGACGCCAAAACGGAAAAGGGTCCGGATTGAATGCCGTTTGGCAAAATGTCTGGACCGGCCTGACGACGGCTTCGGCGTGGGACCAGGCGAACCTGGTGCTCGGCATTGTCGGCGTGGGTCTGATGATCCGCCGGAGCCTCTGGGCCTTTCCCGTCGGATTGATCGCGGTGACGGTGCAGGGGATTTTGTTTTACCGGACCCATTTTCCCGCGGACGCGGCGTTGCAGATCTTTTATTTCGTCAGCCTCGCCTGGGGATGGTGGCATTGGGTAAAGGACCGGGGGGAAGCGCCGGAGTTGCCGGTGACGACGCTTACTTTGCGGGGCTGGGTGGTTACGTTCGCCGGCGCGGCTGCGGCGACTGCGGTCTGGGCGCTCGCCATCGGTCCGCTGATGAAAGCGGCGATGCCGTGGCGCGATGCGTTTATCGCGGCGTTCAGCGTGGCTGCGCAGGTATTGCAGGTGCGCAAAAACATCGGGAATTGGCCGCTCTGGGTGGCGGTGAATCTGGTGGCGGTCGCCTCGTATTGGAGCGCCGAGCTCGCCTACACCGCTTTTCTCTACGCGGTTTATCTGGTGATGGCGCTGGCCGGATGGCGGGCCTGGTGCAAATCCATGAAGGTTGCCGCATGACTTTGCGCATCGCCATCTATGGTCCCGAATCCACGGGCAAAACCCGGCTCGCGGAAAAACTGGCGGCCCATTACTCGGCTCCGTTGGTCGCGGAATATGCGCGCGAATTCTGGGATCGGCACGGAGTCATCACGCGGGGGGACATGCTGCCGAGCGCGCGTGAACAGTGGCGCCGCGAGGACGAGGCCGATCGAAGCCTCGGCGGGGAAGGACAGGCCGGCCCCGGGCTGATTATTTGCGACACCGAGGCGCTGACGACGATGCTTTGGAGCGATTTGCTTTATGGTTCGTGCCCCGACGAGTTGCGGCAGGAAGCCGGGCGGCGGGCGGGAAACTATGCGCTTTATCTGCTGATGGACATCGATGTTCCCTTTGCCCCCGATCCGCAGCGCTGTTTTCCCGATCCGGCCGACCGCGAAAAAGCCATGCGAATCTGGCGCGGGGCGATCGAGCGAAGAGGGTTGCCGTTCGTATTGATCCAGGGGAATTGGGCGGATCGGGAACGGCGCGCGATCGCGGCGGTGGACGCGCTCTTGGCGACTTGAGCCGCGGACCCCGACTGTGGACGCGCTATTCGCTTGCGGTTGTTTCGGCGATTTCTTCGCTGACGCCTCCACGGTATGACGACGGAAGAGGACTATGCACAGCGCTTCGGCGGGCTCGGGCGGCTTTACGGCACGGCCGGATTGCCGCGTCTGAAAGCGGCCCATGTCTGCGTGGTGGGCGTGGGCGGGGTGGGGTCATGGGTGGTCGAAGGATTGGCCCGCTCGGGAATCGGCGCGATCACGATGATCGATCTCGACGACGTCTGCCTGACGAATGTGAACCGCCAGCTGCCCGCCCTGGACGGGAATATCGGGCGACCGAAGGTGGAGGCGCTGGCTGATCGGATCCGGTTGATCAATCCGCACTGCCGGATAACGACGGCCGGCGAGTATTTCACCGCGAAGACGACGGACCGTTTGCTTGCGACCAGGTACGATTGGGTGGTCGATTGCGTCGATTTAATGTCGAACAAGGCGCTCCTGATCGCCGCCTGCACGCAACGCGGCCTGCGGGTGCTCACCGTGGGTGCGGCGGGCGGACGAAGGGACGCGACCCGCATCCGGGTGAGCGATTTCGGCGACGCACACGGGGACGAACTCCTGCGGCAGGTGAGAAAAAAGCTGCGCCGCGACTACGGTTTCGCCAAAGGCGAAGGCAATCATTACGGCATTCCGTGCGTGTCCACGCAGGAACAGCCGGTTTATCCGCGGGCGGACGGAACGTGCTCGCCCGAGCCGGAAGAGGGTTCGAATCCGCGTCTCGATTGCGCGACAGGTTTCGGGACGGCGGTGTTTGTCACCGGCGCCTTCGGTTTCGTTGCGGCGGGCGAGATTGTGCGGCTGATTGCCTTGGCATCGGAGTAACCGGGATTCGCCTTGTTTCAAAGGCCGCCGAACAGCCGGTGGAAATTTGCCTCCGCTTGCTTGGCGAGATCCTCGAGAGGCGGGTTGCGAAGTTCGGCCGGCGCTTCGTAAGTCACGATGAAGTTGGCCGAGTGATTGATCGGCGGGTCGTGAAGGGGAAAGCCGCGGGCGGAGCGGCGTGTTTTTTGACTTTCCCGGCCAATTTTCCCCAAGCCTGCACGCAGTGGATCGGGGTGGCGCGATTGAATCCGGCGACAAGGGCGAGTTGGACGGCGAACCCCTCGCTTTGTTCATCCAGCGATGCCACCCGCAGGCCGGCGATGGGGGGGATCGTCAGCCTTGATGCCGTCGATGATCCAGCGGTCGAGTCCCACTTTGCCGACTCCGGCTCCCGGGTCGGACGCGGAGGGGCTTGCGGAGGTTGCTTTCCCAATCGGAAGGCCGGTTGGACGCGAGTCTCGGGAGCGCGGATCAGCCGGCCGGCCCGAACGCCTCGGCGGAGGTCGGATTGCCGGCCGGTACGGTGCCGGGCTTTGGCTGAATGCGGATCGCCGGATCGATGACGAGCCAGCAGATGGCGGCGAAAAGATAGAATGCCGCGACGGACATCAGGGGGATGTTCCATGAACCGAGGTGCTGCACACACCAGCCGACCACCACTGGGCAGAGCGCGCCAAAGAAATTACCGGCCATGTTCATCACGCCGGTGACCACCCCGGAGTGCCTGCCGCCAATCTCAAGGCACACGGCGAAGATGGGACTCAACGACAACGCCGCCAGCCCCGCCGCAGCCGACAGGAAGAGTGCGGCCGACAGGGAATCCGCCGTCTTGACGCCGGCAAAGATGGCCAGCACGGCCAGGGGCAGGCAACACAGCGCGGGGGTGCGCCGGCCTCGCCG
>Ga0164241_10004743_pt1 | contig 13014 bp, 10 predicted proteins | sample OricomyardsoilBY_FD_108780 | JGI IMG/M metagenome (GOLD analysis project Ga0164241, IMG submission 108780) | Backyard soil microbial communities from Emeryville, California, USA - Original compost - Back yard soil (BY) | ecosystem: Environmental > Terrestrial > Soil > Unclassified | place: USA...
AAAGGTTGAAAAAACACCTGCCTACACACAAGAGGTTGATGTACCGGCTATAACCAAAGTAAGCCCCCGCCAGCAATTAGTACAGGAAGCCTACGACCGCCGTGTTGAAATACCTGCTACCTATAAAACTATAATGGCACGTATACTGGTTAAAAAAGGTGGTTTTCAGGGATGGAAAGAAGTGCTTTGCGAACAGGATGTTACTACTAACCGCATTACACAAATACAAAATGCGTTAAAACGCGAAGGCTACGACCCCGGCCCGGTTGATAATACATTAGGCCCTAAAACCAAAGAGGCCCTTATTAAGTTTCAGCAGGATAAAGGCTTGCCTGTAGGTAACCTGAACATGGAAACCATGAATGCCTTAGGCGTATATTAAACCACCGTTATAATTCAAAATATTAAAAAAGGTATGGCTTATTGCTATGCCTTTTTTATTTTACACGCAAGTTTTTAAAAATTGGCATTGATTTAGCATAGCAGTAAAAAACAAACCACATGCGCACTACAAAATATTTTGCCCTTATAGTATTTGCATTCAGCATTGCTAATGCTAAGGCCCAAAACATGGGCGATATAATAAATAAAGGAAGAAACGTACTTAACAATACTACTAATACTACCAGTGGCAATTCATCGGGCGGTAATTTTACGCAGGCCGAGGCAGCACAGGCTATTAAAGAAGCCCTAACCAATGGTATTACCAACGGGGTACAAAAAGTATCGGTAACCGACGGTTACTTTAAAAATCTGACTATTAAAATACCCTTCCCTGCACAAGCCAAACAGGTTGAAAGTACCTTGCGCAGCATAGGCTTAGGCAGCATGATTGATAAATTGGTACTTACACTTAACCGCAGTGCCGAAAGCGCAGCCAGCAAAGCCACTCCTATATTTGTAAATAGCATTAAACAAATGACCATTACCGATGCTATTAATATTGTAAGCAATAAACAAACCGATGCCGCTACACAGTTTTTAAAACGTACCACTACCGAGCAATTGGTAGTTGCCTTTAAGCCTTCAATTAAAACTGCCCTCGATAAAACACTTGCCACCAAATATTGGGGCGAAATTATGAGTCGCTATAACCGTATACCCTTTGTAAGCAAAGTAAATACCGACTTGCCCGATTACGTAACCCGCAAAGCTATTGATGGTTTATTTTATATGGTAGCGCAGGAAGAAGCCAAAATACGTAAAGACCCTTTGGCGCAAACTACCGATATACTAAAGAAGGTATTTGGAGGTATTAAGTTCTAAGCTATCAGTTCAACTTCGTAGCCACTGTTTTTGCGTACGTTAAATACGTACCCCCCATCAAAAATAAAATATTGCCCGCGTACACCCATAAGTGTCATCTCAATAGGGTTTATCTTCTCGAATGAAAGGCTGGTAACCTTAGCATTGGGGTAAGTAGTAACGGGGTATTGCAACTCCACAACTTCGCTGTTATCACTAATATATTGTGCCAATTCTTCGCTTAGTAATCGCTTAATACGTTCCTTTTCGCTAATCAGGTCCACGTCAAACGCCATATCATTCTTTAGCATTTTCTGCCAGTTGGTTTTATCGCTCAGGTGGTCTTTTAAGGTTACCTCAATAGCGCCCGCCAATTGGCGATAGGGGGTTTCGGCAAGTATTATGGCTTTGTAAGCGCCTTGGTCAATCCAACGGGTAGGTATTTGGGTGCCGCGCGTTATACCAACTTTTACACCGCTGGTAAGCGCCAAGTAAACATAGTGTGGCGTAAGGTGATTGTTTTTTTCCCATTCAGGGTTGCGGCCGCCACCTGTATGTGCCTGGCAAAGTTCTGGCCTAATAATACATTCACTATTTTCAGGCGAGTTGGCAAAGCAGGGGTAGCACATACCCTCGCCAAAACTTTTATTGGTTTTACGCCCGCATACGGTGCAAAATATCCTTCCTGTCCATTGCAGTTTTATCTTCTGCCCTATCAAATCATTTACTGCCACCTTATCAGTTCCCAATGGCAAAAAATATTGCACCGGACTTATAAATGAAGTAGGCATTTTATCAAGTATTCCTAAAGCACGCATAGTATATTGTTAGACGTACGAAGGTGTTAATGTTTACCGAAGTTTCAAACAACATTTTTACCCTTGGCTTGTTTACCTTTTATTCGCCATGCAAAAATTGAACACGTATTACATGAAACGCTTGCCTTACTTATTGCTGCTAACAGCCTTATTATTTACCCAATTAGCACATGCACAGCTAAAGCCCGGCTTTAACCGCGATGAGTATATCGATATGTTGAATGTTAGCTTCCTGCAATTTGACAGCAATGTTACCCCCAAGGATGTACCCGATAATTTTAAATTCCTATACCGCTCGCCCGTTGTTGGGTTCGATAATGGTTGGGATTTATACATGCGTAACGATAAAGTAGCTGTAATTAGCATTAACGGTAGCCGCGCCACAGCCATTAGTTGGATTGGTAATTTTTATGCAGCAATGGTACCCGCCACCGGACAAATACCACTTATTAACGGCGGATACTTTAAATACAAACTGGCCGAAAATCCGCGCGCAGCAGTGCATGTAGGCTGGCTAACAGGTATGGCCTATTTGGTGCAGGATATATTGCCTAAAATTGACTCGCTTTACAAAAACGGCACCCGAAACTTTATTATTACTGGCCACAGCCAAGGCGGCGCTATATGTTATCTGCTAACCTCCTATTTATATTATTTGCAAAAAGATAAGGCCCTACCTGCTGATGTTAACTTTAAAACCTATTGTAGTGCAGCCCCCAAACCCGGCAATATATATTATGCCTACGATTACGAAAACCTTACCCAAAACGGCTTGGCATACAACGTAATAAACACTGCCGATTGGGTACCCCAAACACCCATAACCATACAAAGCCTTACCGATTTTAATAAAACCAGCCCCTTTTATCAGGCAAAACAACTTTTGAAAAAGCAAAAACCCGGCCGACGGATAATACTTGGCTTTTTGTACACCCAACTTAATAAGCCAACAAAAAAAGCCGTAAAGCGCTATAAAAACTACTTAGGCAACTTGTTGGGTAAAATAATGAGCAAGCAAATAAAAGGCTACCAAAAGCCCGATTTTTATAAAAGCATGGAATATGTACGCACAGGCAATACTATAACTATGTATGCCGATGCCTACTATTATGCCAAATTTCCGGATAGCGATACCGATGTGTTTGTACACCACGTACCGCAAGCCTACTTATACTTAGCGGCCAAGCTGCCCAAATAATTACAATTGATTTTCATCAATCTCATTACAGTTTATACTGACAATCGTCATAATATTATAGCCACCCACCATTTATTTTTGTATTGCGATTAAGTATAAAACGGTTGAGTTCAACCAACAGTAACTTTTAGGCGTTTTGCGCGTTTATATGCCTGTTTAGCACTAAAGGTATTGCTATTAGTATTATGGAGGAGGAAACCACTAAACATCTCAACGATAACCAGTTAGCCCAACTCCATAATAATATGGTGCAGGAAATAATTGACTACGCCATTTTGTTGTTAGATAAAAACGGGATAATACAAAACTGGAACAAAGGCGCCGAAAAGATAAAAGGCTATAAAGCTGAAGAAGTAATTGGGCGCAACTTCAGCATATTTTATACCCCTGAAGACCAAAAAGCAGAAGTACCTGAATTGCTAATAAAACAGGCCATTGAAAACGGTAATGCAGTGCACGAGGGCTGGCGTTTACGTGCCAATGGCACCCAATTTTGGGGTAACGTAAGCATCACCTCTTTGCATAACGAAAAAGGGGAAGTTATAGGTTTTACCAAAATTACCCGCGATTTAACCGAGAAACGCGCCGCCGACCAGTTACTTAAAGATGGCTACGAAAGAATATTACGATTTGTTGAACATGCTCCATCGGCCATTGCCATGTTCGATACTAACATGTGTTATGTTGCTGCATCGCAACAGTGGTTTATCGATTATAAAATTTTAGGCAAAGAAATTATAGGTAAATCGCATTACGAGGTTTTTCCCGAAATTGGTGAAGACTGGAAAGAAATACACCGCAAATGTATGCTGGGCCATATTGATAAGTGCGATGAAGCTTATTTTAAAAGGGCAAATGGCACCGAGCAGTGGCTTAAATGGGAAGTTCGGCCTTGGTATGTAGGTCAAAATGTGGTTGCAGGTATAATTATGTATACCGCCGATATAACCGCCAACAAACTACGCGAAAGGGAGAAAGAATTATTGCAGGAAGAACTTAAAATAAGCGAAGAAAAATTTCGAGGCTCGTTCGAACATTCAGCTATAGGCATGGCCCTTGTACTAACTAACGGGCAATGGCTTAAAGTAAACAAGCAGGTGTGCCAAATGTTAGGTTATACTGAAAATGAATTACTATCTAAAACTTTTCAGGATATTACCCACCCCGAAGATTTGGAAAGCGACCTGTTAAGGTTACAAAGCCTGTTGGCAGGGCGTATTAATACCTACCAAATGGAAAAACGGTACTACCATAAAAACGGTAGTATAATATGGGTACTGCTAAGCGTTTCGCTTATTAAAGATACTAATGGCAGCCCGCTGTATTTAGTATCGCAAATTGAGGATATAAGCAATCGTAAAAAAGCCGAAGAGGAACTTAAAAAGGTAAACCGCGAGTTAACAGCCATATTTAACTCCGGCATTTACGTATCCATTATAGGTACCAACCCAACCGGTACCATTACCCACTTTAGCAAAGGCGCCGAAAACCTGTTGGGCTATAGTGCCGATGAAATGATTGGCAAACAAAAACCCTCACTAATTCATAGTGAAGAAGAGATAATACAGCGCGGCAAAGAACTAAGCAACTTATTTGGAAGGCCAATAAGCGGTTTCGATGTGTTTGTTGAATATGCAAAACAAGGCAAGCACGAATCAAGAGAGTGGACATACAGGCGTAAAGATGGCACTACCTTTCCTGTACAATTGGTAGTTAATGCTATTAAAAACGAAATGGGCGAAATTACAGGCTATGTGGGCATAGCTACCGACCTTACCGAGCAAAAGCTGATAGAAGAAAACCGCTTAAAATATGCTGAAATTGATGCCAAAAACAAGGAATTAGAGCAGTTTACCTTTATTGCCTCGCACGATTTACAGGAACCGTTACGTACTATAAGCAGTTTTGCAGGCTTGCTATCGAAACAATATGCAGGTAAAGTATTGGATGAAAATGCCGATAAATACCTGAACTATATGATACAATCAGCTGGCAGGATGAAGGACCTCATAACCGGTTTGCTATATTATTCAAGAATAGGACGAGAGCGCGTACTTGAATTTGCCGATTGCAACCTGTTGATTAATGAGGTATTGGCCGACCTTACTATAGCTATAAATGAAAGTGAGGCACAAATAATGGTTGGCAAGCTACCCCGGCTACATGTATATGCATCGGAACTAAAACAACTATTTCAAAACCTGATTACCAATGCTATTAAGTTTAATAAGCCCGGAAACATTCCGCAAATAAGCATCAGCGCACAAAAAGTTAATGGTATTTGGCAATTTGCGTTTAAAGACAACGGTATTGGTATTGAACCTGTTAATTTTGAAAAAATATTTATAATCTTTCAAAGGCTACATAATAAATCAGAATATGAAGGTACAGGTATAGGTTTAGCACATTGCAAAAAAATAGTTGAGTTACATAACGGCAAAATATGGATTAACTCAGCCATTAATACCGGAAGCACCTTTTTCTTTACCATTAACACCCACCCCGATGAAAAAGAAGTTGAAATGCATACTACTTATTGATGATGATGAGGCTACCAATTTTTTTCATCAAATAATTATTGAGCAGGCAGATTGCGCTGAGCATGTTGAGGTGGCAACTAATGGCAAAAAAGCTATCGAATTTTTAACCCGCGAAAGGACAAACAACTGTACCCCGGATATTATCTTTCTGGATATTAACATGCCGGTTATGAACGGTTGGGAATTTTTAGATGCCTACGAAAAATTAGATGCTGCACAAAAAAGCAAAATAGTACTGGTTATGCTTACTGCTTCCATTAACCCCGATGATATGCAAAAGGCCGAAAAGCGCGAATCAGTTTCAGGTTTCCGAAGCAAGCCTTTAAGCGTTGAAATGCTGAACGAAATTATACAAACCTATTTTCCCGATTATTTGTAATAAATTCCCTAAGCGTTCGTCCAACATCAATATTGTAAACCTGCGCATTTTTTGTTTTTGCAAATTGGTGTAGGTTTGTGCCACAAAAAAAATCAATTAACAATGAACGAGGTATATATTGTAAGTATGGCCCGCACGCCTATTGGCAGCATGAGCGGGGTTTTATCACCACTTAGCGCAGTACAATTAGGCACACAAGCCATTAAAAAGGCTTTGGAGCGCGCCGGCATTAACGGTAACGATGTGGATGAAGTAATAATGGGTAACGTAATACAGGCCAACACAGGCCAGGCGCCCGGCAGGCAGGCTGCTTTAGCGGCAGGTATACATGTAAACGCTACTTGTACTACTGTAAATAAGGTTTGCGCCAGTGGTATGAAAGCAATAATACTTGGTGCCCAATCAATTATGTTAGGCGATAAGGATATAGTAGTAGCAGGTGGTATGGAAAGTATGACCAATGCGCCATATATGATAGCTAATGCCCGCAACGGTTACCGCTATGGCAACGGCGAATTAGTTGATGCTATAGTACGCGATGCCCTGCAAGACCCATACAACAAAGAAATGATGGGTAACAGCGGCGACAGGTGTGCCAAGAAATTCAACTTTACCCGCGAGCAACAAGATGCTTTTGCATTAGAATCGTACCGCAGGGCTGCCGAAGCCTACCAAAACGGATCGTTTAAAGACGAATTATTTGATGTGGAACTACCCGGCAAAACCCCCGCTTTTGTAACCGAAGACGAAGAATTCAAGAAACTTCGCCCCGAAAAAGTAGCTGGATTAAAACCCGCTTTTAGTAAAGAAGGCACCGTAACAGCCGTTAACGCATCTAAAATTAACGATGGTGCTGCAGCAGTAGTATTAATGAGCGGTGCAAAAGTTAAGGAACTGGGCTTAACCCCAATTGCCAAAATTATAGGTTACGCCGATGCCGAACAAGCACCCGACGATTTCACAACTTCGCCATCAATAGCTATGCCTAAAGCCATTAAAAAAGCAGGTTTAGACATTAAGGATATTGAGTACTTTGAAATAAACGAGGCTTTCAGCAACGTTACCATGGCCAACACCCAATTATTAAACTTAGACCCTGCCCGCGTTAATGTATACGGTGGTGCGGTATCGCTTGGCCACCCGGTAGGTGCCAGTGGTGCGCGTATTGTTTGTACTTTGCTATCGGTGCTTAAAAACAACGGTGCTAAGTACGGCAGTGCAGGTATTTGTAACGGCGGCGGCGGTGCCAGCGCTATTGTTATTGAAAAAGTATAGCCTTTAGGCGTTAATATATTGCAAAACACAAGCCGCCGCGAGTGAAACCTCGTGGCGGCTTTTTATTTTTAGGCTTTACCTTTATAATTATACTAATTAAGCAATCCAATACGTTATAATACTTAATGAAACATACCCCCTTAACCCTGCTTTCCGTTTTTATGTGTTTGGTGCTTAACGCCCAAAAGGTAAATACCCCACCACCTCCTCCCGCAATTGGGCAGCTTGCTATAAGCAAAGCCAATATGCAAAAGCTAAGCTTAATGCAGGACACCCTCACCATGCTATCGAACCAGTTTACTGTCGATAGCTTGCCAGAATTGCGCAAAAAGAGCTGTTACCAGTTTATACCCGATTTTGTACGGGCACTTAAAACCGAAAACTCGTTCTACTTTCCGTTCGATTCGTTCGAAACCATATCAAAAGTATATCCTCCCGATAGCAGTTTCCGCATCTTTACATGGCAGTTAGTGCTTTCGGTACCTGTTAAAGTTCCTGCCAAATACTCGAAAACAGGCCGCGATACGGTATTCCATAAACCCGAAATAAGGTATTACGGGGTAATACAAATGCGTAGTAGCCAGCTAAAAATGTTCCCGCTTTTCGATGCCGGCGATACCCTAACCTACGGTACGCAACAAGTGTTAGGCAACAATAATTGGTGGGGGCAATTGTACTACAATATCATTCAAAAGAAGGTAGGCAGCCAAAATTATTATACCCTTTTTGGCTTCGAGATGGCCGATGAAGTAGTGCGCCGTAAAATTATTGATGTATTAAGTTTTGACAGGAACGGAGCGCCCAAATTCGGTGCCCCTTTATTTTATATGAAACAAGAGGCCGACACAGGGCACTATGCCAAAACCGATACCCTTACTCGCTTTTTTATTGAATACAAGCAAAGCGCCAACACCATACTTAACTACGATAAAGAGTTGGAAATGATTGTTTTCGACCACGTAGCCCCACCTAATGATAAAGCCAAAGGTGCTACCTTTAGTTATGTGCCCGATGGCACCTACGAGGGTTTTAAATGGGTAAACGGTCATTGGGCATGGGTTGAAAAGGTATTCACCTACGCCATTAACGAGGACGATAACCCGCCCATACCTGCACCGCTTTTTGGCAAACCCGGCAAGCAACCCGAAATGCCACAGCAGTTAGAAATTGAGCCTAAGAAACCTTAATTCAGTTCGCAATTGGCAGTTTTCAGTTGACAATTGCCAGTTTATCATAAATATGTTTATTAGGGGTATTTTGTATTTATCCTCTCTTCATTTCTTCTTAGTGTCACTAAGTGGTTGATTTGTATTTCTCTGTATTTAACTCCGTTTTTTCCATGCCTCTGTGGTAATGGCATTTTTTATTATCTTTTTGTATTCAATCTGTGTTCCCAAAACTTCGGGACTGTGGTAAAATATGTTTTTGCATTTACCCTTTCCGTTTTCTTGCCATTCACTATTTACTACTCTCTATTTACCACTCACTATTTACTACTTACCACTCGCTATTATTATATTTGCTAAACCATGCAAAGCACCCTTATACGCAATATTAAAACCTTGGCAGGCATCCGTTCCGTCGATGTGCAGTTAGTTAAGGGTGCCGAAATGAAGGAATTACACCAATTGAACGATGCTTACCTGCTTATTGAAGATGGTTTAATTAAAGCCTTTGGCCCTAACGCCGATGCCCCCGAACGTGCCGATGAGGTAATTGATGCCACAGGCAGGTTTGTATTGCCTTGTTGGGCCGATAGCCACACCCATTTGGTATATGCCGGGCCCCGCGAACGCGAGTTCGAGGATAAGATAAATGGCCTAACTTACGAACAGATAGCCCAACGCGGCGGGGGTATTTTAAACTCGGCGGCCTTGCTTGCCCAAACCACCGAGGAAGAACTTTTGGACAGCGCCCTACAACGTTTAGCCGAAATTGAAAGCTTGGGAACAGGTGCCGTTGAAATAAAAAGCGGTTATGGGTTAAGCTACGAAGGTGAGCTTAAAATGCTGCGGGTAATAGCCCAACTAAAGCAAAAAAGCAAGCTAACTATTAAGGCCACCTTTTTAGGGGCACACACCTACCCTATTCAATTTAAACTTCATCACGAAGAATACTTAAACCTGTTAATCAATAAATTATTACCAGAAATTGCAACCAACGGTTTAGCGGACTATATAGATGTATTTTGCGAAAATGGCTACTACAGCGTGGCCGAAACCGAACGCATTTTAGAGGCAGGTGCCAAGTACGGTCTGCACCCAAAAGTGCATGTAAACCAGTTTAATATATTGGGCGGGATAGGCGCTGCGGTTAAATACGGCGCATTAAGTGTTGACCATTTGGAGCAACTGGATGATTCGGATATTGATGCATTAAAGGGCTCAGGAACCATGCCTGTGGGCCTACCGGGCTGCTCCCTATTTTTGCATTTGCCTTATACCCCCGGTCGCCGCATTATTGATGCCGGACTGCCCTTTGCCATTGCTACCGACTATAACCCGGGCAGTGCCCCAAGCGGTAATATGAACCTTGCTCTTAGTTTAGCTTGCATAAACATGCGTTTAACGCCCGAGGAGGCCGTAAACGCCGCAACCCTTAACGGAGCCTACGCAATGGGCGCAAATGGCCTGTTAGGCAGTATTACAGTGGGCAAAAAGGCTAACATCATATTAACCAAGCCAATTCCATCATTAGCATACCTGCCCTACTCATTCGGCAGCAACTTAATTGAAAGGGTGATAATCAGTTAGCAAACGGTCAGTTTGCAATCGGCAAAGTTCCCGCCTTTCGGATTTTTTGTACCAGCACATGCCATATCCCAAATCAATTCTCTGTTCAACTATGCTTGGTCTTTGCATATCACTGCCTACTTATAATATTTTGTATTCTTAGCGCCCTTTGCTTCTTTGAGGTTAATTGTATTTTATTACTTAAATATTTTAAAAGAACGAACATTCGTTTATTTTTGTTTCTCGATATGAAACCCAAAGACAGCAATAAGGAACAGGCCATACGCAAGCAGGCCATTGAAATGATAGTAAAAGTAGGCTTCGATGGGCTAAGTATGCACAAGTTGGCTAAAGCAGCCAACCTCTCCGCTTCTACCATTTATATCTATTTCGAAAACCGAGAAGACCTCCTGAACCAGCTTTTTATACAAGTGGAACAAAACTTTGAGGATGCGACTCTGAAGGACTTCAGTCCCGAAATGCCTTTCGAGGTGGGTTTATGGCTGCAATGGATCAACAGGTACCATCATATTATCGAAAACCCGGTCGAGTTTCAGTTTTACGAACAATTCCGCACCTCTCCGCTTGTTAAGCGCAAACCCGTTACTGAAAGCAAGTTTAGGAAAACCATGGCGCAGTTTGTTGAAAATGCCATGTCATCGGGTCAAATTGTGCAGTTAAGGTCCGAGATATTTTGGTCCATAGCCTACGGTGCTTTTTACACGCTTATTAAATTCCACCTTGACCAAAGTACCATGGCAGGTACACCTTTTAACCTAAACGAGCAAACTTTGCGGAACGCCTTCGGATTAGTACTAAAATCTTTAAAGCATTAATTTAAACCACATTAACATGATTTTGAACCATCTTACTTTAACTGTTCCTGATGTAGAGAAGGCGAAGAACTTCTTTGAAACCAACTTCAATTTTACCTGTATTGAGCAAAAAGGGAACAACGCTTTGGTGGTGTTAAACGACGAAAAGGGCTTTGTATTTACCCTAATAAGCAATGCCTTTAACAAGAACGGGAATAACACCTACCCCGAAAACTTCCATTTTGGATTTATGCTAAACACCCCCGATGAAGTGACCGAACTATACCAAAAGTTAAAAGCAAACGGCGCCGCCCTGCCCCAAGCACCCGGTAAAATCCGTAACAGCTTCGGTTTCTATTTCCATTTCGATAACCTGTTTATTGAGATAGGTACGCTGTAAACCAACCTTTTACAACTGCAAACTACTGACTGCCAACTATTCCCCTAATCTTCGTCCTTTCCGCGTATGTGTTCAACGCCTGCGTTAGTACCGTATTTTTTCGAGAATGCCCCTAATCGCAACTTAAAGCCGGCATTAAACAGGCGGCCTTCCAAGGGTGCATATATCTCCTTAAACTGCGGATGGCTGTAGGTAGGGTCGCCTTGTACTACCCTGCCAAAGCTGGTTTGGCGTATATCCAATATATTCTCCAAGTTGGCAAACAACAATATATACTTTAACGATACCTGCACGTTTACCCCTACTTCCCATATACTTTTACTAATGCTTCCATCACTAAGCTTAACGGGGCTATAGTAGTAACAATCAATACCGGCACCAAACACCTTAGTTTCGTACCCCGCAAATATGGATATAATGTGCTTAGATGTTAGCGGGGCAATACTGCGTACATCATTCACTTTCAGGTTATTATCGGTAAGTACATAGGTTAGTTGTGCATTGGCACCCCTATAACTTATTTTAAGGCTGGTTTCAATACCCCTGCTTTGGCGGTAGCCCTTGGCATTACTATATACTATTTCATTACAATCGCCTGTTGTACAGCCTTCTATATTTGTTGTATGACCCAATAATGGTCTAAAAATGTGGGTTATAAAGTACATTTGGTTAACGGCAATGTTAAACCCGTTCAGGCTGGGGGCTTTAACCAATAGGTCTACCGTACCACCCACACTTAATTCCGGTTTTACGCTATCACCTAAGGGGCGCACGTTAATAAAGCGGGCTTCTTCGCTCTCATCCTGAAAAGCATTAGGCAGTTTATAGCCCATTCCACCATTAAAACGGGTAACAAATACGTCGTTCCATTTATGCTTTATACCCAAATGTGGCAGGCCATTTACTTTGTAAACATTATTGTAATCTAACCTCAGGCCTCCCTCAAAAGTTGTTTTATCATCTAACCTAAACATGTAGTTAATAAAAAAACCACCCGTTTGGTAATCGTAATCGCGCTTATCCGTAGCCGAATCCGCACCTTCCTTAAAGCGGTCGGTCCTGTAATCAAAGCCAATTACCACATCATGTTTCTTTCGGCTTAGGTGGTAGTTTAGTTCGGTATAGGTAGCTAATTGAGTGCCATCAAATAAGTAATAAGGCAATTGCAGACTGCGTATAAAGTAATTAACCGAGTTTTTGAGCGTTAGCTTGCCGCTCTTCTCAAAATCATATTCAAACTTACAGTTGGTAGTTAAGTGGTCACTCAGGTTCTTTTCGTAGTAGTTATACACCGAATCGGGCTTGCCGTTAATGTATTGCAGGGTACCACCCAACCTATCCTCGTGGGTATAGCCTGCACCCAAATTTAGCTTGGCGTGCTTACCTATATAAAAGTACAACTGCGGCGAAATATTATACCGTTGCAGTTTGGGGGTTTCCGAAAAATTATCGCCATCCCAATCCTTAGCGGTTTGGTAGCGGTAAAGCCCCGTAAGCCCAAAAGCAAACCACTTAAACCTTTGGCTGGCATATAACCCGGCATCTACAGCCTTTACACTTTCGGCGTTCACCATTACATCATAAATTGGCTTTTCGGTAGGTTCTTTACTTA
>Ga0164241_10004744_pt1 | contig 13013 bp, 11 predicted proteins | sample OricomyardsoilBY_FD_108780 | JGI IMG/M metagenome (GOLD analysis project Ga0164241, IMG submission 108780) | Backyard soil microbial communities from Emeryville, California, USA - Original compost - Back yard soil (BY) | ecosystem: Environmental > Terrestrial > Soil > Unclassified | place: USA...
GCGAGCCCTGACCTGACCTCGCCGACAACGGTCGCGCCCACCTTCCCGACGACGGAACCGACGTCGACTATCGTGCCGCCGATGGCGCCGACGACGGAGCCCACCTCGCCGCCGCTCGCCCCCGTGCCGGCGAACCTCGCGCTGAGCCTGGACAGCGCGCCCACCTTCACCGTCGGCTCGGCGACGCAGGTCGCGCTCAAGGCGTCGAACTCCGGCGGCACCGCCGCCCAGGACGTCGACGTCACCGTCCAGCTCCCGCAGACCGTGGACGCCGACGGCGCGTCGTTGGCGCCGGGTGGCACCGGTGGCGCGGGCGGCGGCGTCACGAACGCCGTGGTCCGGCTCGACGTGCCCGACGGCAGCTGCTCGGTGACGCCGTCCGGCACGACCAGCGGGCCGACGGTCACGTGCCACATGTCCACCCTGGACCCCGGGGCCGAGGTCGGGGTCACCGTCAACCTGACGCCGCGCTCGCGCAGCTTCGGCGGGTTCGCCTGGCAGATCTCGGCCGAGGGCTACACCGCGCCGTGGACGGGGAGCTGGGCACCGCAGGACACGACGGTCCACAGCGCCAACCTCCTGCCGTCCGCGCCGTCGGCGGTCACGGTCGCGAACCCGGGCGAGGGCGACCTCGCCTTCGGGCTCACCAACACCGGTGACGCGAACGTCCCGTCCTCGGCGACCGTCGCGCTGTCCGTGCCCGACGGCGTCCGCGTCACGAGCCTCACCGGCGGTGGGACGTGGACCGCGGTCGACGGCTACGGCGGGACGGTGTGGCAGGTGCCGTCCGGGTTCGAGCTCGCGACCGGCGCCTCCACGCCGCTGAGCGCCCACGTGGTGGCGGACGGCCCGGGTGGGGCGTCGGGCACCGCGCCGGGAGGTGCCGGCCAGGTGACGTTGACGGTCCGGGGCGCGGTCGCCGACAGCACGACGCCCTCCGTCTCGGCCGGCCTCACGGTCGAGCAGCCGTGGCAGGGGGCGACGGTCGACACCCCGACGCTGCAGTGCGTCGGGCCGGACAGCGTGGGCCGTGCCGGCGTGACCGTCCCCGTCGCGAACGGCTCGAGCGCAGCGACCACCGCCCTCGTCACGCAGGACGCGGTCCAGGGCGACGGCGGCGTCGCCGGTGCACCGCCCTCGGTGACGGTGCCCGTGACCTATGCACCCGGCGCCTCGACCGGGCTGACCGTCACGTTCCAGCGGACGGTCGCGGGCGTCCTGCGCGTCTCTCCGGCGCAGTCGACGAGCTACGTGGCCGATGCCTGCGCCCCCGACCTGTCGTCGACCTCGCCCGCGCCGGACGTCACGCTCGCGAACCCGGACACGACGACGCTCACCCCGACCGTGACCAACGGCGGCTCCGTGGCCGCGACGGGTCTGACCGCGACCGTCAAGGTGCCGGCGGGCGTGACGTACGCGGTCGGCGACGGCTGGACCGACAACCACGACGGCACCGTGACCCTGACCGGCTCGCTTGCGGCCGGCAAGACGGCGTCCCTGCCGCTCGCGGTGACCACGCGCGAGGGCGCGACGTCCGGCGAGCTGGAGGTCGGCTTCACGGCCGGGAACCCCGATCCGACCCGCACCGTCGCCGCGGCGACCTGGACCCAGCACCTCGGCGTCGAGGCACCGTGGACCGGTGCGACCGCGACGCGCAGCGGTGCGGTGCAGTGCACGGGCTGGCAGGACCCCGGCCAGGGCACGCTGACGATCGACGTCGAGAACGGCTCGGTCGCGGCTCTCACCGCGAGCGCGCCCGGCGCGAAGGACGCGACCGTCGGGTCGGCCGGCGCGCAGCTCGTCGTGCCGGTGACGTACCAGCAACACCACGGTTGGTACGACCGTCGGCACGGCCACTGGTCGGCGGTCACGGTCACGTTCGCCCGCGACGGCGTCTCCACGACGCGCACCGTGTGGTACGCGGAGAACCCGTGCCCCGGCAAGCCCGTCCTCGACGCGCACGACGGCGCCGACGCGACCGTCGCGAACCCGGGCCACGTCACCGTCTCGGCGTCGGTCACGAACGACGGCACCGCCCGCGCGTACGGGCTGGTCGCCCGCCTCGACCTGCCCGCCGGGTACACGGTGGACGGCGTCCGCGGCGACTTCCACGGCTGGGGCCGCTCGATCGTCGCGGACCGCTCGCTCGCTCCCGGCGACACCGCGACGCTACGGCTCGACCTCACGGTGGACGTGAGTCGGGACGCCGCCGCACGGGACCAGGTGGGCGTGACGTTCGACGCACGGGGTGCGGCGGCGTCGAGCGCGACGGTCCAGGTCTCCGCCGAGGCTCGCTGGCCCGTCGACGCGTCGGCCGCGGCACAGTGCGACGGCACCGTGACGGTGACACTCACCAACGGGTCCGATCGGGACGTGTGGGCCACCGTCGCCGGCGCGCGGACGGTCCGCGTCCCCGCGCACGGCTCGCGCGACGTGGCGACGCAGGTCGGCCGGCACCACGGCGCGGTGCGGGCAGGGTCCGTGCACGTGACGCTCTGGCGGGACGGCTTCACCACCTCCGACGACGTCGCGTACGAGGCCCCCGACTGCACGCACCCCGCGGCGTCGGTGTCCTCAGTGGGCGACTGCACGTTCGACGACGGTTCGCAGCAGTCCTCCGCTCCGGTCGCGATCCTGCTCGACAACTCGAAGTCGTCCGTCCCCGTGTGGTTCCGGGTCTCGGACGGCGAGGGGTCGCTCGTCAGGGCGGGTGACACGGTGACGGTCCAGCGGACGGTGGGTGAGCAGGGCGCCGTCTTCACCGTCAGGGCCGCCGGGGAGACGTTCACGCTGCCCGGCGACGGAGTGCAGTGTGTCCCCGGGTTCCGGCCGTGGCACCACTACGACGAGGGCGACCGCGTGACCTACCGCGGCGACGTGTGGCGCCTGGTGCACACGTTCGGCAAGCATCAGCTCGCGTGGCTCACGCCGCCCGCGGCCAACGAGCTCGCCCGCGTGTTCCACCTGCCCGCTCCGTGGGTGCGCGAGGGCTGACCGTCACCCTCGACGACCGCGGCGTCACCGTCGGCCGTCAGGCCTCGAGCACGACCTCGGCGGCCGTCGCGAACCGGTAGCCCACGCCTCTGACCGTCGTGATGACGTGGCCCACGTCGAGCTTCTCGCGGACGCGGCGGACGTGGACGTCGATGGTCCGCGTTCCCTCGCGCACGGCGTCGCGGCCCCACACGGTGTCGAGCAGCTCGTCGCGGGTGACGGGGCGCTCGGGCGACCGCGCCAGGTGCACGAGCAGCTCGAACTCCTTGTAGGTCAGATGCACCGGTCGGTCGTCGACGGTCACCGTCCGTGCGCGGCTGTCGATGACGAGGCGCGGCACGGTCGAGATGTGGGCGAGCCTCTCCCGGAAGGCGGAGACGTCGTCCTGCCGGGACGCCGGCGCACCGGGGTGGCCGGGACCGTCGGACCGGGTACGCCGAGCCGGCGCGAGCGCGGTGTCGGCGGTGAGCCGCAGCGCCGTGTAGGTCTCGGCGTCGGGAAGCCACTCGCGGGCGAACTCGCTCAGGGTCTCGGCGACCTCGACGAGCTCGTCGCTCCGGTGGGCCGTGCGGGGGTCGACGCCCACGTACAGCACGAACCCGGGCGGGTTCGTGCGAGCGGCGCGCTGCGTGGTGGGACGGGGGGCGGAGACGAGCGTCATGGGTGAACCTCGGGGTGCGGCCGGGCCGTGCGGGCCCGGGGCGGGCGTCTGGGCGCGTGGTCAGGCGCAACAACAGACGCGGGAACACCGAGGCATGCCGACGGCGGCGCTCAGGGGCGCTGCGACGTTCGGCTGCTGGTTCACACAGGAAGAGTCGCACGTCTCATGAGGCGAGCCAAGCAGTGCGACGTGATGTCTCGCTGGGCGAGACATCGTGACGGGGGCGTCGGGTCAGACGACGCCGTAGAGGCGGTCGCCTGCGTCGCCGAGCCCCGGCACGATGTAGCCGCGCTCGTCGAGGCGCTCGTCGACGGCGGCGACGACCACCGTGACCTCGGCGCGGTGACCCACGGCTGCCTCCACGGCGGCCAGCCCCTCCGGGGCGGCGAGCAGGCACACCGCCGTGACGTCGCGCGCCCCGAGGTCGAGCAGGTACTCGATCGCGGCGACGAGGGTGCCACCCGTCGCGAGCATCGGGTCCACGAGGAAGCACTGGCGGCCCGTGAGGTCGTCGGGCAGACGGTTCGCGTACGTGGTGGCCTGCAGCGTCTCCTCGTTGCGCACCATGCCGAGGAACCCGACCTCCGCCTTGGGGACCATGCGGGTCATGCCGTCGAGCATCCCGAGCCCGGCACGCAGGATCGGCACGATCAGCGGTGGCGGGTCGGCGATGTAGACGCCCTGCGTGACCGCGACGGGCGTGCGGATCTCCCGTGCCTCCACGTGCACCTCGCGGGTGGCTTCGTACGCGAGCAGGGTCACCAGCTCGTCGACCAGGTGACGGAACGTGGGCGAGGGCGTGCCCGCGTCCCGCAGCACGGCGAGCTTGTGGGCCACGAGGGGGTGGTCGGCGACGATGGTGCGCATGCCCCCACGGTACCGGCGGGGCGGCCACGCGGGCGCAGGGTTGCGGGCGTCTGGGAGGCTGGGACCGTGTACGGCGACCCGCGACGATACGACGACGTCATGGGCCTCGCGCTGGTCGAGGCCGCGTCCGCCCCGGCGACCGGGGACGTGCCCGTCGGCGCCGTCGTGGTGGACGCGGACGGCGCCGTCGTCGGGGCGGGCCGGAACGCGCGCGAGGCGACCGGCGACCCGACCGCGCACGCCGAGGTGCTCGCGCTGCGGGCGGCCGCGGCGACGCTCGGTCGCTGGCGGCTCGACGGCTGCACGCTCGTCGTCACCCTCGAACCGTGCGCGATGTGCGCAGGCGCGATCGTCCTGGCGCGCGTGCCGCGCGTCGTCCTCGGGGCGTGGGACCCCAAGGCCGGCGCGGCCGGGTCCGTGTGGGACCTCGTCCGTGACCCGCGCAGCCTGCACCGGGTCGAGGTGGTCGGCGGCGTGCGCGAGGAGGAGTGCGGGCACCTGCTGCGCGCGTTCTTCGAGAACCAGCGCTGACCTGCAGCAGGCCTGCCCCCGGCCCTCACAGTTTCGCCACCCGCCCGCCGGGAGAACCTCGCGTACCGGGCCTAGTCTCCAAAGGTGACGACTGCCACACCGCAGCCCGACGACGGTCCCTCGCGCCCGCCCGCCCACGCGCGCGCCCGACGCCCGCACCGGCTGATCAAGGTCGTGTCGCTCGTCGTCGTCGGAGCCGTCGCCGCTGCGGGCAGCGGAGCCTGGGCGCTCGCGCGCCACTACCAGGGCAACGTGGACGGGATCGACGTCGAGGCGGTGCTCGGGAAGCCGACGCACACGCCCGACGACCCGAACGACCCGGACGCCGGGGACGACCTCAACATCCTCGTGCTCGGCTCCGACTCGCGCGCCGGGGACAACGCCAAGGAGGTGGGTGACGGCGAGCTCGGGCAGCGCTCCGACACGACGATGATCCTGCACGTCTCCGCGGACAGGAAGCGGATGGAGGTCGTGTCGATCCCGCGCGACTCGATCGTCGACATCCCCCCGTGCAAGGTCGACACCAAGGGAACGACGACGCGCGCCACGCACGCCGACATGTTCAACAACGCGTTCGCCTACGGTGCCGACGCGACCGGCAGCGTCGCGGGCGGTGCGCTGTGCACGTGGCAGACGGTCGAGAAGGACACGGGACTCCACCTCGACGGGTTCGTCGTCGTGGACTTCGCGGGGTTCGCGGGCATGATCGACGCGTTGGACGGGGTGCCCATGTGCATCACACGGCACATCGAGTCGGTCAATGCGAACCACCTCGTCCTCGACCCGGGGTGGCAGACGCTCAAGGGCAAGAAGGCCCTCGGCTACGCCCGCGCGCGCGAGGGCAAGGGCCTCGACGGCAGCGACACGAGCCGCATCCTGCGACAGCAGGAGATGGTCGGTGCGATGGTGAACAAGCTGGTCGACCAGAACGTCCTCACCTCCGCCCCGAAGCTGCTGAACTTCCTCGACGCCGCGACCAAGTCGCTCACGACCAGCAGCAACCTCTCGAGCCTCAAGAACCTCGTCGGGCTCGGCTGGAGCGTGCGGCACCTGTCGCCCGACGACGTCGTCTTCCTCACGATCCCGTACGAGCAGTACCCGCTGAACCACAACCGGGTCCAGTGGGCACCGTCGGCTACCGACGTGTGGAAGAAGCTCAAGGAGGACAAGCCGCTCGTGGCGTCGGAGACGTCCGCAGGCAAGAAGGCGACCTCGAAGCCGAAGCCCGGCGCGACGTCGTCGAGCAGCGGGAAGGCGACGAGCACGCCGAGACCTGCCGCGACACCGGGGAACCGTGCCACGGACGGGATCGACGCCTCGGAGATCCCGACCACGAAGGCACAGTGCGAGGCCGCGATCAAGGCGGCGTCGAGCTGACGGGGAGCTCGCGCGAAAAAGGCCTGGACCGTCGTCGGCGGGTGGCGTAGCGTACGACGCGCCGTGACCCGACCGAGGAGGTGGTGCCCGATGTTCGCAGCAACGATGGGTGCTCCGCTCGCGGTCGCGGCGGGTCGCGCGACGTAGGTGTCGCCGGGAGCACCGAGACAGACGCTCCCGAGAGGAACAGTGCCATGAACACTCTTCTGAACACCCTTCGCTTCACCAGCACGACGACCGTCGACGGCGTCGTCCAGCGCGAGTTCACCGTCGGTGAGCTCACCGGGGCCATCTGGTCGGCGGCCGACGCCGACGGACCCGCGCCCCTCGTCCTCCTCGGCCACGGTGGCGGTACGCACCGCACCGCGCCCGCCATGGTCGGGCGGGCACGGAAGCTCGTCGTCGACGGCGGCCTCGTCGCCGCCTCGATCGACGCCCCCGGGCACGGGGCCCGCCCGCGCACCGCCCACGACGAGCGCGAGATCGACGCCATGCAGCACGCCATGGAGACCGGGCAGCCCGTCGGGCCGATCGTCGTCCGCTACAACGGCCACCTGGCCGAGCAGGCGGTACCCGAGTGGCAGACCGTCCTGGACGAGCTCCTGCAGCTGCCGGACATCGACGGGCCCGTCGGGTACTACGGCATCAACATGGGCACGGCGATCGGGGTGCCGCTCCTGGCCGTGGAGCCGCGGATCCGCGCCGCCGTGCTCGGGCAGTTCTGGCCCGAGACCCTCGTGCCGCTGGCACGCCAGATCACGATCCCGATCGAGTTCGACCTCCAGTGGGACGACGAGCACATCGACCGGGCGGCTGGGCTGGAGCTGTTCGACGCGTTCGCGTCGAGCGAGAAGACGCTCCACGCCAACGCGGGGCGGCACAAGCAGCTGCCCCGGTTCGAGGCCGACAGCGCGGTGCGGTTCTTCGTCCGGCACCTGTTGTCTGCCGCCTGACGGGTGGTACCTGCGGGCGGCCCGGCCCTGGCCGGCCGCCCGCAGGCCGCGTCAGCGGTGCTGCCGCAGCCAGTCGACGACGAGCGGCACCGCGGCCAGCGCGGACACGTGCCCGTCGCGGGGCCGGTGCCACAGCTCACCCCGGGCGAGGTGCTGGATCAGCGCGGTGCCGTGCGTCACGGGCACCACGCGGTCCCGGCCGCCCTGCACGACGAGCGCCGGCTGCACCACCGCGGCGAGGTCGGCGCCCCAGGGCGAGACGTACGCGACGTCGTCGTCGACGAGCCCGTCGGGTCCGGCGGCCTCCGCCAGCTGGGCGTCCTCGCCGAGGGGCGCCCACATGCCCTGGAGGGCGTCCCAGTCGTCGTCGACGAAGACCGAGCGGTCGAACGTCTCGGTCAGGGCGTAGGCGGCGCGTGCCTCGCGGCCGCGCGTCGCCGCACGGAGACCGCCCGGCGCCGCCATCCCTTCCCACCACTGTGCGTCGTCGGTGAACGGTGCGACGCTCGCGACGACCGCGACCGCGGGCACCCGGTCGCCCAGCAGGGCCGCGCACGCGAGCGCGTGGGGCCCGCCACCGGAGTACCCGAGCATGGTCGCGCGCCCGACGCCGACGGCGTCGAGCACCTGGACGGCGTCCGTCGCCGCCGACGCCACGTCCCGGCCCGGGGAGGGCGTCGAGCCTCCGTATCCCGGCCGTGCGTAGGACAGCACGCGGAACCCGCGCACCCCCGCAGCCTCGACGACGGGCGCCGGCAGGGCGCCCGTCGCCGGCGAACCGTGGTGCCAGAACAGCACGGGCCCGTCCGGATCGTCCGAGACCCCGTTGTCGTGGACGACGAGGATGCGGCCGTCCAGCGTCGTGACCTCACGTGCCCGGTCGCCGGTCACGTGAGCGCCTCCGCGAGCGCGGTCAGGGCCTCGCTGGTGCCGGCCTCGACCTTGACGGTCGCGAGGTCGTCGCCGCGCGTCGGCCCGCGGTTGATGATGACGACCGGCTGCCCGTCCTTCGACGCCCGCCGGACGAACCGCAGCCCGCTCATCACCGTGAGCGACGAACCCGCCACGAGGAGCGCGTCGGCGTCGTCGACGAGCGCGAACGCACGGTCCACGCGCTCGCGCGGCACGTTCTCGCCGAAGTACACGATCTCCGGCTTGAGGATCCCGCCGCAGAACTCGCACGGTGCCGTGCGGAAGTGCGACGTCTGCTCGATGACGGCGTCCGCGTCGGGGGCGATCTCGATGTCCGCGACGTTCCCCGCCACCGACTCCACGAAGCCCGGGTTGAGCGCGTCGAGGCGCTGGGCGAGGTGCTCGCGAGAGATCACGCGCCCGCACTGGAGGCAGATCACCCGGTCGTAGCGCCCGTGCAGGTCGATGACGTTGCGCGAGCCGGCGTCCTCGTGGAGCAGGTCGACGTTCTGCGTGATGATGCCCGTCACCACGCCCGCCTCCTCGAGCCGGACGAGCGCGCGGTGCCCCGCGTTCGGCGTCGTGCGGTGCACGTGCTGCCAGCCCACGTGGTTGCGCGCCCAATAGTGCCGGCGGAAGCCCTCGTCGCCCACGAACTGCTGGTACGTCATCGGGTTCCGCGGCGGCGAGTCGGGGCCGCGATAGTCCGGGATGCCCGAGTCCGTCGAGATCCCCGCGCCGGTGAGCACCGCGAGACGACGGCCGCGCAGCACCGGCACGGCGTCCAGGGTGGCCGCACGGGCCGCGGCGAGGGTCTCCACGCCATCGAGCCTACGGGCGGATTCGGAATCAGGCGGGGGGAGCAGGTATCCTTCCGGGGCCGGTACTTCCGGCGAGGTAGCGTGTCCGAGCGGCCTAAGGAGCACGCCTCGAAAGCGTGTGTGGGTGAAAGTCCACCGTGAGTTCGAATCTCACCGCTACCGCATCTCACGCAGGGTCCCGACCAGCAGGTCGGGGCCCTGCGTCGTTCACGGGACGAGCACGTAGCGTGCGCCGGTGGCGCCCTCCGCCCTCGCGTAGGCGGTCGCGGCCTCGCCGAGGCCGATCGGTGTGACGTCGGGAAGTCGCAGCGCTCCGCTCGAAGCGAGGTGCGAGATCAGCGCGAGCTGCTGCCAGTCGGCCCGGACCGCGAGAGATGTCGACGTGATCTCGCGCAGGGGGGCGGGTCGCTCCGTGACGACGAGGCTGACGTGGCGTCCGCCCGGACGGACCGCGTCGAGGCTCGGGGCGCCCAGGACGGCGGCGTCGATCGCGGCGTCGACCCCGCCGGGGAACACGTCCCGGACCCGATCGGCCAGCCCCTCGGTCCCGACGAACGGCGCCCCGGTGTCTTCCACGAGCTTGCGGTGCCGGGCGCGGCCCGCGCCCACGACCGCCGCCCCTCGCAGGAGCGCGAGCTGCACGGCCATCGACCCGACGCTGCCGCCGGCACCCGTGACGAGAAGCGTCTCGCCGGGCCGCACCCGCGCCCGGTCGAGCGCCTGCCAGGCCGTCAGGGCAGCGAGCGGCAGTGCCCCGAAGCGGGTGAGCTCGGCACCGTCGTCGACCGCGGCGGCGGCGGTCTCGTCGAGCAGCACCTGTTCGGCGTGCGCCTTGCTGGGGGCCGACAGCCGGTCGGACAGCCCGATCACCGGCTGGCCGGGCCGCAGCCGTCGAACGCCCGCGCCGACCGCGGTGACGGTGCCGGCGACGTCCCAGCCGAGACGGACGGGGGCGCCGCCGTGCAGGCCTGCCTGGTGGAGCGCGCCCTGGCGCGTCGCGAGGTCGACGGGGTTGACGGCCGCGGCCGCGACGGCGACCAGCACCTGTCCCGGACCGACCGGGGGGACGGGGACCTCCATGACCCGTGCCACCTCCGGTGGCCCGAACTGTTCGACGACGACTGCTCGCACGGTGTCTCCTCGCCTCGGTGTCGCGCTGACGACAGCGTCGGCCCGGCCTGCGGATGCCGGCAAGAAGGCACCTTCAGGTGCGTGTCGTCAGGAGGGGAGGGCTGCTTCGAGGCGGTGTCGTGCCTGCTGCACCTCGGGTAGGTGCTCCTCCGCCCAGCGCTTGACCGCGGCCAGGAGCGGAAGCAGCGTGCGGCCGAGATCGGTCAGCGCATAGGTGGAGCGGGACGGCCGGTTCGACGATCGCTGCGCGAGCACGATGCCGTCCTCCTCGAGCGCACGCAGGGTCTGCGTGAGCATCTTCGGGCTCACGCCGTCGATCCGTCGCAGGAGCTCGCGATAGCCCGACGGTGCGTCGGCCAGAGCGACCAGGACGAGGCTGACCCATTTGCTGCTGATGCGGTCCAGCACCTCACGCGTGGGGCACTCGGCGGAGAACGCGTCGACGTATGCGCGTGGTCTCGGCATTCGACGAGTCTGGCACGGGTCCCACGGGACGCGCCGCCCGGCGGCGACCCCTCGGAGACGACTCGGCCCGCACCGAGCGTTGGCTCGGTGCGGGCCCTCGTGAGCCGCAAGCGGGTCAGTGCCGGTGCGACCGCCCGTTCGACGTGAACGGCTTGAACGCCTTCGTGAACGCCCAGGTGTCCTGTTCGATCCCGGAGCAGTTGTTCTGCGCCACCGTGGCGTCGGGGCAGGACCCGTTGTCGCGCTGCAGCGCCCAGAAGCCCAGGAAGGCGAGGTCGTGCTTCTTGGCCCACCGCTCGAACGTCACGGCCTGGGCGGGGGCGAAGACCTCGGTGGCGACGCCGTCGGCGGTGCGGTAGTCGTCGGTGCCGTTCATCTGGATGACGCCGACGTGCCGCCACAGGTCTGCCTGGGACGCGTGGGGCAGGATGGTCGCCTTGAGCTGCCCGGTCAGGGCGGTGGCGGCGCTCTCGGCGTCGGCGACCATGTCGTGCTGGACGCCGTCCCAGTAGTCGAACGTCATGACGTTGACGTTGTGGATGACCGCGCCGTGCGCGGCCGCCGACTGGAGGACGGCGAGCCCGGAAGCGGCGAGGCCGTTCGGCGTCGACGGCAGGGTGTAGGAGATCTCCACGGTGCGGTGGTTCTTCTTGGCCCACGCCTGGACCTCGGCGATGGCCGCGTTGCGGCGGTCGACGCCGGGGGCGTTGTTGATCGAGTCGGACTCGATGTCGAAGTCGAGCCGCTTCACGCCGTAGGTCGTCACGACCTGCTCGTACGCCTTCGCGAGCTGGTGGACGTCCTGGCACGAGTCGGCGATCTCGGTGAGGTTCGCGGGGTCGCCGGACCACGTGATGATGTCGGTGTCCGCGTTGTAGCCGCCGAACGAGGGGATGACGTCGCCCCCGGCCTTGCGGATCTGGGCGATCTGGTCGGCGAGCGCTCCGTTCGCGACGGACTGGTCGGGGTCGCCCGCCCAGGACAGGTCGCACGAGCCGGGCTTGTCGGCCTGGAGGAACGCGAGGGTCAGGTACTTCGCCCCGGAGTCCTTGGACGTCTGGGCGATGGAGTCGACGGCGGTGACGTCGAGGTAGGGGGCGAAGACGCTGGACGGGAGCGCCTTGGCGTGGCCGGGAGCGTCGTGGCCGTGCGGGCCGCAGGCCAGGGCCGACGCCGCGAGGGGGCCGGCGACGAGCACGGTCGCGAGCAGGGCGCTCGCTCCGGTGCGAAGGACGGAACGCTTCATTGCTTCTCCTTCGGGTCCGTCGTCGTCGACGGACCGGGTGCCGGCACCGGCGCCGACGAGCGGCCCGGCGCCATGTGTTAGCGCGCCTAACGAACGCAAGCCTGACGCTAGCCCTGCATCGTCGTCGTCACAAGGGCTGCCGCCGCCCGGGCACCGGGACAGTTCCCGCGAGGCCCCCGCGCCCGTCAGGGCTCGGAGCCCGGCAGGTAGTGGGACTCGGTGTCCTTCACCCGCCAGCCGCCGTCGAGCCTGACCAGCGTCGCCATCCACTGTGACTCTTTGTCTCCGACCAGCTCTTCGGGCCCCGCGGTGTACCGCCGCTCGCCGACCAGCAGCGCCTGCGCTGCGTCGCCGTCGACCCTGACGCCCTCGAACCGCTCGACGGTGAACGAGTTCGAGGTGTAGCCCCAGACGTCGAGCTTCTCCGGGTCGTCGAGCATCTCCCGTACGGCGTCCTCGGTGGTCCGGAGCGTGGAGTCCACCTGCTCGGGCACGAGCGTCGCCACCAGGACGGTCCGACGCCGGTGGACAGCGGCGGGCGAGAGGTTCGCGCGCTCCTTCGTCGCCGACGACGCGGACGTGAATGTCACCGGGTCGAGCCGCCCGGCCGCGTCCGTCCCCGCGAGCAGGCGGGGCAGGGCCGCCTTGACCTCGGCGACCGCGCTCGCCGGACCGGAGTCGTGGAACGGCTTGCGCAGGCCGTCGCCCGGGTCTCCGTCGCACGCGCCCGCCAGCACGGCGACGCACACCACGACCGTGGCGACACCGCCGCGCAGCTTCCCCCGCCCGCTCACAGCCCGGACGCTACCGGACCGTGCCCGGCCGCGACCGAGCCCGGCGGGCCGGCACGAAACGTCCACCCGGACGCCGGGAGACCCGCCGACCCGACGCCCGGATGACCGGCTACAGGCGGCCGGCCTCGCGGGCGCGGAGGTCCTTGCGCAGGATCTTCCCCGACGACGACTTCGGGATCGCCTCGACGAACTCCACCTTCCGCACCTTCTTGTGCGGGGCGACACGTGCCGCCACGAAGTCCTTGACGCCCTGCTCGTCGA
>Ga0164241_10004745_pt1 | contig 13013 bp, 12 predicted proteins | sample OricomyardsoilBY_FD_108780 | JGI IMG/M metagenome (GOLD analysis project Ga0164241, IMG submission 108780) | Backyard soil microbial communities from Emeryville, California, USA - Original compost - Back yard soil (BY) | ecosystem: Environmental > Terrestrial > Soil > Unclassified | place: USA...
CAGCCAGCCGAAGCCGGTCTTCACTTCCTTGGCGGCCAGCTTGCGCAGCGACCAGTCATTGACCTGCATGATGAGGCGAATGGCCTTCGCGGCGACCTGACCGCTCGCTGCCATGGGCACGGTGCCGGTGATGACCGCGAACTCGCCTTCGAAGTCGATGCCATCTTCTTCCGACGGAAAAACGACGGGATCGCGCGGCCCGAGAAACTGGTGTGACAGGCCCTGGTACATCAGCGGGTATTCGCTTTCGATCTTCGGCCGCGAGAAGGCTTTCGCCATCAGCTCGCCATGCTGCTCATAGGCCGATCCATCCAGCCATTGCCAGGCGCGGGGCAGGGGCGCGTCGAGCAGCGTGACATCCAGCGCCGACTGGCCCGGTGCCGAACCTGCGTTCACCCGCGCGTAAAGCGACTCGAGCGCGGGCGCGACGCCGTCCCAGTCATCGAGCGCGGACTGCAGCGTCGGCACGATGTGGGCGGCGCTGGCGCAGCTTGCCAGGTCGCGCGCCACGACCAGCAGTTCACCATCGCGACCTTTTCGCCTGCTCGCCAGCTTCATGTGCTGGTTGCTCCCAACCCGTCCTGATACTGGCCATCGATGAGGATGAAGGCGATGCGGCAATGCTTTCCCGAGCGGTTGGACCAGCCGTGGTTGGTGCCACGCTGGATCACGATGTCGCCGGCGCGCACCACGGTCTCGCCCTCGTCGAGAATCAGCGTGAGTTCGCCTTCGAGCACGATGCCGTAGTCGATGGTTTCGGTGCGATGCATGAACGCATGTCGCGTCGTTGCGCCCGAATGCGACGAGGCCTGCGCGGCGCCGACCTCGGCAAAGTGCGCCGCAGCCTGTTCAGGCGAAAGCTGGCTGATCGCGGCGTCTTCCGGCGGGATGTCGAGCACACGGATACGCGTGCCTTGCCTCGGGGGTGCGAGCAGGATGCCGGTTTCCGCCGGCTCGCCGGACGCCCGGTCTATGGGGGCAGGCGAACCACGGGTGTTCCACACTTCGAAGAACAATGGACCATGTTCGCCACCGATGCGCTGCACACGTGGCACGGGACCATCTTCCTGAATGATGGCCTTGCCTGTCGCATCGTGGCCCGTGACCACGCGACGTACCGGTGCTTCCTTCATTGCAATCTCCTCTCAGCCCGTGCGGCCGCCGAGTACCTCGGCGAACCAGTCCGCGATGTAATCGCGGGCATAGGACATGTTGTCCGCGCCCACATGTTCGACTCCGCCTTCGCGTTCGGTGAATATCTTCAGTTCGCGACGCGGAGCATTGCTCAGCTGCTCATAGCTCTGCCGGGCGTAATCGACCGGAATCTGGCGGTCTTTCGCGCCATGCGTTACCAGGAAGGGCACGCGGATGCGCTGCATGACTCCATCCAGATGCATGTCCACCGCGCGCGCGAGGAATTGCTCCATGTTGGTGGCGCCGAAAGCCCACATCACATGCGCCCAGTAATGTGGCACGGGGTTTTCCCCCTCGCGCTTGAGCCGGCGCTGCTGCACTTCGGCCCAGTTGTGATTCGCGCCCCACACGGCGCCTGCCGCAAACCGCGGCTCGAAGGCTACTGCGCGTGGCGCGAAATGGCCGCCGAGACTGATGCCCGTCATGCCGATGCGATGCGCATCCACATCCGCCTGCCGCTGCAGCCAGTCCACGGCCTTCGATGCCCAGCTCTCGCTGTGCGGATCCACCGGCAGTCCCTGCAGACGCAGCGCTTCGCCGCTGCCGGGCTGATCCACGGACAACGTGGAAACGCCGCGTCGCGCGAGAGCTTCCGGCAGGCCGGACCACCACAGCAGCTCCTTGCAGCTGTCCAGTCCATTGCAATAGACCACCACGGGCTGCGGTCCGGCGCCAGGCGCACGCGTGAACAGCGCGGGCATCGTGCCCTGCGCAAGCGGAATCTCGACCCGTTCGCGATTCAGCCGACCCAGATGCGTGGAGCGGTCGAAGGCTTCACGCGCGCGGGCATAGGTCTGTTGCCGTCCGGTGCTGCCCTGGCCCTGCATGCGCTCGGCGACAAGCAGGTACAGCGCGGCACGTTCCATCTTGGCGGATGCCGAGAAGTTGCGGCCCGCGGCGATGTCTTCTTCGGCGAGTGCCAGCAGGTTGTCGGCAACCCGCACCCACTGCGCCATGAACTGCGGCGTTCCGGCGTCGGTGCCGGATGCAGCGGCCTCGCGCAACGGCTGGCACATGTCCACGATCTCGCCGATGCGCGCGCCGCTCTCCAGCGCCATGGCCACCGAGAGATTCCACACATAGTTCGGAAAGTATTCGAACAGCGCCATCAGATCTCCGCGGGCTGGAACAGATGCGGATCGGCATGGGGATGCGGCATCACATGCGGTCCGCCCACGCCGATGCCCCACTGATCCATGATCTTCGGCGAGGGCGCGTGCACCTTGGCCTCATGATGCTCGAAGTCCACCTGCTCGAGCTCGGCGGTGTATTCCACGGCGAATCCATTCGGCGTCACGAAGTAGCTGAAGGTGTTGTTGCCGGCGGTGTGACGGCCGGGCCCCCAGCGCAGGTTGATGCCCTGTGCTTTCAGGCGGCCTGCGCCCAGCATCATGCCGTGCATGTCCGTCATGTCGTAGGCCACGTGATTCAGGCAGGGCGGTCCCGGCAGCAGCGCCACGCGGTGATGCGCGGCATTGCAGCGCAGGAAGCACATGAAATCCCCCAGCCAGTCGCTGACGCGAAAGCCCAGTGTTTCGGTGAAGAACTGCACCATGCGCCGCATGTCGGGGGTATGCAGCACGATGTGGCTGATGCGCACCGGCAGTCCCTCATCGGCCGCGATGGGACGCGAAGCGCCGCGCGCCACGTCGCTCGAAATTCCGAAGGGCAGCCCATCGGGTGAAAAGAAGCGGAAGCCGTAGCCACCGCCAGGTGAATCCAGTTCGCGCGGCGCATGAATGATGCGACAGCCGGCTTGCCCGACGCGCTCGTGCAGCGCATCCACGCTGCTGCGATCGGTGGTGGCCAGCGCGATGACGTCCACATGATTGACGTCGGAACGGCGCAGGCGCACCACGTAGGGTTCGTCATGCCCGGGATCCCGGAACCACGCCATGTCCGGCGTGGCCTGCATTTCCTGCAGGCCCCAGTCGGTGGCGTAGAACTTGCGCTCGGCGTCGAAGTCGACAACTCCATAGGCGACATGGCGGATTTCGGTCACTCGGCTCATGGGCGTTCTCAGATCGGTTGTGCGGTGAATGCAAACATGTCGGCCGTGGCCCTGGCGTTGTCCACAGGCGGACCTTCGCCCAGCTGCCCCTTGCAGATGGCAAGGCTGGCGCGAACGATGTACGCGCAGCGCTCGTAACGACGCTGGAACCAGGCGGCAAGCGCCGCCGACAACTCATCGTGACGCGCCAGTTCCTCGGCCAGCACCAGGCCATCTTCGAAGGCCATTCCCGCGCCCTGGCCCAGGTGCGGCGTGGTGGCATGGGCCGCATCGCCCAGCAGCAGCGTGCGGCCGCGATACCACGGCCTCTCGAGCAGCAGCACTTCGAGCGGACGATAGACCACGGCATCGTCGTCGGTGATCTGCTCGGCAAGCGCGCGGATCGCCGGTGCGCAGCCCGCGACCTTGCTGCGCATGGCCGCGGCCAGTCCCGCGCGCGGATAGCGGGGATTTCCGGGCTCCGGAGTGGTCACGTACATGTACATCAGCGCATCGCTCATGGGTACGAGGCCCACGCCAATGGGGCCGTTGTAGGCGTGCAGCGCGTCGAGGCCCTGCAGGCGAGGCAGGTTGTACCGCCACACCGCCTGGCCTGTGAAGCTGGGCGGTGGCGCATCGGGAAACAGCATGGCACGCGTCTGCGAGTGCACGCCGTCGGCGCCGATCACCAGGTCGAAGCGTTCGCTGCTGCCATCGGAAAACACGACTTCCACCGCACCAGGCAGTTCGCGTTGCGCTGTGACCGTCAACCCGAGCCGCACCGTGGCGCCAGCGGCGCGTGCGGCATCGCCCAGCACCTGGTGCAGGGCCGGACGAGCGATTCCCAGATTGGCCGGATAACCATCCAGCAGGCGATGGGAAGGCACCCGCGCCACCTTCATGCCATTCGGCGCGTAGACCTCCACGGCATCAAAACCCACGCCCGCGCGCACATACTGGTCGAGGATGCCCAGCGCATTGGCCGCACGCAGCACATTGCCCTGCTGGATGATGCCCACGCCATAAACCGACCACTGCGGGTCTTTCTCGATCACGGTGACTGCAAAGCCACGCTGGCGCAACGCGATGGCGGTGCTCAGGCCGCCTATTCCCCCGCCGATCGCGAGGACGGACAGATTCTTCAATTGCTCCGGTCTCCAGGTCAGGGAATCACTGTTGCGCTCGAATGGTCAGTCCAGTGTCCATGACTTGAAGCCTAATTCCTAGGGCTGGAAAACATCCGCATCGAAATGCTGGCGCGTCGCGGACAGCGCCGCGCCAGCCAAAGCCCTGCCTCAATCTTCCGGGCGCCGGCACACCATGCGCGACGGGGCCATTCCCTCGCCCTCGACCCGCATGCACACCGGACGATACTGCTCGCGCACGTAGTACGCGTTCTCGAAGTCCTCCTGCCGCGGATTTTCCATGCAGTCGTACTCGAAGGGATGCCGCGCGGCGCTCTTCTTCCACGAACGCTTGATGGTGAACGGCTGCGTGTAGTACTCGGGATCTTCGACCACGGTCTCGATGTCGATGCTGTTGCCGTCAGCCGATGGCGTGAAGCGCTCGATGGTATGGAGCTTCGCGCTGGTGGGCTGGCCGCGCGCATCCAGTTCGGCATAGCCGTTGAAGCCCAAGGTGTCGACCACCAGCGTCGAACCTTCCCAGTGGCCCACAGAATCTCCCACGTAATCGGAGCCGACCTTGGCCGGGTGGGAGGCGTTCATCCGTACCCGTCGCACCATGCGCGGCATCTCGAAGAGCAGGGTGACCTCGTCGGCAGTCTCCATGATCACGATCTTCTCGCGCGGCATGGTCATCGTGGACACAGCACCCGGCCGGCAGGACACCCAGGCGGTCTGCATGATCTTGCCGCTCTGCATGGCGGCGGCATTGCGCGCCACGATTTCCTGGCCAGCGCCGGAGAGCGGTGCATTGGGCACCATGATGCCGAAGGTCTTGGGTTCCCAGATGCCGGCCAGGCGTGAAGCACTGACCGGTTTGGCCATTGGCGCAGGGGCGGCCTGCTGGCGCGAAGCATTGGCGCGTTGGGGAGCAGGCCGTTCTGCGGGCTCGCCACGTGCCAGGCGATCGGGGCAGACGTCGTCGGTCACGCGCGCCGCCGCATCGCGATGGAAGGTCAGCACGGTATCCCAGGGCTGCGTGTAGTTCTCCGGATCATTGATCGTGATGCGATCTTCGAGCCGTCCGTCGGGCAGCACACGCAGCCGTTCGGTCAGCACCAGCTCCTCCGAATGCGGCAGGCCCGATGCATCCATTACCGTGGTATCGATCAGGCCGTTGGTGCGGATCACCAGGGTGTTGCCTTCCCAGTGCCCCACCGGGAATCCCATGGTCAGCGGCAGCGGCGGTTCCACGTCGCCGGCGCCCAGATCAACGGTGCGGAACCAGCGATACCAATCGTGAATGAACACGACGCGACTGGCATCCGCACGAATCTCGAAGGGGTAAGGCATGGTGAGCATGCGCGGCATGCCCGGGCCCGCGCACCAGCTCGTGGGATCGAAGGAGGCATCGCCGCGGGCCAGGCGCTGGCGGCGCTCGGCATAGAGCTTCGATGCTGCGGCATTGAGCGGTGGCGCCTTGCCGTTCGCGGTTTTAAGCGTGCGCGGCGCGGCATCGGGCATCCAGATCCCGAACAGTGCGTCCCGACCGGATGCAGCGGAGGCACTGTCCGCCGCGCCCGACGTGGATGCGGCCAGTACGGCAGTACACAGCAGCCACTTCAGCGTTTTCATGATGCGCATGTTCACGGCGCCTTCGTTGCGGGTGCCGGTGCGGCAGGTGCAGCGCCGGGCGGTGGGCCACCCGGACCCGGGCCGGCACCCACCCGTGCCGCCACGCCTTCGAGCTTCTTTCCGTCGGCAAAAGTCAGCACACGCAAGGTGCCATAGGGTTTGCCGTTGCGTGCGGGTGATAGCGTCATGCTCACCACATCGCCCGCCTTCACGCTGTTCTTCTTCCAGCCCATGTTGATGTTGAGACTGGGAGATCCGATTTCCACGGACCACTGCACCTTCTGTGCGCCATCACCGTCGGCGATGAGCTGGATGTAGGAGTGCGGGTTGGTCCACTGCACTTCCTTCACGGTGCCCTTGATTGTTACCTGCTTGGTGTAGTCGAATTCAGCCGTCGAATGATGTGCCACTGCCGCAACCGTGAAGCAGGCGGCGAGCATCCACGACAGCATTGACCTGATCATCGCTTGCGACCGCATCCTGACCCCCTCTTGTGCCTGCACCAACCTTACTCCAGGAACGCTCCAATGAAAATTCCCATCTCAAGGATTTTATCGGCCGCAGTGCTTCTGGCGGCGTCTTCGGGGCTGATGGCGGCTGATTCCCTGCAGACCATCGCCGACCGCACGCTGATCCGCGAATTGATGGATCGTTATGGCATCGTGCACGACTCCGGCACGCCGGAGGAATACGCGGACCTGTTCACCGCCGATGGCGAGATCGCCGTTGCGGCCGGCGGGCCCGCCATCGTCAAGGGCCGCGAAGCATTGATGGGCCAGGCGCGCCGCGATCATGAGCGTTTCGGCAATGAGCCGGCGGCAAATGGCAAGACCACTTCGATCATGCGGCACCTGATCAGCAATGCGCAGATCACCATCACCGGCAAGGATTCGGCCATGGGTACCTGCTATGTGACCACGGTGGTGAAGAAGGGCGACATCGGACCGTCCATCCTCAGCATCTCGCGCTATACCGACCACTATGCAAGGCAGAACGGCGAATGGAAGATCAAGCGGCGCGAAATCACCATCGAGCAGGGTAACGGCGAGCTGGGCAAGCAGCTCGGGTTCGGGGGGCGCTGAGTCCATGCGCTCGCCGCGGCACTGGCGCCTGGCCGTTCTGGGTGCCGCGTGCGCGGCCGTGACATTGCGCCTTGCCGCACAGCAGGCGCCGGACATCGGTTTCAAAAGCGTGGGTCGCGCCGCCCCGCTTGCAGCCGACGTCAATTCGCTGGAACAGGTGGGCTCAACGATGATGCGCGGCGGCGCATTTCTCGGTAGCGCACCGCCCGGCGAGACACCCGTGGGCATTCAGCCCCTGCCACGCGATCTCTTCACGACGAACGATTTCTATGCGGACCGCGCGTCCTGGAGCGACAAGCGATACTTTCGCTGCAACAGCCTGATCGCCATCGAGAACATGTGGGCCGGCGTCACCGGCGGCACCATCGGCAAGAATCCGCCGGCCTCCGCGGCCTGGGGCCGCTGTGATCGTGACTATCCGCGCAGTGCCATCGTCAGTCCCTATCCTTTCCGTACGGCGCAGGCACACTACGAAGCGCTGCTCGCTGAAACCCGCAAGCGCGGCGGCCCGACGATCCACACGCGGGCCACGCTGCCCGACGAATGGAACGGCATATACCGGCAGCCGCGGTTTTCTCCGCGCAACGACAACTGGATCTCGACGCGCCACGTGCAGGTGCCGACCATCCTGTCGCTGCTCACCGAGCCCTACCGGCAGCGCCTGGTGCAGGAAACCTACCACCACGGCCATACCAACAAGCCCATGTGGCCGGCGCAGTTCTGCTGGCCCGAAGGCTTCATGCGCCGCTGGCACGAATGGGCCGCCTATGACCGTCAGGTCATGGTCACGCCGCAGATGGTGCAGATCTACATGAGCGGCGCGATGAATTTCGTGACCAACATCCATGTGGGGCGCAGTTTCAAGATGGATGGGCCGGTGCCGCGCCTGGGCGAGCAGGTGCCGCGCTGGTATGGCGAGACCATCGGCTTCTGGGATCACGACACGCTCATCACCTGGACTTCCAACATCCAGGCCTGGACCTCGCATACCGCCTTCGAGCACTCCGGATCGATGCAGTCCATCGAGATCTACACGCCGCTGCGCGATGCCCAGGGCAGGTTCACCGGGCTGAACCACGAGGCCATCCTCTACGACCCCGAAGCGCTGGTGGAACCCATCCGCATTCTCGAGCGCATGGACAAACGCGCCGACTTTGCCGACGCCAACGTCAATCCTATCGTGTTCACCGAGTGCATCCAGACCATCTATCCGGTGAAGGGCACTCCCACCAACATCACGCCGGGCCGCACCATCGAGTTCGAGGTGCCGGACATGTACGGACGTCCCTGGGCGCAGATCTGGGAAAAGTACTGGGAACAGGGCATGAAGAAGGCGGATAACGAAGACCTGTTCGATTTCAGCACGGAGGCCGGCAAATGAAAGGGCTGATGCGCACTGCGTGGATCGCGACGTTCGCGATGTGCCTTGGTACGGCCGGCATTGGCTCGCAAGCCCAGGAGCCATCGCCGGCGGCAAGGCTGCTGGACCAGGTGGTGACGGCAATGGGCGGGCGGGATCGCCTGCAGCGCATCGATTCGCTGATCTACACCGGCTTCGGGCAGGACGCCTACATGGATGGCGGCGGCAACATCACTGCCGAGGTCAATGCGCCGCCCAAGTGGCGCGCCATTGCCGATGCACAGCGCAGCCTGGAGCTGAAGTCGCGCCGCGCACTGCTGCAATTGCGCCGCGCGCCCATGTTCCCTTTCGCAGCGCCGTTCGGTCTGAACTGGAACCGGACCTCATCGGTGCAGCGCGGCGCAGAGTTGCTCGATCATCCGCTGCCCGCCGTGCTGGCGGCGCTCGACCCCGCCGCAAGGCTTGGCGCCGTGAGCGTCGAGGAAGGCATGCCGGTACTGCAGTTCACGACGGCCGAAGGCACTTCGGTGCAGATGGGTGTCGATCCGGTCTCGCACCTGCCGGCCTTCACGCGACGCATCGTGGGTCACGCGAATCTCGGCGATGTCGCCGTCACGGCCTGCTTCACCGGCTACGTGTCGCAAGACGGCGTGATGCTGCCCTACGGCCTGATGAACCGGATCGACTGGCGCAACCAGGTCACGCTGATGTTCCAGGTGGATTCCTACCGGCTCAATCCTGCTAAGGAGCAGATGCCCGCGTTCCCGGCTGCGGCCGCCACGCCACCGCGTGTGCCGGCAACGCCCGCCGTCACGGTGACTGCGCTGGCCAGGGGCGTCTGGGATGTGCGCGTGGGCAACAACAATGGCGGACCGGTCATCGAGTTCGCGGACCATCTGGTGCTCTTCGAGGCCAACGGCAGCGCCGCGGCCACGCTGGCGCGCATAGACGCCGGCAACAAGCTGGTCCCCGGCAAGCGCATCACCACGCTGATCGTCTCGCACCATCACTTCGATCACACCGCGGGACTGCGCGCGGCAGTGTCACGCGGTCTGGCTGTGATCTCCCATCGCGGCAACGAGGCCATCTTCCGCGAAATGATTGCGCGTGAAGCCGTGGTCTTTCCTGACGATCTGGCGAAGAGTCCGCATCCGCTGGTGTTCACGCCCGTCGATGAACGCCTGGTGCTCGAAGACGCCACGCAGCGGCTCGAGCTGTATCACGTGCTCGACCACTCGCACATGGCCAATGCGATCTTCGGCTACCTGCCCGCGGCGCGCATCATGATGGAAGGTGATTTCGGCGACGCCGAGTGGACCTGGCACTGGTGGGCCAGCGCGCTGAATACGAACATCAAGGCCTATGGCATCAACCCGCGCCTGAATGTGGCCGTGCACGGACCCAACGGCGGTCTGTCGATCGAAGCCACGCTGGCCAACGACCAGCGCCAGCTCGAGGCGGCGCAGAAATTCTGCGCGGAGCAGCAGGCGGCCGGCGTTCCGGTATTCGGCTGTCCGGTGCAATACGACAACAAGGGCCCGTTGCCGCTGACCGTGCGCTAGGGCTTCGACGCCTCAGCCACGCTCCACTGCCATGGCGACGCCCTGGCCGCCGCCGATGCATAGCGTGGCCAGGCCGCGCCGCGCATCGCGCCTTTGCATCTCGTAAATCAGCGAGACCAGCACGCGGGCTCCGGACGCCCCGATGGGGTGTCCCAGCGCGATCGCGCCGCCGTTGACGTTGACCTTTGCCGCATCGAGCCCCAGCTGCTGCTGCACCGTGAGTGCCTGCACGGCAAAGGCCTCGTTGGCTTCGATCAGATCGAGGTCGGCCAGCTGCCAGCCCGCACGCTGCAGGCAGCGGCGCGTCGCCGGCACCGGGCCTTCACCCATATAGGCCGGATCGATACCGGCACTGGCCCAGGCCTTGATCCGCGCCAGCGCGGGCAGCCCCAGCGCCGCTGCGCGCCCGGCGCTGGCGAGGATCACTGCAGCCGCGCCATCGTTGAGCGTTGATGCATTGCCGGCCGTCACCGTGCCTTTCGGATCGAATGCCGGACGCAGTTTCGCCAGCGATGCGGCATTCGTATCGGCACGTGGCTGCTCGTCCACGGCGAAGGACAGCGGCTCGCCCTTGCGCTGCGGCACGCTTACAGGCGTGATCTCGGCGACAAAGCGGCCATCGCGCTGGGCCGCTGCCGCGCGCTGCTGCGATTGCAGCGCATAGGCATCCTGCTGTTCGCGTGTGATGCCATGGCGCTGCGCGAGATTCTCGGCGGTGATGCCCATGTGATAGTCGTTGAAGACATCCCACAATCCGTCGCTGATCATGGTGTCGACCAGCGTTGCGTTGCCCGGACGCAGTCCGGTGCGCGCGCCGCGCAGCGCGAACGGCGCCTGGCTCATGCTCTCCATGCCGCCGGCGATCACGACATCGGCATCGCCCAGTGCGATGCTCTGCGCGCCCAGTGCCACTGCCTTGAGTCCGGAACCACAGACCTTGTTGATGGTGAGTGCCGGCGCGGAATGCGGCAGGCCCGCGTTCACCGCGGCCTGTCGTGCGGGGTTCTGGCCCGCTGCGGCCGTCAGCACCTGGCCGAGAATGACTTCATCCACGGCTGCCGGGTCGATGCGGGTGGCGCCAAGCAGCGAGCGGATCACCGTTGCGCCGAGGTCCACCGCGGCAATGCCGGCCAGTGCGCCCTGGAAGCTGCCAATGGCAGTGCGCGTCGCGCCGACGATGACCACTTCGTGCGGCGTCATGGCGAAACCTCCAGTGGCATCTCCGGCACATCCGCCGGTACGACCAGGCGTCCGGCCGTGCGCGCGCGGATCTCATCGACGCTTACGCCCGGCGCGCGCTCGCGCCGCGCGAAGGCGCCATTCTGGATCTCCAGATAGGCCAGGTCGGTGAGCACGCGCTTGATGCAGCCGCGTCCGGTGAGCGGCAGCGTGCAGCGGGGCAGCAGTTTGGATTCCCCGTCCTTGGCCGCGTGCATCATCATCACGATGATGTTGCTGGCGCCGGCGACCAGATCCATCGCGCCACCCATGCCTTTTACCAGCTTGCCCGGAATCATCCACGAAGCGATGTTGCCTTCCACATCCACCTCGAACGCGCCCAGCACAGTCAGGTCCACGTGTCCGCCGCGGATCATCGCGAAGGATTCATCCGAGGAGAAAAACGCGGCGCCAGGCAGTGCGGTGACGGTCTGCTTGCCGGCGTTGATCAGGTCCGCGTCCACTTCGTCGGGCGTGGGGAAGGGCCCCATGCCCAGCAGTCCATTCTCCGACTGCAGCATCACGTCCATGCCTTTGGGTACGTGATTGGCCACCAGCGTGGGAATGCCGATGCCGAGGTTCACGTAGAAGCCATCGCGCAGTTCGCGCGCCACGCGCCGTGCCATCTGGTCTCGTGTCAGTGCCATGATCAACCCTTGCGCGTAGTCAGTTGTTCGATGCGTTTCTCGAACCGGCCCTGTATCAGCCGATCCACGTAGATGCCCGGTGTATGGATGTGGTCGGGGTCGAGTTCGCCTGGCGCCACGATTTCCTCCACTTCCACCACGGTGATGCGTCCCGCGGTCGCCGCCGCGGGATTGAAGTTGCGGGCCGCGTGCCGGTACACCACATTGCCGTACCAGTCGGCCTTCCAGCCCTTCACCAGCGCGAAGTCGGCCGTGAGCGAGTGTTCGAGGATGTAGTGGCGGCCACCGATCTGGCGCACTTCCTTGCCTTCGCCCACCGGCGTGCCGTGACCCGTGGCCGTGAAGAAGGCGGGAATGCCGGCGCCACCGGCGCGGATCTTCTCGGCCAGCGTTCCCTGGGGTGTCAGCTCCACCTCCAGTTCACCCGCGAGCATCTGCCGCTCGAACTCCGCGTTCTCGCCCACATACGAGGCGATGACCTTGCGTATCTGCCGGTTGCGCAGCAGCACGCCGAGGCCGAAATCATCCACACCGCAGTTGTTGGAGATGACGGTCAGGTTGCGCACGCCGCGCCGACCCACCTCGGCGATGAGATTTTCGGGTATGCCGCACAGCCCGAATCCACCCGCGACGACGGTCATGCCGTCCGCGATGCCCGCCAGCGCCTGTTCGTAACCCGGTACCCGCTTGTCGAAACCCCGCATGCCCGCGCTCCTTCGTTTCAGCCATCCTCGACCGAAGCCATTGCATTGTGAAGTTGGATTTTCCTGTTTATTGATAAGAGTTCTAAAATGATCGCCGGCATGACTCCGCGCCAGCTCCAGGCCTTCGTGACGGTCGCACAGACCTTGAGTTTCGTGCGCGCCGGCGAACTGCTGCATCTGTCCGCGCCGGCACTGAGCCTGGCGATCCGCAATCTCGAGCGCGAACTGGGCGGCGCGCTATTCAGCCGCTCCACGCGCCAGGTGCACCTCACGCCCGAAGGCGCCGAGCTGTTGCCGCAGGCCATCCAGCTCATGGGAGACTGGTCCTCGGTGCGCGAGCGGTTGCGCCAGCGCTTCACCTTGCAGCGTGGTCACGTGGCCATCGCGGCCATGCCATCCTTTGCCGGCAGCATGCTGCCCGGGATATTGCGCAAGTTCCGCAGCCGCCATCCGCGTGTCGAGGTCACGGTGCACGACGTGATCAACGAGCAGGCGGC
>Ga0164241_10004746_pt1 | contig 13007 bp, 11 predicted proteins | sample OricomyardsoilBY_FD_108780 | JGI IMG/M metagenome (GOLD analysis project Ga0164241, IMG submission 108780) | Backyard soil microbial communities from Emeryville, California, USA - Original compost - Back yard soil (BY) | ecosystem: Environmental > Terrestrial > Soil > Unclassified | place: USA...
CTTTGATACTTCGTGCACGAAGTACGGGCGTCGGCGCGTGAGGGCTGGCACGCCACTCACTTTGATACTTCGTGCACGAAGTACGGGCGTCGGCGCGTGAGGGCTGGCACGCCACTCACTTCGATACTTCGTGCACGAAGTACGGCGTCGGCGCGTGAGCGCGGGCCCGAACTGTGAGCGAACGCGAAGTCGATGTGGATGAGAAAGCGAATCATCAGAGTCGTTAACGCCTCCCTCTCCATCCCCTCGTCCGCGACGCCGAAGGCTGGGTGTGCTGGGACGTGTTGATTGACCATCAACAAAGGAAAGGACGAGCCGCGGGGTCGATTGGAATCGAAGTGCGCTCAGCGGGCGACGCGATAAAACGTTGCGCCGGCGATGGCTAGCGGGGTGGGCGCGTTTTTCAGGGTACGGCCGAGGGCTTCGACGGCTTCGGTGTCGACGTAGATGCCGGGGCCCCAGGCGTTTTCGTCGTCTTCGTCCTCACCGTGGGTCGCGGTTTCGGCGTAGAGGGCTCGGCGCAAAGGTTCGCTGGGGAGCGACACGGGCTGCCATGCGACGCCGGACACACTCGGCGGGGGCGCTTCGGCGGGTTCGGCGAGCCAACGGCCGCCGTGGCTCAGCACTCCGACGCTCGAAAGGTCGAGCGCGTTGAGGCGCGCGCGCACCAACTTGATCCAACCAATGGGATCCTCGGTCTGCTCGCCATCGGCGAACTCGATGTACAGCGCGTGTCCGAACTCACGCGCGATGCCCGATTGCGCGAGCGGAAAGTTTTCGACGCAGGCGCGCAGGGCGGAGCGAAACTCCGAGAAGCGGGCGGCGAATTGGGCGGGGTCTAGCGCATACTCGTCGTGCTCGATCGCGTGATAAGCGATCAGCACGCCAAAGGCGTTCTCGTCACTCAAGGACATGGGCAGACTTCAGCGTCGGCGAGCCGCGTGGATCGCAGAAAGCGCGGCGCGCGCCTTGTTTCGTGTTTCTTTGGCTTCGAGTTCGGGCACGCTGTCGGCGACTACGCCGGCACCTGCCGTCACTTCGAAACGCCCGTCTTGCATGACCACCGTACGAATGGCGATCGCCAAGTCCAAGCTCGTGCCGCGCGTGACGTACCCGATCGCGCCACCGTACGTGCCGCGCGGACGGAGTTCCAGCTCGCGGATGATTTGCATGGCTCGAACCTTGGGCGCACCGCTGAGCGTGCCCGCGGGGAAGGTCGCGCGAATCACGTCCCACGGGCCCAAGTGCGAAGCGAGCTCACCCTCGACTTCGCTCGTGATGTGCATCACGTGACTGTATTTTTCGACGCTCATGTGGAGCGGCACGCGCACGCTGCCCGACTTCGAGACGCGGCCGACGTCGTTGCGCGCGAGATCGATGAGCATCACGTGTTCGGCGCGCTCTTTGGGATCGGCCAGCATTTCTTCGGCGAAGGCGTGATCTTCTTCCGCTGTGCGGCCACGTCTGCGCGTGCCGGCAATCGGACGCAGCGTGATGCGCTTGTTTTCCACGCGCACGAGGGTTTCGGGGCTGGCACCGGCAACGGCCACTTTGGGTGCACCATCGCGCTCTGGCAGCTCCAGCAAATACATGTATGGAGCGGGCGAGAGCACGCGCATCGCGCGGTACACGTCGAACGGATCGGCGCCGCCCGTAGGCGTCGAAAACGTGCGCGCCGGCACGATTTGAAAGGCATCACCCGCGCGGATGTACTCTTTCGCGCGCTCCACGACCCGACCGTAAGCGGCGTCACTCATGTTGACGTCGATGTCGCTCGGCAACGCTTGTGGATCGGGCGGCGCGATCAGCGGCAAGGTCGTCGCGTGCGAGAGATCGTACTCCGCGCGCTCCACCTCTGCCGGATCTTGAGCCGCGATCACCGCGGTGTGCGTCAGATTGTCGAACACCACCACCGTGGCATCCGAAATCATGCGTGCGATCGGCCGCTTGCGACCGAGCAGCTCCGGCCAAGGCTCGACCTTGGTCACGAAGTGCACCATGTCGTAGGTCAAGAGCCCAACGCACGCAGTCGCAAAGCGCGCCGCCACGTCCGACTCGTCGACACCTCCCCCGGGCGCGAGTTCGGACAAGCGCGTGAAGGGGTCAATCCCCGGTTCGCCGTACACCACGTGTTGCGAGCGCGGGCGGTAGCCAAGAATCGAGTAGCGCCCCCAACGTTCACCGGCGATCACGCTTTCGAGCAGAAATGAACCGCCTTCCGAGCGCTGGCGCAGCGCTTGGTAGGCACCCACCGGGGTAATGCCGTCGACGACGAGTGTTTTCTTGTACATGGCCAAGTTCAGGGCGAGGCGAGAATGACTCAGAGCATAGCGCTGCGCGGGGGAAAACTCAGAAATTCTGAGCGCGACGCCAACGATTGCGGTGTTTGACGTGCGATTCGTTCCCGAGCAATGCTGCGGCAAGCGATGACCGCTCGTCCTCCCGCGCTTCCCGCCCGTCTTCCTGCGCTGCTCGCCGCTCGTGTTCGCGGCGTGCTCGTCATGCCGCTGCTTGCCTTCGGGCTCGTGACGAGCTTCGCCGGCTGCAAAAGCTCGAGTGAGCGTCAATTGGTGGACACGGAGCGCCGGCACTTCACGGCCAAGTGTCAACGCACGGGCGAGTGCACGTTGAGCCAGACTTCGGGCGACCGGCGTCCAGGCAGCAAGAACGCTTTCGCGCTGGTCCGAGTCGGGCGTTTGGTGGGCATTTGTGACGTGCTGCCGGGTCAGGCACCGGAGACGCCCGCGGACTGCCGCGCGCTGGTGTGCCAAAGCGACGCTGACTGCCCACCCGGCCACGGCTTGAAAGACGGGCAGTGCTTGAATGCTCTCTGCGCCGACCCGGCCCAAACGCTCGTGCCCGAAGATTCGGTGATGCTTTGCCTCGCTGGGTCGGGTCTCGGCAACGAGCAAGCACGACAAATCGAGCGCTACGCTTTGGGGTTGAATTGCGGCACACCGTGCAAGGTTCCTGCGCCCTGCCGGCAGCCCTGAGCCCGACGCGGGCCCCTTGGCCGCGCCTTCCGAGCCAAAGACCCGGCCCTCATCGTGTGGCTTTTACCACCGCTGTTTCTCCGCTAGCCTCCGGCCCCTCGAATGACCGAAACCTCCTCGCTGCAGCCGAGCATCGCGCTTTGCGCCTACGCCGAGCCGCTGGCCTCGAATCGCCGCGTGCTGGTCTTTGGGAACGCGCTCGGCTCGCTGCCAGCGCAGCTCATGGAGCGTGGTGCACGCTCAGTTCACGTCTGCGACCCCGACGCGGTGCGCGTCTCGGAAGCGGGCGCTCGCAATCGCTCCACTCAGATCTCGTTCTCGACCCTCGCTGATAGCGATTTATCGCTGCGCGACGGCGCGTTCGAGCTCGCGCTGATCGACAATCTAGGCGTTTACGATCCGCAGTCGTTGTTGCGCATCGCCAAGCGCGCGCTGGGGTCGCGCGGTGTCGCGGTCGTCGCCTGCCCCAACTCGGAGGCCGCCTTCCCATTGCTCCGCGCGTCGTCGAGCGACGCCACGGCGACGAGCCTCGATTACTACGCTTTGTACGACGCGGTCGCCGCCGAGTTCGAGCACGTGCGCATGCTCGGCCAAACGCCGTTCGTCGGCTATGCGATCGCGGATTTTTCCGCCTCTGGCGAGCCAGAGCCCGCGTTGGACACGAGCTTCGTCCCGGGTGGCGCGGAAGAGCCTGATTTTTTCATCGCTTTGGCCTCGAACCAAGAGGTGCGCCTCGACGAGTTCGCGGTCATCCAGCTGCCGACAAGGCGACTGCTGGCCAGCGTCAATGCGCCAGCAACGAGCGCGGCTGCGGCTTCGAATGAAAACGTCAAGGCTCGCGAGGCCGAGCTGTTGCGGCTCAATCAATGGATCAAAGAGCTCGAATCGCGCGCCAGCACCGCCGATGAACGCGCCGATCACAGTGAAGCAGAGCTCGAGACCGAGCGCGCCAAGCTCGAGGCCGAGCGCGCCAAGTTCGAGACCGAGCGCGCCAAGTTCGAAGCCGAGCGGGAGAAGTTCGAAGCCGAGCGGGAGAAGTTCGAGGCTGAACGTCGAGCCAGCGCCGAGCTGAGCGCCCGGCAAGAGAAGCAACTGAGCGCGGCTCGCATCGAACTCGACGCCCTACGCGCGCAAGGGACACAATTGCGTGCGCACATCAATAGCCAAGCGAACGAGCTCGGCGATCGCACGCGGCAACTCAGCGAGCAAGCGGAGAAGCTCGAGCAAAGTCACGCGGGTGAAGTGGCCGAGTTCGAACGTCAACTCACCGAGCGCGGGGGTGAAGTTCGGCGCTTGGAGGAGCACTTGCGCACCGCTGATCGGACTGGCCGGGAGCTCGTCCGCGAGCTGGAACGGCGCACCACTGAACAGTCGAAAGCCGCGAATCTGGAGCTCGAGCGCGCGCTTGCGGAGCGTGAAGCAGATCTCCAAGCCGCCTCGTGGACCATCGAAAGCCTGTCGCTTCGCCTGGAATTGGCTGGTAAGCCCGCGCAGGCTGTGGGTGCAGCCCTTGAAACTGCGCTCCCCGCCGAAGAACCGCGTTGACAGCGCGATCGAAAGCCTTACCTTGCCGACCATCTTTCGGTGGCCGGCCCGGCAGCATCCAGCATGAGTGAAAAGCGCGACTATTACGTGGTCTTGAGCGTCTCTCGAGAGTCGTCAGACGACGAGATTAAGAAGGCCTATCGTCAGGCTGCCTTGAAGCATCACCCCGATCGCAATCCGGGCGACAAGGCCGCTGAAGAAAAGTTCAAGGAGGCGAGCGAGGCCTACAGCGTGCTGTCCGATCCGGAAAAGCGCCAGACCTACGATCGCTTTGGTCACGCGGGGTTGAACGGCTCCCAAGGCTTCGACGCCAGCGACATCCTGAGCCACTTCCAGGACATGTTCTCCGACTTTTTCGGGGGATTTGGCGGGCAACAGGGTGGTCGACGCAAACGCGCCGAGCGCGGCCAGGACGTTCGGGTCGAAGCCGTCATCTCGCTCCGCGACGCGTTGCTGGGTGGGAAGCACGAGATCAACGTCAGCGGCGCCGCCCCCTGTGAGACTTGCCACGGCGCAGGCGCCGAGCCCGGCACCAAGACCGAGACCTGCAGCCAATGTCGGGGGTCGGGTCAGGTTACGGCGCAGCGCGGCTTCATCATGTTCTCGAGCCCCTGCGCCCGCTGCCGTGGCACGGGGCAGTACCTGCCCAATCCGTGCAAGGCCTGTCACGGCAACGGCACGGTCGAGCGTCAGCGCAAAGTGCTCGTGTCGATCCCCGGCGGCATCGACTCCGGGCAGCGCCTGCGCGTCCCGCGCCAAGGCATGCCGGGCCCCGACGGGCTACCCCCCGGTGATTTGTACGTCGACATCGAGGTCGAGCCGCACGAGCGCTTCGAGCGTCAAGGTGCTGATTTGGGCACCCGCGCGTCGGTCTCCTTCGCCGAAGCGGCGCTCGGCAGCAAGCTCGAGATCACGATGCCTGACGACACGGTCGTTAGCGCCGAGGTCGCGCCGGGGACGCAACCCAACAGCGTCATCGTGGTCCGCGGTCAGGGCATGCCGCGCCTCGATCGCCACGGCCGGGGTGACTTGCACGTCGCCGTGAACGTGCGCGTTCCGACCAAACTCAGCAAGCAAGCCAAGAAACTGCTGCGCGAACTCGAAACCGAGCTCGGCGCCGAAGCCACCGTAGACTGAGCGTACGCGACTAAGGGAGCTTTTGCGCCAAACGCAAGAGCTCGCTCTGCGTATGTTCGAAAGATTCGCAGTGGACAGCGTCTTGACAGAGAAAGCGCTCGAGCTCTGGAAGCGCGAGCAGTGTCTGATCGAGCCGCGGATCTGCGCCCTTTTCGTACGCGCCGAGCCCAATCAAATCACGCTTTTGCTCGTACAGCGAGAGTGCGCTGCGCACGCGCCGCGCCGCTTGCACGTGGGCCGCGGGCACCACTTGGTCCATCACCCTCGAGAGTGACGCAACGGCATCCACGGCCGGGTAGTGACCGCGCGCAGCGATGCGCCGATCGAGCACGATGTGACCGTCGAGAATCCCGCGCACTTCGTCCGCGATCGGTTCGTCCATGTCGGAGCCCTCGACGAGCACGGTGTAAATAGCGGTAATCGAGCCGGTTTCTCCCTGGCCGCTGCGTTCGAGCAAACGCGGCAAGAGAGCGAACACACTCGGTGGATAGCCCCGGCGCGCGGGCGGCTCACCAGCGGCGAGACCGATCTCGCGTTGCGCTCGCGCAACGCGAGTCACCGAGTCGACCAGCAGCATCACGCTCTTGCCTTGATCGCGAAAGAATTCGGCGATGGCGGTCGCGGTCTGCGCCGCGCGCAAGCGCTCGACCGGTGGCGCGTCACTCGTGGCAACGACCACGACCGAACGCTCGCGGCCCGCGCTGCCCAGCGCTCGATCGAGAAACTCCGAGACTTCACGACCGCGTTCCCCGACCAGCGCCACGACGACGACGTCAGCCGTCGTACCGCGCGCGATGGCACCGAGCAGGGTACTCTTACCGACGCCGGAACCCGCAAACAAACCGACACGCTGCCCCACTCCGAGCGTCATCAAGCCGTCGATCACTCGCACGCCCGTGCCGAGCGCGGCGTGCACCGGGCGTCTGCCGAGCGCTGGAGGCGGCGCGCGATCGACGGGCACCCACTTCAAACCGGTCGGCGCCTCTCGGCCGTCGATCGCGCGGCCGAGCCCGTCGAGCACGCGGCCGAGCAACGCCGACCCCGCACCCACTTCGAGCCCACTGCCGGTGGATTCCACCGCATCATCCGGGCCCACCCCGGATAGCTCGCCCAGCGGCACGACCAGGGCTTCCCCGTCAGCAAAGCCCACTACCTCTGCGCTGAGCGGCGAGCCGCGGCGATGCACGATCAGCACGTCGCCCACACGCGCTCCTGGCAAGGTCACGCGCAGCATCAGCCCCGTGACCCCGACCACCTTACCCACGGGACGCAGCGCGGACGTCCCAGCAAGGCGCGCTCGCAGCGAGTCGATGTCCACGGCAAGAGTTTGCCCAAAGGCCCTGAAGGATGGGAGGCTTTTGTGGTGGGCTCGTTTTATCAAGCCATTCGGCGCAATTTAGGGCGCGTCGTCGCGCAGCGTGGACCTTACGCGGTAGCGATCGCGCTCAGTGCCCTTGGCTGTAAGGCCTCGGTCAACGCAGACGTGAAGACGCACGTGCGCGCCGACGCAGAAGAGGGGCCGGAAGATGCGCCCAACTTAGATAAGCCGCTCAGCGCGAAAGCGCTGGCAGCGCCGGGTGCTTCCGCACTGCCGCCTGACGCGCCGACCTTGCTCGGCGCGCGCCACGATATGAGCTTGGTGGTGGCGCACGCCAATGCGGCCTGCGCCTGTCTCAAGGCAGCGATCGGCTCTGCTGGCTCGGCCGCGTTTCAATGGCAAGGCGCGGTACCGCGCTTGAACGACGACACGCAGCTCGCGATGGCGCTGAGCTCAGAGAGCATGCCGTGCGAGAAAGAACCGAAAGGCAGCTCGGGAGCGTCGTACTGGGGCTACCGCATCTCGGGGAACGACGTCATCGTCTTCGTCGAAGGCGCGCGTGCAGGAAGGCCGCGCACGGGCGCCGCAATCATTCCCAAACCCGTTGCGGACGGGCAGGTGTACATCGCGCCGGCGAAGAGCAAGCTGCCGTACGGGCGCCCGCTCGATGGCAAAGGCGCGCAATGCAAGCTTGGAAATGTGCCAACCAAACGTGCGACACCTTTCACCCCCGGTGAGCTAGGCGACACGGTGTTGCGCGACCCCGATGCTGTTCCAAGTGTCGACACCGGGGAATAAGGCACCGTGGAATTACGCCCCGCGCGCGTGTGCGGACAATAAATCGTGCGTGGTAATTCACAATCTAGTGGATGAAACGACTGAGCTCGTGTGTTCTGTATTCGTGGACGCGGCCGGGGAGCACCCTCCCCCCACCACCAAGTGCCCTCGGTCGCGTCCCCATTACGAGGCGGAATTGCCAGCCGCTTTTCTGGCTGAATTCCGGGCGAATCGTCGCGCACGGCGCGCGCTCACGAGGACTGAGTTAAATTCCTCGGCGTGTTCGTGAAACAGCTCGCGATGGATCGAAGCCGCCGTTCGGCGTTGCTCTTGAGTGCGCTCGTGTTGAGTGGCGCGTGCGCATGCGGAAGCGGCGGACGAAGACCATGTGCACGCGAGACCTGGTCGGGGCAGTGCAAGCTGCACAGCGTGACGAAGGTCGAAGAGCGCGAGATGCCGATGCCGTACGTCGTGTACGAAGCCATCTACACCCCGCAAACGAACGAGGAGTATCCGCAGTTTACGCCGAGCGATGTGCGGCTACGCTTCGGCGCTCCGGCGCTGCAAGAGTTTGCGTTGGTGGATCACTTAAAGCGGCAAGAACAGGTCGCTTGTCGCGCGCCAATCGCGCAGTCGAGCTGTTTGCCAGAGCAAGTCACCGTAGACGTGCAGCCGTTCGACGCTGAAAAAGCGTCGGCCACACAGGCGCCGAGTATCGTGGGCTGTGCCGCCATCGACGCGGCCAGTGAGCAGGACCGGCTTGCCCGCACCCGCATCGAGGGCGCTCCGGTCAACGAGCGCTTCACTTTCGGCGAAGGCTCCGCCACGCTCTCACCGGACGCGACGAACACCGCCCGTGACGTGGCCAAACGATTGAATGACGACCCGAGTTTGGAATGCATGGGCTTGGTCGGGCAAACGACCCCTGGTGAAGCGCTCTCACTCGCGGAAGCGCGCGCGCGAGCGGTGAAGCAGCTTTTGGTCTCGCTCGGCGTCGATTCGCGGCGATTAATGACGATCGGCGCCCATGCCAGCGTTGCCAACGCCGGTCCGAAATCGCAACCCCCGATCGATCCGGAGAGCCGCCGCGTATCGCTGCGCGTTTTGCTCCAGACAACGGCAAAGTCGAGTCCGTGAACGAACGCAGGTGGCCGACAATCGCGCTTTGGATCTGCGGAGCTTGGCTGGCGTCGAGCGCGGTCGTCAGCGCACAATCGGCAGCGCCCAGCTCGAGTGAAGTACCGCCCGTCGTGGCGCCCAGCGCACTTGCGCCTTCCGGCGCGGCGACAGCCACAGCCCCCTCAACCGCCGATGACATGCTGCCCGTCCCAGGCGGCACGTTCACCATGGGCGCCGACGGCGTCGGTGAACGCGACGAACAACCGGCGCATCCAGTGACCCTGAGCAACTTCTGGCTCGACAAGACCGAAGTCACGAACGGCAAGTACTTGGAGTGCGTCAGCGCCAGCGTGTGTAAACCCTATCGCGACAACGTCGCGCGCGGCTTCGGTGCCGGACCAGAAGCGGGGTTTCGCGGCGCCGAGCAGCCCGTGGTCGGTGTGTCTTGGTTCGACGCAAGCGCGTACTGCGCGTATCGCGGCAAGCGGCTCCCGCGTGAAGCCGAGTGGGAACGCGCAGCGCGCGGGGACGACAGCAGGAAATACGCTTGGGGCAACAGCACTCCCGATCCCGAGCAGCTGGCATGCTTCGGCCGAAAAGTGGGCGCAAAAGGCGCAACCACGATGCCCGTCGCATCCTATCCGCTCGGGCGCGGCCCCTACGGTCACTTCGATCTGACTGGCAACGTGTGGGAGTGGACCGCCGATATCTACGACCCGATGGCGTACAGCCGTGAAGGCAGCGCTCGCGGCATCCCCGGCAACTGCGAGCAGGTGCTCGAGTCACTCGCAATGCTGCGCAAAGGTAAGCGCCAGGGCTACACCGGTTCGAATCCCATCCCGACGACCTGCGAACGCGCGTTGCGCGGCGGCGCCTTCAACTACCCTGGCGCAGGGCTGCGTGCTTCGAACCGCGTGCACCATCCGCCCGCGTGGCGCATGCTCGTAGCAGGCTTTCGCTGCGCGCGTGACGAGTGACGCAATGTCGGTGGACGTGCCGAGCGAGCGACCTCGCGTTTTCAACGGCAAATTGCGGGGTTTCTGGGGGAGCTGACAGAGCGTGCTATCGTGTCGAGCTTGACGGGCGCATCGCGGCACATCTCGACTCAGGATCGCGTGCTCGATACGGGGCCGGCACGGCTCATTGCCATTGCGGGTTCGCAAGCGGGTCGGAAATTCAAGATCGGTGATCAGGCGGTGATCGGACGCAGCGGTGATGCGGCCGTCACGCTCGAAGATCCCGAAGTCTCGCGCAACCACGCACGCATCTCGAAGAGTGATCTGGGCGCATACCTGCTCGAAGACTTGGGCAGCAAGAACGGCACCCAGGTCAACGGCATGCCGATCACCCGGCATCTGCTTTCCTTCGGCGACAAGATTCAGGTCGGCCCGCACGTCATGCTGCTGTTCGCGCCCTTCGACCCGATCGAAGATCAGTTGCTGCAGCGCCAACGGTTGGAAGCGCTGGGGCGCGTGGGCGCAGGCGTCGCGCACGATCTGAACAACATGCTCGGCGCGATCGGCGCAAGCATCGATTATTTGAGCAAGCTCCCGGCAGAGCGCACGTTGAGCAGTGAAGAAGTGCGCGAGTGCTTCGAGGACATCCGGCTCGCGGCTTCACAAGCCACGGAGCTCACGCGCGGCATCCTGAAGTTCGCGCGTGGCCGCGCCCAGGCGCACACTCCGGTCGACTTGTCGGGTCTATGCAGCGATGTCATGCGTTTGATTCGCCACACGTTCGACCGCGCGATTCAAATCGAATCCAGGATCTATCCCGGGTTGTCGGTGCGCGGCGATCAGGCCGAGCTGCACCAAGTTTTGATGAACCTGTGCCTCAACGCCCGTGATGCGATGCCGCGCGGCGGCGTACTGCGCGTTTCGGCGAATGCGATCGCTCCGCGCAGCGAGGCGTTGCCCGAGCCATTGAACCCCGAGCTCACGCACCTCGTGCTGTGCGTCGAGGACTCCGGCGTGGGTATGGATGAAGCGACGCGCTCGCGCATCTTCGACGCATTCTTCACGACGAAACGCGAAGGCGCCGGCTTCGGCTTGGGTCTCGCGACGGTCAAAGAGGTCGTCGCGTTCCACGGCGGTCAGATCCGGATCGAATCCCAGGAGGGCAAGGGCACTCGATTTTTGGTGTACCTGCCCATGCACGAAGCCGGCACCGAACCGCGCAAAGTGACCGGGGCGCATGAGCCGCTGCAAACGAGCCCGCGCGGCTTGATTCTCCTGGTCGATGACGAAGAAGTCGTCCGACGCAGCTTCGCGCGCTTGCTACGACAAGCCGGGCACATGGTGATGGAAGCCGCGGACGGCGTGAAAGCGGTCGATACGTACCGCAAGGCATATCCGCGGCCTAATTTGGTACTCTTGGATCTCGACATGCCAGTCCTGAGTGGCGAAGAAACTCAAGACCGGCTGCTCAAAGTCGATCCGCTGGTGCGCATCCTTTTCGTGTCGGGGCACGACGAACCAAGCAGAGAATCGGCGGTTCATGCGCGTGGTGCGCTCGGATTTTTGAGGAAGCCGTGCAAGGCGCAGTTGTTGCTCGGCGCGGTTTCGGATGCGCTGGGCGGGCTGGATATGCAGCAGGACAACGAGGAGCGAACTCGGCCGTTGTAACGCCGTTGGTGGAGCGTGTTCGTCGGTGGAGCGACCGGTCAGCCGCGGCCCAATGGCCGTCTTCTCCAGAGGGGGGCGATCTCGATCCAGCATCGCAGCTCGTTGACTGCGGGGTTCCCGCACTGTGACGCCGAAGGCTGAGACGGTCGCGGCGTGACGCGTGACCATCAAAAAACCCCTAAAAACACTCGTTTCGTGGGAGTTGCAGAAACGCAACGGTGAGTCCGAAAATGGCGGGCTAGCCTTGGGCGCGGGCAGTACGCAGACTCTACTCACGCTTGCGATGGCGCAGCGCTTCGTCAGGAGTTCACAATGTCAGAATCGAACCAATGGGTCATCGACGCTTCTCACTCGAACGCGGGCTTCACGGTGAAGCACATGATGATCACCAACGTGCGCGGCGAGTTCACGAAGCTCGAGGGGAAGGTCAGCTGGGATCCAGCCAAGCCGGAGGCCACTCAGGTCGAAGCGGCGATTGACGTGGCCTCGATCAGCACGCGCGAGGAAAAGCGCGACGGCCATTTGAAGAGCCCGGACTTCTTCGATGCCGAGAAGTTCCCGAAGATCACGTTCAAGTCCAAGTCGGCCAAACGTAAAGGCTCGGATGAACTGGCGGTCACTGGTGACTTGACGATTCATGGGGTCACCAAAGAGGTCGTGCTCGACGTGGAGGGACCAAGCGCGGCTTCCACCGACCCGTTCGGAAACGTGCGTATCGGCGCGACGGCGACCACCAAGGTCAAGCGCGAGGACTTCGGCCTGACCTGGAACGCCGCGCTGGAAGCGGGCGGCGTGTTGGTGGGCAACGAGGTGAAGATCACCATCGACATTTCGCTGATCAAGCAGAAATAAAGCCCGATGGCCGGGGCTGGAGGCGCGAGGAACCCTTTGTCCCGCGCCTCCCGGGTTAGTATCCCGGCGATGAGCGACTTGGACCTCAACGACGTGGCCGCGTTCGTACGCGTCGTTGAAAATAGCGGCTTCGCCAAGGCGGCCCGCGAACTCGGAGTGCCGACTTCGACCGTCAGCCGCGCAGTAGCGCGCTTGGAAGAAGCGGTCGGCGTGAGGTTGCTGCACCGCACGACGCGCAACTTGAGCGTGACAAGCGAAGGGCACGCATTTCACCAACGAGTGGCGCCGCTCGTGGCCTCGTTGCGCGACGCGACGCGCACCCTCGGCTCCGGCGGCAAAGAGCCGGAAGGCTTGCTGCGGGTCACCGCGCCCAACGATATTGGGTCGGCATTTCTGTCCGAAGAAGTGGTGCGCTTCTGCGAGCGCTACCCGCTCTTGCGCGTCGAGCTCATGCTCACCAATCGCAAGCTCAACTTGGTCTCCGAGGGCATCGATTTGGCGGTGCGCGCGGGGAAGCTCGAGTCGTCCTCGCTCGTCGCGCGCAAGGTCGGCACGTTGCACGTCGAGCTGTATGCGTCTCCCAGCTACGCAGAGCGCCACCGCTTGCCAACTTCGCTCAGCGAGCTGAATCGTCATCAGATC
>Ga0164241_10004747_pt1 | contig 13005 bp, 11 predicted proteins | sample OricomyardsoilBY_FD_108780 | JGI IMG/M metagenome (GOLD analysis project Ga0164241, IMG submission 108780) | Backyard soil microbial communities from Emeryville, California, USA - Original compost - Back yard soil (BY) | ecosystem: Environmental > Terrestrial > Soil > Unclassified | place: USA...
AGAAGACCCACCAGCCAGAAGCGTTGCACGACCTGTGTTTCGCTCCAATCCATCTTCTCAAAGTGATGGTGTAACGGAGCCATCTTAAATAAGCGCTGCCCGCCAGTCATCCGCGCATAGACGATTTGTAAAATCACGCTGATGGTCTCAGCCACCGGAACGATGGCGATAATTGGGAGTAGCAACCATTGCCCCGTCATGATGGCGACCAGCCCCAATGCCGCGCCCAATGCCATACTGCCCGTATCGCCCATGAACAATTGCGCCGGATGCGCGTTGAACCATAAGAAGGCGAAACACGCCCCGACCAGCACAAAACAAAATTGGGTGATGAAAACTTGCCCCTGTAAAAACGCAATGATGCCATACGCTGCGAACGCCGAGGCCGAAATCACCCCGCATAACCCATCGACCCCATCGCTGAAATTGACGGCGTTGCTCGATGCGATAATGATGAAGACCGTGATGGGGATGAAAATCCACGGCGGCAATGACAACGGAATTGGAAACAGCGGGATAATGACCTGATTCGCGCCGGCAAATCCGCCGTCATACAGCGAAATAATAAGCGCCGCGCTCGTCGCTAGAATCAACTGCCCCGCCAGCTTGACCCTCGCGGACAAGCCTTCACCCATCAGCCCGCGTGCCATGCGAATCCCTGAAAAGTCATCGACCCAGCCCAGAATACCGAACCCAATCATCACGCCCAACAACACCAGCACCGACCCCCCTTGCTCCCCGCGCAAGATGCTGGAAATATTCAGCGCCAAGCACACGATGACCGCCGGAATCACAATCATTGTGCCACCCGTGGTCGGCGTGCCTTTTTTATGGGCGTGCTGAGAGACTTCCGGCAAGATATTCTTGCCCATCCGCAGGCGGCGTAAGATTTCAATGAATGGGCCACCCCAAATCACGCCGAGTAGGAAGGTCAATCCGCCGACAGTCAGGGCGAGGGGGAGGGAGTTTGGGGTATCCATAAGTTGAAAATGCCTCGTTAATCACTCTGCCAGATTATAACAGATACGCCCGATGTCCCCCACGCGCCGTTACTCCCCATCTGACGCCCGTCATGCTATACTCCGGTGATGATGAAACGACTTGCCTTCCTCCCCCTCATTTTACTCCTGACGCTGCTCGGTTGCACGGGCGTTGACGCGCCGCCGCGCCTCGAAATCACGCCATTCCAGACGGTTACGCCCGGACGGGTTATCAACGGGGAATTGTTGCCGCCCGGTTCGGTCTTTATCCCACCCGACAGCGCCAACGCGACGCCAGTCAACATCGGCGCAATCCCCACCGCCGCGCCAGATTTTGGGCTTTGTCCCGCCCGTAGCGATGCGACCTTAGAGCAAACCGCCCCCCAATCATCCGAGGTGATTATTGAGGAGGCAGCGCGGTATCTGGCGGCGGGCGGCGACCCGGGTACGCTGTTGGATACCTTACGCCAGACATGGCGGGTTATCCCCCAAGACGCCATCGCCCGCGCCGACATCGACTATACCGGCGAGGGCATCTCTGATGTGTTGCTGCCATTGCGTGCGCCCGATGGGTCGGCCTCGCTGGTGATTCTCGGCTGCCGCGCCGGAAGCGCCGCCGTGCTGTATGAAGCGCGCAGCGATACCTCCACGCCACCGATAGTTTTGGCCTTCGCAGATGTCAACCGTGACCGACAAAATGATGTGCTATACGCCGCCTTGGTCTGCCCGGAGGAGCGCACCTCCGACGCCGATTGCGACTATCAGACTCAATTGGTCACATGGTCGGCGCAACGCTCACGATTCATCGAACTGTTGCCATCTGGGATATTCAGCGTCAATCCCCCCACGGTCAACGATTTTGACGGGGATGGCGTCAGCGAGCTGATTGTCCGGCTGGAACGGCGCGGCACGGCCAAGACTGGCCCCCTCCGCACCGGCACGAACGTGTATGACTGGAACGGTTCGCAATACGTCCTGAGCATCGTCGAATTGGACGCGCCACGCTTCAAGATTCAGGTGTTACACGAGGGGGATAAGGCGCTCTTGCGTGGGGATACGGCCAGCGCCAAGAGCATTTACCAGACCGCCCTCAACGATGATAATTTGCTGTTCTGGTTCAATGACGAGCCGGATTTGCTCAAAAGTTACGCCTTCTATCGCCTGCTCCAGACGCAAATTCTGACGTTGGATGTGGCGCAGACATCGACCATTGCCGAAATCCAGCGCCTCTATCCCGACCCGAACACCGCGCCGATCTATGCGCTGATGGCGCAAACCTTTTATGAGACGTTCACTAATCAGGCCAATGTCCGTAGCGCATGTACGGCTGTCGGTGCTATCATCGCATCGCGTCCGGAAGCGCTGTCACAACTCAACCGTTATGGCAGCCGTAACCCGACCTACACAGAGGCCGATATTTGCCCATTCTAATGTCCTAGGAGTACCATGTCCGACTTTTCCGCCTACTTCGAGTCGCAAAAGCAAGCGATGGTTGACCAACTCACCGCGCTGGTGAATTTTGAGACCCCTACCACCGATAAAGCCGCCGTCGATAAGATGGGGGCGTATATGCGCGCCCAATTCGAGTCGTTGGGGGCATCCAGCGTCACCGCCATCCCGCAGACCGAGGTGGGCGATTTCTTGCTGGCGAAATGGAACGAGGATGCCCCCGGCAAACCGTTGATGTTCCTCATCCATATCGATACCGTTTGGCCGTTGGGGACATTGGCCGAGCGCCCCGTCACCATTGATGCCGAAGGTAAATTATTCGGCCCGGGCGCGATTGATATGAAGGGTGGCATCACCATCGTCCTGACCGCTTTGCGTGGACTCAAAGAGCGTGGCGAGTTTCCCAACCGTCCGGTTTGGGTCATGATGACCAGTGATGAAGAAGTCGGCAGCATTCACAGTATTCCGGTCATCCGCGAGGTCGCGGCGGGTTGCGGCTTGGTGTTGGTGATGGAACCCGCCACCCAAGACGGCGCGCTCAAGACGTGGCGTAAGGGGCTGGCGACCTACCGCGTGCATGTTGAAGGCCGTCCCGCCCACGCTGGGAATGCGCCGGAGAAGGGCATCAACGCGATTGTCGAGCTGGCGCAGCAAATTCAGCGCATCAACACCTTCAACGACCTCAAAAACGGGACATCGGTCAGCGTGACAATGATGGACGGCGGCAGCGCTGGTAATGTCATCCCCGCCAAGGCCAGCGCCTATGTCGATACCCGCTTCATGACCATGCGCGGCATGAGTACGACCAAAGATGCGTTGTCCAATCTAGAGCCGTTCATTCCGGGAGCAAAGGTATCGCTGGAAGAAATCCACAGCCGCGAGCCGATGGAACATGACGAGCGCATGGTGCGGACATTCGCCCAGTGCAAACAAATTGCCGATTCGATTGGTCAGACCGCCCGTGAAGACGGCAGCGGCGGCGGCAGTGATGGGAATGTCACGGCGGCCATGGGCGTCCCGACGTTGGATGGCCTTGGGCCAGCCGGTGATGGACTCCACGCGCTGCACGAGCATGTTGTGATTAACAGCCTGCCCCAACGCGCCGCCCTGTGCGCCGCCATGCTCCGCGACTGGGTGAGCGAGTAAAATAGATTATGCGATTGTACGGACAGACTATGGTCTGTCCGTACAACACGGATTTTCCCGCGCCTCAATGTGTCACGTGCTTGTTACCCCAAAAACGGTAGGTGGCGTTGGCTTCATGCACGCTACCGCAGGCTTGCGGAATACTATTATGAGTCGGGGCTGGCACTGAATTGTTCGACGAGGCGCGCTAGTCGCTGATGAAGCCGAGCATCCGGTAATATGGCGTATTCAACATCCCAATCCATCGTCTTTCCTCTCGTGCGTGCCGACCTCATCCACCAATTTACCTCGTTTCCCCCTCCACAAAAGATGTAGGTAATGTATAGCTCAGGGAGAAGGGCGGGGGATGAGGGCTACGATGCCAGACCTAAACGCTCTCATCAAAATTGGCGAAGGTATTGATTGATACTATCTCCAAAAATAATTCATGCCTCATATCCCCGCCTCACGCCGCGTCTGATACAATATAAGTCGTTCTTTCCGATGAGTCCTCAAGAGGGAGTCTCAAACATGGCAAGTGAATTCGACCTGTTGGTGCTGGGCGCTGGCCCGGGCGGTTATGTCGGTGCGATTCGCGCCGCCCAACTCGGCCTAAAAGTTGCTATTATCGAGAAAAAATACTGGGGCGGCGTGTGCTTAAACGTCGGCTGCATCCCCACCAAGGCGCTGCTCCGCAACGCTGAACTGTCACACATCTTTCATGAACAGGCCGAACAATTCGGCATCAAGGTCGAGGGCAAAGTGACCTTCGATTATGGCGTCGCCTTCAAGCGCAGCCGTGAAGTCAGTGACCGCCTGACCAAAGGCGTCAAGTTCCTGATGAAGAAAAACAAGATTGAGGTCTTCGACGGCTGGGGCAACTTCACCGATGCCAATCACTTGACCGTCACCCTCAATGATGGCAAGACCGAGGCCATCACCTTCAAAAAGGCCATCATCGCGACTGGCGCGACCACGCGCCTGCTCCCCAACGTCACGCTGTCAGACCGCGTTGTGACCTATGAAGAGCAGATTATGACCGACCACCTCCCCGCCTCGATTATCATCGTCGGCGCGGGCGCAATCGGCATCGAATTCGCCTACGTCATGAAAAATTATGGCGTAGATGTGACCGTGGTTGAATATCTTGACCGCGCCTTGCCCAATGAGGACGAGGAAGTCAGCCGCGAGTTGGAGAAGGCTTACAAGAAGCTGGGCGTCAAAATCTTGACCAGCACGGGCGTCGAAAAGGTTGAAGACACCGGCAAAAACGTGAAAATCACGGTCAAGGGCGTCAAAGATGGCAAGGTTCAGACCCTTGAAGCCGACAAGTGCTTGGTCGCCATCGGTTTCAAACCCCGCACCGAGGGCTATGGACTCGAAAAGACCGGCGTCAAGGTCGGTGAGCGCGGCGCAATCGACATCAACGAGTACATGCAGACCAATGTCCCGCACATCTACGCGATTGGCGATGTCACCGCCAAGCTGATGCTGGCACACGTCGCTGAGGCGATGGGGATTGTGGCGGCGGAACACATGACCAATCACCCGACCAAGCCGATGGAATTTATCATGATGCCGCGTGCGACCTACTCGCAGCCGCAGGTCGCCAGCTTCGGGTATACCGAGAAGCAAGCGCGTGAACTGGGCTATGAAGTCAATGTCGCTAAATTCCCGTTCCAAGCCAACGGCAAGTCCTTAGGCTTGGGCGAAACCGTGGGCTTCGTCAAACTCATCAGTGACAAGAAATATGGTGAATTGCTGGGCGGACACATGATTGGCCCCGATGTGACCGAGTTGCTGCCGGAGCTGACCCTTGCCCGTAGCGCCGAACTCACGCCGGACGAAATCGCCCGCAACGTCCACGCCCACCCGACCCTCAGCGAGGCGATTAAAGAAGCCGCGCACGGGTTGGAAGGCCATATGATTAACTTCTAACGTGGATGCGTCCTGAACGACGCGACACATGAAAAAGGTGCGCCCTACAATACGTTAGGGCGCACCTTTTTTCTTGGCGTATGTTCACATTGCCCTTGTGGAAGAGGGGGATTTAGGGAGTGAGGGGGATGTGGGGATTTCCCATCAGCTTTGCACAAGAGGCGGGGTTTTTACCCATCCAGCGCGGTGTGCAGAAAATGGGCGATATGCCGCAAGGCCAATTGGGACGACTCCGACTGTGCCGGAGTCGGGTCGTCCGGCCACAGGTCATGTCCCAGCCCCGATAACGCCACGACGGCGTGCGGGGGGCGTAACTCGGCGCGGAGCGAGTCAATCACATCATCGGGGATGAGGGGGTCTGATTCCCCAAACAGCGCCATGATAGGCGAGGTCGCGTCGCCCAATTTGCCCAGCCAGCGCTGTGGAAAGCCAGAACACGATACCACCGCGCCGACAGACATGCCGGTAGCCGCCGCCTTGAGCGCGAAAGTACCGCCCAACCCGACCCCGACCACCCCGATTTGATGCGTCGCGGGATGCTTGCTCAAAACTTCCATCGCGTCATGCAACCGTTGGTCGGCGCGGCGTTCGCTGAATGTTTTCATGAGCGTTTGGGCTTCTTGCGGGGTATTGGCAGTCTGACCCTCGAACAAATCAGGCGCCATCACGACAAAACCGGCCTGTGCGAGTTGGTCTGTTAACAGGCGCGTTTGCGCGTCTAGCCCCATCCAATCGTGCATGAGGACGAGCGCGGGGAAGGGACGCCCCAACATCGGCTGCGCGCTAAACACGTCAAAATCATCACCCGCATCCCTGACAACCTTCATGAAGCCAGTGCGGACGTGATATTGGATATAAGGCGGGGGGAAAGGTTGATTCATCATACTCCCCACTATACCCCAATGCTGAGGTGAAAATCACGGGCGCGGTCTAGGATATGATACAATATTCCCAAATCGGCGTGTGCGCCCGTGCGTTTCGTTCAAACCAGTGTGATAGAGAAGCTATGGACTCCCTTGAAATCGCCCGCAAAATAGCGGAGCTGTTGGAAGACAAGAAAGCCGAGGAAATCCTCGTGCTAGATTTACGCCCAGAACAAGTGATTGCGGATTTTTTCGTGATTGCTACCGGCAATAGTGACCGCCAATTGCGCTCACTGGCCGATTGGGTCAAAACCGAACTCAAACTCAAAGAGAGCATCGCCCCGTATGCAGTCGAGGGCGGCTCTGCCGAATCTGGATGGGTGTTGATGGATTATGGTATCGTGATGGTTCACCTGTTCCTTGAGGAGCGCCGCCAATACTTTGACCTCGAAGGCTTGTGGCGTCCTGAGAGCAAAGTCATCCTCAGCATCAAGTAGGACGCAAATGCGTCCCTATCAACAGGCCGTCATAGGGTTATGACGGCCTGTATTGTTATCTGGTGATTTATCGGGCGCGGCGGTTACACGTCCAGCGGTAAGGTGGTCAAGGGGGTTGGATGAGTATCGGCACGGTTCTCATATTCCGTCAGCACGGCGCGGTAATCGCGTGCGCCATACGGTGAGAGCGCCTCGGTCAACATATTTTTGCGATACGGCGACAGCCCCATCTCCATCAACAGCGTGTCCAGATATTGTTGGAAGCGGATGTTGGTCGCGGACGAGCGCGACGGCTCAAAGGTGATATGCTCACGCTTCCAAGCGCGAACCGTCTCAATGCTGGCTTCCATCACCTCAACTGACGGCAACGTCAGGCAGCCGTCCATCACGGCGCAGAGCCAGACCGTCCCGACTTCCACCGACGGGATGTGCATGAAGCCGTGATTGAATCCCGCAAACCCCATATTGGGGATGCGCGGATGAATCAGGTGGCGATAGAGCTGCGCTCCGTCCTCCTCATCTTCCAATAAATGGCGGTAGGCTTCAGCCAAGAACGGGAACGTCGGTTTCTTTGACCCCACCGACAACACGGTCAGGTCATTTTGAATCGCTTCCCCCGTGCTGAGTTGGATGGCGTCTGCGGTGAAGCCAGACACCTCGGCCAGATGCGGCTCAATCTTGCCCTCGGCGACATACCGATAATAATCATCCGGCGCCAGCGCCGCCGCAGAGCGCAAATCGGGTATCAAGGGGTGCTGAGGTTGCACCGTTTGGAAACGACGGTTGGCCTCGGCATCTTTGCCGCGCACAGCCTTCTTGTGCTGGATGTTAATCAGGCCGGATACCATCGACCAAAAACCCGACACCATGAACTTGAGCTTGGTGTGCAAGAAGCGCTCCGCCTTGCTCGGATGCACCCAACTGGGCAGCATCACCGACCCCATCCGGCTGAAGAAGGGGTAGACGAAATGGATACCGAATAACCGGCGCGGGATGAGCCAGCGGGCGGTGCGGAAGACGTGATGCACCCGCGCCCCTCGCGCAGCCGCCATCGTCGCCATATCAATGGCGCTCTTGCCGAACCCGACCACGACCACGGTCTTATCCTCAAAAATGGTCATGTCTTTGATGTCACGCTCGGTCAGGACTTGCCCTTTGAAGTCGGTCTGACCAGCGAATTGGGGGATATTTTTGACCTCGGTATATTGCCCGACAGCCACGACCACATAATCGAAAAATAGGTCATCCGTACCGCCCGGATGCCGAATCTTGGCCGACCACCCCTCGCCTTGTTCCTCAAGCGAGACGACCTCATGCTCAAGGCATACCTTGAGCTTAAGCTTCTCGATGGCCTCTTGCATATAACGCATGATTTGAGCGCCCGTCGGGTGTAATTCCGGCTTGAACGGCCAATCAAAATCCGACAGATGGTACTGGGCATAGGTGTTCTGTAAGCTGACCTGTGGGTAAGATACCGCCCAGACCCCGCCGATTTTGGGAGATTTTTCGTAGATGGTGACATCGTGGCCGTGTTTTTGGAGGGTGTGGGCGGCGGCGATTCCAGAGATACCAGCGCCAATCACGGCGATTTTAAGCGCAGTTTTACGACTCATAAGAGCTGTCCTTTAGAGATGGGTTTATGATGACTGTTTGTTGGGGTGTTAGATGTGGTTAGGCGAAATAAAACCTGTAAGGATAAGAGTGAGATAGCTTCTAAATTTTGTCAAGCACCCAAAGAAAATCAAAATTGACTGATTATCTTCCCCCGTTTACGCCCGTCCGTTGCAATATCGCCACTCCGCATGTCGCCGTGTTTGTACGACCTCTACAAAATATTCTCCCAATGCTGTCACTGTGGATTTGGGGATGTTGGATTATGATTATTGTTCTCAACATATTTCATGGGGTATAAGCGCTCACTTCACCATAATCGTGCGCTGGCATAGCGCGGCGCACGACCTTGATTGGATGATGCAGCGTGATAAATCGAGGAAAAAATAAATGATGCTCTCAAGCGTGATCGCATGGGTATTCGGGGTCTTATCGCTGATTGTCGGCGTCTTAAATATCGCGCCGCGTCTCGGTGAAGCGACGTGGCAACTCCAGATGGCGATGCCGGAAATCCCACAGTATCCCATCCTGTTCGGGCTGTTGACCGCCGTCCTCGGCGGCATCACCGCGCAGCCACTGGTTATCGGGTTTGGGTTGGTGGGGGCGGCTTTGAGCGCGTGGGAGTTGCTTCTCATCCCATCGACACGCCGCGACCACCTCGCGCAGATGCGTAAGCTAACGGGCGAGTCCTACCCTCAAAACATCCCGACGGATGTTCCGACCACCCCCGTGAAATGGTCGTTTGATGCGACCATGCGCGGCGCGTGGAAAAAATATGACATCACGATTGAGAAGGATGTCGTCTATGTTACGCGCCCGTCCCGCGCCCTCAAATGCGACATCTACCGCCCGAATCGCCCGCCGGTACGCGGTGATAAATATCCTGCCGTGCTGGTTTTCCATCCGGGTGCGTGGTCGTTGGGGGATAAATCGTGGTATTTCACCCCGCACGATAGCTACCTTGCCAGCTTGGGTTATGTCGTGTTTGACTGCCAATATCGCTTTGTTCAAGAGACGGGCTGGCCGACTCAGTTAGACGACGCCCGCGACGCCATCCGATGGGTTAAAGCCAACGCCGCGACCTATAACATCGACCCTGAGCGCATCGCAGTGTTGGGGCGGAGCAGCGGCGGCCATGTCGCGCTGTCCGCCGCCTACCGCGCCACCGGAGACTATGCGGATACTGCCGTCCGCGCCGCCATCGGCATCTACCCGCCCGTTAATCTGACCATCATCGCAGAGACGCCCGGCCCCGCGATTCGGGCGTTGTTCGACGGTGATCCCAGCGATGTCAAAGCACAGGCGGCCTATGAAGACGGGTCGCCCCTCTTTTATGCCGACAAAAACAGCCCACCGACGCTCCTCATTCACGGAAAACGCGATGGGGTTGTACACTATATTCACAGTGAGCAATTGCGCTGGGCGCTGCAACGCGCTGGTGTGCCGGTAGGCGTTTTGCGGCTGCCGTGGTCACATCATTCGTTTGATGTCTCGCCGATTGGCATTGGCGCGCAGATGACGCAGTATCATATTGACCGCTTTTTAGCGTGGAGTCTGTATCCTGATGAGCGATGATGAGAGCAATATCCCTTCACCCAATACCGTAGCCATGCCGTCGCTGCCGCCTCACTTTGACCACGGCTGGCAGGCGTGGCAAGCGGTAGTCGGGCGATTGGCGCAAGGCGATAGCCCCGATGCGCGTATCCGGCTGGAGGCGGGCGGGCGTCCCGATGGCACGGTGTGGGCGGTAGAGGCGATTTGGAGTGGGCATATCGAACGCATGGCCGAATTCAAGACCTTGGGCGCAGCTTTTCTCGCGCTGTCTGATGAACTCAGCGCTCACCACTGGGAATTTAACGACGCGCTGACCGGCCTGTCGCTCTATGATGAGGACGACTGGCTTGACCCTGAGACGGCGGATTCCTTGGGGCGGCTGGTCGATACGATCATGGCGGCGTTTGGGACGGGGTGGGCGCTGGCCTTCACCTACCAACCTGTGGAGATGGCTGACCAGCGCGTGCAAGGGCGTTTGGTAGCGCGGGCGGGGTCGGTGGCGGTAGCCGGACGCGGGCGGACGCTTTTAGGCGCGGTGCGTGATGTCCTCCGCAGCGCAGCGCCCCACTTCACGTCCCATAAGCGAGGGTAGGCCGCCTGACGGCCTACCCGCCTAACAACACTTTGAGCGCGAAGGCGAGGATAATCCCCCCGCTGAGGCGATTGACCCACACCATCCACTGATGGGTGAAGCGCCCGCGCAATATCCCCACGCCTGTACTCAGGGTCAACCACCAGACCGCTGACCCGACGGCTACGCCTGCCACCATCACCAACGCCGACCCGATTTCCCCATCCAAACGACCAGCCCCGACTCCGGCAAAAATGCCGACAAACGATAAGATGGTCATGGGGTTGGTCAAGGTCAACACCGTAACCGATAAATACGCGCCGAGCAGTCCAGTGCGGGAGTCTGTCTTGGCTGCGTCTTGCGCTGGATGGGAAATCAGGGTTTTATAGCCCAGATAGGCAAGAAAAAGACCTCCGAAGAGGCGCAAAGGGGTGGTTAAGGTGATGAGTAGTGAGGAGATGGCGGTCACGCCAAAGGCTGCAATCATGCCATAAAAGGTATCGGCAGTGGCCGCGCCCAAACCAGAAACGAATCCATTCAGGCGACCTAATGCCAGTGTGCGGCGAATGACCAAGACCCCGATGGGGCCAACAGGGGCGGCGATTGAAAGGCCGATGAGCAGGCTTTCAACGAACAGCTTGAAGATAGTCTGTCATTATTTACTCCAAAAGAGGGTGTGTTTGCGGGCGATATAGCCAGCATAACACACCCTCTTTTTCACAAACCCCCTGATGTAGGGCGTTATTTGGCCTCGCTCTTGAGGGCGGCGAGGATGTCAGCGGTGGGTGCAGCCGCCTCGACTAATTGTGTGATATGCGCCACAAATTGATGGTGCGCGGCGACAGCCTCTTTGCGTTTGGTATCGGCTTGCACAACCTGACCCATCAACCCGCGTAGCTTGGTTTCGGATTGCGTATTCTGGGTGAAAAGTTGCGCCCGCATCTCCATCAATGCCATGGCTGTTTCAGCGAGGTCTTCCATGATTTTGATATCGTTCTCGCTCCACTCACGCACAACGGTGTCGATGACGCAAAATGAGCCGAGCGTTTGCCCATCGCTGGTCATCAAAGGGATTCCCAGATAACCGACCACGCCCATGTCCGTCACTGCCGCATTGACGCTCAGGAAATCGACCTCACGAGCATCGCGGACAATCAAAGGCTGATTTCCGACCACCACATGCTTACAGACCGAGTGAGTCAGCGGCATCTGGCGCATTTCTGGCGGCAGCCCAAACGCGCTCTTGAAGAAGGCGCGGTCTTGGTCAATCAGCGCAACCAACGATACCGGTGTACCAACCAGATGTGAGGCGAGGCGAGTCAAGCGGTCAAATACGCCTTCACTGGGGGTATCAATCAACGCCATCGCTTTGAGCGTGTTCAGGCGGCGCTGGTCGCCTAAGACCTGTTGTGTGCGGCTGGGGGTGTGTAACGAGGACATTTCTGAGGTTGTGTACATGGTTTAATCCTTCTCATTCGGTGATTACGTTTATAGCGACATTGATGTTGATTATTCTACGGGGATTACATTAGAGGGGGTTTGAGGATTCATTACACGTTGAATCGGGTTGATGTCGGATTTTCAAACGACTTTTAGGTTTTGGCGTGGGCTGAAAACACGCCCTGAAATGTCAACACAGCCTAATGATTGGACGCCATAATCTGGGCGCGCATCTCGATGAGCGAAATGGTGGTTTCTGACAACGATTGTAGGATGTCTACTTCTTCCATCGTCCATTGGCGCGGCTGGTTGTCGATAACGCACAATGCCCCCAAGGTCTGCCCATTGGCAGTGGTCAACGGCATCCCAAGATAGGCAACTATATTCAGTTCAGACACCCCGAGGTTGCCACGGAGGAAATCGACCTGTCGGCTGTCCGTCAGCGCCAACGGTTTTTGGCTGGTGACGACGTATTGACAAATCGAATACGACAGCGGGGTTTCACGGCGGGTTCCCCATGGGTCTTGTAATCCAACAAGGCTCTTAAACCATTGCCGATTGCCATCAATCAGCGATATGAGCGAGGTCGGCGCATTCAGTAAGCGGGTTGCGAGATAGGTCATACGGTCAAACATCGGTTCAGCGGGAGTGTCTATCATGGCGACAGATTTCAACGCAACCAGACGGCGGGTGTCGAGGAGGGTTGGATGTCCCAATGTGATACGAGAAAGGCTGGGAGGACGGTTGTACATGGCGGATATCCAATCGAAATTTAATTTGAAGCAATTATAAAATACAATCATTTATATTGCAACTTGACATTATATGAAATATTTTAATTTGAACTAACTTATTTAGTTAGAATAGATGTCGTCAGGATTTCCCCACAAATACGCCCCCAGAATATCATTATTCGTGGGGGCGGAGTGATTTGGATGTGGAATTTGCATGAGAATCTGTCTAAATATTTAGACAGA
>Ga0164241_10004748_pt1 | contig 13002 bp, 10 predicted proteins | sample OricomyardsoilBY_FD_108780 | JGI IMG/M metagenome (GOLD analysis project Ga0164241, IMG submission 108780) | Backyard soil microbial communities from Emeryville, California, USA - Original compost - Back yard soil (BY) | ecosystem: Environmental > Terrestrial > Soil > Unclassified | place: USA...
GAAGCCGGAAGCCGGAAGCCGGAAGCGGAAGGCGGAAGCCGGAAGCGGAAGCGGAAGCCGGAAAGCAGAAGGCAGAAGGCAGAAGGCAGAAGGCAGAAGGCAGAAGGCAGAAGGCAGAAGGCAACCGCCCAACTCGACTTGGCGACCCAATCCAAGTGCGCGGCGAGGAAGGGGCTATCAACGTCGGTATCGGGTTTCGGCGGAGCTTCTTGGATTGGGTCGCCAAGTCGAGTTGCGAGTCGTAAACGGTGTCGCCGGCGACGAATTTCCCGACGAGTAGTGGCCCGGCACCGCTACGAGAGCTTCTGCAACGAAGCTGCATTTCGGCAGCCAATCCGAGCAATGGTGAGGGAGGGCGCGGTCCCCGGTTGAACTCGGCTGCCCGCGGAAGGAGCCACCACCTTCACGTCAGAATTGCGCGGGTACGCAGGTGCTGCTGCGCCTTCACACGAAGTGCGGGGTGACGATGACGGCGGCTCATTCGCCGAAGGCGAGCGCGTCGTCACAGCTGGTGGGCGGCACGACGGTGGCGAATTGGGTTTGGGGCAGATCCCACTTGGAGCAGGCCATGCCTTTGATTTGCGTGATGCACGTGTTGAAGTCGTCGCCGACGGAGGTGGCGGCGGAGCAGGGTAGTTTTTCGACGATCAGACGCGTGCACTCGTCGACGTTGTATTGGCGCGAATTTTCATCGAGGCGGCCGACTTGGACGTAGCAGCCGAAGGCCTTCGTGCACCAGGTGCTGGCGTAGGTGTTGCAGGCGGCGGGCGCCGACGGTTTGGATGGAGTTTTGGTGGCTTTGCCGCCGGACCCGCCGTCGCCCTCATCATCCGTCTCGAATTTGCCCGAGCAAGCGCCCAACACGCTCAGGCTTAACAGCAACCCCACGAAAGCCACACGCGCCATCCGTAACCTCCAGCGGCAGCGTACCCGACGAACCGCCGGTGCGCTCGGATTTCAGGCCAAGTCGAACAGTAGAACCTCACTGGGCTCACGCCCCACCACCGCAATTTCGCCGCCCTGCTCGAATGCAGCGGCGTCGCCTGCGGAAAGCTCGACGCCCGCGACCTCGACTTTTCCGCGAGCCACGTGCAGCCAGGCGTAGCGACCCGGTGGCAAATCGTGAGCGACGCGCTCGCCGGGCGCCAGCAAGGCGGCGAACAGTGAGGCATCTTGATGGAGAGCGAGCGAGCCCTCGCGCGCGTCCTTGGACGCCACCAACTTGAGGCGGCCCTGACGCTCGGCCTCGGTGTAATGCTTTTGCTCGTAACTGGGCGCGATGCCGCGGCTGTCGGGCATGATCCAGATTTGTAGGAAGTGCACGCCTTCAGTGGGCGAGGCGTTGAACTCCGAATGCGTGACGCCCGTGCCGGCGGACATGCGCTGCACGTCACCGGGGCGGATGACGGAGCCGGTGCCCATGCTGTCTTTGTGTTGCAGCCCGCCCGACAATACGTACGAGATGATCTCCATATCGCGGTGCGGGTGGGTGCCGAAACCTTTGCCGCCCTTTACCCGATCTTCGTTGATGACGCGCAGTGAGCGAAAGCCCATGTGCGCGGGGGCGTAGTAATCGGCGAACGAGAAGGTGTGAAAGGAACGAAGCCAGCCGTGGTCGGCGTAACCGCGTTCGTTGGCGCGACGAATCTGCATGCGACTCTCCACTTCAGTCGCGAGAACATAAGACGGGCAAAGCCAATGTAAATAGATCTGCGCGCCGTGGTCGCGCCGCCCCACATCTGCGTCGAACGCCGACACGGCACCACCAAAACTCCGTGTTTACACGCTCGAGAACCGCTTGCGTGCCGAGCCGCGTCCGGTAATTTTGAATGATGCGCGTGTGGCTTAGTCGGACGGCGCCGGTTTGTCTCGGGGTTCTGACGCTGGTGCTCGCTTGCCAGCCCCCGCCCGTGACACGCCCGAAAGGCCCCGCATCGACGGGTGGCTCGGCCAACACGGGCGGCTCGCTCAGTCTGGATCCCGACGCGATGCCGGACATCATGTGTGATCCCGCGGATCCGGGCTCGCCGTGCAGCCCGGACGCGGCCGCGCCGCTCGGTTGCGGCGACGGCGTGCTGACCGACGACGAAGCGTGTGACGACGGTAACACCGTCGGTATGGATGGCTGCCAAGGCAACTGTCTGGCCGTCGATCCTGGCTATTCGTGCAACCCGCCCGGCCAGGCGTGCCACGAGCTCGTGGTGTGCGGCGACAACATCGTAGGTTCTTCCGAGCAGTGCGACGACGGTAACAAGAATCCGGGTGACGGTTGCTCCGCGCACTGTAACTTCGAGATTGGCTACAAGTGCGAAGGCAGCCCCAGCGCTTGCAGCAAGACCACCTGCGGCGACGGCAAGCAAGAGGGCGCCGAGAGCTGCGACGACGGCAACGACAAGCCTTTCGACGGCTGCTCCTCGTTTTGCGAGACGGAGCCCAAGTGTACGGCCGCCGGTTGTTCGTCGGATTGCGGTGACGGCTTGGTCATCGACGAAGAGTGCGACGACGGCAACAACAAAGACGGCGACGGCTGCAGCCACGAGTGCAAAAAAGAGCAAGGCTTCGAGTGCTCGCAAGACGCCGACTGCGAGAAGATCAACGGCGAGTGCGTGCTGCGCGTGCCGGCCCTGTTCCGAGATTTCAACGCCGCCAATTCGCCCAATGGCCACCCCGACTTCCAGGTGGCGTGCGGCGGCGAAGCGGTCACGACCGGCCTCGTCAAAGCGGATTTGGACGCCGCCGGCAAGCCGCAGCTGGTGGCCGACGGCGCGTCGTGCATCACGAACGCCGCGAGCTTCAAGCAATGGTACAGCGACTCGGACAAGAGCCACGCCGTCGTCGGTGACGTGGTGCTGTTCAAGAAGGCACTGGGCACTGGCTTCGTGAACCGCTGGGGCGCCATGGGCGAGCAGTGGACGGCCGTCACCAACGAGCAGTGGGCGGCCAACACGTACGCGGAATGCCAAGCCAGCGGCTGCACGCCGTGTAGCTACAACAAGAATCAGGGGTGCAAAGGCACGTCGGTCGGTTACGACGGCACGCCGTTCTTTTTCCCGCTCGACGCCGCGCCCAACGCCCTGATGGACACGCGCACGGAAGCCAAGGTCGGTCCCGACTACGGCTACGGCAGCTGGCCTTGGGAAAAGGACGTCGTGCCCGGCGCTGGTACCCACAACTTCCACTTCACGACCGAAGTAAAATACTGGTTTCAGTATGCGGCCGCAGCCTCGCCAACACTCGACTTTACGGGTGACGACGACGTGTGGGTGTTCGTCAACGGCAAGCTGGCCGTCGATATCGGCGGCGTGCACCCGCCCAAGAGCGGCAGCGTGACGTTGGACGCCGCCAACGCGAAGGCGTTCGGGCTAACCGACGGCAAGGTGTACGCCATCTCCATCTTTCACGCCGAGCGCAAGACCGAAGGCTCCAGCTTCCGCCTCACTCTGGACGGCTTCAACACCGCGCGCAGCGACTGCACGCCCATTTGCGGCGACGGCATCGTCAGCCTGGGCGAGCAGTGCGACGACGGCGTCAACGACGGCGGCTACGGCGAATGCGCGCAGGGCTGCGTGATCGGCGCCTATTGCGGTGACGGCGTCGTGCAAGAGGGCGAATACTGCGACGACGGCAATCGCCTGGACGGCGACGGTTGCGGCTCTTCATGCCGCCACGTGGTCGTAAAATAGCGCTGCAGTGGCGTGCCCGGCCGAAGCTCGGTCTCGCCTTGCTGGAATGCCGGCGCCGGCGCTTGCTCCGGCGGTTGCGACGGTCGCGGCTCCTAGAAATCCATGAGTCTGGCAGAAACTGCTCGAACGGCTCGGCCCCGCCTTGCGCCGCCGCAGCTCCTGCGGCAAACGTGCCCGCAGTTTCACATGAGCGCGCCCAAGAACCTGGTTAGTACCGCCACCGCCTCCGCCAGCATCGTGAGCCCGCTCGACGAGCGCTATGCGTCGGTGATGCGCCCGCTCGCGGCGCACATGTCCGAGTATGGCCTGCTGAAGTACCGCGTCGCGGTCGAAATCGAATGGCTGATCTTCATGGCGGCGCGGCCCGAGATCACGCACGTGGCGCCCTTGCCGGCCGAGCGGATCGCGACGCTGCGCAGCTGGATCGCCAACTTCGACGAGACCGAGTCGGCCAAGATCAAGGCGCACGAGGTCAAGATTCAGCACGACGTGAAGGCCGTCGAATACTACCTGCGCGAAAAGCTCAACGAGCTCGGCCTGACCCAGCACGCCATTCAGGTGCACTTCTGTTGCACGTCGGAAGACATCAACAACCTCGCCTACGCGTTGATGCTCAAGTCCGCGCTCGATCAGGCTTGGTTGCCGGCGGCGCGCACGTTGGTTGCCGAGCTGAGCAAGCTCGCCGACGCGGCCAAAGCGATTCCGATTCTGGCCCGCACGCATGGCCAACCGGCGTCGCCCACCACCCTCGGTAAAGAGCTGGCGGTGTTCGTTTACAGGCTGAATCGGCAGCTGGCCCAGATTGCTGGCGCCGAATACTTGGGTAAATTCAGCGGCGCCGTCGGTAATTTCAACGCGCACGTCGCCGCCTATCCGACGCTCGATTGGGAAGCTTTGTCGCGTGCGTTCGTGGAGTCGCTCGGCCTCACCTGGAATCCGCTCACCACCCAGATCGAGTCGCACGACTACTTGGCGGAAATCTTCCAGGCTTTGTCGCGCTTCAGCAACATCTTGTTGTCGCTCGACCGCGACGTCTGGATGTACATCTCGTTCGGCTACTTCAAGCAAGCGGCCGTGAAGGGTGAAGTCGGCTCGTCGACCATGCCGCACAAGGTCAACCCGATCAATTTCGAGAACTCGGAGGCCAATTGCGGCATCGCGATGGCCCTGCTGGGCCACCTTGCCGACAAATTGCCGGTTTCGCGGCTACAGCGCGACCTGAGTGACTCGTCGGCGCTGCGCAACATTGGCGTCGCCGTCGGCCACTTGCTGGTGGCGGTCGAAGCGACGCGACGCGGCCTGAGCCGGCTCGCGCTCGATCCCGCCGCCGCCGAGCGCGATCTGGCCGGGGTTTGGGAGGTGCTGGGCGAAGCGGTGCAAGTCGTGATGCGCAAGCACGGCCTGCCCGACGCCTACGAGCAACTCAAGGATCTCACCCGCGGCCAGCCGCTGACCAAAGAGATTTTGCACCAGTTCATCGGCACGCTCGCACTGCCCGCGGACGCGCGCGACTACTTGCTGGCGCTCACGCCGCAGACGTACGTCGGCATCGCCGCGTCGGCCGTGCGTCACGTGCTCTGAATGGCGCGAAGCTCCGAGAAGGCGCGGCCCGGTGACTAGCGGCCGCGCAGACCCAAGACTTGAAGCGGCGCGTCCGACAGCGCAAATTCGATTTCGTCGCCCAGTCGCACCGAAATGGTGCGCTGCGGGCCGTCGATGAACAGGGTCGATTCGTCCATTTTGCTGCTGATGGTGACGCGCTGGGGCGGTTTGATGATGGCGCGCGCGAGGGCGTTCTTTTTGCCGCGCGGCGTGTACGGCTCGCGCACCACCAGCTGCAGTTGTCGCGAAGCGAGGGGCAGAATGCGGCCGCCGGCGGAGCGCTGCGCGGCCGTCGAGCCCGCGGGCGGACCGATCCAAATGCCGCTCGAGCGCTGCGTCTCGGTGATGCGCCCGATGCGTAAGATGTAGCGCGACGTGGCCGCGGGAGAGTTGTGGCAATACAGCGCCTCGTTCAACACCCGCTTGCTGCGCAGCCGGCCATTGAGCGCCACCGACATGCGCGACAACGAAAGCTTGCGCAGCTTGCCGTTGAGCGCCTGCTCCAAATGAGCGCGAAAATCTTTGCGCGTCGCGGCGCAAAAGAAGCCGACCGAATGCTTGGGGGCGCTGTTCACGCCCAAGATCGGAATGTCGTCGACGTTGTGCGACGCCGCCAGCAACGTTCCGTCGCCGCCGACCGCGATCACCAGCTCGGCGTCGGAAGTATCGAAGGCCGCGTGCGCGCGCCGCAGCAGCAGCGCCTGAGCGCCGGCGCGCGACAGCTCCTTCATCACCACGTCGATGGTGCGCAGGTGCTCGGCGTGCGAATCCAGCCAGCTACGCACGGCCGGATCCTTCTTCTTGATCAACAGGCTGGCGCGCGGGTCGCCCTCTTCTTCGACGAAGCGCTGGTAGCTCGTTCGCTTGGCTACGACGATGACTCTTGGTCCGGACATCTCGGCTTTTCGGGGCCGAGCGTAGTGCCAGGTCGCGCCGCTCGTCTACAGCACGCAGCCGATGCGCTCGGGGTCGATGGCGATCTCGTCGAACCAGAGCTCGAACTTTTGTGTGGTCGCCTGATATTCGGCCCAGCCGAACCAAATGGCGTTGAATTCCGGCAGAAAGAAGGGCTTGTCGGGGTTGCCACCGTGCTTGGTGGCGAGCGTCGTCGCCAATGACGGATGCTCGACGCCGTCGAGGAAAAACTTGGTTTCGTCCGTCATATAGTCGCCCATCCACTCGACGCACTGCCATTGCTTTTCGACGACGGGCTTGGCGGCGCCCTTCGGATCATCGTCGGCGTTCGTCCAATCGCCGGAGCCTTCGACCTCGTCGCGGTTGTCCGTACCCACGCCCCAGAAGTTCAAAGGTGTCGCATTCTGATAGCGCTTCTGCAGTTGCCCGCCGATCCGTACTTCACCCGCGACCATGGCGCCCGTCGCCCCAATCACCGTCCAATGCGAGTAGCTGAGCGAGTCCGCTTCCGTCGCGTAGTGGGGCATCGCGTTGAAGAACACGAACGCGCGCCCCCAGTAGCGCCCGTTCATGGCCGGAAAGACTTTGCCGGTACGAAGCTGCGAGTTGCCTTGGCCCTGCACGACATGCAGCGCCTTTTTGCCACGTGCGGCTTGCACGTCGTCAATCGTGGGCGCGGTGCCGCCGGTCTTCCACGTCGCCGTGTCGAGCGTGCCACTCTCGAAGTCCTCGCAAAACTGCACGCCCGCCGCCGCGCACCGGCTAGCGCCGAAAAACGTATCGCGGTTGCTCGAAAAGTCCCGCGTGCCCGCGCCGCCCGCGGCCGCACCACCGCCACCGTTAGCGCCAACCGCGCTACCGCCAACCACGCTACCGCCGACACCACTGCCGCTCGCGCTCGCGCCCCCCGTCATCATACCCGCCGAGCTGCCGCCGCTCGCGGAGCCGCCCTGCGCTTCACCGCTGCCCGCGCTGCTACCCGCAGCCCCCGCCGTCGAGTCGCCCGGCCCGCCGCTGGTCGACCCCGCAACGCCGGCCGCAGGCTCGTCACCTGCGCTGCAGGCGACGCCCGCCGTCAGCGTCGAAAACCACACGAGCACGGCCTTGCTCGCAACGCCCGAAGACCGCAGCAACATGCGGAGATTGTATTTGCGCGCGCCGAAACTGGCAATGTGAGCCAGAGTCCCACTCTTTTGGTGTTTGTGACGCCGGCACGACACGGATCGCACACCGCGTGGCACTCATCCACCGCCGCGTGCTCACTAGCTAGCTAACTACAGCGGCGCCCGGCGCATCGAGCCGGCTAAGAGCCCGCGAATGGCTAAGGCGATCGATCTCGCGGCCGATGCATCCCGCCTGGCTTCGTTGCGCCTCAGTTACATACTGCAGTAGGCGCCTTCGTCGCGCCTCGCCATCCGGGCGCCTCGACCACGATCTTCGACCGACTTAGTCATTCGCGGGCCCTAACGAACGCAGCGGAGGCGGTTCTTGGTGGCGACCGGGGCAACCGCGACACCGCCGTCCGAGAAGTCGACGACGAACGCATAGGCGCTATCGGACGCGTCAGGCGTGGACGACCATTGCTCCGCGGCCGGCGTGCCAGGAAACGCGTCTTCGTCAATCGCGGGGAACGAATTACTCTCGTCGACCAACGAGGCCAGCTCTTTGACGTTGGGCGTGCGCCAAAAGCCACCGAGCTTCGGGCACTCGGCGACCGCTTCTGCGAAAGTGTAGGCGTTGGGATTGAGCGTCTGCTGCCAGACCAAGCCCGTTTTGGTGTCGGTGACTTCACCGTTGGCGATGACGTAGCGGCCCTGCGGGGCTTTGGCGTAGCCAGAGCGAGAGGCGAAGCAGGCGAGCAACGCGCCGAGGATGAACACCGAGTATTTGCCGCGAGCTGACATGTCGACCTCAACCTGAATGAACGCAGCGGACCTTGGTGGTCACGGTTTTCTGGAATTGTCCGACGAAGCCGTTGGAGAAAGAAACGTGGTAGGCGTTGTCATTGCCCACGACCTCCGACGAGGTCCAAAACGTGCCGGTGAGCGCGCCTTGCAGCAGCGTCGTGCTGACCATCGGACCCGGGCTCGCCACGGTGTAGTCGACGAGCGACATGAGCTCGATTTTCGTCGGCAAGCGCCAATCGGACGATGCGGAGAGCGAAAGGGCTCGACAATACGTCTTGGCTTCTTCCCACGTGCGCAGCGTGTCTTCGGCGGTGCGCTGCCAAGTCAAATCCGTCGTGTGGTCGACGACGATGTCGGTCAGGTAGCCGTAGTTGGCCTGGGGCTGATGCAGCGTGCTGACGGGCCAGAGCGCCCAGGTCGTCGACACGCAGTCTTGCTGGCACTTGTTGGCGGTGGGCTCCCATTCGGGGTCACACGCTTCGTGGCCTTCTTGCAGCAGGCCATCACCGCAGTACGTGCCCTTGGCGACGACTTTTTGGCAGGACGCATTGCACACCGGACACGTCTTCATGCCGTAGGCGCAGACCTCGGTCTTGACGTTGCCGTCGTCGCAGGTTTCGTGACCTTCCCAGACCGACGTGTCGCCGCAGCGGGCAACTTTGCAGGCGTTGGTGCAATCGTCAGTGTCGCTGTCGTTGCCGTCGTCGCACTGCTCGGGCTCTTCGCGAGTCTTGTCGCCGCACGTTTCCGGTACGCATTCGGCGGTCTCGCCCACGGCCAGGCATCGGTCGCGGCAAGTGTCGATGACTTGGCTCGTCACCAGGTCTGGACCGCACTCGACGAGCTCCAAGCCTTGGCAGAAGCGCTTGCCCCCGACGCCGCCCGCGCAGGCTTCGACGATTGGCATGCAGTCGCCGCTCGATTGCTCACAGTTGCTGGCGTCGCCGCACGGGTCGGTGGCTTTCCATGTGCCTTCGCGGCACGCGAAGCGATCTTGCTGGGCGACGCCCACACAAGCGAGCGCGCCTTCTTCGTCACAGGCAGAGCCTTCTTCGACCTCGGTCGGGACGACGTTACCGGTGCCGCCGTCGGCGACGCCGCCGGTATGTCCGGGTGCGCCGCCGGGTGTGCTCGAGGTCCCGCCGTCATCCCCGACGCTCGGCTCGTCGAGCGCCGGATCGATGCCGTAGTGCGGCGCAACACAGGCATGCACGAAGAGCGCGCCCACGGTCGCCGAAGCCAGCGCGACGGTCCGGCGCATCAGAACGAACCTCGCACGCCAGCGCCGCTCGCGCCCACCCACAAAGCCGTCGTGCTAGCCGGTTTTTGCGACGGCGCGGTCAACAAGATCACGATGCCGGTGGCCGCGACCACTCCGCCCGCGATGAAACCGACGGTCGATAGCGTACGCATCGAATTGTAGCTATCCACGTTACTCTGTTGGCTGGGTCCGCAAGCGCTGTCGTTACAGTGATGTTCGGCGTCGAAATCGCTCTTTTTGCTGAGCACCAAGCCGCCGGTCACGCCGCCGAAGACGAGGCCCGCCGCGCCTACCCCGACCGTCACCCAACCCCAAGTGCGCTGCGTGGAGCGGGGGCGATCGCTCGCCGCTTCGCCGGGGCCGGGCGTCGTCGCATCTACGGGCGATGCAGCCGCACCGCCCGGCGCGAACGTGAGCGCGACGTGCGGATGCGCCGCCTCAGCCACCGTGAACGAGACTTGCTGGCGCTCGGCGCCGCGCGTTCCTACGAGCGTGTGCGCACCAGGATCGACCGGTCGCGGCACGCCGACCAGAGCGGAGGAAACCGGAGTGCCGTCGAGGCTCAGGCTGACCTCGGCTGCGTCCGCGCCCTGGAGCTCGATTTCGACCGAAGGAATGCGCGGCAGCAAGGCCGCCAGCTCCGTCGCGGCGTCGGCCTGCGCTTTGCTCTGCACGTCCGCGTCGCCGCCGCCGATCGGCAACCGACCAACCTTGAAATAGCGCTCTTGGGCCTGGACCAACTTGCCGAGCTTGGCCAGTGCGCGCGCCGACCACAGACCAAGCGTTGGGACCTGCAGCACGCGATAGGCTCGCTCGAGCTTATCGCTCGCCACCGTGTAGTTTTGAGCCTCGAAGGCTTCGACCCCGGAATACCCGAGCTGACGGGCGGAAGCGCGCGTCGCGTCGTCGACTTCTTGAGCCCAAACGCCCGGAGTGCACAGTAGCGCTGCCCCCACGACCGCGCCCGTCACTCGCCTTGGCATCATCGCGCGGCTAGCTTCGGGCATTTCGGCGCACCAAGCAACCGGTTGCCGCGCGGCGGGTACAGCAGCGCCGGGAGGGCCAACCTCCCTTGAATGCAGGGTTGACCCGTGAGAGTCTGTCGCCACAAGTTGGAGGCTTCAGGTGATGGTTAGGCGAGCGAAATTGGCGGCTGTCGGGGTGGCGGTCTTGGTGGTGGCGGGCGCATGCAGTGACGATCCAAGCACGCCCGCAGCCGAGGCGGGGGCGGGCACCAGCGCGGACGCCGGCCACGCCGGTGCGGCCGATGTGCCGGAGCCAAACGCGGGTGGTACCGCGGCCGGCAACGCCGCAGCTGGCAACGCCGCAGCTGGCAGCGACGCGGGCGAAATGTCCGGAGGCAACGCCGGCGAAGGCGCGGGCGGAGCGAGGCCCGTCGAAGATTCGCCCGACGTGAAGGGCCAAGTGCGGGCTGGTAAATTAGCCTCCGCCAACGTGGTCGTGGCCGTGAACGGCGTGGTGGCGATCACCGACGCGGAAGGCCGCTTCGAAGTCGAAGATGTCGCCAGCGTGTACCAGCTGATGCTCCGTTATCCCGGCGAAAAGGTCGCCTACGTTTACAACGGGGTAAAAACGCGCGCGCCGTCGATCAACACGACGACGCACAGCGAGTTTCCGATTCGCAGCGCCACCATTCGCGGCAAGCTGCTGCAAGGCTTTGGTGACCCCGAGCCCGACGACGCGCACAAGACGGTTGCGTACGTCGGCACGAGCCCCGGTTACTGCGCCGAGGACTTCTACCTTCCCAACGACACCTTCGAAATAACGCCGCAGTGGTTGGGTCCCGCCGACGATAACGGCGAGATCTGGGCGCTGCAAATGCTGCGGGGCTTCGACGTCGGAACGTATGAATACACCGGCTTTGGCCGCAAGACGATCAGCCTGACGGATCTGGCGGAGCTGGGCAGCGCCGACGGCTCCCCGCTTACCGACGTCTCGCTCGAAGATCCGGACGACGTGCCGGTCGAAGCTCATCGCAGCGCGCCCACGGATTGGACGGTCGACTCGGCGCACTTGTACTTGGGACCGCTCGAGGCGCCGCTCGAGATTCCGCTGGGCGACAGCTCCGTCGTGCTGCCCGCCGTCGATGTACCCCTGCGCATCACCGCCTCTGCCTACGGTGAAGAAGGCTGGAGCGAGCTCGTCGCCGTACCGAACATGCAGGCCGACCTGACGTTCGTTCACAGTCTGCCGCCGCTGTTGGCCTCGCCGGACGCCAACGCCACGGGCGTGACCGCGGACACCGAGTTCTTCTGGGAAAACATGCCCAAGGACTCCGTGGCCACGGTCACGTTTCGGGTGGGCGACTGGACGATCGTCTGCTCCACCGCGAGCGGCTCGGCGAAATTTCCCGATTTGAGCCCGCTGCATGTCCGGGTGCCGGGGCCCATCGCGGGCAGCTGGAGCGTCGCGGCCTCGGGTCCGGCCACCACGATTGAGGAGGCCATGGCGCTTCAAACCGACCGCAACACGAGCGCCGCCAGAGCGAGCTTTACCGCGACCAGCAACGAGCGCGACTTCGCGACCGGTGAGTGACGCTCAGCGCTAGAACTTGAAGGCTTCGCCGCACAACGTCACGCTGTACGCAAGCGGCAAGCCGCCGGCCTTGGAGGAGCTGGCGCCGGCAACGTAAGCCCAATACGTCGTGTTGGGCTTCAGCAAGACGGTGAAAAGCTCGGGACCCGTGAAGTTGTAGCTGCCCGGCGCCGCGATGTACTGAAAGTCGTTCTCTTCGAAAAGCATCAAGTCGAGATCGGTCTTGTTGCCCGCCCAATCGAGGCGCATGGTGACGACCTCGCTCGCGCCGGTCTTGAACGCGAACATATCGCCGTCATCGTAGTCGTCGCCGTAGTCGACCAAGGCCGACGTGCCCTGGATGAGCGAATGGCTGCCGTTACCCAGCACGATGCCGCTCGCTTCGGGAGCGTCGCTCGCGCTGGCAGTAGGGATTTGCGTGGCGAGGTTGTAGTCGTAGTGAATGACGTCGTTGCCGTTGTTGGCGGCGCCGTCGTGCGCTTCGGAATACTTTTGGGTCGCGTTCGCGGGCAGCACGGCCGGGCAGCGCGACACCGGGCTGTCCTTGCGAATGTGCAGCTTGTACGGCACCGATTGCGCGATCGCGTTGGTCCCGTAGGCGTTTACCTGGATGGTCGTGAACCCTGCGTCGTAGAGGTGTACGAACGCGGCGGCACGCTTGTTCACCACGAGGTCGGCCCCGCCGCCCGAGAAGCCGGCACCTACGTCGAGCTGCACGGTATCCGGGGCCCCGTCGCCCAAAATTTCGAGACTGACGACGTAGTCGGCGGCTTCGAGGACCTTGAGCTTGAACTGGTCGATATCGACGGTGCCGAGGCTGACCTCGGTCTCCGGCTCGTAGTGATAGGCATCGATTCGACCGCAAATGGTCAGCTCGTTCGTGGCGTAGCTCAGCGCCGTGAGCTCGCCGCCAGGGTTCGCGAGATCGCGGTGCTCTGAATAATCGCCGCAATCGGGATCGAGCGGAGGATCACCGTGCACGGTTTCCCAGCCGCCGGCGGAGACCATGTTTTCGTCGCCGCCGGCGCCGGAGCTGCCACCCTCGGGGGTGACGGGTGCCGGATTTCCGCCCGCGCCC
>Ga0164241_10004749_pt1 | contig 13002 bp, 16 predicted proteins | sample OricomyardsoilBY_FD_108780 | JGI IMG/M metagenome (GOLD analysis project Ga0164241, IMG submission 108780) | Backyard soil microbial communities from Emeryville, California, USA - Original compost - Back yard soil (BY) | ecosystem: Environmental > Terrestrial > Soil > Unclassified | place: USA...
CATCTTCATCACTACAAAAGTGAAGAAATGGGGTTTGGCGTTAGTACGCATATTTGGGATGTTGTTTTCGGCACCGCCTTCAATCTGAAAAAGGAAAAAGAAAACAAAGAAGAAGTCCAAAAGTTGATGTATCAAAAAAATAGCTCTAACATAACTCCGAAAAAATCCCAGGCGGTCTGATATTACTTATTCTTAAAAGAATCTTTTTACCATTTTTCTTCATCACTTTCGGGTTGATTTTTATGGCTAAAGTACTTCCTGCTTTCTGCCTTTTGTAACTGCCTTTCTATAATAAGATCTGCCAAAATAGTGGCTGAATCAGATTCAGTATTTTGATCTAAAAACGATCGGATTTTCTTTTCACTTACATCAATCCGATAGAGTAATTGTATCAAAGAATGAAAATCGCTATTGATCAATTCATTGATTAAAAAAATCAATTGTTGCCTGGTTGCTTCAAAAGACACTGTCTGAATTGAATAAGTAATCTCAATTATTTTTTCAGTTAGTGCAAGTGAATTTTGTGATTCCATGAAATCAAATTTAATTGAAGTAAATTATAAGAGCTGAAAGAATGTGTTTTGAACCAAACATGCTTTTGTATTTTTAAAAAATGATTGTTTCGGTTTTGCGGTTAAATTTGACGATCCTCAATCAAAAATAATTCTTAATGAAAAAACTCGCTTGCGCAATTTTATTCGCTTTTTTAGTCATTGGAATATCTGCGCAGAAAATAAAAATACTCGCAGATACCGTTAACGCTTCATTTAGGGGTTTGAGTGTGGTGGATGACAATATTGTTTGGGTAAGTGGCAGCAATGGTACAGTGGGCAGAAGTCTGGATGCAGGAAAGACCTGGCATTGGATGACGGTACAAGGATTTGAAAAAACAGATTTCAGGGATATAGAAGCATTTGATAAAAATACCGCGGTGATAATGGGTATCACTGAACCTGCACAAATACTGAGAACGGAAGATGGAGGCCAGTCATGGAAAGTTGTTTTTAAAGATGCCGCCAAAGGCATGTTCCTGGACGCGATGGACTTCCGGAACAATCAAAACGGAATCGTAATTGGCGACCCTGTCAACGGGCGTTTTTTCATTGCAAAAACTTTTGACGGAGGTAAAACCTGGAGTGAGCTTTCGCAAGAAAACAGGCCATTAGCAGACAGTGGTGAAGCGTGCTTTGCCAGTAGCGGTACTAATATAAGAATGCAAAATAAAACTGAATCCGTATTTGCATCAGGGGGATTATGCGCTCATGTGTTTATCCACGATAAAAAAATAAGTATCCCGATTTTACAAGGAAAAGAATCTACCGGCGCTAATTCGATCGCCGTAAAAAACAGCAAAATAATCATTGTTGTTGGCGGAGATTTTATGAAGAAGGATGATACAGAAAAAAATTGTGCGGTTACTGTAGATGGGGGCGCCACGTGGGTTTCACCAAAAACATCGCCCGCAGGGTACAGAAGTTGTGTAGAATATTTATACAAAAGTAAATGGATTGCCTGCGGCTTAAATGGAGTCGATATTTCTGATGATGATGGCACAAACTGGGAAAATATCAGCAAAGAAAGTTTTCATGTTTGCCGTAAAGCAAAGAAAGGAAACGCAGTTTATTTTGCAGGAAATGGAGGAAGGGTTGGAAAGTTAGGAATGTGACGATGAGCCGATCTGCTAATTTAATAATCCCGAAAAGACAGGATAAAATGTGCTGGCGTAGAAATTTGAACTATTTTTATTTACCACTCGCTGTAATATTTTCTCATCAGGATGTGCGCTATTCCGTCTTCAAGATAAACATTTCCAAGTTGTACAAAAGAGAACGATTCGTAAAAATGTTTTAGATAAAGCTGTGCGCTAATTTTTATAGAGATAGGTCCAAACAGACGATAGATATGTTCAATCGATTTATTCATAAGCAACTTCCCAAAATCTTTTCTTCTGAAAGAAACAGAAACGCAAACCCTGCCGATGGATGCAGCGTCGGGATAAGATATGCCGGGCCGCAATAATCGCGCATAGGCGACTAAATGTTCATTTTCCCAAGCCATGAGATGAAATGCTTCCTGATCTTTGTTGTCACAATCCTGGTAAACACAATTTTGTTCCACAACAAAAATTTTACTCCGGAGTTGCAGGATTTTATAAGCCTCTTCGGCAGTTAATTCAAAAAATGTTTTGCATTGCCAGGAGATCATGTGCTGAATGATGAATTTAATTTATTCATTTGTTTACTGCTTTTTAACGCGAAAGATAAAAGAATAAGAATCTGAATAATTTGTCTACCTACCGGTAGACAGGTTCGTTTGCTGCTTTCCAAAATTCAAGGCTCAATGTTTAATATCCATATTTCTCCTTCCACCTTAGTTTTAAAAATTTACGTAATTCTTCCTCTCTTGCATTTTTTCCGGGATCATAAATCATCGTGTTTTTTATTTCATCCGGAAGAAATTCCATGTCAGCAAAATTGTTTTCAAAACTATGCGCGTACTTGTAATTTTTCCCGTAATCCAAATTCTTCATCAATTTTGTAGGCGCGTTTCTGATGGCTAAAGGAACCGGCAAATCGCCATATTGTTTTACGAGTGATTGCGCCTTTCCGATTGCTGCCACTGCTGCATTACTTTTTGGCGACGACGCAAGATAAGTGGCACATTGAGACAAAATAATATTTGCTTCCGGATAGCCAATCATATTTACTGCCTGAAAGGTGTTAGTGGCCAAAACCAATGCTGTAGGATTCGCGTTTCCAATATCCTCGCTGGCTAATATAACCATTCTTCGCGCGATAAATTTTACATCTTCTCCTCCTTCTATCATCCGTGCCATCCAATACACCGCCGCATTGGGATCGCTACCCCGGATAGATTTTATAAACGCCGAAATGATATCGTAATGCTGTTCGCCCTTTTTATCATACAGCGCTACCTTTTGTTGCGCCGCGTTTATTACCGCGTTGTTTGTTATGGTGATTTTTTCTTTTGAATTATTTTTTAAAGAAAGTTGATTCACGGTAAGCTCCAGCAAATTTAATAATCGCCTGGCATCACCACCGGATAAATTAAGCAAGGCTTCCGTTTCTTTTATTTCAATATTTAATTTTGAGAGAACGGCATCATCTTGTATCGCATGATTTACAAGGTTCGTCAATCCTACATTGTCTAATGATTTTAAAATATAAACCTGGCAACGACTCAATAGCGCGCTGTTTACTTCGAACGATGGATTTTCCGTTGTAGCGCCAATCAATGTAACAATTCCTTTTTCTACGGCACCGAGCAGCGCGTCTTGCTGGCCTTTATTAAAACGATGGATTTCATCTATAAATAAGATCGCATTCTGTTCATGCTTTGCTTTTTCAATAACCTCACGTACGTCTTTTACGCCTGATGAAATAGCGCTTAGTGTATAAAAAGGAACCTGTAAAGTGTGTGCGATAATATTCGCAATCGTGGTTTTACCCACACCTGGCGGGCCCCACAAAATCATCGAAGGAATTTTTTTATTTTCGAGTGCAATCCGCAAAATACTTCTATCGCCTGTGAGATGCTCCTGTCCTATCAATTCATCTAATGTTTCCGGGCGAAGCCTTTCGGCTAAAGGTGTTGAATTCATTTGGTGATTTAACTTGAAAATTGAATATTGATTGTTGAATATTGATCACATGCAAATCATTGTATTCAGAACAAACAAATTTAAAACCAATTATTCAATCATTTTGGCAAATAAGGCAGAAGATCATTGATAGTAACCGGCGCGTGTTTATCATCTATTTCAACAACCACGCAATACCCGTTTGCGCCGCCTGCTTTCAACAACCCGTTTACTAATTTTTGCTGATCGCTTTCCACTCTTTTTCCATTCCATATTTCTTTGGTACAAAGGCAACCTTGCGTTGGAGTTAATGGATAATAAGGTTTTCCCAAATAATATTGGGGATCAATAGTGGTACCATGAGCGATAATGTCAGTTCTTCCAATTAGCCCGGAGTAATACGATTCATATAAGGGCAGATAGCTTTTTAAATTACCGGGAATCAGCTTTTGATACCAGTCTATTGTCCAGGTTGTATCTGAGATGGTGCTATCATCAAAAAATTTCTTCAAACTTAATTCTACGGGCATTCCTATTTGCACATTGGCGGTAGGGCCGATAAAACTACTCATAGAAACTCCAAAGCCATACATTCGAAAAATCCCTTGTGGTGTATTTCCGTTTCTTAAATAGCCGGGTAAATTGGTAATGCTGCGCGCAAGTTGTGGAATATGAAAAAATTTTCCTGAAGAATCTTTTATAAAATCTCCCTGGGCATTTCTAATCAAAACCATTCCCGGATAATCGCGGTCCTTCCTTTGAAAACTATACATCACGATTTGGCCAGCAAGAAATTCCCGATTGAGAATTTGCGTTAAAACTTCTTTTGCTGTGTATATTTTTTTTGAAACTGGCTTTTCTAACCTGCTCCACAGGCTGTTCAACACGGGATAGATAAAAACACTGTCGCGAAATTTTTCGAATAGTTTTTTTGAAATTTCCCGTTTTAGTGTGCTGTCTCCATTGTGCCGAATTAAATACTCACTACACATTGCAAATATTTTTGGATCTGGAGTTTCGTTTAGCAAAGTTTGAGTTTGCCGCGGGAACTGTCCCGGATAATTGGTATAGGCTACTTCCAGCAAAGCCCTTTGAAAATCAAGACTTCTTGTTCCGATGCTATCAAAAGCTGTATGGACCTGATTGCGGGTAAACGGCGTGCTATAATCCAACACTTCCATAGCGCTAAAAGCATTCTCCCAGTATTCTTCAGTGGAATCAGACAGCGGTAACATTAAACCTTTTGTAATGCTGTTTTTGATCAGCCGATCTTTGAGCTGCGTCCTTGCTGCGTCAGTAGTGTAGGCAGTATAAAGGGGTGCATTGTATTGAGCCAACGCATGCATTGAAAATGTAAGAAGGAAAAGAAACAGAAAGGATTTTGGAAACACGATTAATTAATTTTTCGGGGAAATTAAGAGAAAAATAATGAATGGTAAAGGAGTTAAGAACATTTGCTTATTTTTATCATTAAAAAACAGAATCTTGAGTGAAATGATGTTAATCAATTAAGTAAATTAAATAGGAGATAGATTTTTTTTCGTAAATGAAAAAACGACGTATTGATCATTAGAAGGTAATATGCTATATGTTAGCAAAAAAAAAGTGTGTTACCTTGCGCCTTTCAGATAATTTTATTATTATAAGCAATGGCCACTTTTATCAAGCTTAAAAATCCGCCAATCAGGGAAATAATATTTACTATTTCTTTTAATGAAAATGTACCTTTAGAAAAGTTAGATGCTTTTAAAATTTTACCTATAATCGCAGAAGAATTTCCGGCAGTTGACAAAGGCTTTAATACTCAAGTAGTTGCCAATAACAATGAAACGCCTGTTTCAAAAACAAATCTTGATGGTTATTTATTGAGAAGCCCGATTTCAGTAGCAAGGATAATACAAGCCAGAAGGGGTTCCTTCGCGTTACATAAATACAATGGATATGTGGAGTTTGAAACGCTTATTGATGAGTTTTTCAAGTATTGGGATTTGTTAATTCAATGTACTGGTAACCTTACAATAAACAATATATCGGTCAGATACCTTAACTTTATAGAAAAGAATAATCAGGAAAAGGTTGAAGATTTGATTACTGTAGTAACCAATCAACCATACGGAGAAAAATTAGATAACACTTTCACTCAATTCAAATTCCAATATCATAAAAAACCAGAAATAGCTGCTACCATAATTACAGCCAAAGGACGAGTCCAAAATATAGATGGAATAGTTTTAGATATCATTTTAAATACTCAAATTGGAGGAAGACAAGAAAGGGAGTTTATTTGGAATTCATTTTTTGACATGAAATCCGCTAAAAATGATCTTTTTTTTAGAAGTATTACTGAGAAAGCTATAAAAAAATACAATATATGAATACAACATTTGATCACATCATTTTAAGGACCGAATTGGTACAATCAGAAACATTTGGTGATTTTTATGAGGAGATATTGGATTCAAATGAGGGTAGTTCTTTTTGTAATCCGTTGATTGAGGATGTTAGTGAATTATTGGAAAATATCTTATTAAAATATGAATCACTGACAGCTTTTCAAAAGGATGTGTTGTATAAAATATTTTCAGAGTTTAATCATATCCGGACTACCATAGATCCAAAGCGATTAAAATCATTCACTCATGATCTGAATGAAGATGAAGAACTTTTATTGTTCAGGGAATCAGAGAATGGATTGATTAATATTATCATCAATCCGGAAGATTGTATTGCCTTTTCCTTTATCCCCAATAATGAGCAAAAAAGAACATTTTATTTTATAGACCAGAATGGCGATTTTGAAACCCTTGCTTACAATTTTTTTTCTAACTAAGAAAAGCTTTTCCTCAACAGATAATGCAAGGATGCCGTTTAGCATATATACCAGATCGCTTACATACAAATGATCGTCCAATCATTAATGAATTTGAGGTAAATGAGAATTTGTATTTACGATGCAAAGCCGAAGACTTGGAAAATCCTTACAGAGGTGTTACAATTACTGAATTATCTCATAACAGAAGTGGATTGAAAGATAATATTATTTGCAATCCTGATGATGTGTTATACAATATCAAACAGAATAAACCAATTGAAAAATATGAAAACTGAAAATCTGTACTATTCGAATTAAAGATTTAAATGGAGAAAGCCGTTACAAAAAAACCTTCAGTGAGACAAAAAATGGTGAAACCTTTAACGCAGTCATTGAATTGTTTCATGTGCCGATACCATGCATGTATCCTCATTCCGTTTTTAGAATTTGGCTGAATGAAGAAATAGTTACCTACGACAATTATAAGCAAACTTTGAGAAAAGTAAACCAGATCAGGAATTCAATTAAGGAAGAACTGGCATCAATGATCTGGAGAAAAGAGCTTAGCCAAAAGGATTAACCTGAATAATTTTTACACTCTCTGGCATCTTGGCAATTCCCCACCACTGGATTCTGCAAATATTTTTTAAACGTTTATCCACAAATTAATAGAAACGTTTTTAAAAAACATGGAGATGGATCTGGAAAAAGTCGATTATACACAAGAAAAATATAAAGAATATATTCTATGCTCGGCTGAAGTTGTTGGACTTATGTGTTTGCATGTATTTACAGAAGATGATATGAAAATTTATGAAGAATTAAAACCTTATGCCATGAAACTTGGAGCGGCTTTCCAGAAAGTTAATTTCTTAAGAGACATACAAGATGATTATCATTCGCTGGGGGGAACTTACTTTCCGGATGTGGACATGAGTGATTTTTGTGGTGATAGTAAGAAAAAAATTGAGCAAGAAATAGAGAACGATTTTAAAATGGCGCTGGAAGGAATTAAAATGCGTCCGGTGTCCTCTAAAGGCAGTGTTTATTTGGCTTATGTTTATTATCGTTCACCATTTAGTAAAATAAAAAAAATGCCTGCTCAAAAGAATCTTAATGGGCGGGTAACGATCAACAATGGCAAAAAGATGGGACTGATGATCAACAGTCTCATTATAAATAAAATGAATTGGATATGAAAAATTTCATGATGTTGGGTTTACTTTTCTTCGTTAAAATATCTTTTGTTACAACATCTATTAAAAATTTACCTTCCCTAAATGAAGGCCATGCTCGAAGATGCAATTAAGGCCGATGAAAAAAATTTTGAGCTGAGATTTTTGAGAGTTACAGCTCAAACCAATATGCCTTCTTTTCTCGGATATCGTGGAGACATTGACCAGGATAAAAAATTTATTTTAAATTCTTTTTCGCAAATAAAGGATGAGAGCCTCGAACAATATGTTTTGCCGACTTTATATAAATCAAAAGATGTATCACAACCATATAGCGCGAATCTAAAATGGAAATGGAAGACTTATTAATACTTGTGGACGAAAATGATAACGAGACCGGCTTCATGAACAAACGTGCCGCGCATCAATCAGGCGCACTCCATCGCGCTTTCTCTGTTTTTATCTTTAATCAAAAAGGAGAAATATTGCTGCAACGGCGGGCAGACGACAAATATCATTCAGCCGGATTGTGGAGCAATACCTGTTGCAGTCATCCGGTGAAAGGAGAGATTATAGATGATGCCGTTTCGAGAAGGCTAAAAGAGGAAATGGGAATCGAGTGCGGTACGCAATTTAAATTTAGCTTTATTTATAAAGTAGCGCTCGACCACGGACTGACCGAGCACGAATTGGATCATGTTTATTTTGGCGAAAGCGATGATGTTCCGGTTCCGGATCCGAAGGAAGTAAAAGACTGGAAATATATCCATCCTGAAAGGTTAAAGGAGGAAATGATTTCTCATCCTGATTTATATTCCGCATGGCTAAAAATTTGTTTTCCCAGGGTTGAATCTATTCTGTTACAAAAATCCAATCTTTAAAATGAGCGCTTACTAAAAATAAAAATCATCAAAATACATTTGTTTGCTGCTGATTTTTATTAATCTGAATATTACCCGGGTATCAATCTTCAGGCTATAAAAATTATTCCGATTCATTCCCCTGGTGTGAGATAATAAATGCGATCACTTCATCCAAACTTAAACCTGCCCTTCTGCAAGCATCATTTATTTCATCCCTTGACACATTGGCGGCAAATGATTTTTCTTTCAATCTTTTCTTCACTCCCTTTAATTCCATTCCGTCATAACCGGCGGGGCGCATCAATGAATAGGCATGAACTAAGCCAGACAACTCATCAAAAACATACAGCATTTTATCCATGTTGGTTTCCGGCTCCACGCCAAAATGATTTGGACCGTGCGATGCAATGGCGTGCATGATTTCAGGATCAATATTTCTTTGTTCCAATTCTTCTATTATTTTTTTGCAATGCAGCTCCGGCCATTGGTCCCAGTCGGCATCATGCAGCAAGCCCGCCATTTCCCATCGCCATTGATTATCCTCATTGAGGTGCTCTCGTTCTGCTGCCCAGCTTTTCATAAGATGAGCTACCTGCTTCATGTGGATGCGAAGTTTATCATTCAATACCCAGGCATTTAATAGTTCATTAGCTTCATCTTTTGAAAGAACATTTCCGCTATTAACAATGTTGCCAAATTCATTCCTGTTTAATAAAAGACTCATTTGATTGTTTTTTTTAAAGGTGGTAAAATTTCTTCAAACTTATTTTCAACATGAAAATTAAAACAGAGAATCATTCATACAAAATTCTTTCCTTTGCTTTCGATGTCATTATTTATTACTTCGCTTAACTCGGGTAGCAACGGCAATTGTTATTATATAGGAAACGAAACCGAAGCCATTTTGGTTGATGCCGGCATTTCATGCCGGGAAATAGAAAAAAGAATGAACCGTCTGAAATTGAAAATTGAAAATGTAAAAGCGGTTTTTGTTTCACACGAGCATTCTGATCATATTAAAGGATTACCGGTTCTAATTAAGAAATATCAATTGCCGGTTTACATTACTTCTGCGACCATGTTGAGCAGTGGACTACATTTTGACGGCCCTCTTTTAAAAAGTTTCAACGCTCATGAACCGGTTTGTATTGGCGAATTATCAATTACAGCCTTCCCCAAATTTCATGATGCCAGCGATCCATATAGTTTTATAGTTTCCTGCAACAATACTTGTGTGGGCGTTTTTACCGACATCGGGAGACCTTGTCAACATTTGATAACCTATTTTAAACGATGCCACGCTGCTTTCCTGGAAGCAAATTACGATGAAGAAATGCTGGACAAGGGAAGCTATCCAATCTATCTTAAAAATCGCATCCGTGGCGGTAATGGACATCTAAGCAATCAACAGGCTCTCGAACTTCTTGTTTCACACAAGCCCGAATTTATGACCCATTTACTATTAGCCCATCTTTCAAAAAATAATAACAGCCCTGAGCTTGTTTATAATTTGTTTAGCGCTCATGCGAACAAAGTAAAAGTGATCGTAGTATCACGTTACGAGGAATCGCAAGTCTTTCATATTAACGCGGGCGGGTTGCCTGAAAAATCTTTTCCGGAGCCCGGGATAAAAAAATCGCGCCCGGTACAATTGTCCCTTTCATTTGCCTGACTCGCTTGTTGGCACAATATTTAATGTTTTCCATTTAAAAGTATAGCCATCGAAGAAACAATGAGATGCTCAAAAACATAAGTCAAAAAAAAGGCCATCGGTAAAAAAATCATTTATTTTTTCGAAACCCGTGTTCAAATGTTTGGTGCAAAATGTTTTAATTTTATAGTCGGCAAGATTGCATGGCGCCGGTTTCTAAATCATTATTTTTCGCATACTACACATCACCTCTCAAAACAATAAAATCAAAAATTATGAGCGCTAATAATTCGACAGGAAGTAACAAAAACATAAAAGAAGAATCCGCCGGTTTTACAGTGGATGGAAAAAATTATTCAGGCTTTGTCTATTATGATGAAAACTTAAAGGATAAGCGTCCCGGAATTATTGTGGTTCCGGAATGGTGGGGATTAAATGATTATCCCAAAAGCCGTGCAAGGCAACTGGCAGGTCTTGGCTATGTCGCGTTAGTGATAGACATGTACGGTGATGGCATGTTGGCGGCTAATCCACAGGAAGCGCAAACACTTGCTACGCCATTTTATCAAAATCCTGCGTTGACGAAACCTCATATCGACGCCGCCATTGAAAAAATAAAATCTTTCCCCCAAACGGATACATCTAAAATAGCTGCCATTGGATATTGTTTTGGAGGCTTCGTCGTGTTGAACGCAGCAAAGCTTGGCGCACGATTAAAGGGAGTCGTTTCTTTTCACGGAAGCCTCGGTGGACCCGCGCCGGATAAGAATGTGTTAAAAGCGAAAATGCTGATTTGCCATGGCGGAGCTGACGAATTTGAAAATCCTCACGTAGCGGCGTTTAAAAAACAATTGGAGGATGCAAATGCTGATTATGACTTCATCGTCTATCCGGGCGCTACTCATGCATTTACTAATCCGGCAGCCACTGAAAATGGAAAGAAATTTAACATGCCGATTAAATACAATGCTGAAGCAGATGCGGCTTCCTGGAACGACATGAAAGAATTTTTTAAAGAAATATTTTGAATAGAAATATCTGCTAATTGTTTGTTTGCTGCAAATATTATCCGGAAAATACAAAGCCTTTTAAACCAATTTTTGAAGGATAGAATAAACCGGCAATTTTATTTTCAACTATAGATGCCTGTTACCCGTTAATAAAAATTTGTGAAATACACGGATTTTATAAAATAGATTCCAGTTCTTTTAAATGGTAAATTGTGTAAGTGGGATCATCATTAACTTCTCCATTTATATGATTTACGAAAACGGAATCCATCCCCGCATTTTTTGCGCCGAGTATATCAGCATGCAGGTTATCACCAATCATGATGCTTTCTTCCATCTTTCCGTTGGCTTTTGCAACAGCATATTCAAAGATTTCTTTTTTCGGTTTTACCGAATTGGAAGTTTCAGAAGTAACAATGGTTTTAAAATATTTTGTGAGGCCGGCGCTTTCTAATTTTAATCTTTGCGTTTTTTCGAATCCATTGGTGATAAGATGAAGCCCATATTTTTTTTTGTCCAGGTATTCCAATATTTCATGAGTATATTCGAACACCCTCTTTTTTTGGGGAAGTATCGCTAAAAAATGTTCACTCATTTCTTTTGCCAGGACTTCATCGGCAATCTGAAAATCAAGCAACGTGCGCCACATCCTTCGCCATTTTAGTTCTTCGGCTGAAAGGTATCCTTTTTCAAAACGCCCCCACAAGGTGGCATTGTGATTGATATAAATCGCATAAAATTGTTGAAAATCATCGATGGCCTTTGATTGCAGATTGAAAAAGCCATATATTTCTCTGAGCGATTCTTTTGCGTTGGCGTCAAAATCCCAAAGCGTGTGGTCAAGATCAAAGAAAATATCCTGGTACTTCAAAATGTTATGCTTAACTATATCGCGTTTAGATTTTAGATTTGCTACCATCCTAACAGAAAAAACGTATTAATAATATGAATATTGTAATATCAGGAGGAAGCAAAGGTATCGGAAAAGCAATTGCCACCAAATTTGCCTCCGCAAAAAATAACATTTTCATTACGTCAAGAAATGAAAAGGAGCTTTCTGCAACAACCGATGAACTCAATGAAAATGGCGTAAGCAAGGTAAAATATTTTGCGGCGGATCTTACAGACAAAAACGCTGTTATGCTACTTTCCGATTGGGTTCTGACGCAATGTGAATCGGTGGATGTTTTGGTCAACAACGCCGGCGACTTTATTCCAGGCAGCGTTCACAATGAAGAAGAGGGAACATTGGAAAAGATGCTTAATGTAAATTTATTAAGTGCCTATTATTTAACCAGGATGCTGCTTCCTTCGATGATGAAAAAAAAATCCGGCCATATTTTTAATATGAGTTCTATCGCCGCATTGAGTGCTTACGCAAACGGCGGTTCGTATAGCATCAGCAAATTTGCGCTGATGGGTTTTAGCAAAAATCTCAGGGAAGAAATGAAACCCTTTCAAATAAAAGTAACAACCGTTTATCCAGGCGCCGTTTATACAGATTCATGGAAAAGTGCAGGAGTGAATCCGGAACGCATTATGGAAGCAAATGACATTGCAGATATGATTTGCGCGGCCTCACTTCTTTCTTCGCAGGCCTGCGTGGAAGATATTGTAATACGACCGTTAAAAGGTGATCTTCCTTAATTTTTTTAACAACATAATTCTATTAACCTTTTTTTAGATTCATTTACAAGTAAATTTGTAACTCATCTTTAGCTGAAGAAATGGTTACATTTTTACAATTCCGTTTTAATAGAATTCTGATTTTCCTGCTTTTTACAGTAGCTGTTTTTATAGGTAATTCAGCATTTGCGCAGGCTACATTTTCTGTTGTTTGTCCTAACAAAACCATCGGTAAAAACGATGTACTGGAGATTCAATTTAAAA
>Ga0164241_10004750_pt1 | contig 13002 bp, 4 predicted proteins | sample OricomyardsoilBY_FD_108780 | JGI IMG/M metagenome (GOLD analysis project Ga0164241, IMG submission 108780) | Backyard soil microbial communities from Emeryville, California, USA - Original compost - Back yard soil (BY) | ecosystem: Environmental > Terrestrial > Soil > Unclassified | place: USA...
AACGAGGTGCTGCTGCCGGCGATGAAGGAGGTCGGCGACAAGTTCGGCGCCGGCGAACTGATCCTGCCCTTCGTCCTGCAGTCGGCCGAAGTGATGAAGCGCGCCGTCGCCCAGCTGGAGAACTACCTCGATCGCATCGACGGCCACACCAAGGGCAAGGTGGTGATCGCCACCGTGTTCGGCGACGTACACGACATCGGCAAGTCACTGGTCAACACGATCCTCACCAACAACGGCTACACCGTGATCGACCTCGGCAAGCAGGTCCCGGTCGACGCGATCATCGAGGCGGCCGTGGAGAACAAAGCCGACGCGATCGGCCTCTCCGCCCTGCTCGTCTCCACCTCCAAGCAGATGCCGATCTGCGTGCAGGAGCTGCACCAGCGCGGCCTCGGCTTCCCGGTGCTGATCGGAGGCGCGGCGATCAACCGCGACTTCGGCCGCCGCACGCTCTACCCCGGCGGCAAGGAATCCGACGAGGTCTACGCGCCCGGCGTCTTCTACTGCAAGGACGCCTTCCAGGGGCTCGACACGATGGACGCACTGGTCGACGAGCCGGCCCGTGAGGCGCTCGTCGAGCGGATCCGTGCCGAGGCCCAGGAGCTTCGCGAGAAACCGGTCAAGGTCGACGACGGGCCGCCGACCAGCGACGCCAGCGCCCGCTCGGCCGCCCGCACCGATGTGCCCATCCCCCAGCCGCCCTCCTGGGGCGTACGCGAGGTCGAGATCGACCTCGACGACGTCTTCCCCTACCTCGACCGCCACGTGCTCTTCAAGCTGCACTGGGGCGGGCGTGGGGTCAAGGGCGAGGCATGGCGCGAGCTGGTTGAGGGCGCCAATGGCGAGGAGGGCTTCGCGCCCCGCCTCGAGCGGATGTGGCGCGAGCAGGACTACCTGCACCCGCGAGCGCGGCTCGGCTACTTCCCCTGCAACGCCGACGGCAACGAGCTGGTCGTCTTCGACCCGGAAGATCCGGAGCTGGAGCTGGAGCGACTCGTCTTTCCGCGCCAGCCCAAGCACGACCGCATCTGCCTCGCCGACTTCTACCGGCCATTGGGGTCGGGCGAGCGCGACGTGGTCGCGCTGCAGGGCGTTACCGTCGGCTCGGAGGTAACGGAGCTGATAGGGCGCCTCGAGCAGGAAGGCGAGTTCGCCGAGCAGCTCTACGTCCACGGCCTCGGCGTGCAGGCTGCCGAGGGCCTGGCCGAGTGGCTGCACTCCGAAGTCCGACGCCAGCTTGGCATCCCCCTCGACCAGGGCCGACGTTACTCCTGGGGTTACCCGGCCTGTCCGGACCAGTCCGAGCACGAGAAGGTCTGGCGCCTGCTCGACCTCGAGCAGATCGGCATGACCCTCTCTGGCGGCTACGCGGTGATGCCGGAGCAGTCGACCGTGGCGATCGTCGCCCATCACCCGCAGGCTGTCTACTTCGGGATGAAGTCCGGCTTCATCCCCGAGGACACAGCTCCAGACGAGCTGATTGCCGGCACCGAGCGCGGCGGGGCGGAGCTCAAAAGCCCCGCCCCCAAGAGCTGACCGCTCTGACCAGCTACGACATCACGTAGATGTGTTCTAAGGGTTCGTATGAGGCATCCCATTTCGTGCTTTCTGCGCAACCGACGCCTTCTTCGACCCGTTTCAATTCGATCTCACCGGCCCTGAGCATTCCGTGGCCGGTGATCGATGCATGTAATGCGCCTTCCAGTTCCAGCGACACCGTGCCGCCATAGCTGCAATCCATTTCATGTAACCCCAGAACATTGCATTCAACCGCGAACTCCACTTCTAAAAGAGTCGCAGTGCCTAAGTTTAATTTGGTCCTTTCGATCTCAATATCCGGCAGAGCCACGGTACTAATGCTGCAGTTACCGATGGCTCCCTCCGTATGACAGTCTTTCCAACTCCATGCAGAGACGTGAGCTTTCTGTGCTTTTTCAGGTTCTAAGCCTAAGATGCTCGCGGTAAATAAGGACTGAGAGCATTCGATGTTGGCCACGCTGTTCAAGAACCTCACTGGCTCCGAGCTTTCCATGTGAGCTTCTTTGACTAGATCTGCTTCTGGGCAAGGAATATTATGCGTTTTGCAAAGCGCATTCGATTTCCCTGGTGCTCCCACTATGTAGGCATGCTGTAATGCTTCCAATAAAAAATCCAACGTCGATCCTTCCAGGCAAAAGAGTCCGCCTAACGTTACAGTCAGTGCTGCGGGAGTTTTACTACCGGTGATCATCCCGTGACCCGCGTCTGCGGTGTGTAATGCGCCTTCAACCTGAAATGCGAGGGATTGACCGCTGTAATCGCAGTTGATTGGAATGCCAAGGACGGTGCACTGGACGTTGACAACACCAGGATTGGTGGCAGTGCCGCTCAGTGTCCCTAAGTTAACTGATGTCGGTTTCAGCTGCACTAATGGGTCTTCAGTTGTTTTGACGGAAGAACAGTTACTGTGGGCCGCGTTGGAGCCACAACCGCCAAATATCAGTAATGCAATCGCGTACAGAGGTTTGCTGCCGGTTGCAATGTACGGACTCTCTATGTGAGTTTCAGATAACATAGTTAAGCATAAGACAGTGGAGGTTCCGCTTAACAATTGGAAGACTGTTCCTTTGACTAGTTCTAAGTGCAGTAATTTGACTAGATTAGCTTCAGGGCAAACTAAGACGTTTACAGTGCAGAGCGCTGTTTCTGTAGGGCTTGCCGAGGCTGTCCCAGCTCCACCGAACGCCAACGTGGCTACAGTCGCTATGGCGGTGAGACCGAGCATCTTTATAAGCTTCATTTTAATCTCCTCTTCTTGCAAGTTACGTACAGTCAGTAAATAGCTGGCTAGGCTTTTTTAGTCAAGAAGGTTCGGGAAGCTTTCTTCCAGAGCTGGGCAAACTCCCAGCAATTGCCAAGAGGTCAAAGCCGCGCGCGCACGGATCCGCGCGCCCCAATGACTGCGCAACTGCACAGAGGGTTACTGCTGGCAACTAAGCACGGGCTCAGCGTGAGACGAAGTCATTTAACGCGATCGCCTTTCCCTCCACGCCAGTGCTGGCGCCCCGACGTATCGGTATTTGCTGCGTCCGACCTGCTCGACCTCTGCCCTGTCTCGGAGGCGATAGAGGGCCGCTCGGATCGAACGAATCGGCCTCTTGGAAGCCTGGGGATCCCAACCCCGCTGCTTCAACTCCACCAAGATCTGCTCGGCGGTCCAAACCCCACCCGCTTGCATGAGCAGCCGCACCGCTTCCGTTACTTGGGGAGAGACGCCACGGGCCGGCCCCGGAGATACCGATGCCTGCTCAATGCAAGGCACGACAGCGGGTCGTGCTAAGAGAGCGTGAAAGACGCCTATCAGAACTCGGGTCAGCACATCAAGAGGCGGCCGCGCTAGCCGCGCTTGGCACTGCGCTTCTTCTTCTTGCAGGTGACTTCCATCTTTGGTTCCAGCGTCACCTTCTTACCGTTTTGCCCTGTGAATTTGGCGGTTGCCCGGTTTGCTTTCAGGCAGAGGTTGGTTGAGTTTTCAAGCAGCCCCTTCTTGCCGCCGGGGAAGTTGGCGACCACCTGAGTGATCGGGGCATCGGGAACGCCGTTGAAGGTGGCCCTGATACCGCCGTTGACCGAGTCGATGCGGCCAACCGCATGAACCTCGACGGGAAGCGATGGCGGCCCTTTGAGGACGGCAACCATGTCGGGTAGCGGGTTGTTGGAGGAGCGCAGGTAGAGCGGGCCGCTGAGGGGCTCTTCGAAGAGAGGGGTAGTCGCCTTGACTTCGCCGTAGATCGCTCCGGGCGGGCAGGCGTCGGCCGCAAACTGCACCCTGGTGCAAACGGTCCTGATGTGTGCCTGGTCGAGGAACTGAGAATGAGGCAGGGCGACGGAGAAGCTGCCGATGTTGGCCTGACCCGCCCGCGGGCGCAGAATCGTCCGCAACTTCGGGTGAGAGCCGCGCTTGGTGCCGCCGAAGAGGCGGAAGGAGATCCTTGGCTCGAAACCCAAACGAGCGCAGCCGGTCGCTGTAAAGGGCGAGGAAGGATGGGCCACCGCCCCTTGGGAAGAGGTGATGGTGGAATTGATCGAGCGGCTTGAGCAGCCAGTCGGGTTGAGAGTGAAGCCTTCCCGGTCCAGGGTTACCTGCACCGTCCTGTAGCGGACTGGGACGCCTTCGATGATCTGGGGCAGGGGGTCGGAGTGAACCGTACCCTGGGCGGTGACGGGATCCAGGGAGATCGCCGAGCGCACGACTTCGTCGCCCAAGTCGAAGGGGCCAGCCTGAGCGGGGACGACGGCGATTACGCTGAGCGGGGCGCCCTTATAGGGGCCACCGAGGTAGACAGCGGTGTCGCGCTTGCCGGCCTGGGGAATCCACAGCGGCCGCGGACCCGCGCCGGCAGCAGCGACCACCCTGCCGATGCGCGAGGCGGCCGGGCACTGGCCGAGGTCGGCGGCGGCCCCATTGCAACGGGGAATGCCGACGAAGGTGGCGGTGAGGCCCTTGGGCAGGGTGACGTCTAGAGCGGCGGGATTCTGTTCGCCGTCCTCGCGGGTGAGGGTAAAGAGGAAGCGCGTGTGCTCCCCGCCGGTGGGGTTGGCGCTGCCGGCCTGGAGCTTGGGGTCGAAGCCGCCCCGGCCCTCGCAGGCGACGTCGATCGTGACCGGGGAGAAGTTGCGCTCTGGTTGACCGCCCGACCAAGGGACAAATTCATAGGAACTGGAGTAGTTGCCGCAGGCAGGCGGGTTGACCAGCGGCGCCCGGTAGCCGGACTTGAGCAGAATCTTCACCTCGCGCAGGGGCGCCTGGGGGGCATCGAGCAGTACCGTTTCGACCTGCCCGGTACGTTCGTCGACGATCAGGCGTCCGGGCAGCTTGACGTTGGCGCCGAGGTCGTCGGCGACCGCCCAGAAGCGGAAGAGGTTGCCCGGTTCCGGCTCGCGCAGGTATATCGCACCTTTGAGGCGCCGCGGCAGGGCGGGGATCTCGGTTTCGAAGCCGGCCAGCTTGGCCGCGTCGGGGCACTGGGCCGGTTTGCGCTTGCCGAATTTGACCTGCGCGGCCGAGCAGACGTCGAGCCCTTCGGCGGCGGAGGTGTTGATCGTGAAGCCCTCGGCCAGCTTGACGCGGATGTCGCGGGTCTGGGAGGGTTCGGACACCTCCGGGCCCACCGCGGGCGGCGATTTGAACGTGATATCCAGGCCGGTGGGCGCCCCGGCGAGGCGGTTGGTCGGCTCGATCGTCAGGCTCGGCCCGTAGGTCAGCGCGTTGCAGCCGTTGATCTCGGGGAAGGAGGCCGTGGCGGTGTCGAAGACGCCGGGCTCCACCCAGCTAGAAGCCGATACCCGCATCTCGAGCGGTACCCCGCAGCGGGTCGGGTTGATGGTGAAGGGCAGTTTTTTGCCGCTGGGCGGGCGCGGTGGCGACTCACTACAAACGGAGACGAAAACTTCCAGGGGGGTGCAGCGTTCGGTGTCGTGGTCGGAGCTGGCGGGAACGCCCCACGTCGTAGCGGTCGAGCGGATCAACTTCACCGCGGTCGGCGCGTCGATAATTTCGAATTCGATCCCGTAGTCGCTCTCCGTGCGCACCGAAGCGTCGATGTAGAGGGGGGCGATGCCGGCGATCAGGCCGATGCGGGCGACGACGCCCTCTTTGCCGGGGGGCTCCATCATGTAGACGGGCTCGGTCACGGGCGAGTTGAGCTCATAGCCGATCACCTCGGCGATGCCGATCTGTGAGGCGTTGGGGCAGCCGCCCTCGATGGCGACCGTGTCGGGGAGGTCGTCGTTGTAGCTGGCCAGTTCCTCGGCGCTGCACTGCTGGGCGGCGCCGAACGCGCTTGGGTCGCCGATCAGCCCCGGCGGCAGTTCGATGCGCACGTTTCGGGTCGGGGCGAAGGCGTCCCTGAGGCCAAAGCTTTTTTTTGGCGTTGCGGGGTCCTTCTTGATGTCGAAGCTGAAGCTGAGGTCCGGGTGGGCGCCAGCCTGGTCGGTCGACAGCGAGGCAGAGAGCGATTCCACCCCGAAGCAACTCGTTTTCGGCACCGTCAGACACGGTTCTTCGGCCGCGCTCGCCGCGGGGGCGAGCAGGGCCAGGCCGAGCAGCGCCGCAAGGGCAATGAGGCTCGAGCGGGCGCTCATCGCTGTGTCCCCCGGGCGCGCCCCGTGTCGCGATGGCGGCCTTGCTTCTTACCTTTTGCCGTTCCGTTCACACAGCGCACCTTTCCCTTGCTTTTGACCTTTCGCTTGCCTTTGGGGCAGTGCTTGCCGCCCTTTTTGGCTGGCCTGACGTCGCCGTCGGGCACCGCCGCGGTAGTTGGTGGCGCGGGCAGAGAAGGCGGCGGGGCGCCCAGAGGCTGGCAGGCATCGCCCTGGCAAGGCGCAGGGACGGGGGGGTCGGGGATGCCGCCGCCCACGCGGGCGTCGTAGATCGAGGAGCTGCCCGAGGCATCGGAGCCGACCAGTTTGTCGGCGGTGCGGAAAAAGACGTCCGATCCGTCATCGGTCATCCCGTAGAGATTGCTGGGCGCTTCGCCCTGTCCGGAGGAGATCAGCGAAAGGCAGCCGGCCGCGTCTTCGCAGCGCTCAGAGCCCTCGCCTGCCCCCAGCGCCTTCCACTCGTAGACGTCAGTGAAGTCGTTGGCGTCTTCGGGGACGATCGGGTCGGGGGTCTCGAAGAAGGCGGAGGCGCCGTCGGCGGTGATGTTGTCGATCAGCGACGTATCGGAGGTGCCGCCGAAGAAGTCCTGCAGCAGAGCCTCGCCGCTCGGCGGGGCCCCAGTCGGATCGCAGGAGAGACAGAGCAGGCGCGAGCCGGGCGGGTCGCCAGGGGCGTAGCGGAACACCTCGCCACAGTGCTCGCCAGCGACTTTGGGGGCCCCGCAAGCTGTCGCCGTGAGCTCGGTGTTCTCGTAGCCCGTGAGCTGGGCATGGGAGAGGAAGAGGAAGGCCTGTCCGCCGGGTGCGGCGCGGGTTGGTGGGATGGCACCGCCGATTTTTCCCGACGCAGCCGCAGCCCAGCTCCGCAGGTGCTCTTCCGAGGTTTCTCCGAAGGCGGCGGGAGCCAGGTCACCTGGGTCGAGGATGGCGACGAAGCGCACGATGCCCCCGTCCCAATGGTAGAGATTGGGTTCTCCACCCAAGGCTTCTTCGCCGTTTTCGTTCGGCTCAACCCCTCCGATCTCTTCCTCGGAGGTAAAGAGAACGTCCTCGCCTTGGTCAGCGACGTTGACGAAGACCGCGTCATCGCCGGGGGCGATCGCCTCGAGCCCCGCTTCGCCGCCGCCCACACAGGGGCCGGCCTCGACGTCGCAGAGAAAGAGCTGGGCCGGGGGCGGCGGCCCGTTGGGGAGGGTTGTAGCGGTATAGAAGACGCGGGTACCGTCATCGGAGAGGCCGGCGAAGCCATGGGGTCCCTCGGAGACCGGGATCGTCTCCGCACCGCGGCGCAGGTAGAGGGTGCCGGCGACTTCGAAGGCGACGGTGCTGCCATCCCCGGAGACAGCAAGGAAGTGCGCGTCCTCTTCTTCGAACTCTTCCTCGATCGCCTGAGAGGCTCCTGAGGGGGGTAGCGAGAGGACCTCCGCGCTCGCCTCCCCGGCAAGGCGCGAGTAGATCGCAGCCGTGCCCGCCGGCGGAGCCGTGGGCTCGAGCGCCGCTTTGGAGGAGAAGATCACTCTATCGTCACCATTACCGAGGTAGAGGCCGACGGCTTCGGGGTCGGTGCCCAGGCTGGCGCATCCGGCCAGCTCAAATTCGGGCTGGGGGTTGAGCACACTCGCCCCCGCGCAGGCCGGATCGGCGACGCCGGGGGGGGTGCGCAGGTTGAGACCCTCGGCGAGCGTGCTGGGGAAGAATTCCTGCGGCCTGACGTCCCAGAGCCAGTAGCGCTGGTCAGAGCCCACCCCTTTCTTCTGGTCGCCTGGAGCGGCGCCGAGCTGCTCGTAGGTGGGTCCGGCGAGCTCGGTGCTCCAGCCCGCCTCGGGGTGCTCACCCGGAGCGCGATGTGAGCGGTAACCGTCGGTTTCTCCCGTGCCTTCCAGGCCGGGCAGGATGCGCGAGAAGAAACCGACGCTCTGCCCCGCCTCGGGGCCGCGGGGGGCCGCGAGGTAGCCGTCGAGGCTGTTGGAAGATCCGGCAAAAAGCCCGGCACCGCCGGTGTTGGGCGGGGTGGCAAGCTCATAGGCGCGGCAGTCGGGCAGCTTGGCCGATAGCCCCGTGCGGTAGGGAGCGTTGGGGCAGTCCTCGCGGAGGTCGGTCTGCTCGCGGGTGTGGAAAGTCTGGTCGGGACCCGCCACCGCCAGGGCTTCATTCTCGGCGAGCAGGCGGAAATGGTATCCAGTGCCTTCGACCAAGCCGGTCAGTGCCCGTTTCACCGCCACCGCCCCCTCACCAGGGGCGAGCTCGAGTGCGGGCGTTTTGTGCTCATAGGTTTCCCCGTTGGCCTCGAAGTAGGCGTCGGTGGCATATTCGAAGCTATAGGCAGTGATAAGCCCGGAGGGATCGACATCCCCGCGCAGGGTCGCTTCGTCATAGAGGACCGGTAGGGCTGGCTTGGGGGTGAGGAGCGGCGGGCCGAAGAGGCCCTCGGCTGCATTGGAACCGAATTCATTCTCGGCCAACAGGCGGTACCGGTAGCGCACTTCGGGGTCCAGGCCGGCAATCTCGGCTGTCACGGGAACCGCCTCTCCGACCGGCTCGATCTCCCCGGCGCTGGGGTCACAGGGAACCGGGGTAGCGCCCTGGAACGGTGGATCTTCGGCCTGCACGTTGGCCATCTGCTCGGCGTCCGTGAGGTATTCGAAGCGACACTCCCCAAGAGCGAAGCCGTTGGGGTTGACAGTGCCGTTGAAGGTCGCTTCGGCATCGCCCAGGCCGCTGGGAGCGCCCACCGTCACCGCAGGAGTTTCGCCGTAGGAGAGGGGAGCGAAGGCGTTCAGGTCGAAGGGTTGAGCGACGTCGTCGTTGCTGTCGTATGCGACGTAGACGACGCCGTCCGTGGGACCGCCGGAGTTGTCGATGGCGACCGAGTAGGACGGAGCGCCAGCCGCTTCGGAGAAGTGGCTGGCCCCGAACTGCGCCACACAGGATCCGGAGGCCTCGTACTCGCGTGCGCCTTGGGTGGCCTGGCTGGGCACGAACTCCACCACGTGCCCGTTTGACTGATCCACCGCGATTGCCGGCCCGGACCCGAACTGACCATTCGGGCAGCCGGTGCCCTTAAATTGGGTCACAATCCGGTCATCCGCCATTGTACCCGCTGCTCCGCAGTCGATCTCATAAATCCATTCTGGGCTGCTAGTGCCAATGTAGACGTGGCTGTTTGCCCCGTAGACGTCAATATGCAACCGGTAAGCGGCGAGGCCCGCACTCGGGCCCAGGTCGCCGCCGCATTCCCCCACTAGGACTGAACCTTCGTCGGCCGCAGCGAACTCCGAGATTACCCGAGTGTGCTCGGTCCAAAGCAAGAAGGGATGGTCATTTGCCGGGTTGATCGCAATGCCCCCCAGCCGTCCAAGCTGACTGGGAACGAGCGAGGGTGCGTGACGGGTATAGGTGGTGGTCGGGGTGGGCGGACAGGATTTTGCCGAGTAGTAGGTCATTTGCCGGTCTGCAACGGGTCCGTCGAGCACATAGACGTTGCATTTGGAGTCCACCGCCAGGTCGAAGGCGGCCCTGGAGTCTTCGAATTTCGTCACGCTCTGGCCGTCGGGGCCGAAGATGTGGACGAAGGCGCCTGCCGCAACATAGGTGTTGCCGAAGCCGTCAGTTTCTACTGCTGCGGCGGGGGCGCCTGTGAGCCGCTGCGAGAGCCCCGGCAGGGGCGCACGGTCGGGGGTTACCAGCGGCTCGAAGGCAAGCACTTTGGCCCCCGGTCCTGGTCCCACGCTGGCGTAGATCGTGCCATCGCTTGCCTCGCCGGAGCGGTCGATCGCCAAGCCCGTTGGTTCGGCATCCACGAGGCCCGGGTCTTCGATGCGGTCGACGAATTCCCCGGTGGCCTCGAGCTCGACGATCTCATCGGCACCGCCGTCATAGAGGAGGAAATGGCCGGCCGTACAGGCCTGCTGGGCCGCTGTGCCGTAGGGGCAGGCAGCTCCCACCCTGTTGCCGGGATCGGCCGCAAGCGCGGTGCCAGCAGCACCGAACTGGAACTCCTCCCCAGTCGATACTTCGCCGTCCTCGTCGGCGTCGACCCCTGTGACGGTGCGACGGTGCTCCAGATTCGTCACGTCGGCGCCGGAGAAGACCTCGATCTGCTCGCCATTGGCGTCGGCGACGAAGAGATAGTGGGTGAATGTGTCGCCCTGGGCCTCGTGGGTGTAAGCGGCAACACCGGTGTAGTTGGCGGTTGGGTCCTGAGCGAGCGGTCCGACGGAGCCGCCGTCGGTTTTAGTCTGGATGACGAAGCCGGTGAGACTCGACTGGTCGACGATCAGGCTGGGGACGTTGGTGAGGCCCAAGCTGCCGACGAAGGTGACCAAGTGATCAGTGTCGTTAGCGTTGCCGGTGGTGACATGGACGTTGCCATCTCCGACTGTGCTCAGCGCTTCGAGGGCGTCCTGGACCGCTTCGTGGCTGGCGGTGCAGTTGAGCGGTGGGGTCTCCTGGCTTTCGAATTCCAGGGTGTAGGTCCCCCCTGAACAGAAGAATTCCAGCCGCTGTTTCTCGTTGCGGTAGCCATCAATCTGGTTGCTCTTGGCGATGAAAAGGCTGTCATCCCCCCCCGTGGGAATGTTCTGGTTGGTGAGAATCACGGTGGCGTCGACAGAGACCCCCTGCACGTCCCCGCTTGAGTCGATCACTTCGCGGGTCGTGTAGGTTGGTGGCAAATAGCGGACGACTTCTTTGGTCGCCCGCTCAGAGACGAAGAGGGTACCGTGGGTGTCGACGGCCAAGCCGCAGGGGTCGTTGGCGTTTGGGATCGAGTCTATTTCGGCCTGGGCAGAATTGAAGATCTTGATCTTGTCTTCCCCGGCGCTGGCGACGTAGACGTTACCGTCAGAGTCGACGGCCGTACCGCAGGCGTGGTCGAAGCCGGCCAGGTCGCGTCCTTCGTCGCGGGCGTGGCTGGGCGGTCCAGCAAGGGCCTGGGGTGCTAGCGCCAGTAGCCATAGGGTGGCAATGAGGACGGGCAACGACGCCCGTTGGCGGAATATCCGGGGAGAGACCGGAGCAACACTTGTCGCTCCGGTCCTTCGCGTCTTTGCTAGTCCAATCATCGCTTCCTCCCCAGTCTCGGCAGCCTACGGGCAGGGGAATCCGGTGCCGCAAGCGGTCACGGCGAAGGTGCCGTAGACTTCGCTTCCCAAAGCGATGCTGACTCCCGAAGGGATGATGATGGCCCCGGTCTTTGCGGCCCCCTGACCGGTACCACCTGGGTTAGTGACCGTCAGGAATTCCGGCGTTGGGGAGACGCCGGAAGGGGCTTGGAAGACGCAGAATCGCCCGGGATCGGCCTCGGGGTTAACAGCACTGGGGGCTTCACCTTCTCCATCGTCGCACTCCGGTGGAATCGAATCGCCCTTTTTGATGGTTTTGGTATTCGCATTCGTGATTGGGGATGCCAAGGGGATCGAGAAGGACACTGGCGCGAACATAGCTTCGAATTCGTTCTCGACGATGCCTCCCCAGGCCCCAGTCTCGGTCTCACCCGGAGGCAGTGTCCCGCCAGCAGTCCAGGGAGAGCCGTCTTCACCGTTGCAGATTTTCTTCTTGGTGGCAGCTTCGCCGGCGACCTGGACGGTCGCGCCGCCGTCGGGGCATTCGCCAACGGTGGCGTTGCCAGTTTCGACGGATTTACCAGCGGTGCCGGTATCGCCCTTGGCGCCCGTATCTCCCTTTGCGCCTGCTTGGCCCTGTGGGCCCTGCTTACCTTCGGGGCCAGTACCCTGAAAGCTCTTGGCGATCGTCTTGACTTCCTTCTTTTGCTTGCCAGTCAGACCCCCACTTGCCGCGTAGGCGCCGCCAAGCATCGCAAAGACTAGTGCCATCACCGCGACGACTCCCGGTATGCCAAAGCGATTTCGAAGTATCGAGAACATCAGCTTGCATTCCTCCCCATGACAGGCCGGCGCCACAAGCCGAGCGAGAACTTCCCCTCTCCCCCGTTTCCCAATTCCCTGGCACCAGCTTTAGCTAGTGCCGAAATGCTAGGGGACGGAATCATTTCTGTCAACTACTTGCCTCGTACCTAGACGATTAGCCGAAGGCGCCGCGGCCTGCAACGAAAAGCGACCGCCCCGAGAACCGGGGCGGTCGCTTGCTGCTGTCTTCTTTAAGCAGTTGCCTCAGGAAGACTCAGCCGGTGATGAAAATCGCGTTTAACGAAATCAGTTCTGCGTCCAGTTTCGAGTTTTCTGGGCAGAAGAGTCCGCCTAACGTTTCGGTCAGTGTCGCCGGGGTTTCAGTGGCGGTGAGCCTGCCGTTGCCGGCGCCTGCAGTGTGGCCAGCACCTTCAACCGGGAAGGTGAGGTTTGCACCGCTGTAGTCGCAGTTGACCGGGAAGCCGATGAGCGTGCACTGAACTTTGACGCTTCCAGGGGCGCCGACCGTGCCTTTGATCGTGCCTAAGTTGGCCGCGTTCTTTGTCAGATTGGCTAACCCATCTGCGCCAGTCGTTGCAATCGAGGTGCAATTGCTGTGGGCAGCGTTCGACCCACATTTGCCGAACGTCGCTAAAATAATCGCGCTGAGTGGGCCGGGGTTCACTAACAGCGCGCCCTCAACGTGGCCTTCCACTAACACTTCTAAGCATAAAATCGTTGCTACGCTGCTTAATAGTTTACCAACTGTACCTGTTGCCAGCGTCGCGTGGATTAAGCTGACCTGTTCCGCTACAGGACATGGTAATTCGTTTTTTTTGCAGATCGCGATGCCTTCTGCCGAAGCCCCACTGGCTCCAACGAATGCCATTGCAGCCACGGCCGCGATTGCGGCGAGGCCAAACATCTTCATGAGTCTCACTTTTGGTTCTCCCTTCTCGGCGGGTTCCCCGCCAAGCTTTGGTTTCGGTGATAG
>Ga0164241_10004751_pt1 | contig 13001 bp, 10 predicted proteins | sample OricomyardsoilBY_FD_108780 | JGI IMG/M metagenome (GOLD analysis project Ga0164241, IMG submission 108780) | Backyard soil microbial communities from Emeryville, California, USA - Original compost - Back yard soil (BY) | ecosystem: Environmental > Terrestrial > Soil > Unclassified | place: USA...
CTTCAAATCGTCGATGCCGACGACAACGTCGTGTTCGACCTCGGGACCGTCGGAGGCAGCGCGCTCGCGTACGTGGAGTTCCGTAAAGACCTTTACGGACCGGCGCTCGATGTCGCGCCGTGACGGGCGAGCCCCCTAGCCTGCCGTCGCCGCTCTCTACCGCGCCCTCTCCCTAAAACCGCTGCTTCAAAACCGGACACTCGTCCACCCTTGCCCGGACGAAGCGGCCGTTCGCGGTCGTGCATGGCCCGTTACGGCGTCAATCACCGCGATTTCGTCGCTGGCATGACGGTTGCTGAAGGCCTGCTCGATCGCGAAAGGATTCCAACCATGATTCGTTATCGCAGCATCGGTCTCGCATTCGTCATCGCGCTCGCTGCTACTGGCTGCAGCGGCGACGATGGTGAGCCTTCGTCACCCGGGGGCGACCACCACGAAGGCGAGCTCAGCGCCGCGGCCATCGCCGAGCTCGAAACGCTCGCGGACCAAGCGGTGGCTGCCGGCATCCCCGGGGTGACGCTCGCGGTCGTTCGGGGCCGCCAGACCGTCACGATCGCGCGGGGAGCGGCGAACGCCGCGGATGGCGAGCCGATGTCTACGGACCATCACGTGCGGATGGCGAGCCTCGCAAAATCCTTCACGGCGTCGGTCGTGTTGCAGCTCGTCAACGAAGGTCGTCTGTCGCTCGCGGATTCGGTCGGGCAGTGGTTGCCCGGCCTGTTGCCCGCGAGCGCCGGCGTGACCATCGAGCAAATGCTCCGCCTCGAATCGGGCCTCTTCGATTTCTCGGCGGACGATCGCTACGTCGGCAACTTGCTGGCGGGCGATTGGAGCCACCCCTACACCGCTGAGGAGCTCGTGGGTTACGCGTCCGAGCACGAGCCCGTCTTCGCGCCCGGCGCCCGCTTCATGTACTCGAACACCAACTACGTCGCGCTGGCTCTGATTGTCGAAAAGATCACGGGCAAACCGCTCGCCGAAGTGGTGGCCGAGCGCATCACGACGCCGCTCGGGCTGACCCAGTCGAGCTTCTCGACGGGGTCGGAGCTACCGGAACCGTCGGCGCACGGTTACCTCGTCGGTTTGGGTGAGCCCATCGACACGACGAGCTTCAGCGGCAGCGCTGTTTACGGCTGCGGCAACTTGGTCTCCACGCCGCTCGACGTGGCGCGGTTTTATGGGGCGCTCGCCAAGGGTGAGGTCGTGAGCCGGGCGCAGCTTCCGGGGATGTTCGCGCAGTCACCAGGCATCGACACGCAGTACGGGATGGGCGTCTTCCATTTCGACCATTCGCCTCGCTTCCTGAGCTGCGGCGACTTCATCGGTCACGACGGCGGCATTCCCGGCTACGACAGCACCGGGTACAGCAGCATCGACGGCAAGCGCCAGTTCTCGGTCGTCGTGACCTCGTTCACGGTCGAAGAGAAAGCCGGTGACGAGAAGGCGCAGCAAGCCTTCGGCGCGCTCATCGACGCGGCGGCATGCTGGTAGGCGATTCGATGCCCCGGCCCGGTGGCCTGGTCACCGGAGCCGGGGCCCGGGGGGCGGGGGGCGGCGGCGCGGCGGGAGGCAACGGGCGGCTCGGCCCCCCTCGACAGCGCCGCTGGACTCAGGTCTGGTGTCGTCGATGCGCGGGATGTTCGCCCTGGGGGGCGATGGGATCGAGAGCGATCCCGCGCTCGAGCCGAGCAAGGCCGGCGGTCACACGCTGCTTCAGCGCCGCCTCGCGTTGTACGGCAAGGCGCTCATCGTCCAGAGCATTCTGTACTGGCTGATCTACGCCGTCATCTGGGGCCCGACGGTCGGTTTCGCGCGCTCGCTCCGCTACATCGCTTCGTGGGACGTCCTCGTCCTCACGGGGATTTATTCGCTGTACTGGCTCGTCGCGCGCGGGCGGCCGCGTCCGGCGCCGGTTCTCGTCGCCACGGACATCGCGGGCAGCTTGGCGATCGGCATCGACAACGTTTTCCTGATGCTCGGCGACCTCGGCACGATCTCGGGCGTGTTCGAGAACCTGATCGGGTTCATCTGCATCCTGCTCCTGCGCGCGTTGATCGTCCCGAGCACCGTCAAGCGCACGCTCCTCTGCGGCGTGCTCATGTGTGGCCCGACGATCGCCGGCGTCGTGTTCGGGCGGCATCGCTTCGACGATCAGTCGCTGTCGTGGATCACGATGCTGGGCTTCAGCGTCAATTGGTCCGTCATCGCGCTGATCTTCTCGTGCGTCGCGTCGGCGGTGCTCTACGGGCTGCGGCGTGACGTGCGCGATGCGCGACGGCTCGGACAATACACGCTCGGGGAGAAGCTCGGGGAGGGCGGCATGGGCATCGTCTACCGCGCGAGCCACGCGATGCTCCGGCGCCCCACGGCCATCAAGCTGCTCGCGCACGGCGGTGACGCGAGCCTCGCCCGCTTCGAGCAGGAGGTGCAGCTCCTCGCCGGCCTCAACCATCCGAACATCGTGACCGTTCACGACTACGGGCGCACCGCGGCCGGGGCGTTCTACTATGCGATGGAGCTCCTCGACGGGATGGACCTCGAGAAGCTCGTCGCCACGGACGGGGCGCAGCCTGCGGAACGGGTGATTCACCTCGTGAGGCAGGCGGCGCGCGGCCTGGCCGAGGCGCACGGCGTAGGCCTCGTGCATCGCGACATCAAGCCCGCGAACGTCTTCGTCTGCCGCTTTTGGGGCGAGTCGGACGCGGTGAAGGTCCTCGACTTCGGTCTCGCCAAAAGCAACGCGGAGCCGGCGACGGCGCTCACGGCCCACAACGTCGTGCTCGGCACGCCGCTCTACATGTCTCCCGAGGCCGTGAAAAACCCGGCGCTCGTCGACGTGCGCAGCGACATTTACTCGCTGGGCGCCGTCGCCTATTTCCTCCTCACCGCGGAGCCGGTGTTCACGGGCAGCTCGGTCGTCGAGGTCTGCGCCCACCATTTGCACTCGGCCCCCGTTACCCCGAGTGAACGACTAGGCCGCCCCGTGCCGCCCGAGCTCGAGGCGATCGTTCTGCGCTGTCTGGCGAAGCTCCCGGCGGAACGGTACGCAACGGCAGCGGAGCTCGAGCTCGCTCTCGCAACGTGCGCCGACGCGGGCGGGTGGAGCGCCGAACGCGCGCAGCATTGGTGGAAGGTGCACGGCAGCGTGCCCGGGCCCGCGCGCGAGGAGCTCGGCGGCGCCCGGACCGTCGAAATCGATCCCGGCGCACGCCAGGCGGCGCTCGGCGCAGCGTCGGCGTTGCCGGTCGTACGCTAGTGAGCGGGGCGGCGACTCACGTGAAGGCTCAAGGGCGCGGACTCCCGTGTATGACGATAGGCGTGCCGCTCCTACCGCGTTGGGGCGTGGCTCGGGCCGTGCTAACCTCGAGGATTCCTCGTCACGAACCATGAAGAGCTATGACTCGATCCGCCGCGACGTGGCGGCGTTCTTGGCCGCCAACTACGCCATCGAGCTCGACTCCCTCGGCCCCGAAACCAAGCTCGAGGATCTCGGGTTCGATTCGCTCGGCATGTTCAGCGTGGTCACGCTGCTCGAGAACAAACACGCCCTCAAGTTCGAGAGCAGCATGATGCTGAGGGTGAGGACCGTGGGCGACCTGCTCGACATCCTGCGCGCGCAGTGCTCGGCCGCCTGAGCACGAGGAGCACGGAAATGCGCGAACGAACGCGCGTCGGCATCACCCAGATGGGTCTCGTCACCCCGCTCGGCATCGGGACGGCGCCGACGTGGGAAGGCCTGTGTGCCGGCGCGAGCGGCATCCGGCCGCTCACGCTGTTCGACGCGAGCGCAAGCCGCGTGCGGATCGCGGGAGAAGTGCCCGGCTTCGACCCGCGGCGTTTCCTCGACTTCAAGGACACCCAGCGCCTCGCGCGCGTGGGGCAGCTCGGCGTCGCGGCGGCGGAGCTCGCGCTCGGCGCGGGGGCGCTCGACGGACTCGAGCGCGAAGAGGTGGGCACGCTCGTGAGCAGCGGGCTGGGCGGCCCGGACGCCATCTTCACCGGCGTGCGTGAACACCTCGAGGGCAACTCCGTCTCTCCGCTCTTCATCCCGATGGCCATGACGAACCTCGCGGCGTCGGTGATCGCGCAGCGGTTCGGCCTCGCCGGCCCGAGCTACTCGCCCGTCAGCGCTTGCGCGTCGTCGGCCGACGCCATCGGCCTCGGCATGCGCCTGATTCGGCACGGCTATGCCAGCGCCTGCGTCGTCGGCGGCGCGGACGCGGCGATCAACCCCGTGGTCATGTCGTCGTTCGCGAGCATGCGCGCGCTCTCGCGGCGCAACGACGATCCTGAGCACGCGGCGCGCCCATTTGCCCTCGATCGCGACGGCTTCGTGCTGGGGGAGGGCGCCTGCGTGCTCTTGCTCGAGTCGTTCGAGTCGGCGGCTCGGCGCGGCGTGCCCATCCGGGTCGAGGTCGCGGGCTACGGCCAAACCAGCGACGCCGGCCACCTCACGGCGCCTCGCCCCGAAGGCGACCGCGTCGCGCGTGCCATGAGCCTGGCGCTCGCCGACGCCGGGCTCGCCCCTGCCGACGTCGATTACGTGAACGCGCACGGGACCGGCACGCTGCTCTCGGATCCCGCCGAAACACGCGCCATCCACCGCGCGTTTGGGGAGCACGCCCGTCGTCTCGCCGTGAGCTCCACCAAGTCGATGCTGGGCCACCTGCTCGGCGCTGCGGGCGCCGTCGAAGCCGCGATCTGCGCGTTGAGCATCGAGCACGGCGTGATCCCGCCCACCATGAACCTGACCGAGCCCGACCCCGCGTGCGACCTCGACTACGTGCCGCACCACGCGCGCCACCAGTCGGTCAACGTCGCGCTCACCAATTCGCAGGCGTTCGGTGGGCACAACGTCGCGCTCGTGCTGCGCCGCGTTCACGCTGCGGACGTGGGCGCGCCGGGCTGAGCGGCCAGGCGCGGACGCACTTTCGACGAATGGGCGCCAACGCCTGCCGGAAGCGCGCGTTGCCGGTTACGGCTCGAGCACGGGATCGAAGCTCGAGACGTCGAGGGTGTTCGGCATCTCGCCGCCTGACGCGAGCTCGGTGGCGAGGAGCGGAGCGATGCGACCCCACTCCGTCGCGAGCGCGAGCGTCAGCCCGGCGTACGTGATCGCCAGAGCGACGAGCGACAGCGACTCGCTACGGTCGAGGAAGTTCCCGCGCTGCGTGAGTGGCGTCATGCCGAGCCACTAAGCAGCCGCCGTGCCAGCGCCGCTTCGTGAAGCAACGCGATTTTTTGGGTGATTTTTGGGCACGCCGCCGCGGCTCGTCTGACTCTCAACGGGCGTTCGTCCGGACGTCGGACAGCTGTCCGGCACTCATCCGGCTTGCGTGAGCGTGAGCCGCGAGCGGCTGAGGTCGGCTTTGCCGCCTGTCGAGCGGCCCGGCAGGATGACGCGGATCCAGGCTCCGCCGTCGGGCCGGTTGGCGACGCCGATGCTGCCCCCGTGCGCCTCGGCGATCTCCTGGCTCAAGGAGAGACCCATGCCGCTCCCGGAGTCCTTGGTCGTGTAGAGCGGCATCAGCGCGTTCTTGAGCGCCTCCCCGCTGAAGCCCGGGCCGCGATCGAGCACGTCGAGCTCCGTCGTGCCGTCGTCGTGCGTCGTGAACCGCACCTCCACGTCTGCCGCAACGCTGCCCGCTTCGGTCGCATTCTTGAGCAGGTTAATCACGACTTGCTCGACCTGCGTCGCGTCGAAAAATCCAGGCTTGCCCGGCGGTTCCGACCATTTTACCTGCGGGTAGAGCGCCGTGAGCTGCGTCAAAAGCGGGCTCCATTCGACCTCCTTGGCGCGGGGTTTCGGCAAGCGCGCGAGCGTCGCGTAGCCGTCGAGGAACGCCTGCAGGTGGCGGGCGCGCTCCTCCACCGTGTCGAACACGCGCTCGAGCTTGCCGGCGTGCTCGGGGTGCTTCGCGATCAGGCGTGCCGAGTGGATCAGCGACGTGACGGGCGCGAGGGAGTTATTCACTTCGTGACTGATCACGCGCACGACGCGCTTCAACACGTCTACCTCGTGACGGCTGATCTGGCGCGTCATGTGCATGACGACGAGCAGCGTGTGAAGCTCGTCGTCGAGCGTGAAGGTGCGCCGTGCCAGATGATACGTCTGGCGCGTGCCCCCCAGGTCCATGCTGAACAGCCGATCGCTGTCGCCCAGCAGCGCCTCGCGCAGCGGGACGGGCGCGTTCGCGACCAGCCGAATGAAGTTCTGGCCCTCGGGCGCGTGGCCCTCGAAGAAAAGCTCGCGCGCCGCAGCGTTGGCATAGCGAATGACACCCAAATCGGAGAAAAAGAGGACCGCCTCCGGCACGCTGTCCGAGATCAGGCGCAGCAGCTGATCGCCGGAATTTCCCGCCGCTTCGGGCCCCACCGACTGACGCGCGGGCTCGAGCGCCGGCTGCCGGGCGCGCCGGAGCAGGAGCCCCAGACCGAGGCCCGCGACCAAGCCGACGGCGAGAATGAAGACATTGCTCATGACCCGCAGCGGAGAGTGGCGGGACTCACGCGGCCGAGCAAGCGCGCTCTCGCCGGGTCGTACCGCTTGACGCCAGCGTTGCTCAGCTGAAGGATCGCCTTGCGCGGCACTGATGAAAGCACTGGTCATCGACGATCAACACGCGGTGCGTACGGCGCTCTCGCTCCTGCTCGACCTGCACGGCATCGAGTGCCTGACCGCCTCCACCCCGGCCGAGGCCATCGACCTCGTGCGAACGAACGACCTCGGCGTGGTCATCCAGGACATGAACTTCTCGAAGGACACCACGTCCGGAGAAGAGGGCATCGCGCTCTTCCGCGAGATTCACGAGCTCGATCCGGAGCTGCCCGTCATTTTGCTCACGGCGTGGACGTCGCTCGAGAACGCCGTGGCGCTCGTGAAGGAGGGCGCGGCCGACTACCTCGCGAAACCGTGGGACGATCAGAAGCTGGTCGTGACCGTGCAAAACCTGATGAGCCTGCGTCAGGCCCGCGACGAAAACCGCCGCCTCAAAAGCCAAGACACGCGCTCGCGCCAGGACATCGCCCAACGCTTCGACCTCCGCGGCCTCGTCTACCGGAGCCGTTGCATGCACGAGCTCGTGACGCTCGCCGTGCACGTCGCGCCTTCGGACGCCCCCGTGCTCATCACGGGCCCGAACGGCTCCGGGAAGGAGCGCCTCGCCGAAATCGTCCAGGCCAGCTCACGCCGCGCCGACAAACCCTTCGTGCGCGTGAACGCGGGCGGCCTGCCGGATCAGCTGCTGGAGGCCGAGCTCTTCGGGGCCGAAGCGGGCGCGTACACCGGTGCCACCAAGCTGCGCATCGGTCGCTTCGAAGCGGCCCACGGCGGCACCTTGTTCCTCGACGAGCTCGGCAATCTGTCACTCAACGGGCAGATGAAGCTGCTGCGCGTCCTGCAAACGGGAGAGTTTCAGCGCCTCGGCAGCAACGTCACCCGCACCGCGCAGGTGCGTCTGATCAGCGCCACCAACGCCGATCTGCGCGCCGAAATCGCCGCAGGGCGCTTCCGCGAAGATCTCTACTTCCGCCTCAACGTCATCGAGCTCCCGCTGCCGCCGCTCGCGGCGCGCCCCGAAGACATCGGCCTCCTCGCCGACCATTTCCTCGCGCAGCACTCCCCGGACGGCGCCGTCACCTTCTCGCCCGAGGCTCGCACCGCGCTCGAGCGCCACGACTGGCCCGGCAACGTGCGCGAGCTCGAGAACCGCATCCAGCGCGCCGTGCTCGTCTGCCAGGGCGGCCCCATTCGCGTCACGGACCTCGGCCTGGAGGAGCGCGCGTCGTTCGCTCCCCCACCCTCGAGCGGAGCGTCCGCGACCGTCGCCCCCGCTACGCTTTCGGCCAGCGCTCCCCCGCTCTCCGGCACTTTGTCCGAGGTCGAGCGCGAGGCCATCCACGCCGCGCTCGACCGCGCGCGCGGCGTCGTCTCACGCGCCGCGGCCGAGCTCGGCCTGAGCCGCCAAGCATTGTATCGGCGCATGGAACGGCTCGGCCTCGAGCTCGAGCGGCGCGTGCGCTGAGCGCGACGCGAGACGGACGGCAAAGCTTTCAAATCTGCGTGTGATCAAAACAGCAGAACGGACTACGTCTCTGCCCGACCGTGTCATTCGAGTCCAGCGCTGGGGTGGATTTCCCCGGCGGATGGCGTGAATGCGGCTTGTTCATGCGAGCGAACGGCCGTCTACTTTCGGCGGGAGCTCGCTGGCGGTCGCACCGCTGAGCTCTTTCACGAGAGGAGCTCGCCCATGGCATTCACGACGCGGGGCTCGGTCGTCAGCGCGCTGATTTTATCGGCGTGCACCAGCGAAACCGCTGACGAGCTCGCACAATCACCGAGTGGAGCGACGGGGTTGGACACCGCTTCGCTTCGCTACCAGGTGCGCGATGTGCCGCGGTCTTTGCCCGACTACGGCCAATTCGATCCGCAGGGGCTCACGCCGAACCGAGCAGTGATTGCCAACGCATCCGGGTGCGACAGCAACCGCGCGGCGTGCCGAGAGGACCTCGTGAAGTGGCAACTGGACGGACAATACAGTGTCATCGCAGAGCGATTTCGTGCTTACGACATGAATCGCGCGGGGGACGTCGCCGGCTGCTTCGTGGACCATGTCAACGACAGTCGCCCGTTCGGTGAGGCCGCCATCGTTCGGCGGGATGGCTCGGTGCGGCGCCTGCCCCGCGGCGCTGGAGAAGCTCAGTGCGTCATCAGAATGTCAGACGGTGAGACGGTACTCGTGGCCTCGATTCCCGAGGATTCGTACCCAGGTGGAAGCCCCGAGGAGTACTGGTACGTCGACATTGGCGGCGACACCTACCCAGTGCCTACCGACTTGGCCGTGGAGACTGCGGACGTCAACGACCGCGGCCAGCTGGCGCTCACGCTTTTTCCTTACAATCCTCAGTCACGCACCCCTTTCCGCTTCGACGCGCAGAGCCAAGTGTTGACTCAGCTTGCCGACGTGACGGACGAGGTCAACTCCCGGGCCTGCCTCATCAATCAACGCGGTGACGTGCTCGGCTACTCGCTCGCCAACGACTCCGAGGAGCACATCGGCTACTGGAACCTTGCGACCGAGTTCACGACCGTCGCCCGCGCGGAGTCTCCCGCCACGAGCGGCTGGGTCACATGGACGGAGAGCGGCCTCGTCATCGCGTCCGGCAACGACGACCGTCGCACCTACGTCATTCCGGAGCCCAACGTGCTGCTCGACCTCGCCTCGCTCGTCGACCACTGCAACGTCCCCGACGGCCTGTCCGTCGCCCGCATCAACGAGAACGGCGAGTTTCTTGCCGGACGCTCGCCGCAAGGGACGTACCACGTGTCTTTGCACGCGGAGTGAGCCGCCGCCTCGAGAGCGCAAGTCAGTGTGGCGTGCCGACCGTCGCGGGACGCGGCTTCAGCACGTCTGCGAGCCAGCCCGTGCGGACGGCATCGAAGTCGGCATCCCGCTCCGCTTTGCGGCGAATCGAATCGCCTCCGCGTGCGATGGCGAGCTCGAGGGTCTGACGCGCCTGCACGTCCCCGAGGCGGGTGAGCGCGCACGCCAGGTTGTAGAGCGGCAGCGCGGACTTCGTGTCGAGCGCTGCTGCGGCGCGAAATAGCTCCGCCGCCTTGGCGTAGGCGCCCGCACGGTGCAGCTCGAGCCCGCCGACATTGTAAGCCTGGCTCGCGAGCGCAGCCGTCGCGTAGAAGCGGAGCTCGAAATGGTCGGAAAACTCGCCGGCGAAGTCATGGCTCAGCACGGCGAGCTCGCGCGCGTCCGGGGAGAGCTCGATGGCTTCGGCATGGATGGTGTAAGCGGGCTCCCGCGCGACGATGCGGATCGGCCAAGCCGCCTCCTTCGTGCCGCGCACGCGCGCGCCGACGCGCAGGACGGGCGGCTCGCGACGCGGCGATTCAGCTCCGGTCGGCGAGTGCGCGCCGAGCACTTCCCACGTGAGCTGCAGATCCCGCGCGTACGGCCATGACGGGGCACGCGAGACGTACCCCGAGAGCTTGCGCTCGAGCTCGGCCGTCACACCGGCGTCCGGCTCGCCGGCGTCTCGGTCGAAATCCGAAAGCCGCGTCGTTTTGCCGTTCGCTTGCGAGAACGTGCATTTCGTCTCGCCGGAGCCGCCGCTGCGCACGCAGTACCCGAAATCGCTGCCATCCGGCGCCCAGCCGGCGTGATGGGCGTGATCCATCATGCCGCGCTCGAACGGCGGCAGCGGAGGCTCGAGGGTCGGGGCATCCGCTGCGCTGCTCGCAAGCGTGGGCGCCGGACGCGGCGACTCGCTCGAGGTCGGCGCGGGCAGCGCGTCGAGGCCGCCGTCGCGGGGCGGGGACACCTCCGAGCGCCGGCAGCCGCCGAGCGCCGTCGATAGCCCTGCGCCAACCCACAGCGCGCGGCGAACGAACGCGTGCATCGCCGCCGCGTAGTGGCAAGACACTTCGCGCTTCCTCACGCTGGGCGTGCCGGGGACACGCGTCAGCGCGGCCGGCGTAACGCTACTTTGACCCATGTTCTCGGAGCTCCGTGGCATGCACCGTCAACTCGAGCGACGATGACACGGCGAGTGCCTCGGGCGAAGGGGCGCAGGGCGGCACGTCGGCTCGCACGCAGGCGGCCAAGGCGGGAATGCCGGGAAAGAGCGCCGCTTGAGCCGGCCGAAGCTCGAGCGGACGAGGCCGGTCAGGGCAGCGAAGCGGGGACGGTCACGGGCGCGGCTGCGCCGACGCGCCAGGTGGTCTTCAACGTCGCCCGCACCTCGACGGTCGCGGCTACCCGCCCAGCCCGTCGCAGAACGCGGCGTCGAAGTCGTACAGCGGGTCACGATTGTCGACGTTGCAGGTGCCCATCTGACAAAACAGGCCGAGGCACTCGTCGTGCTCGGTGCAGTGCTCGCCCGCGCGCTTGCGTGGCGTGCAGACCTTCTCGCCCTCGAGCGGACAATAGGTATCGACCGTGCACGACTGGTTGAGAAAGCAGGGCTCGCCCGCGACGCCCCGCTTCACGCAGACGAAGGTGCCGTCCCCGCACTGGTGCGCACCGTCGCAATAGTCGTTCGAGCCGTGGCAATCACAGCCGAGGCCCACCGTCGCCTCACAGACATCGGCGCTGTTGCAACGGACGCCGTCCTCGGTGTGGCACGTGACCCACTCGCCGAGCTTCTTCGGCACGTCGTTCGCGTAGCAGGCTCCGTCGTCCGAGGTGAGCTCGCACCCCTCGTCGCAGGCGTCCCCCGTCTTGCCGCGAATTTGGACGGTGCATACGGCTTTGGCGACCGAGTCCGTGTAGCTACAAGCGACCGGTCCGCGCGGATCCGGCGCGCAGTCCTTGACGAATTCGCATTCGGCGCCGAGCGCCAGCGTGCCGCGGTACGCAAGCCTGCAGCCACCAGGCAATCCGCGCACGCCGAGGTCGTCATCGCAGACGGGGGACATGAGTCCCAGGCTCTGCAAGCAGCGCGCGCCCTCGGTAGGATCGTAGGTGAGCGCCTTGTCGTAGTACGCCGCCGCAAAGGTTTTGCACGCAGCCTCGTCGTACGCAGTCCCCTCGACCGCACAGCAGGGCTTCATGGCCGCGCACACGGCGGTCGGAAATATCGCGTCGAACTGCGCTCGATCGACGGCGGGGGCCGCTGGATACCCGACGACGAGCGATGTCGTGCCGCAGCTCGAGCGGCCGCCCCCACCCTGCGGGGAGCCAGCCTTCGCGGTCATGCCCGCCGTGCCGGCACCACCCACGCCGCCTACCGATGCGCCCGCTCCGCTGGAGGCGCCCCCCGTCGTGCTCGCTCCTGCGCCGCCGAGTGGGGCGGCACCCTGACCGGACGCGCCGCCGGCGGCGTCATCGCCGCCGGTCGAGGACTTGCACTGCGGCAAGCCCACCGCCAGCACGCCCAGAGGCCAGACCCACCGCCAAGGCTGCATTCCCATGGCCCGACGCTCCCATGGACGCTGGGCCTGAAAAATCACGGGCAGCGCACTTCATCCATGACAGGGCGTCACGGATCGGCGCGCGGAAAAGGGGCGGCCATCTTTCGACCAGGTAGTATCCGGGCACATTGACCGCGTCTTCATCGGGCAAGCAGAAGCGCAAGCGCCCACCTTCCGCACCGGGCGAGCGCGCGAGCTCGGACACCCCCACTCCACGCGCCGAATCGAGCCTTCCCCGGCGCGTCGTGCTGGTAGCGCTCGTGGGGGCGGTGGTGCTGGTTTACGGGCGCCTCTTCAGCGCCGGCTTCGTCGAATACGACGACGACATTCACGTCTACGCCAATCAGTTTTTGAATCCGCCCTCACTCCAGGGCCTCGGCCACCTCTGGCGAGAAGCGTACAAGGGCCTCTACAACCCGCTCGCTTACACGCTCTGGGCCGCGGTCGCCGCGTTTGCGCGCGTGCCCGAAACGACGAGCTCGCTCGGACAGCCGATCACCCTCGATCCCGCTTGGTTTCACGCTACTAGCATCGGCATTCACGCTGCCAACACGTGGCTCTGCTTCCTGCTCGCACTCAGACTGACGCGCCGTCAATCCGCGGCATTGCTTGCGGCGCTCGTGTTTGCGGTGCACCCGCTGCAGGTCGAAAGCGTCGCCTGGATCTCGGAGCTGCGCGGCTTGAGCAGCGCTTGCTTCGCCCTCGGCGCGCTGAACGTGCTCGTCCGCTCGCGCCGGGCGGGCGACGGTGCCACCTCGCCTGCGTCGCTCGCCGTCTCCGCCGTGTTGGTGACCGCCGCGATGCTGTGTAAGCCGGCCGCCGTGGTCCTGCCGCTCATCGCGCTCCTGCTGGACCGGGTGGCGCTCGGAACGTCGTGGCGCGCTTCGAGCACGACCGCGCTCACGTGGGCGCTTTGCGTGCTCCCTGTCGCGCTCGTCACGAGCTCGGTCCAGAGAATCTATCCCGAGGGAGCGTCGCTTTGGTGGCAGCGCCCATTCGTCGCCGGCGACGCACTGGCCTTCTATCTCTTCAAGACGGCCCTCCCCGTTGACCTTGGCGTCGAGTACGGGCGCACCCC
>Ga0164241_10004752_pt1 | contig 12999 bp, 11 predicted proteins | sample OricomyardsoilBY_FD_108780 | JGI IMG/M metagenome (GOLD analysis project Ga0164241, IMG submission 108780) | Backyard soil microbial communities from Emeryville, California, USA - Original compost - Back yard soil (BY) | ecosystem: Environmental > Terrestrial > Soil > Unclassified | place: USA...
GGCGACACGTAGCCGCGGTCGAACTTCATGCCCTTGGTGAAGCGCACCTTGGTCTCGGAGGACTTCGCCTCTTCGATCTGGATGACGCCGTCCTGGCCGACTTCGTGCATGGCGGAGGCGATCAGCTCGCCGATCTCGGCGTCGTTGTTCGCGGAGATCGAGGCCACCTCGGCCCATTTCTCCTTGGTCTTCACCGGCTTCGCCGACTTTTCGACTTCCTTCACCATCGCCTCGGTGGCGAGGTCGATGCCGCGCTTCAGGTCGATGGGGGAGCCGCCGGCGATCACGTACTTGAGGCCCTCGTTGACGATGGCCTGCGCGAGCACGGTCGCGGTGGTCGTGCCGTCGCCCGCCACGTCGGCGGTCTTCGAGGCCACTTCCTTCACGAGCTGGGCGCCCATGTTCTCGAACGCGTCTTCGAGCTCGATCTCCTTCGCCACGGACACGCCGTCCTTGGTCGAGGAGGGGGAGCCGTAGCTCTTCGCGATCACCACGTTGCGGCCCTTGGGGCCGAGGGTGATCTTCACCGCGTTCGCCAGCTTGTCGACGCCGCGTTTCATCGCCGCGCGCGCGGCCGCATCAAAAATCAGTTGCTTTGCCATAGTCCATATCTCCTGGTGTTAGATGACCGCGAGCAGATCGCTCTCGCGCATGATGAGGTAGTCCTTGCCGTCGACCGAAACTTCGGTGCCGGCGTACTTGCCGTACAGAACCGTGTCGCCGACCTTCACTTCGGGCTTGACGATCGTGCCGTTGTCGGAGGCCTTGCCCGGACCGACGGCGATGATCTTGCCCTTCTGCGGCTTCTCTTTCGCATTGTCGGGGATGAACAATCCGCCGGCGGTTTTTTCGGCGGCTTCGAGGGCTTCGACCAGCACGCGGTCTGCAAGGGGTTTGACGCTCATGGCTGTCTCCTTTGATGTGAATCCTGCCCCGGACAAGCCGGGGATTACGTTTGGCACTCCCGGATGGAGAGTGCTAAGTGGCGGACAATGTATGCGAATGTGGGATCGAAATCAAGTGATGTGTGGATAAAAATGGCGAAATTTTATCAAATTCGACATTTTGAAACGACTGTTTCATATCGAAACACGGTCGGTTCGAGATTGAAACGGCTCAAAATGATCAGATGCCCCGCTTTGCGGGGGAAGGGGCGATCCGCCCCGTTCGAGGGAGTTCGATTGCAAAGGACGGGCCACATTTTCGGGCTTATTACGGGCAAACCTTTTTGATCGGAATCGATTTGTAACGCATTTGGCTTTTTTTTAACAGCGCCTCCTTATTAGATAGTGCGCCCTTGCATCGCTGAAATATTGCCGCCGCTCTCGCGAGCCATTGTTACGAACGACACTTTTCGCCGCGAACCTCTCCTGTATGTTGGTACGGACCAACCACCCCAGGAGGCTTCCATGAAACACTTTCTTCCCCCCTCACTTTCCGCCTCAGCCGCGGTGCTTGCGCTCTGCGCGGCCGCGACGTTCTCCCAGGATACCGAGGTCATGCCGACCCGCTCGGCTTCGGTGAACCCGAACGGAACGCTGGGCATGTCCCAGTTGATCTCGGCCGAAGGCATCGGCGAAGGCCAGGTGAACCTCACCGTCCGCGGAGCGCTTTACAACCAGAGCCGTGACATGCCCAACGTGGAACGCTCGGGAAGCATGCTGACCAACGGACAGATCTCCACGGCCACCTTGGGCGCGGCCTTGGGTCTGAACCAGTACCTCGACGCCTTCACGGGCGTGAACGTGTACAACGTGCGGGCCGACGGCAATGTCGGGTCGGGCTGGGGCAGCGCCTTCCTGGGCGCCAAGTTCAACGTGCCCTTCGCGCGGAGCACGCCCGTGCGCATGGCCGGGCAGGTCGAGGGCATTTTCGGAACCTCGAACAACCAGATCAACGACAACGGCCTCGACGGCTACAACTATCTCGAGACGCGCACGCGCACCGATGTGTTGGTGACGTTGGCGCAGTCCATCCTGTTGAACCGGAATCCCAAGGAAACCGGCGTCAAGATTCACTTCAACGAAGGCATTCTCTCTTCCTTCGAGCCGGGCAAGGAAGTCGGGCTTCTGACCGGCGCCGGCATCGAGTTCATTCCGATCGTCTCGTTCATCGGCGGCCTGGAAATCAACTCGCGCACCTTCCTTGCCAGCCCCGACCTGAAGGACCCGCTGTGGGTGACTCCCTCGGTGACCTGGCGCACTCCGGCCTTCATCAATGTGGGCATGGGCGTGGACATCGCGCTCTCGCAGGATCGCGCCGGCTCGGGCTACGCTTCGCGCGCCCTGGAGCCGTGGCGCGTGTTCGGCAAGCTGACCTACTCCGTCGACACCCAGAAGGATCGTCGTGACGCCGCCGCCGCGCGCCGCGCCGAACTTTACCGCTTGAAGCGCCAGAACGACAGCCTTGCGAATGCCGCCGCCGTGGCGCGCGCCAAGGCGCATGCCGACTCGATCATGCTGGCTGAAACCGACCGTCGCCTCACCGAAGAGCTGGCGCGCCGCCCCGAGATCCAGAGGCAGCTGCTTTCCACCGGTCTTCTGGTGCTGGACGCCGTGTACTTCGAAACCGGCAAGACTGAAATTTCCATCAACTCGCGCCCGTACCTTCAGTTGATCGGCAAGCTGCTCACGCAGTATCCCCACCTCAACATCGAGATCGGCGGCCACACCGACAACGTGGGCGGCCTCGAATACAACCAGCAGTTGAGCGAGGGCCGTTCGGCCGCCGTGGTCTCGTACCTGTTGACCGTGGCTCCGTCGCTGCAGGGCCGGCTGACCTCGAAGGGTTATGCCTACAGCCAGCCGAAGGCGACCAACGATACGCCCGAGGGGCGCGAACTCAATCGCCGCACCGAGCTGAAGGTCACCAATCCTGAGGCCTTGAAGGAGTACCGCTGAAGCCTCCGCGGTATTCCCGAAGGGAACCGGCTCTCCGAAAGGGGGGCCGGTTTTTTTGTGGCGCGGCCCTTTTGTGACGCGGCCCTGATGACCCCCCACGGACCCCCAATTACCTTTGAGCCGTGGCCTCCTCTTCTCTTCTCACCCTGAGACCTCTCCACCGATTCGGAATTCCGCTGCTGGCCCTGGGCCAAGGCCTGTGCGAGGCCGGATTCATCCTGTCGGCCCGGTGGGGCATGCGGGGAGGGGGGCCGGCGACCTTGGGGCTCCTCGCCCTGTTCGCGATCCTCCGCCTGGCGTTCCAGGAGCGGGGGGCAACGCTCGAAGTGCGAGCGTTGCGGGAAGCGGTCTCCTCGCTTCAATCCAGAGTGTTCGACACGCTGCGCGCGCGCGCGGTGCCGGTGTATCGCCCCGCGATGAAACGGGAGCTGGCGCGCACGCTCGAAGAGACGATCCCGCGCGCGGCGGAAGGGATGCTCGCGCGGCGGCGGTTTCTCGGCAGCGTGCTGCAGGGCGCGGTCCTGCTGCCCGGGCTGTTCCTGCTCTCGTGGAAGATCGCCCTGCCCGCCCTCGCGGTGGGCACGCTCGCGTGGCGCGTGCTGAAATGGAAGAACGGCGCGCTGCGCGACCTCGAGCGCTCCGGTTCGAGCGGGCGTTCCGCCGAGCGTCGCGCAGGAGAGGAATTCGGCTTCGGCCTCGAGGCCGCGTCGGGCTCGGCGTGGGACGGATACCTGCGGCGGTTCAACGCCGAGATCGACGCGGCGCGCGTCGCCGACTGGAAGTGGCGGCGCGCGCAGGCGCGGTATCCCGCGCTGCTCGAGACCGGATTCTTCTTCGCCCTCACCGGATTGCTCGTCGCGGGCGTCTTTGTCCTCAACGGCCTCGACGGCTGGATCCTGTTCACCGCATTGCTGGTCATGACCTACCGGCCCGTGCGCGAGGCCGCGCGCCACTATCCGGTGGCGCTTCAGGGCGCGGTGGCGCTGGAGGAAATCGACAACCGCATCGCGGGATGGGATCAAATGAGACCGCGCGCCCTGCCCGCCCCCCATCCGCAGCCCGAGTCGTTTGCCTTGGAAAACGTGACCTTCCGGTACGGTGAGGACAGCGCCCCGATCCTCGAGAACCGCACGCTGACACTTCCATCCGATCTCGTGACAGGCATCACCGGTCCGAACGGGGCGGGAAAGACCACCCTGTTGCGCCTGCTGGCGGGAGCCGAAACGCCGGACGCCGGAGCGGTGCTCTGGGCCGCGGCCGCGCGCGATTATCCGCGGAAGGGCGACGCGCACGGACTGGCCTACCTGCCGCAACGCGCGCATCCGGGCGCGGACTGGGCCGCATGGGCCGCAGCGCTGCGGGCCTCAAAACCGGAACTCTGGGAAGCGTTGGACCAGGCCCTGCGGCTCGACAGGCTGCTGGAAAAAGCGGCGCATCCCGACACGAACCCCGAGTCGAAGTCGGGCGGCGAGAGACAGCGAATGGCCCTGGCGCGCGTGATCGCTTCGGACTGCGGGTATCTGCTTCTCGACGAGCCCACGACGGGACTGCCCGGCAACGAGCGCGAGGAAGTGCTGAGGCGCGTTCTCTCCGTGTGGAAGCGACCGGACGCGCAGGGCCGTGTGCGCGGCGCCCTGGTGGTTTCTCACGAACCCTTCCTCGAATCGCTGTGCGATTCGGTCATTTCCCTCGCATGAATTCTCCTCGCGCGCACGAACGTTTTCCGGACCGCGTTCTCGCGCTCTACTACGCCGCGCGGGGATGGATCCTGCTGGTTCCCTTCGTCCTGATCGTCGTGAGCCGCGTGACAGTCTCCGCGGACGAGCGCCCGCTGCAATGGGGCATGCTGGGAGTGATCGCGGCGGGGATGCTCCTGCGCCTGTGGGCGGGCGCGCACGCGGGTCCGCACACGAACGGCGCGCGCGCGGGAGCGCCGGTGCTCGCGACCTCGGGTCCCTACGCCTTCTCGCGCCACCCGCTCTATCTCTCCAACCTCGCGATCGGGGCGGGCCTTGTATTGCTCGCCGGGTCGCTGGAGGAAACAGCGAAGATCGGGCTGCTGGCGTTTCTGTTCGTCCATCACCTGGTGCTCGCGCTGCATGAAGAGAGGGAGCTCAAGCGTTTATGGCCCGAAGAGTACGGGGCCTATGCGGCCGTGACGCCGCGCTGGTTCAGCCTGCGGCCGCCCGCCGCGGCGGAGAACATCACGCAGACCCGCGACTGGAGCGGCGCGCGCGCGCGGCAGGGACGCAACCTGATCTATGCGACCGCCTGCGTCGCGATCGTGTGGATCGCGTCCCGGATTCATTGACGGAAAAGACGCCGTGCCCTTTTCACCCCTGCTCGCGCTCTATCGCCTCGCCTGGGAGCCGGCGCTTCTCGCCGTCCGCGCCGCGTCAGGAGCGGAGGCGATTTACCGGTCTGTGACGGGACGGGCGCTCTGGCCCGGGCGCTGGCAGCTGAGGGAACGCCTGTGTTACGGTAACCCACAGGTTACCTCGGAGCCTGAAACAGGCAACGCGGCTTCCGCGATCTGGATGCATGCCGCCTCGCTGGGAGAATGCAAGGGACTCGGGGCGGTGGCGGAGAGGCTTTCCGCACGGCTTGAAAGCCAAGGCCTCCCGGCCCGCTTCGTGCTGACGGCGAACACGGTGGAAGGCCGGAACCATCTCGCGGCGCACGCCGCGGGACGCTGGGCGGTGCGGCTTGCGCCGCTCGATCATCCGCGCGTGGTGCGCGGATTCCTGAAGGCCTACCGGGTCAGTACGCTCATTCTCTTCGAGGTCGAACTGTGGCCTCACTTTATTCGGGAAACGAAGCGCGCCCTGGAAACAAAGCGCGGTTTGGGAACCAAGCGCCCGGGCCGGGTGCTGTGGATCTCGGCGCAGTGCACGCGCAGCGCCTCCCGTCTGCGCGCGGTGCTGCCCCGCATCGACTGGATTCAGGCCCAGAGCGAAGAGGACGCGCGCGCGCTGCGCCGCCTGGGCGCGAGGCCTGAGGAGGGCAGGGTGGAGACCGGCGCCGACCTGCGGGGCCTGCATTACCTGGGGGATCTCCTCGCGCCCGCGCCCAGACAGGGGCAGCGGATCCCGTGGGAATCGCGCGCGGGAATCGCGCTGGTGTCCCTTCACGCCGATGAGCTCGGCGCGATCGTCCCCGCCTTGCGAAAAATCCCCGCCGCCATTCCCGTGTTCATTTTTCCCCGCAAGCTGGACGAACTTCCCCTGTTTGCGGCGGCGCTTGAGGGCCTGGGCTTCAGCCTGCGCTCCCGGGATGCGGATTCTGCTCCGCTCCTGCTTCGTCCGCGCTTACCCCTTCGTCAGATCGTGGATGCTTTTGGCCTGGTGGACGAGACCTTGCGCCGATGCCGCGTCGCCGTCCTCGGCGGCAGCTTCGCCCCGCATGGAGGCCATAATCTGTGGGAACCCCTGAAAGCGGGCCTCTCGATGCAGATCGGACCCCATCACGAAGGCCAAAAATACCTGGTCGAAAAACTCGCGACCGCCCAGCTTCTCCGCACGACTTCCGGGTCGCCCGATGCGGCAGAATGGATCACTCTGCACGACGCGCCCGATCCGGGGGAGGCCTGCCTCCGTTTTGCGGAGGAGGAGGGCGCCCTGCTCGACCAAAGCCTGGAATCCGTGGGGCGACACCTGTCCATTTCGTAACCTTCGTGACGAATCATCAAAATCATTTTCCGATTTCCCTCGCCGCGATCCCCGAAAGGCGGTAGATTGCAGGGCATGATCCGTAGCACGCACTCCTCCGGCAGCCGCCTCGTCGCGACGGCCCTTTTCGTGCTGACCCTTTGCGCCCTGCCCGGCTCGGCCCGGGACAAAAGCGGGCTCGGCAAGCCCGCGCCGGACTTCTCCCTGACGGGCTTCTCGCCCGAAGACACCGTGACCCTCTCGAAACTTCGGGGACGCGTCGTGCTGATCGACTTCTGGGCCAGCTGGTGCATGCCCTGCCGCCAGCTGATGCCCCGCATCGCGGACATCAAGACGCGCAATCCCGACATCGAAGTGGTGGCCATCAGCGTGGACATCGATCGCGACAAGGCGCTCACCTTCATCCGCAGCGTGGAACCCGGCCTTCGGCCCATGCAGGACACCGCGCAAAAGGTGGCCGACCTTTACGGCGTCAAGCTGATGCCGAGCAGCTTCATCGTCGACCGCCAGGGTGTGTTGCGCTTTCGTCACGACGGGTACGGCGTGAAATCGTTGGCCGCCGTCGAGCGGCAACTGCAGTTGTTGTTGAACGAGTAAGGCCCTCATCCTATCTTCCGTCTTATGACGGACAGCCTGCGCCCCCAGACGATCGTGTTCACCGGCGGAGGCACGGCCGGCCATGTGATGCCCAATCTGGCGTTGGCCCCCAGCCTCACCCGGCAGGGATGGAAACTTCACTATATCGGCTCGGCGACCGGTCCGGAACGCAGCCTCGCCGAGGCGGCGAACCTCCCTTTTCATTCCATCTCGACCGGCAAATTGCGGCGGTATTTTTCGTGGCGCAACTTCACCGACCCTGCGCGCGTGGTCAAGGGCGCGCTGGACGCCTGGCGCCTGCTGGGCCGCCTCAAACCCGACCTGGTGTTTTCCAAGGGCGGCTTCGTTTCGGTTCCGGTTGTCTATGCCGCGGGGCTCCGCCGCATCCCGGTGATCCTGCACGAGTCGGACCTGACGCCGGGCCTGGCAAACCGGCTCAGCCTTCCGTTCTGCGCCCGGATCTGCGCCAGCTTCCCCGAGACGATGGATCATTTGCCGGCAGGCAAGGCCGTGCTCACCGGGACTCCGATCCGCGCGGAATTGTTCCGGGGAAATCGTGACAAAGGTCTCGAATTCCTGGGCTTCACCGCGGACAAACCGCTGCTGCTGGTGATGGGCGGAAGCCTCGGATCGAAAGCGGTGAACGAGGCGCTCCGCGCCAATCTCTCGTGGCTGCTCGACCGCGTCAACGTGGCGCACCTGTGCGGAAAAGGATGGCTCTCGAAGGAGTGGGAGGGCCGCGCGGGATATCGTCAGTTCGAGTTCCTGTCGAAGGAACTCGCCGACGTCCTGGCCGCCGCCGACCGGGTGATTTCCCGCGCGGGCGCGAACTCCCTGTTCGAACTGCTGGCGCTGCGCAAACCCATGCTGCTCATTCCCCTGCCGGGCAAGGCCTCGCGCGGGGACCAGATCCTCAACGCCGAATCCTTCGTGCGGCGCGGGCTGGCGCAGCTGCTTCTGCAGGAAGACCTCACGCCCGACTCCCTCCGCGCCGCGCTCGAATCCCTGGAAGCCGAGGCGGGCGGGCTCGTCGCCCGCATGCAGGCCTCGGAGCTGGCGCAGGGAACCGACAACGTGCTGGCCGTGATCGCGGCCGTGACCCGCGGCGCCGCATAACTATTACCTTACCTCCCCATGGAATTCCTGCACTCCGTCCTCGACTTTTTCCTGCACTTCGACGCGCACCTCGCGCAGGCGATCCAACAATACGGGACGCTGACCTACTTCCTGTTGTTCGTGATCGTGTTCTGCGAAACAGGCCTCGTGGTGACTCCCTTTTTGCCGGGCGACTCGCTTCTGTTCGCGGCGGGAGCGCTCGCGGCGAAGGGCCTGATGCATCCCGCCGCCTTGCTGACGCTTTTGTGGGCCGCAGCGGTCCTCGGGGATGTGGTGAACTACTGGATCGGCCGCACGTTCGGAACCAAGGGCTTCAGCGAAACGGGAAAGTTTTTGAACACCCGTCATATCGACCGCACGAACGCCTTCTATGAAAAGCACGGCGCCAAGACCCTGGTCCTGGCGCGCTTCGTTCCCTTGGTGCGCACTTTCGCGCCCTTCGTCGCCGGCGTCGGCGGCATGTCGTTCCGCAAATTCATCCGCTACAGCCTGCTGGGCGGGGCCTTGTGGGTGGGATCCTGCGTGACGGCGGGATACCTGTTCGGTAACATCCCCGTTATCCAGCATAACTTCAGCCTGGTGGTTCTCGGCATCATCGCCGTGTCGCTGTTGCCGGGAATCGTGGCGCTCGTGCGCTCCAAGGCCTCAAGCTGAAACTCCGAATAAAGCCTTCTTCCGATTAAATTTCTCTTTCTACCCGAGTCACCGAAGGAACAAGGCAAGATGAACCAGGGTTCGCGCATGGGATTGAAGGAACAAGTGGAAAAAGGACTGCTGGCTTGTCCTGAAACCCACCAGCCTCTTGCTTTTTCCGACGACATGAAAAGTCTTTCCACGGCGGATGGAACGAAGATTTATCCTGTCTTAAACCAGACCATCCCCGTGCTTCTCCAGAATCCGGCAAAAACCCGCGAATACTTCGAAAAAACCTCGATGGCTGCTGAATATGCTGACGAGTCAGTTTCTCCGCGCTCAGGCCTCAAAGGCTGGATTCACGCCGTGGCCGTCGCCGATTATCGTTCGGAGCAGTCGGAACAGGCCTTTCGGGAAAACTTCCCCTCGAGGGATGGCTCCCGCTTGTACCTGGCCGTCGGCGGAGGACCGCAACGTGATCACGCCGCTTTTGTGAATCTGAATATCGGACCCTTCCCCAATGTGGATATTGTCGCTGACGCGCATAAACTTCCTTATGCGGATTCTTCCGTCGACGGAATTTATTGTTGCGCCGTGATGGAACATTTGTATGATCCGGCCGCTGCGGTCCGCGAAATGTTTCGCGTCCTCAAGCCGGGTGCCACGGCCTTCCTGCGGACCCCTTTCCTTCAACCCTATCATGGGTACCCGCATCACTATCAAAATTTCACGCTCACGGGACATATGCAGGCATTCAAGGCCACCGGCTTTGACATCGAATCCAGCGGTGTGGACGTGGGTCCCAGCTATGCCTTGTGGCACATGATCCAGTATTATCTGCAAACCTACTACCCCCGACTTTTGGTCAGGCCGGTTCTCTGGCTCTGGTGGATATTCGGGAGCGGATTCCTAAAGCGGAGGGATCTCTCCCTGAACAAGCGGCCGGATGCCCACATGATGGCCTCCACTACCTTTTTGGTTGCCCGAAAAGTCGCCGGATAAGAACAAAAACTCACAGTAATCGGTCTCTTCCGGCTGTACATTATCGCTCTATGGTCCCGCTTGCGGGAGAAGGGCGCACACCGTGACACCGACCACTTTCGACACCCGGAAATCCTCCCGGAAAAATCTTGCCGCCATCGCCTTTCTTGCCGCGATCGTTTCGGCGGCCTCGGTCGCCTCGGCGCAATCCATCATCCGGCTTCCCGATTCGCTTTACAATGCGGGAGACACGATTTCCTGGGTCAAGAAGGTCTCCGGATTCAACGAAGGCCCGGTGTGGGAATCGTCGACGGGCTCGGTCTATTTCACCCGCCAAACGCTCGGCGCGAGCGTTTGGCCCATCATCCGCATCAAGCCCGGCGTGGACACCGGCGCCATTTGGGTGGCCAACCCCGGCAAGGCCAACGGCCTCGACCTGGATGCCCAGGGCCGGTTGATCGCGGCGCAAAGCGGCCGCCTCACGCGCTACAAGGCCGACGGCACCGAGGACAGCGTGCTCATCACCTCGCCGTCGAACGGCGTGACCTTTGGCGATGCGAACGACCTCGCGATCGGCGCGGGCGGAGACATCTACTTCACGACTTATTCGAACTCCATCTATTACCTCAGCAAGACCCGCAAGCTCACCGTCGCCTACGCTTCGGCATCGATGGCCAACGGCATCGAGTGGGTCGAGGCCGATAGCGCCGTCTATGTGAACGAAAGCCGCGTGGTGAAAAAGTACCGGGTCAACGCCGACGGCTCGTTGACCAACCCCCAGACCTTCATCACGGTACTGGCAGGCAGTGGTGGCACTTACGCCGACGGCGGCACGATCGATGCGCACGGCAACTTCTACATCGCCGCCCAGCAAATCGGGGAGATCCGCGTCTTCAACGCGAAGGGCGACTCGATCGGAACGATCGTTCCCAAACTCGTGACCACCAGCCTCGAGACGGGAGGCTTCTCCGGCGCGCTCGGCAATGTGAGCAACATGATCTTCGGCGGGCCCGACCTGAAGACGCTCTACTTCGTCGGAGACGGCGGACTCTACAGCATTCCCCTGAAGATCCCCGGGCGCGTCCGCCCGGGCTTCACGCCCACCGGCCTGCGTCGTTTCCCCGCTCCCGCCAAGGCCGCCCTGCAGGTCGGACAGGATGCGCGCGACGCGCGGGGCCGCCTGCTCTCGCCGGCGAACAAGGTTCCGACCCTGAAAGTCCCCGCCCGCACCTCGGGACGGTAATCTCCCTCGACGCAGGGATCATTACGGAGAAGACCCATGATTCAAAAATTACTGGCTGTATCGTTTTTGGTTGGAATGAGCGCCGTCGCGGCCTCGGCACAGGTGCGGGACACGGTCAGCCTGCCCGACTCGTTGTGGGATGCGGCGGACACCGTGACCTGGGTGCGCAAGGTTCCGGGCTATTGCGAAGGGCCGGCTTATGAGGCCGCCACGGGCGCCGTGTACTTCACGCAGCAACCCGGCAACAATTATCCCAACTGGCCCATCTACCGCGTGGTTCCCGGCGTCGACACCGGGCTGATCTGGTACAATACCAACCAGAGCAACGGGCTCGCCTTCGATCCGCAGGGCCGGCTCGTGGCATGCCAGAAAAACCAGGTCGTGCGCCTCAAGCCCAATCCGGTATCCGGCGGACTCGGCGGCGCGCTGGACACGATCCTGACCTCGGGATTCGGGGCGAGCGTCCAGTCGAACGATCTCACGATCGGCAAGAACGGGGACATGTATTTCACGGGTTACACCGACAACAACGTGTACTACCTGAGCGCCTCCGGCGCGCGCACCACCGTGGCCACGGGCGTCAGCTCGTCGAATGGAATCGAATGGCTGCGTGACCTCGACAGCAACGCCGTCTACATCAACGCGTCGGGAAGCAACGTCGTGTATCGCTACGACCGCGATCCCGCGACGGGCGCGCTCTCCAACCGGACCAACTTCATCAGCATCACCCAGCCCGACGGCGGGACCTACGATTCGCACGGCAACCGTTACGTCGCCAGCTACGGGGGCGGGGAGATCCGCGTCTACAATGCCACCGGCACCACGCAATTGGGTTACATCCGGTTGCGCAAGCAAAGCGGGATTTACGACTCGGTCGCCAGCTCCGGCCGCACCGGCAAGCAAGGCAATGTCGACAACTGCGTGTTCGGCGGGCCCGACATGAAAACCCTTTACATGACCGGAGACGGGGGATTGTTCGCCATCCGCCTCAAGGTTCCCGGGGTGCCTGCAGGGGTGACGGCCTTGCGTGCTTCCAGCTCCCGCTCTCGTGGGATTTCGAAGGAAGCCTCCGGTGAGTTCCGGGACGTGCGGGGACGCGCACTCGCGCCCGAAACCAGGGCGCCGGCCATGAAGGTTCCGCTCTCCAAATCTCCCTGATCGAATCTTCGGATCGCGACCCGGATTGCAGGAAATCACGGGGAAAAGTGGAGGGTTTCTGCCCTCTATCTTCCCCCCTCTACCTACTTTTCCCCCATGACCTCTCTCCGTTATGAAGACCGCGGGGCCTCCGCGGACAAAAGTGAAGTGCATGCCGCCATCCAGGGCGAAGATCCCGGCCTTTTTCCCGGCGCTTTCTGCAAAATCCTTCCCGATTCCCTGACCGGCAGCGCCGAAGACTGCCTGCTCATCCACGCCGACGGAGCGGGCACCAAGTCGGTCGCCGCCTACCTTTGGTGGAAAGAAACCGGCGATGCCTCGGTATTCAAGGGACTGGCGCAAGACAGCCTGGTGATGAATCTCGACGACCTGCTGTGCGTGGGAGCCACGGGGCCCTTCCTTCTCTCCAATACCTTGGGCCGCAACGCCAAAATCATTCCCGGGGAAGTGATCGCGGCCGTGATCGCGGGTTACCGCGAGTGCGCTGAAATGCTGGGACGTCACGGGGTCGAAATCATCAGCGGCGGAGGCGAAACGGCGGACATGGGCGACGCCGTGCGCACGACGGTCGTCGATTCGACCATGGTCGTTCGCATGAAACGCAAGGACGTGATTTCGGGGGACAAACTCCGTCCCGGTCTCTCCATCGTCGGGTTCGCCTCGTACGGCAAGGCCGTTTACGAGGCCAGGGAAAACTCCGGCA
>Ga0164241_10004753_pt1 | contig 12998 bp, 9 predicted proteins | sample OricomyardsoilBY_FD_108780 | JGI IMG/M metagenome (GOLD analysis project Ga0164241, IMG submission 108780) | Backyard soil microbial communities from Emeryville, California, USA - Original compost - Back yard soil (BY) | ecosystem: Environmental > Terrestrial > Soil > Unclassified | place: USA...
AGATATGGAAATTGAGGATGTTATTTTCCGAATCATTTTTCCAGTTGATCTTTTTTAAATTCTAAATAAGTTGGGTTGCCATCAGGAGTACTGTTAGGCTGTAGAGATGCAAACAAGTCTGTAACAAGATGCCTTATTTCTCTTTCTGTTAAGCGCGTTCCTGTTTTTATGGCTTGTTGCTTTGCTAACGAACGAACAAGCTTTTCTCTTTTGGATAATTTTATTTCATTGCTGAAATGTTTATACTGTTCCAGTAAAAAATCAATCGTATGCTTTTCATTTCCCATTTCTAAATCAGCGGGAGTGCCTTGTATCACGAATGTATTTTTTCCAAATGGCTCTATTAAATAGCCTACCTGATTTAAGTCTTCCATCAGTTCAGATAGCAATACCGCATCTGCGGGTGTTAATTCAATAGTAACCGGGAAAAGGCTTTTTTGTGTGGCAGTTGGTTTGCCTTCCGCAGCAGCAGTAAACTTTTCATATAAAACTCGTTCATGTGCTGATTGCTGATGGATCAGTAAAAACCCATTCGCCGAAGGCAAAATAATATAAGAGTTAAGTAATTGGGTAAATTCGGTGTCTTCGGTGATAGTAAATGGAGAGTGATGATTCGTGATTGGTGAATCTTGAGTCGTGACACGTGAATCGGGAGAAGGGAAATTGCTTACTGGTTGTGTATTTTCTGTTTTCGGTACCGGTTCATAAAATTCTTTCCAGTTCTTCGCTTCTGATTTTTCTATGAAATGTGCCTGGTTTTTTTGTGTAAAACCTTTGAAGATAGATGATGAACTTATCGCATCTTTCTTTTTATCCGTAAACGGTTGTTGAATAGATGGTAGCTGCTGTATGGATGCATCGAGGTCAAAATCCAATGCTGGCATTACACTGAACTGTGCCAATGCATGTTTGATAGCTGCCTGCACAAAAGCATATACGATTTTCTCATCTTCAAATTTAATTTCCTGTTTGGTAGGATGCACATTCACATCTACCTGCGCCGGATCAAGGTCAATAAAGAGTACATACATCGGAAAGCTATCGCCGGGAATCATTTCCTGGTAGGCATTCATCACCGCATGATTGAGATAGCCACTTTTTATAAAACGATTATTGACAAAAAAGTATTGATCACCTCTTGTTTTCTTTGCGGTTTCCGGTTTTCCCACAAAACCATAAATGTTCAGGTAATCCGTATTTTCTTTTACAGTTACGAGTTTGGTATTATAGTTATTGCCGAGCAATTGAACTATGCGTTGCTTTAAACTTCCCGCTTCTAAATGAAATACCTGTTGATTATTACTTGTGAGCGAAAAGAAAATATGCGGAAACGATAATGCTACTCTTGTAAATTCATCAATAATATGGCGGAGCTCTGCTGTATTGCTTTTTAAAAAATTGCGGCGTGCGGGTACGTTGAAGAAAAGATTCTTCATGGCTATGCTTGTACCATCCGGAATAGCAACCGGCTCTTGTTTGATAACCGCACTGTTTTCTACTTCAATACAAATGCCTGCTTCATCCTCTGCTCTTTTAGTTTTCAGTTCTACCTGCGCTACCGCAGCAATAGAAGCTAATGCCTCGCCGCGGAAACCCATCGTCTTTATATGAAAAAGGTCATCAATGTTTTTGATTTTTGAAGTAGCATGGCGTTCGAAACACATACGGGCATCCATCTCGCTCATACCACTTCCATTGTCGATCACCTGTATCAGGGCTTTGCCCGCATCAGCAATAATTAATTTGATAGATGTCGCGCCTGCATCTACAGCGTTTTCCAACAATTCTTTAACCGCGCTTGCCGGGCGTTGAATCACTTCACCTGCGGCTATCTGGTTTGCAATATTATCCGGTAGTAATACAATTTTATCAGTCACTGCTCATTTCTCCTGCGCCAAAAATAACGATTTGACATTTAAGCTATCATTGGCAATTGTATTATTATAAAAGGGTTAATTTTAAGTTCTTGATTTACTAACCTCCATCTTTCTGTGAATATGCGTTTGAAGCTTGTTATTTTCCTGTTTTTTTGTTTTCCTTTTTTATTGCCGGCTCAATACAAAAGCAATCTTCCCTTGCAAGCCTGGGTGGATAGTGTATTTAAAAGCCTTACTGATGATCAGAAGATTGCACAGTTAATGGTTATCCGCGCCCATTCTGATCTCGGGCCTGATCATGTAGCCAAAGTAGTAAATGATATAAAAAATTATAATGTCGGTGCGCTTTGTTTTTTTCAAGGTGGGCCGGTGCGGCAAGCTAACCTCACGAATTATTACCAAAGCATTGCGCAAACACCATTGATGGTAACCATTGATGGTGAATATGGATTAGGTATGCGCCTCGATAGTGTGACGAAGTTTCCGTATCAGCTTACATTAGGTTCATTAAATGATGAAGAACTGATTTATAAAATGGGTGTCGCGATAGGAGAGCAGTGCAAGCGTTTGGGTGTCCATGTTAACTATGCCCCTGTTGTGGATATAAATAATAATCCTAACAATCCTGTCATCGGCTATCGTTCATTCGGAGAAGATAAAGAGAAGGTAGCACGTTTCGGTGTGGCGTATATGAAGGGAATGCAGGACGCCGGCATTCTTGCCTGTGCTAAACATTTTCCGGGACATGGTGATGTAAGTGTTGATTCTCATTTTGATTTACCTGTTATTAATAAAAGCATAGCGCAGTTAGATACATTGGAATTAGTTCCTTTTAAAGCTTTATTTAAAGCAGGTGTGGGTAGTGTAATGACAGCTCACTTATATGTGCCCGCTATTGACAATACAGCGAACACAGCTACTTCTATTTCAAAAAATAATGTAACAGGCCTTTTACGTAATCAACTTGGGTATGATGGATTAAGTTTTACAGATGCATTAGAAATGAAAGGAGTTGCAAAATATTTTCCCAATGGAACAATAGCTGCGCAGGCGTTGATTGCGGGCAATGATATGCTTTGCCTGCCTGCCAGTGTGCCCGAGGCAATACAGGCTATTAAAGAAGCGATTACAAATGGCAAACTCACCTGGGATGATATTAATGCGAAAGTGAAAAAAGTGCTGATTGAAAAATATCAATTGGGTTTGAACCAGGTTATACCTATAGATACTAATAACTTACTCAACGAACTGAATGCGAAAACAGATGAAATCCGTACGGCCGTCGCTATGCAATCATTGACCTTACTGCGCAATGAAACAACCGCTTTCCCTTTATTACCAGGAAAGAAGATAGCATACGTTGGCGTAGGCATTGGTACAGTGACCGATTTTGGTAAAAGAATGCAGAACGATCTGAATGCAGATATATTTCTTTTCCCTTCTTCTAAAAAAGCAAGCGAAATTGATGCCTTTGTAAAAACAATTCGGAACGGTAATTATGAATCGGTTGTGATTGGTATTCATAATTATAGTATTCGCCCTGCTAATAATTATACAATTACTAATAGTGAAATAGCAGTAGTAAACCGTTTACAGGCAAATAATGCAGTTACTTTTCTTTTTGGAAATGTATTGGCCTTATCTAATTTCTGCACACCAAAAAACTTAATAGCCTGCTACCAGGATGATGATATTACCCAACAGGTAGCTGCCGATTTACTGGAAGGAAAAATTGTTTCAATGGGACGTTTACCCGTTTCGGTTTGCAATTATAAATTTGGTGATGGCATTGTACATGGCGGTATCAAACCTTCACGTACTTCTATTCCCGCCAATAAACTGGAAGTAATCGATTCAATTGTTTATGATGCTATTAATAAAAAAGCATTCCCGGGTTGTGTGGTAATGGCGGTACACAAAGGGAATATTATGTATTATAAATCGTTTGGAACTTATACATATGAACCTTCACCGCCGGTAGAAAAAGAGAGCATTTTTGATTTAGCTTCTGTTACAAAAACATCAGCCACTACGCTTGCGGTAATGAAACTATACGAACAGGGCCGCCTTGATCTTAAAAAAAAACTGGTTGATTATCTGTCCTGGGTAAAGGGTACGAACAAAGCCAATCTTGTTATTGAAAATTTATTATTACACGAGGCAGGGCTTACAGCTTATATTCCTTTTTATAAAGAAACGATAGATAGCAAAACAGGCGGGCCACTCCCTGCACTCTATTCGCAACAACCCACGCCTGATTATTCTATACGTGTGGCTAACAATATGTATCTCCGCAATAACTGGGAAGATACAATTGTACAAAGAATACTTACCAGCCCGCTTGGCCCGCGCCATCGCTATGAGTATAGTGACCTTGATTTTATTTTTCTTGGAAAAATAGTGGAACGCTTAACAGGCATGCCGTTAGATAAATATGTTGAGCAAACTTTTTATACACCAATGGCATTGGCTACAACAGGGTTTAAACCACTTACCCGTTTTGCTGCCGATCGCATTGTACCGACGGAGGAAGAAAAAAATTTTCGCCAGCAATTATTAGAAGGCGATGTACATGATGAGGGCGCTTCTCTACTCGGTGGGGTAGCAGGGCATGCCGGCTTATTTTCGGATGCGTATGACCTTGCAAAGGTTTACCAGATGTTATTAAATGGCGGCTCGTTTAACGGAAAACAATATTTACAACCTAAAACGATTGCTTATTTTACTTCTTATCGTAGCAAAAACAGCCGCAGGGGTTTAGGTTTTGATAAACCCGAAAAGGATAATGCAAAAAGAGCAGAGCCTTATCCGAGTGCGAGCGCATCCCCCGGTACATTCGGGCATACAGGCTTTACCGGTACATGTGTATGGGTAGATCCGAAATATGATCTCGTATACATATTTCTTTCCAACCGCGTATATCCTACAAGGGATAATCCTTTATTGGTAAGATTAAATGTGCGTTCAAAAATTCAGGAGGTATTGTATGAGGCGTTGGGTAATTCAAAGGCGGAGGCACTTGTAGTACAAGAAAGATCAAGAAAATTATAGTTTTATAAGTGCATATACTTTCTGACTGTTAATCAATTTCCACTTTTTCATACTATCACATTTCTCGCATTTCTTCCTAACTTACAACAACAATCTCCCCACATGCGCCAGTCATTTTTATTTCTCATAGCTATTGGCTGTTTTATATCAGCATTTGCCCAGCCTTCACAAGCCGATGTAGAAAAGTATCATATCCGTAAAGTCGTTATCAAAAAAACAATTGATGGTTCTGTTTACACAGATACTTATTGGTACGATGGCGAAGGCAATGATAGCGCTATGCTTGTCAATAATAAATCAAGTATTATCAAAAGTTCTTTCAAAGGAGGTAAGCTGATTGCAAAAAGCATCATCACAGATGGAAGGCAAGGGGATAGTTACGCTTATGAGTATGCAGCCGATGGCAGCTACAAAGAAACGCATACTGATGGCGAGTTCGGAATGACCAGCTACAAATGGTTTGATGCAAAAAAACGTTTACAAAAAACCCAATCACCTGATGGGAATACCATTACTAATAATTATGATGCAAAGGGAAACCTGCTCAGCGCTTCATCAGATGGTAATAACGGAGGAATGAAAATAAAACGCACTTATTTTTATAATGCAAAGAACAGCCTTACCAAAACCGAACAGGAAATGGATGGCATGAAGTCTACATCTTCTTATTCTTACAATACAAAAAATCAATTGGCAAAACGTACAGATGATGATGGCTATACAAAGTCAACCACTACGTACGAGTACAATGATAAAGGCTTATTGCTGAAAACCATTCGCCAGGCAAAAATGCAAAACGAAGTACAGCCTACAGAAACAACAGTGTACGAATATTATTACTGATTATTTTTCGGCGGCTCACCATTATTCGGTCTTCCTTGTTGTGGAGGGCGCTGGTTTCTTTGTGGCCCGCGTTGCGGATTTTGATTCGGTCCTCCCTGCTGGTTATTCCTTTGCGGGGGACGATTATTGTTATTACCTGATTGCTGGTTACGTGGCTGTTGTTGCTGAGGGCCTCTGTTACCACCACCTTGCTGCGGTCGTTGTTGTTGTTGTCTCGATTTTTCCCTCTTCTTTCTATCTGCTTTTTCCAATGTACGCAGGCTGATTTGTCCTACTACATCTACAAATTCAGGTTCTGCTTCTTTTGGTTTGTTAGATGTTACTTCCACAGCTTCCAGTTCTTCAGGTATTACACCTTGCTTATTCAGCGATTTTATTTTCAATACCCGTTCAATCGTCAGCGGATATTGCTTGGTGCTATCCGGCAAGCCATACCACATCAGGTTGCGGAAAATATCTTTCTTAATTAAATACGCATTGCCTTTTGCTACCTGTATATTATCGCAATAGTCAGGGAAATGTTGCAGCGCATCTAAGTATGTATCCAGTTCATAATTCAAACAACATTTCAAACGGCCACACTGCCCGCTGAGTTTTGTCTGGTTGATCGAAAGATTCTGATAACGTGCCGCTGCAGTATTCACAGATTTAAAATCTGTGAGCCATGTAGCACAGCATAATTCTCTGCCGCAACTACCAATACCGCCCACTTTACCGGCTTCCTGCCTTGCACCTATCTGGCGCATTTCTACTTTTACGCGGAATTCAGATGCATAAATTTTAATCAGCTCACGGAAGTCCACACGCCCATCAGCGATATAAAAGAAAGTTGCCTTACGCCCATCCGCCTGCATTTCCACCTGGCTGATCTTCATATCCAGGTTCAGTTGCTTGGCAATAGCGCGGCTGCGGATCACCGCTTCCGGTTCGCGTGATTTGTTTTGCTGCATCATATCGAGGTCGCGGTCACTCGCCCTGCGCAAAATCTTTTTCATCTCAGGGTTATCTTCTTTCACACCTCTTTTCTTCATTTGCAGGCGCACTATTTCGCCTGTCAGCGATACTTCACCCACATCAAAGCCACTTACACCTTCTACAGTAATAAGGTCGCCTTTTTCGTATTCCTGCAATGTTGTATTCCGGAAAAAATCTTTACGTGTTCCTTTATTAAAACTCACTTCCACCACCTGGCACTGGCTATCCATATCCGCCACAGGCAGATTGCGCAGCCAGTCATATGTATTCATACGATTACATCCGCCGGTGCTACACCCGCCATTACTCTTACATCCATTTGGTTTTCCGCCTTTGGCGGTACCGCAACTGCCGCAACTCATGTATTCAAATCAATAATTAAAAGTAAAAAACGAAAATAAAGGGAGAGAAGTATGTGTAGCCCGGCTGTAGTACTACTATTAAGCTTTCGTTGCGTCGCACTATTCAGGGTTCTATTCGCTATTCAGCAAAGGCAGCCCGTGAACAACAATATATGTAGAAACTTTAAACACAACAGAATACAAATAATAACACATCAAACCTGCTACTCACTACTCATCACTTTTCACTCCACACATCCCTCATTCTGTCAAAAATACAATTTTGTCCTGAATGATATGGTATAACTTAATGGTAAGGGCATGAAACAGGATTTTCGCATTAGCATTCCGCTCAATATAATAGGCGGCGCGGTCCAACTCTTCAATAATTGCCTGCTGCTGCTCAATGCCCGCTATCTTGTTCAGCCTTCCTGCAAAATCCTTCTCTTTTTCGGGTAAATAGTAACTGTTGCCCAGGGCACGCAGCCGCACGCTTTGCTCCAGCAAATGATTGAAATAACGCAAAAACTGCTTCTGCTTTTCCCGGCCTAGCCGGCTTATTTCTTCCACCCATTTGGTTTGGGCAATCGGTCCAGTCTTCATTATTGCATTCAGCCATTCCCGCAGCAATCCCTGCCAATCTTCCTCTGCATGTTGTACCAGTTGGAGTGCCTCCCGGTAATTACCCTCACTCACACCCGCTACCTGCCGGGCAGTTTGCGGTTCTGTTTTATTGCGGCTTATCAGCGCCTCTTCTATTTCCGCCGTTTCCAGTACCGGAATTTTTACCAATTGGCAACGCGATAAAATAGTTTGTAATATCTGCGATTCATTTTCCGCTACAAAAATGAACAGCGTATTCGGGGGCGGCTCTTCTATCAGCTTTAATAATTTATTTCCTTCATTACCGAGGTATTCCGGCATCCACAGAATTAATATTTTGTATTCGCTTTCAAAACTTTTCAGGTTCAGTTTCCGGATAATATCATTGCATTCATTCGCTGTAATATTTCCCTGCTTGTTTTCTGCACCTATAAACTGCAGCCAATCATATACATTTCCGTACGAATAGCCTTTTAAAAATTCTCTCCACTCAGAGATATAATCAGTACTGATAGGCGGTGTCCCTGATTTTTTTGTAACAACAGGATAAGAAAAATGAATATCGGGATGAACGAGTTGTTGGGCTTTTAAACAAGAAGGGCAAACACCGCAGGAATCTGTTTCTGGTTTTTGGTTTTTTGTCTCTGGTTCGGGGGCATCACCAAATAAGCTAGCCTCGTTACTTGCTTTAAACGATGAGCCGGTTACTTTTTCGCAAACAATATATTGTGCTAATGCAAGGGCTAACGACAATGCGCCACTGCCTTCCCTTCCTAAAAACAATAATGCATGGGCCAGCCGGTTGCCCTGCACCATTTCCGGCAACTCTTTCTTCAGTACACTTTGTCCAATGATATCTTTAAACTGCATCCGGTAGCGAAAGTAATTTTTTCTAAAAGAAAAAGCCCGGAAGAACCGGGCTATTCATTTTTTTATTTTACCAACTTATTTCAAATACGTCAACAACTGATCATATGCTTCTTTATTCGCAGCATTTGTATCATTCGGGCGCAAACGAATGCGGTTATGAAACACAGTTAGCAATTCTCCTTTTTCATCAAATAAAAATTTAGTAAAATTCCATTTTACAGGATCTTTAAATCCTTTGGCTTCTGCTTCGCTAACGATGTATTTAAATATAGGAGCAATATCATCACCCTTTACAGATACTTTATCTGCCATAGGAAAACTAACACCATAGTTTTTTTCACAAAACTCAGCGATCTCTTCTTTACCGCCAGGCTCTTGTCCGCCAAAATTGTTGGCAGGAAAACCAACGATCACCAATTTGTCTTTATATTTTTTATACAAAGCTTCCAGGTCTTCATACTGTGGCGTGTTACCACATTTGGAAGCTGTATTTACAATCAATATTTTTTTGCCTTTGAATTTTGAAAAATCAATATCCTTCCCGAGCAGGCCCGGTACTTTAAATTCATACAAAGAAGTTGCGCTCAAAGTGAACACAAGGGCTAATGAGAGAAATAGTGCTTTCATGATTTTCGTTGTTTTGTTTGGTAAGAACAAAGATTGTACGATAAAGTTAAGGCAGTCTGTTGCTTGGACGTATTAAATGTCAAAAAACTGACAATTATTGTTTTTCATAACTGCCTAAATCAGGCAATCCGACCGGGCGGATATTGCCATCGAGGTCTGTTGTTACTCCTGCATTCGTACCCTTATTCATTGCCGGAGATCCGTTTTTCAACCGGAAATTATAATAGCGACGGGAAACGTCAATGCTATCAAACAATGGATCCTGATCATTAATCGCCTGGTTAATGGTACTGTTTGCAGGTACTGTCTTTACCTTCCACAGATTGTAATCGAAATTGACACTGAAAGAGTTGCTTCCTTTTTTATCTACAATTACTTCGTTTTCAACCGTACCATCTTTCCCCCAGAAAATACAATTGCGGAATACAGCGTTTAATGCAGCACTATTGCCTGCGCCATCATTATCGGCAATGGTTAGTACAGGGCTTTTGTGCGTAATAAAATTATTAGAGAAGGAAGCTACAGTACAATGAATGAATTGATAGGTTCCGCCTTTTCCCAATGCAATATTTTTTCCGCAATTACTGATAAGGCAGTCACGCGCCGAGATATTTGTGTTTAAACCAATAATACCCGCATCATAAGCATTATCAATGATGCATTCATTCAAAACCAACTTAGGGTTTGCATTAACAGATGCTCCATCTGCGGCTATCGCCTGGTAAGCATTTTTTAATACAGCATATTGCAGGCTATTGTCTTTACTTGGTTGCCGGAAGTAAATACCAGGCCATCCGGCAGGATAATCTTTGTAAGGATTATCCAAACGGTCACTTTGAAAATACACCCTATTTATCGAATCTTTTTGTCCGTTTACCTGCAAGGTCCCATCTATTATTATCGGTGCATTGGGATGCACATATATGCGGCAACCTTTATCGATTATTAATTTTGCACTGGGCTGCACATATAAATAACCTAATACAACATAAGGTAAATCATTTGTCCATGTTTCGTTTCCGCTTATCTCTTTATCACGCATAAAGTGCGCATTCTGCCCCCATGCTTCCAGTTGCATTTTTTTAGTATTGCCATTATAGCTGATTTCAATACTATCGCGAATAACAAAAGGAAGATTGGCAGAAGAGGGATTTACATTTACCTGTACAAAAACATAAATGCTGTCATTAGCTGCTATTTCAATATTCGTTGCTTCTGTGGTAGAGAGCCCATCTACATTCATTTTAAAAGAAGATGCAGAACCTCCTGCCAGCTTCACATAATTTAAGCGAAGCTTCTGGTTGTTGTCATTAAATATTTTGAATAGCTGTGTAACTGAGCCTGCTGTTGGAAATACAGTATCATACTTCAATGTATCAGCAGATAATGTTATGCGCGCATCCGAAGATGTAATGAAAGAATCTTTCCGGCAGGAAATAAAAAAAATGATTAGGAATAATAAGGCAGCGAAGATAGCTTTCATTGCATGTTTTTAGTGAACAAGCCGGATATATGTTTCATCAAAAATACAGGTTCAACCGGATATTAACGAGTGGCATCACATACACAGGCAATACTTAAACGTGTATTTTGCGCTTTCAGTATTTCACTGCCGCAGGATTCCAGTGTGGCACCTGTTGTTATTACATCATCGATCAATAAAATATGTTTACCTGCAATAGCGCTCTTCTCTTTTAATACAAACTTGCCATCCATATTTTTCCATCGCTCTATACGGCCTTTCTTGGTTTGTGTTTCGGTAAATTGCGGACGGATAATCACATCATTCAACACAGGTATCTGCATTTCATCTGCTATTCCTTTACATAAAACCATAGATTGATTGTAACCTCTCTTTTTTTCTTTTTCGGGAAATAAGGGAAGCGGTATCAGCGCATCTGCCATAAACCGGTCAGATTGTATTAACGAACGCCCCATCATGCGGCCTATTTGTAAACCGAGTGCGATATTGCCTTTGTATTTTATTTCATGTACTATTTGTTGTACAAGCGACTCACGGGTAAAATAATATTGCGCAGTAGCAGATTGAAGAGGTAAACGTCCCCATAGTTTTTTTTCTACCGGATTATTATTGTGTAACTCAAAGAATGTTTGTGGCAAAGCGGCAGCGCAACGCAGGCAAAGTTGATTTTGTGTTGTAGTTAAATCTGTTCCGCATCCGGCGCATACATGCGGGAATACGAGATGCAGCAACGACTGCTTAATGTCTTGCAAAATCTGCATGAGTATTTTCTTAGGTCAGATAAAATCTTTTATAGGATGCCAGTTCTTAGCTAAAATAAATATTGATACAATTCTTCTACTCTTCCCATCGGCACTACTTCAATATCAAATTTCTGTTTTCCCATTCCTTTCTGGCTATATTTTGAAACAATTATTTTTTCAAAACCCAGTTTCTCTGCTTCTGCAATGCGTTGATCAATCCTGTTCACTGCTCTTATTTCACCACTCAGGCCGACTTCGCCAGCAAAGCATACACGTGGAGAAATCGGAACGTCTTCATAAGAAGATAATAAAGCACTTAATACCGCCAGGTCAATAGAAGGGTCTTCTACTTTTAATCCCCCGGCAATATTTAAGAATACATCTTTCATTCCAAAATGAAAGCCGCCTCTTTTTTCTAATACAGCTAATAATAATTGAAGACGGCGAAGGTCAAAACCCGTTACCGTACGCTGAGGTGTACCATATACTGATTGTGTTACCAATGCCTGCACTTCTATTAATAAAGGGCGCATGCCTTCTATGGTAGCTGCAATCGCAATACCACTTAGTTGTTCTTCTTTTTGGTTAATTAATATTTCACTTGGGTTGAGTACGCCCCGCATACCGCCATCTGTCATTTCATAAATACCTAGTTCTGCCGTACTGCCAAAACGATTCTTTAACGTTCGCAATATTCTATATGTATAATGACGGTCACCTTCAAATTGCAATACGGTATCTACCATATGCTCAAGTATCTTAGGCCCCGCTATACTTCCGTCTTTTGTAATATGGCCAATTAAAAATACAGGCGTGTTTGTTTCTTTAGCGAAGCGTTGAAATTCGGCTGCACATTCTCTTATTTGCGATACAGAACCTGGTGATGAATCAATAAAATTGGTATGTAATGTCTGTATAGAGTCCACAATAACTAATTGTGGCTTTAGTTTTTTTATCTCGAGAAAAATTGTTTGCGTGAGTGTTTCTGTCAGCAAATAAAAATTTTCATTTTTTAATTGTAAACGGTCTGCACGCATTTTAATCTGCTGTTCACTTTCTTCACCACTTATATATAATACACTTGCATTTTTAAGCCATAATCCATTTTGTAAAAACAAAGTAGACTTACCTATACCTGGTTCTCCCGCAACTAATACGATGCTTCCGGGAACAATACCGCCACCTAATACACGATTTAATTCTGCATCGGAAGTCAATATTCTTTTTTCATCACTTGTTTCTATTTCATCTAATGATACAGTCTTACCTGATTTTTTTTCTTCGTTATAATTTTTCCAGTTAGTATTCTTTGCAGTTTCTTTTTGTATCAGTTCTTCTACAAATGTGTTCCATTGTCCACATGATGGGCATTGACCAACCCATTTCACACTTTCATAACCACAGTTTTGACAAAAGAATGCAGTTTTAACTTTACTCATGCGATAAAGTTAAGCATAGCAACATATGTGATGCATAAAACTGATTTATTAAACCTTTAAAAAGAAGAATAAGTGAAGTAAAAAAGAAGAGAAATAATAAAATGTAAAAGGGGCCAATCTGTTGATCGACCCCTTACTTACTAACC
>Ga0164241_10004754_pt1 | contig 12998 bp, 13 predicted proteins | sample OricomyardsoilBY_FD_108780 | JGI IMG/M metagenome (GOLD analysis project Ga0164241, IMG submission 108780) | Backyard soil microbial communities from Emeryville, California, USA - Original compost - Back yard soil (BY) | ecosystem: Environmental > Terrestrial > Soil > Unclassified | place: USA...
CGGGTCGGTCGGCCGCCCCGCCGTGGATGCGGACGTTGGCGGCCGTGCTGGCGATGGAAGGCTGGTCGTGGCCGGTCCCACCCCTGAACGCGGTGATGGCGTCCGCGGCGGGCGCGGCGAGCACGTCCCGGCGGTGCCGGTCGACGATGGCCGCCCATCGGACCGGAGTCCCAGCGGCGACCTGGTCGGCGCTCGAGCTGTTGACGCTCGGGTCGGGACCGGGATGTCGTCCGGAGGCGCGGGCGATTGGGGCCGCGATGCAGATCGATGCCCTCGGCGCCGCCGGCGTCCGAGCCAACCGCGAGCTGATTCGGGTGGTCCGGGCGGCCGTCGAAGGCCGCTCGGTCCGCACCGGTCGGAAGCGGGCGGCGTGATGGCCTTGCACTCCGTCGAGGGGCCAGGCGCTTCCGGCGCCCACGAGGACGTCGATGTCGACGCGGAGGCGGGCTTCTTCGAGATGTCCCCGGCCGGCGCCGAGCAAGTCACCCTGCAGATCAGGTCGATGATGGAACGGGCCTGGGAGTACATCGCGATCGCCTACCAGGGTCGGGCGCACATCGCGCTGGGCTACGAGAGCTGGGATGAGTACGTGGACGACCGCTTGGGCGATCTGCGGCTTACCGTGCCACGGCAGGAGCGGGGCGCGGTCGTGCAGTCCCTGTCGCGGGCGCAGATGTCGTTGCGGGCGATCGCGAAGGTCCTGGGCGTCGATCCCGCAACGGTGCACCGGGCGCTCGGTGCGGGCGATCCCGCGGGAGCAGATGATGCCAACGAGCCGGCGCCGATTCGTGGGCGGGACGGCAAGAGCTACCCGCGCCGACGGCGGCAGCAGGTCGCGATCGCATGCTCGATCTGCGGTGAGCTGCATGAGGAGTCGCCGGGTGACTGCCCGTGGGACTTGTTCGCGCAGGGCCTCGGGCCGCGGCCCGATCGAGTCGGCGCCCACCCAATCACGCCGGAACGTCATCCTCGTTCTCCAGGTTGGACGGATACGCATGAGCATCCCGCACCGACTGGTGAACAGAGAATGGGAGTCTCTTCGCAGCAGAAAGTTTCCGAGGATGAGCTGGCTCCGACAATCGCCGACTCGGTGACCCGAGCAGTCTGCCTGGTCGACGAACTCGACGTGCTCCCGCAGATCGTCGACGAGATCGAGGTTGTCGGCGTCTGTGCGGGTGAGACCGGGATCGCGGCGGGCATCCGCGAGTTGATTGAGCACCTCCGGAGCCAGGCCGCGGCAATGGTGTCCCTGGTCAACCGGCTCGAACGGATCGCTCCACCTACATGACATGGTCTCGTAGCCGACCCGTGGTTGAGCGGCCGCTTGTGGCGGGCTTGCTGGATGCGCCGGGTAGCAACTGCCGGGGCGCCGGTACCCTGACGGGGCAATGCGAGGAGGAGGTTTCTTCGTTGACTGCCGCGGCGATCGCGCCCGAGCCCGTGCCATTGGTTCGCGACCTGGCCGGCCGGCTCATGGTGCCCGGCACCCGCATCTCCCTCGACGTCCTGGTCGCCGACTTCAAGCGGGGTAAGACGCCAGAGTCGATCCATGACTCCTACGAGACCGTGTCGCTGGCCGACGTCTACGTGATCTTTGCCTACTACCTGCGCCACCGCGGCGAGGTGGAGGCATACCTGGCTGAGCAGGTACGCGAGGGTGCTGAGATTCAAGCCAGGATCGAGGCGAGCGATCGGCCCGAAGGCCTTCGCGCCAGGTTGATTGCCCACATCGACTCGTGAGGCCAGGGTTTTCGCGAACCGAGAATATTCACCCAGACCTACTTCCGGCGCTCAAAGAGGCCCGATGGGCAACTGTCCTTGTCGGTCGGTCAGCGGCCAGGTGCGCGCGGGACCGCACCGCCGAAGAGGGTGAACCACCCTCGCGGATGTAGGTGTTCGCCGATGCCCATCGCCTGGTTAACCTCGTCATTGGGGTCATCTACGCCGTCCAGTTCGGGTGCGTACAGCATGAGGAAGTCTGTGTCCTCGAGCAGGTCCTCGCGCAGCGATGGCCACTCGACGTCGTCAGGGCTCGACGGATGCTTGACGACCGTTGACCATAGGTCGGGCCACGCGTCCTCGTCTTCCTCGATCGCCGACGCGCGATCCAGCATCAGCCAGAGCGCCACCTCATCGGCAGTGCACCGCGGTATCGGTGCGCCGAGCATGCGAATGTCGCCGGACAGATCGTCGAATGACTGCAACGCGCGGCGTCGCCAGTCAGCGCTCTGGCCCGCAACGAGAGGTGGATAGGCGTCGAACAGGACCCAGTGCTTCGGATCGTGCTGGTCGAGGTCCTCGCGACCCTCATCGAACAGCAGGTCGGCCGCGATCAAGAGCAGGTGGCTGGTCCGTTGCGTCAGCACGACGTCGCCACCCATCAGCAGAGTGTCTCATCGAACCCGTTCGCCAGCGTGCTCGATCTCGCGGGTCGGACGCGCCGATGCAGCGTTCGGTCCTCAGCGATGGGACACTCGAGAGGATGGTAGCCATCCTGGAACGAGAGATGTACACCGAGGCGGCGGCAGCCAAACTCCTGGGTGTTGCTTCGGCGACCCTGCACTACTGGCTCGAGGGTGGGCGCAAGAACGGCCGTACCTACCAGCCGGTGATCCGGGAGAAGGCGACCGGACGCAATGCCGTGACCTGGGCCGAGTTCATCGAGGCAGATCTGTTGCGGCAATACCGACGAGATCACCAGATCCCAATGGTCGAGATTCGGGCTTTCATCATCAGGTTGCGCAACGAACTGGGCATCCCTTATCCACTCGCCCACGAGCAGCCGTTCGTCAGCGGCAAGAAGCTGGTGATCGAGGCGCAGCGCGAGGCCGGGGTGCCCAGCGGCTTCGCACTGGTCGAGGAGGTCGGCGGCCAGTTCATCCTAGCGCCGGCCGCGGAGCAGTTCTTCAAGCGAGTGGTCTGGTCGAACAGCATCGCAACAGCGTGGCGACCAACACCGAGGTCGCCGGTCCTGGTTGACCCAGACGTACGCTTCGGTCGCCCGACCGTCGGCGGCATCAGTACAGAGATACTTGCCGAACTCGTGGTCCAAGACGAAATGGACATCGAGGAAGTAGCGAGCCTGTACGACCTGACCGAGGCGCAGGTGCGGTCGGCCGTTGAGTTCGAAGAGGCAGCCAAGGTCGCGTGAGCGGCATCAGGACAGCGGTGGTGAGGTTCTACCTCGACGCTGACGTCTTGGGGCTGGCCAGGCTGATCTGCCAGGAGCGAAGCGACTGCACCTATCCGGGCGACCCCGGGATAGTGATTCGCAAACGCCGACGCGAGCCATGCCCGGTGACCTCTCCCGGTGCCAAGGATCCGGACTGGATACCGGTGGTCGCCAGACTTGGCTGGTTGATCATCACCCGCGATCGCCACATCAATGAGCGGCTCGGCGAGCTCCAAGTGGTCCGTGACGAAGGCGCGAAGATTGTGAATCTCGCAGGCACGGAAGCTGGGACTATCTGGAAGCAATTGGAGATCGTCGTCACCCGATGGCGCGAGATCGAGCTGCTTGCTGATGAAGCGGGACCGTTCATCTATCCATTGAGTCGAACCGGCCGGCTGCAACCCATCGACCTGGATAAGGCGATCGCCGCGGCGGCGCGACGACGAATCATTCGATGAGGCGAATGGACTTCGGGGAGGTCCGAGTTCTTCGTCGCTCGTGTCATGCGTAATTTAAGGCTCCCTAGATCGACTGGACTACCTCTGGCCGAACTGGAGGGTCCCGCCAGGGCTCATGTTGGTGACGCCACCTGACGAGACGGGCGGATATCGGTGCCATGTGGAGGAAGCTGAAGAAGTCGATGGAATCGGTCGATATGAACGCTAACTCGCCGGCTTGGGCGGGCACATGGCCTTCGAGTTCGAGCCACAGGGCGGGCCACCCACCCGGCCATCTGGTCAGGGCCAGAGTCGTATTTCCCATCCACTGGCCCAGATCTCGGATATACCAGGCGAACGTCTGAGGTCGAGATTGCCGGGCGAGGTTGTTGCGCAGGCCTGATGCGGTCGCACGCACTATCCTCTGTTCGCCGCCCCGGTCCGTGCATGGATGTTTGGGCCACGGGGGTCCGAGACCATCGAAAAATACTCGACTGCCATGGGAATTCGCGAAGAAGAAAACTTGAGCACCGCATACGGGGCATCGCGCATTCGGGACCAATAGAACGCGGCGGTCTTCAAGGCCCTTTACGGGTCTCGGTATGCTAGGGCTAGCGGAGCCGCCGTATGACCATGGCCAAGTCGTTGATAGGCGCCAAGACCCACCTGATTTCCGTACTGAATGTCCGCTAACCCAATGGACGGTGCCATTCTTGCTTTTTCGAAGATGCCCCTTGCGGTAATGTGAACTCATCGCGCGGACTCAGTCCTAGATCGTCGAGAGCCCGTTTCTCTTCAGTCGAGTAATGACATGACCTGCAAAATTCATACTTCCCCCCGGGGTCAGGCGATGCAAGAGCCTGCGTCGACCGTCGGCTACGTTACCGCGGCCTCGGATGAGTGGGCAAGATCCGATCGGCCCTCGACAAGGCGATGCTTCGTCGGCCTCGTGGAGTTCGGAATGCGAGTATGTGGACTGTTCCCCTCGAAGGATTCCCATCGTCCAGTCGTTCTCGACGACGCCGCGGACTGGATCTGCCCTGGGCTATTGCGATCACCGAAGTAGGCATAGAAGCGCCTGGTTCTTGGTCCTTCTGGCATGGCACGCATGCAGAGCTCGCTTGGTACCTCGCCATCCCAGTCCGCACAGGTAGGCGACGCATCCGTCGCCCGGCAATGCCGGCCCAAACTGTGGGAGTTCGTCCATGTTCCGAGTTCTGTCCGCCCCTGATGAAACCACTGCACCGGCGACGCCTCCCGGCGGTAGCAACCCGCTGACCGGTGCGACGGAGACGACGTTGCCGGGTTTGGCGACGTTCAAAGGTCTGGTGCTGGGGCTGATCCCGTACGCCCTGGTCGCGTGTGTGGCGGCGTTCCTGATCGGCGCGATTCTTTGGGCGGTGGGCGCGTTCGGTCACAATCCGCAGCATTCGTCTCGGGGGAAGACGACCCTGATCGTCGCCCTGGTTGCGGCGCTGCTGGTGGGCGGTGTGGCGTACCTGGTGGGGTGGTTCAACCGTGTCGGGGCGACGGTGTCGGCGCCGGCGGCGGTGACGCAGCTCGTGGAGCCGGCTTCTGCGGTCCTGTCGGTCTGAGGCCCGGGCGATGTTGACCCCGGCACGTTCGGGTGGCCGCCGTCGCTGGGTCCTGGTCGGCGGCGGGCTCGGTGTGGCCGGCCTGATCGTGGTGACCGCGGTGGTGGCGTTGTCGTCGAAGGACCCGGCGGCGAGCAACGCCGTGACCAAGGTAGCCCCCAGCACTGCCGATGCGACGGTAGGCGTTTCGAGACAGCCGACCTCGGTGAGTTCGTCGGTGCTGCTGCCGGGGGGCCGGCCGGACTCGACGTTGGTCGGTGGGCAGACCGATCATCTGGTGTTCGCTCGCCTGGTCGCGCAGGCGTTGTTGGCGTATGACCCGGCGACGGACTTCACCGCCCGGAATGAGGATCTGCTGTTCGCGTCGGCGCCGGCGCCGTACGGGGACGAGGCCCGGCTGGCGCAGGATCTGGCGGCGCTGACCCCGTCCGGGCCGGCGCTGGACTCGATGCGCCGGAACCGCACGACGGTGACGGTGGACCTGACTGACGTCGAGGTGTCGGTGTGGGCGGCCAACCGCCTGGCGGGGATCGGCGCGTCTCCGGGGTTGTACGGGATCGACGTCACCGGGCAGCAGACGATCACCATCAAGGGCGGGTCACCGACGGTGGTGCCGGTGGCGTTGGGGATTACGGTGGCGTGCCCGCCGGCCACGACGTTCTGCAGGTTGGACGGGGTGCTGCCGGCGCATCTGCAGGACGCGTTGGGGTCGAGATGATCTCGACGGTCCGCAGGGTGCAGTTGATTGCGCCGGCCACGGTCACGCTGTTGGTGGCGTTGGCCGCCGTGGTGACGGTGGCCGCGGTGGCGCAGCCGGGTAAGTCCGTTGCGCTGCCGGGCGGGGTTGCGTGTGTGCCGGTGGCGGGCAGCACCGGCGGGGCTCTGGATTCGGCGCAGGAACGCAACGCGAAGGTCATCATCGGGGTCGCGCTGGCCCGGGGGTTGGGGTCGACGGGGGCGGCGATCGGGGTGTCGGTTGCTCTGGCGGAGTCGACGCTGTTCAACTACGCCAACGACGGCACCTCGACCCTGGTCGGGTCGGCGGAGGGTCGGCAGCTCAACGAAGCCGAGCGGGCGGTGGCCCGGGAATCGTTGGCGTTTCCGCATGATCGGGTCGGGAAGAACCTGGACTCGATCGGCTTGTTCCAGCAGCGGCCGATGACCGGATGGGGCACGCCGGCGGAGTTGATCGACCCGGCGACGGCGGCGGGGAAGTTCTTCGACCGGCTGGTCCAGGTGCCGGGGTGGCAGGGCATGCCACCGTGGAACGCGGCGCAGACGGTGCAGGGTTCGCCGTCGTCGGACGGCGGCATCTACCGCGACATGTACCAGCAGGCCACCGGAATCGTCACCGCACTCATCACCACCAGAGGGACTGCTTCGGCCGCGCCGGCCGCTGCGGCGATAGGTCCGGGATGCGGGTCGCCGGCAGTCGCCCAAGTCGCGGCCACCGACGGCGGTGGGTCCGCGGCATGGGGCGGATATCAGAACGGGCGGATCCCGGCGTCGGCGTTGTGCCCGGTGCGCTCCGCCCCTGGCTTGTTGTTGGAGTGCCGTGCGGCGGCGGCGTTCGACCAGCTGAACACGGCGTTCAAGGCCGCCATCGGGCAGGACATCGGGATCACCGACGGCTACCGCTCCTACGACGAGCAGGTCGCCTGCCGTGCGGAGAAGGGCAGCCTGTGCGCCGACCCGGGCACGAGCAACCACGGGTGGGCCAAGGCGGTCGACATCGGCGCCTGCTGCGGGGTGAACACCGGCAGTGGAGCGGCGTTCGACTGGCTCACCACCAACGCGGCCCGGTTCGGCTGGGTGCATCCGCCGTGGGCGCAACCCGGCGGGTCGAAACCTGAACCGTGGCACTGGGAATACGGGGCGATCTCATGAACTGGCAACCACAATCGGGCACCGAGGCGATCACCGGTTGGATCAGCCAGGGCGTCCTGTTCGCCCTCGTCCTCGCTGTGGCAGCGGTGATCGTGTGCGCGGCGACCTGGGCGGTCGGCTCGCTGGCCGCCAACGGGGCGGTCGTGGCCCGGGCGCGGACCGGGGTCGCGGTGAGCCTGGCCGCCGCGCTGCTGCTCGGCGGCGGCGTCACCTACGTGCACTGGACCAACACCCAAGCGGCGGCGTTCGCCGGCGACCCGAAGCAGTACGGGATCGAGGATTCGCCGCCGACGCCCGCGCAGTGGGAGGTCCTGGACCTGTCCGGCCGGTGGACCCAGAACATCAACACCGTCCGGGCCAGGGACGGCCTGCCGCCGCTGGCGACGGATGGTGGGTTGGCGGACCGGGCGCGGTCCTGCGCGAGCAGCCGCGCCGGGCAGGGCGGCGACTGCCCCCGCAACTACTTCTCCTGCCGGCAGGGCACCGGCATGGTCTACGCGGCCTGGGACTACGGCCCCGGGGACCTGGACAAGCTGAACCAGGACCTGGACGAGGTCTTCATCCGCAGCCCGAACCCGTGGTGCGGCGACGACACCCACCGCACCCTGGATCCATCAACGGACATGCGGTCGGCGTGGGTGGCGTTGCGGGACAACGCCAACAAGAAGGCCGTGGTCGTCGCCCTGCTGGAAAACGCGGCCGGCCTGGCGGAGTGGAACGAATGCGGCACCTTCCAATGACCCACCCCACACCGACGACGAGGAAACGGATATGACAACGACGATGGTGGCGGCAGACGGGGTGCAGGACTGGCTGTCCGACGCGTCGGACGACGTGCTCAAACGGATCGCCGCCGGCGCGGTGAACGCGAACCAGTGGATGATGCTCAAGGCGATCGACCAGATCAACTCCGGGCTGCGGATCAACCTGGGCGCCGACTGGCTGCAGGACGTGCTGGGCATGATGCGGTACCTGGTGCTGCCGGTCGTCGGGTTGCTGTTCGTGATCCAGGTGGTCACCTCTATGCTGGCCCGGTCCCCGTCCGGGCTGTGGCGGGCAGTGTGGGGCAGCGCCCTCGGCCTGTTCCTGGGGTCGGCGTGTGCGGTGCTGACCGCCGGCCTGCTGCTGATCGTGGACCAGTTCTCCACCTACCTCCTCGGCGGGGCGCAGGCCGCGGCGCAGGACGGCATCAAGAAGGCGTTCGCGATGCAGGGCGCCATCGAAGGCTCCGGGTGGCTGGTGGTGACATTGTTGGCGGCGTTCGGCACCCTGGCCTGGGCGACGATCATCATCATCCTGTTCCTGCGCAAGGCGATGATCATCGCGACGATGGTGTTCGCGCCGTTCGCGATGGCCGGCCTGGCCTACGGGAAAACCAAGTCGTGGGCGGTCAAATGGGCCGAGCTGGTCTTCGCGCTGGCCCTCTCAAAATTTGTGATCTGCGCCATCTTGACGCTGGCCTACAGTGCGGTGGCCTCCTCGGTCACCGGGGACATCTCCGATGCCCTGCTGGGGTCGGTGTGGGTGCTGCTGGCCGCCTTCTCGCCGTTGGCGGTGCTGCAGTTCGTGCACTTCGCCTCGGAACAGATCACCGCCGCGAACACCACCGGCACCGCCGCCGCGCTGCGCAACGCCGGCCGCGGCGTGGGGATGACCCGGCACGGCACCGCCGCCCTGGCCGGCGGCGCGGGTGCGGTCGGTGGCTGGCTCGCCGGCAAGGCCGCCGCCGGCGGCGGCAAGGCCAACCAGCCGACCAGTCCCGCGTCCGCGGTCGGCGGACGACCGGCCGCTGCTGCCGGCACTGGTGCGAGCAAGCAGTCAGCGGGTGGAACCGCTTCCGGGACAACCGGATCCGGATCCGGCTCGGCCTCGTCGTCGGCCGGCGGTGACGGGCCGGCGCCGGGTGCTCCGAGTGAGGTCGAGCCGGTGGGTTCGTCGCCGGCGGCCGCGACCGGGTCCCCGGTGGGAGAGTCACCGGACGCGGTGCAGTGGCCCCGACTGCAGGAACACTTCAACCAACAGGCCCAGGCGGGCGGGCACCACCCGACGGTGCATCCGGCCGGCGCGGCGCAGGCGTTGGCGATTCCCCGGTCGCAGGCCGAGCGGATGTTCCTGGTCGCCGAAACCAAGGGGCTGCTGGGCCCGCAGCAGGTCGACGGCTTCCGCCGGCTGCTGACCACCACCAGCCCGCCGTCGACGCCGATCCTGACCCCGACCCCCGGAGGCACGCGAGCATGACCACCACCGAAAAGCCCACGGCCACGCCGCGGCCCGCCAGGTTGGCGCGACGGTCCCGCCGCGGCCTGATCCTGAACCTGACCGCGCCGCAGGCCATCACCCTGTTCGCCGCGATCCTGCTGATCGCCGCGTGCGTGCCGACCCTCGGTTTGGGGGCTGCGTTCTGGGTGGCGTTGCTGGTCGGCGGTCCACTGACCGCGGTGGCGTTGGTGCGGTACGACGGGTTCCCGCTGGTGGAGTGGTCGCCCATCCTGTGGCACTACTGGCGGCGCAAGCGGACCCGGCAGAACGGGTTCCGCGCTACCGCCACCCCCCGCGCCGCGGGGCGGCTCGCCCTGCCGGGGCAGGAGGCCCGGTTGATCACGTTGACCGGGTCGGATGGGTCGGTGACCGTGCATGATCCGTGGACCGGCGGGTATACCGCGGTGCTGCGGTTGCGGGCGCCGGCGTTCCTGCTGCTGGACCCGGAAACCCAGGACGCCCAGGTCAACGGGTGGGGTCGGGTGCTGGCCGGAATCTGCCAGTCCAACCTGATCAGCCGCATCCAGGTGCTGGAGCAGTGCGTCCCGGACTCCGGCGACGGCCTACGCGATTACCACACCCAGCACGCGCACGGGCAGGACCTCTCATCGTGGGCGGCGGAGAACTACCGGGACCTGATGGACCTCGCCGGCCCCGCCTCGTCCCGTAGCGACGTCCTGCTCGCTCTCACCCTGGACTCGAAGCGGTGCCGGGGCCTGGTGCGCAAGTCCGGCGGTGGTCATGCCGGCGCCCTGAAGGTGCTGGCGGGGCAGCGGCGGGTCGTCGAGGCCGCGTTGGCCGCCTCGAGCCTGGCCGTCGAGGGCTGGCTGTCCGCCGGCGAGTTGGCGTATGAGTTGCGGTGCGCGTACGACCCGGCGATCCGCCCGATGCTGGACTACACGCCCACCGCAGGCCGGGACCTGGCGTCGGCGGGACCGTTGGCGGTGCAGGAACACTGGGACTACCTGCGCACCGACACGGCCTACCACTGCGTGCTGTGGTTGATCGAATGGCCGCGTAGCCTGGTGTATCCGACGTTCCTCGCGCCGTTGGTGCTGACACCGGGGATCGACCGCCGGCTGAGCCTGATCTACGAACCCGTGCCGACCGGGAAGGCGATGAAGCAGGTTCAGCACGACAAGACCGGGCTGATCTCCAACGCGCACGACCGGCACCGATTGGGCCAGGTGGAGAACCTCGCCGACACCGACGAACTGTCCGACACCCTGCAGCGGGAGGCCGAGATCAACGCCGGCCACGGCGACATCGGCTACGCCGGCCTCCTCGTCGTCAGCGCACCCACCCTGGATCAGCTGACCCTCGCCGTGGGGGCGGTGCGGCAGGCCGCGATCCAGGCCGGCTGCGAGGCCCGGGTCCTGGCCGGACAACAGCTGCAGGCCTTCGCCGCCGCCGCTCTCCCACTCACCCGAGGATTCTGATGCACGAGAATGACTCAGTGACGGCGCATTCCGGGGGGTACCTGCCCGACGACATCCGCCGCCGGGATCGGCGCAACGCGCGGAAGCAGTGGCGGGATGCCGCCGAGCAGCTCGTCCGGGAGCAGCAGGACCGGGCCGCCGCAGCCAAGGCCGCGGAGGTGTCGGCGCGGAAGGCGGAGTACCGGTCCCGCACCCCGAAAGCCGGCGAGAAGCGGCCCTGGGCCGGGCGCACCACCCACGGGCTCAAGCTGCGCCAGCATCGGGCGACGACGGCGAACCTGTCGCACGTGTACCCGTTCCTGGCCGACGGCGGCCTCGGCGCCGCCGGTGTGTACGTGGGTCGCGACTCCTATTCGGGAGCGTCGTTCTGCTACTGCGGGTTCGACCTGTACAACCGGCGCCCGCGCCTGGTGTCGAACACCAACATCATGATGGTCGGAAACATCGGGTGGGGAAAGACAAACACCGCGATGGCCCTGGCGGTGCGGAACCTGCCGTTCGGGCGGCGCGTCGTCGTCCCCGGCGACCCCAAGGACGACTGGCTCCGGTTGGCGATCGCCCTGGGCGGGCAGGGCATCCGTCTGGGCCGCGGCCTGCCCGCTCGCCTGAACCCGTTGGACGGGGGCGTGAAGCCCACGGCGAAGGATCCGGCGATGTGGGAGCGCGAGGTGTGGTCCCGCCGGCAGAAGCTGCTCGTCGCCCTGGTCGCCACCGCCGCGCCCGCGATCGCCCCCTTGGAGCCCCTCGCGGTCGCCGCCCTCGACTTGGCATTGGCCGCCGCCGTCCACCAGAATGAGACCCCGACCCTGCCGGATGTGGCGCACCACCTGGCGAACCCGGACCCGGACCGGGCGAAGCAGGCGGGGTATGACGCGGAGCTGATGCGGCACCGCGGCCAACCGGTCTACGCCGTGCTGTCTTCGTTGATCAACGGGCACCTCGGCGGCCTGTTCGACGGGCCGTCGACGGTGCGGTTCGACCCCCTGGCACCGATGATCGCCCTCGGCTCCGCCGCGTTGGGCGATGACGACCTGCTGCAGTCGCTGGTGATGCTGTGCTGCTCGGCCTGGGTCGGCTCGACGATGTCGGACCCGGCGTTCGGGCAACGGCTGTTCGTCTACGACGAGGCGTGGCGGATCATCAGCGGTGAGGCGCAGTTGGACCGGATGAACGCCGACTTGCGGCTGTCCCGGCATTACGGCATCGCGAACATCCTGGCCATGCACGCCCTGTCCGACCCGGACAAGGTGGGCCACGCCGACTCCGCCGCTGTCAAGAAGGCCCAAGGGCTGCTGTCGTTGTGTGACACGAGGGTGGTGTTTCGGCAGGCCCCCGGTGAACTCGACCGCGCCACCAGCGATCTCGCGCTCACCCAGGCCGAACGGGAAGTCGTCGCCGGCGCCGGCGTCGGCGAAGCCCTCTGGAAACTCCCCACGAAATCGTTCCGCGTCCAGACCATCCTGTCCGACCGCGAAACGCAGATGTTTAACACCGACCAGAGAATGTCAAGTCTCACCAAAACCCTGTGAGGACAACATGTTCAAGACAATCGCCCGGCTCGCTCACCGTACTCCGAACCGGGCCGATTCGTCCATCGACGACCGGACGTCCGTTGCCGCGACGGCCCGGGTGACCGCCGGCGCCGTCATCTCCGATCAGGCCGTGGTCGGGGGTAGTGCGGTCGCTCTCGGCGCGGTGACCGTCGCCGGGCGGGCGCAGCTGGTCGAGCACGGCATGCTCGGCGGTACCGCCCGGCTGCAGGGCCGGGCGGTGCTGTCCGGGTGGGCCGCCGCCATCGAGCAGGCGGTGATCGACGGGGATGCGTGGGTGTTCGGCCGGGCCGTTGTCTCCGGCCGGGCGAGCGTCGCCGGCCACGCCCAGGTCTTCGGCGACACCACCGTCACCGACGGCGCCGTCGTCGACGGCCACGCCTGGATCCACGGCCACGCCACCATCCAGGGTGAGGCGTGGGTCTCGGGGCGCGCGCAGGTCGGCGGCCACGCCCTCGTCTGCGGCACCGCGAGCGTCAGCTGCTCGTTGCGGATCGGCGGGCACGCGGTGATCGGCGACGGCGCCGACATCACCCGCACCACGGACGTCGAGACGCATCAGCTCAGCTGGGGCGAGTACGTCACCCTGTACCGGTGCGACGACGGCACCGTCGGACTCGGACGCAGCGAGAACAACCACGGCCCCGTCACCCTGGGGC
>Ga0164241_10004755_pt1 | contig 12997 bp, 14 predicted proteins | sample OricomyardsoilBY_FD_108780 | JGI IMG/M metagenome (GOLD analysis project Ga0164241, IMG submission 108780) | Backyard soil microbial communities from Emeryville, California, USA - Original compost - Back yard soil (BY) | ecosystem: Environmental > Terrestrial > Soil > Unclassified | place: USA...
GACGCCCCCTCGCAGGCTCGGTCGCGCCGCTCGCGGTCGCCCTGTGTCATCGATTCGCTCGCAAGCTCGCTCATGACGCCCCCTCGCAGGCTCGGTCGCGCCGCTCGCGGTCGCCCTGTGTCTTTTGATTCGCTCCGCAAGCTCCGCTCATTCGCCTGCCTCCGGGATGTTCGCCGCCTGTGCGGCTGCCGACTGTCGCACCGCGACGAGCCGCTGCACAACCGTGATCACCGAGCCGGCCACGAGCAGCCACAGCGCGACGTCGACCGCGTAGGGCACGCCGAAGCCGGACAGGCCGGTGCCGACCAGCGCGACGATCAGCCGCTCGGCCCGTTCGACCAGGCCGACGTTCGCGGTGAGCCCGGAGGCCTCGGCCCGCGCCTTGATGTAGGAGATGACCTGACCCAGCACCAGGCAGATGAGCGCGGCCGCGGCGAGCGTGCGGGAGTCGGCGATCGCGAAGGCGTACCACGCGATGGCCGCCAGCAGGGCGCCGTCGGCGATCCGGTCACACGTCGAGTCGAGGACCGCGCCGAACTTCGTCCCGCCGCCCTTGGCCCGGGCCATCGCGCCGTCGAGCAGGTCGAGCATGACGAAGCCCCACACGGTGAACGTGCCCGCGAGCAGGTGCCCCGTCGGGAACAGCCACAGCGCGCAGCCGACGGCCCCCGCGGTGCCGAGGTAGGTCATCGCGTTGGGTGTCAGCCCGATACGGACGAGCCATACGCCCATCGGATCGGTGACGCGCGAGACCGAGGCTCGGGCGAAGATGTTCAGCATGGGGTGGACGAGCCTCGTCGAGGTGGCGGCAACGGATGCGCGAGCAGCCTAACGGTCGCCGGTCGGATCGGAACGGTCGCCGGTCAGGTCGGTGCACAGAGGCAGCGGCGGCGCGTCGACGCCGGTGAGGATGGCCTTGCTGATCTCGCCGAGCTGCTCGATCTGTTCGGGGGTGAGCCGGTCGAAAAGCTTCTCGCGCACCTCGGTGACGTGGCCGGGAGCGGCGGCCTTCAGCGCGGCGAAGCCCCGGTCGGTGAGCTCGGCGAACGAGCCGCGCTTGTCGGTTGGGCACTCGCGGCGGCGCACCCAGCCCGCCTCCTCCAGCCGGGCGACAGCGTGCGAGAGTCTGCTGCGCGACGAGCCGCGCAGGCCGGCGAGCTCACTCATCCGCAGCGTGCCGTCCGGCGCCTCGGAGAGCGAGACGAGGATCTCGTAGTAGGTGTGGGGCATACCGGAGTCCCGCTGGAGCTGGCGGGCGAGCTGGTCGTTCAGCCCGTGGAACGCAGCCATGAAGGAGCGCCAGACCTCCTGCTCGCGCTCCGTCAGCCATCGGGTCTCTGCCATGCCTCCAGTGTACTTGTTGAACTCTCAACAAGTACGGCGTACAGTCATCGTTGAGCGCTCAACAGATGAGCGTTTAACCATCTCCACGGAGGACTTTTCCATGAGCACCGCAACCGCTCTCGAGATTCCCGGCTACCTGGCAGGCACCTGGGACATCGACCCCGCGCACACCGACGTGGGCTTCGTCGTCCGGCACATGGTGGTGACCAAGGTTCGCGGGCGGTTCGACCAGGTCAAGGGCCAGATCGTCACGTCCGAGAACCCTCTCGAGTCGGCCGTCGACATCACGATCGACCTGGCCTCGGTCAGCACGAACAACAAGCACCGCGACGACCACCTGCGCTCGCCGGACTTCTTCGAGGTCGAGACCCACCCCGAGATGACCTACCGGGCGAGAGGCGCCCGCCAGGACGGCAACGGGTTCGTCCTCGACGGCGAGCTCACCCTCAAGGGCGTCACGAAGGTCGTCCCGCTCGCCTTCGAGCTGAACGGCTTCATGAACGACCCGTACGGCGGCACCCGCGCCGGCTTCTCGGCCACCGCGCAGATCAACCGCAAGGACTTCAACGTCAACTTCGAAGGCGTCCAGAACGGCGTGGCCGTGGTCGCCGACAAGATCGACATCCACATCGAGGTGGAGGCCGTGCTCCAGCAGCCCGAGAAGGCCTGACCGACGCTTCCCTATCGGCGCGCCCTGTCCCCCGGGGCGCGCCGAAGCGTCAGTTCCAGGCTTTCGCGAGCAGGTCCCGCGTCTCGCTCAGCAGCTGCGGCAGCACCTTCGTGTGGCCGATCACCGGCATGAAGTTCGAGTCGCCGCCCCACCTCGGGACCACGTGCTGGTGCAGGTGCGCCGCGATCCCCGCACCCGCGATCACGCCCTGGTTCATGCCGATGTTGAACCCGTGCGGCGACGACACCGAGCGGGCCACGGTCATCGCGCGCTGGGTGAACTCCGCCAGCTCCACCGTCTCCTCGGCCGTGAGGTCGGTGTAGTCCGCGACGTGCCGGTAGGGCACGACCATCAGGTGGCCGGGGTTGTACGGGTACAGGTTCAGCACTCCGTACACGTGCGTGCCGCGCGCGATGACCAACGCCTCCGCGTCCGGCAGCTCGACCAGGCCACAGAACGGGCAACTGTCGTCGTCACCGCCCTGGCCCTTGATGTAGGCCATCCGGTGCGGGGTCCACAGCCGCTGGAGGGCGTCGGGAATCCCGACACCCTCCTGCTCGACCCGCTCTGTCATGCATCCGATCCTAGTGAGGCCGACGACCTCACCGGTCGACCTCGACATTCTCCGCGGACGGCGACTCGTTGGACCGGGACGCGATCCAGTCGGTGATGACGTCGACCGCGCGCTCCACCGGCACCCCGTTCACCTGGCTGCCGTCGCGGAAGCGGAACGACACCGCGCCCGCGTCCACGTCCTTGCCGCCGGCCAGCAGCAGGAACGGGACCTTCTGGGTGGTGTGGTTGCGGATCTTCTTCTGCATGCGGTCGTCCGAGGTGTCGACCTCGACCCGCACGCCGCGTGCCCGCAGCTGCGCCGCCACCTTCGACAGGTGGTCGACGTGCTCGTCCGCGATCGGGATACCGACCACCTGCACCGGCGCGAGCCAGGCCGGGAACGCGCCCGCGTAGTGCTCGGTCAGCACGCCGAAGAACCGCTCGATCGAGCCGAACAGCGCCCGATGGATGACGATCGGCTGCTGGCGCGAACCGTCCGGCGCGGTGTAGGTCAGCTCGAACCGCTTCGGGTGGTTGAAGTCCAGCTGAATGGTGGACATCTGCCACGACCGGCCGATGGCGTCCTTCGCCTGCACGGAGATCTTCGGGCCGTAGTAGGCCGCGCCGCCCGGGTCCGGCACCAGCTCCAGGCCCGAGTCGACCGCGGCCTGGCGCAGGATCTCGGTCGCCTCCGCCCACTCGTCGTCCGAGCCGATGAACTTGTCGGTGTCGCCGCGGGTGGACAGCTCGAGGTAGAAGTCCGACAGGCCGTAGTCGGCCAGCAGGTCCAGCACGAACTTCAGCAGCGACCGCAGCTCCCCCGGCATCTGCTCGGGGGTGCAGTAGATGTGCGAGTCGTCCATGGTCAGCCCGCGCACGCGGGTGAGCCCGTGCACGACGCCCGACTTCTCGTACCGGTACACGGTGCCGAACTCGAACAGCCGCAGCGGCAGGTCCCGGTAGGAGCGCCCACGCGACCGGAAGATCAGGTGGTGCATCGGGCAGTTCATGGCCTTGAGGTAGTAGTCCTCGCCCTCCAGGGACAGCGGCGGGAACATGGTGTCCTTGTAGTACGGCAGGTGCCCGGAGGTGTAGAACAGCCCGCTCTTGGTGATGTGCGGGGTGTTCACGAACTCGTAGCCGGACTCCTCGTGCCGGTGCCGCGAGTAGTTCTCCAGCTCCCGGCGGATGATGCCGCCCTTTGGGTGGAACAGCGGCAGGCCCGAGCCGATCTCCTCGGGGAAGGAGAACAGGTCCAGCTCCGAGCCGATCCGCCGGTGGTCGCGCCGCTCGGCCTCGGCGACGCGCTCGAGGTAGGCGTCCAGCGCCTCCGGCGACTCCCACGCGGTGCCGTAGATCCGTTGCAGCTGCGGGTTCTTCTCGCTTCCCCGCCAGTACGCGGCGGCGACGCGGGTGAGCTTGAACGCCGGGATGTGCTTGGTGGTCGGCACGTGCGGGCCGCGGCACAGGTCGCCCCAGACCTGCTCGCCGCTGCGCGGGTCGACGTTGTCGTAGATGGTCAGCTCGCCGCCGCCGACCTCCATCACCTCGTCGGTGTCCACAGTGGAGTTGTCGGAGGACTTGAGGTCGACCAGCTCGAGCTTGTACGGCTCGGCGGCCAGCTCCTGCTTCGCGGCGTCGACCGACTCGAGGACCCGGCGGGAGAAGCGCTGGGAGGACTTGATGATCTGCTTCATCCGCTTCTCGAGCGCCTGCAGGTCCTCCGGGGTGAACGGGCGCTCGACGCCGAAGTCGTAGTAGAAGCCGTCGCGCACCGGCGGTCCGATGCCGAGCTTCGCCTCGGGGAACTGCTGCTGGACGGCCTGGGCCAGCACGTGCGCGGCGGAGTGGCGGATGACCGCCCGGCCGTCGTCGGTGTCCGCCCCGACGGGCTCGACCTGCGCGTCGGCGTCCGGGATCCACGACAGGTCACGCAGCCTGCCGTCCACGTCCCGGACCACGACGACGGCGTCCGGGCCCTTGCCCGGCAGGCCGGCCTCCCGGACCGCGGTGCCCGCCGTCGTGCCGGCCGGCACCACCACGCGCGGGGTGGGTTCGACGGCTGGCGGACGCGACTCGGACACGGCTACTCCTCGGGTGGCTCGGACTGCTTGCAGGCGTCGATGCTATCGAGCCACCCTGGCGCTTGGCCTGCGGGTTTCCTTTGCCGGTCAGCCGCCGAGCATGCCCCGCATCCGGTGGATCTCGTCGGCCTGCGTGATCGCCACGTCGTCGGCGATCTCCTGCACCCGGACCTCGTCCCCGGCCTTGCGCACCGTCTCGACCATGGTCAGCGCGCCCTCGTGGTGGGTGACCATCAGCGTGAGGAACAGCCGGTCGAAGTCGCTGCCGCGGGCCACGCGCAGCTGATCCACCTGCTCGGGTGTGGCCATACCCGGCATGCCGGCGTGCGCCGCGCCGTGCCCGACGGGGTCGACCTTGGGCAGGTCGTGCAGCTCGAGCCAGCGGTTCAGCATGTCGATCTCCGGCCGCTGGGTGTCCGCGATGCGGTCGGCGAGGCCCTTGACGTCGTCGCGGTCCGCGCGGTCGGCGGCCAGATCGGCCATCTGCACGGCCTGCCCGTGGTGGACGATCATGTCGCGCACGAACGTCAGGTCCGCGTCGTTCGGAGCCTCCTGCTCGACCCGGGTGGCCTCGCCGGGCGGGATCGTCCGCGCGGTCTCCCCCGGCCTGCCCGGCACGATCACGGGTGCGGAGTTCGCGGGCGCGGGCGGCGGGTCGGCCGAGCACGCCGCGAGCACCCCGGCCGCCAGCAGCAGGCCGAGTGTCCGGCTTGTCCACTTCATGGGCAATCGGGTTCCCATCTGCCGAAACGGCGGACTTTGCCGCTAGTTTATTCCTCACTTACCTGTCCATAATGGGTTCCTTCCCGCTGGGTGACGAGAGGGGTACACGTGGTGAGATCGACCCTGCACGGTTGGCGCCGGCGTGCGTCGACCGCGGCACTCGGAGCGGCAGTCGTCGGTGCGGCGATGGTCGCCGGAGTGCCATCGATCGCCGCACAGGACTTCCCGGGCGCGGACGAGATCGTCTCGAGTCCCAACATGAAGCAGGTCGCCTACATCCCGCCGACGGCACCGATGGTCGGCGGTGTCGGCACCGACCTGGCGTTCCAGGGCAGGTACGCGTTCCAGGGCAACTACAACGGCTTCACGATCTACGACATCAAGAACCCGAAGCGGACCAAGATCACGAGCCAGGTGCTCTGCCCCGGCTCGCAGAACGACGTCTCGGTGACCGGCAACCTGCTGTTCCTGTCCACCGACTCGCGGCGCAGCGACGACTCGTGCGCGTCCACCACCCAGAACGACGGCACCAAGCCGTACTGGGAGGGCATCAAGATCTTCGACATCAGCGACAAGAAGGCGCCGCGCTACATCAAGTCGGTCGAGACGGCCTGCGGCTCGCACACCCACACGCTGGTGCCGGACAAGGCGGGCAAGAACGCCTACCTGTACATCTCGTCGTACGGCCCGTCGGCGACGATCTCCAAGTGCCAGCCGCCGCACGACAAGATCTCGATCGTCGAGGTGCCGCTGCGCAACCCGACGGCGGCGCGCGTGGCGGCGACGCCGGTGCTGTTCCCGGACGGCGGCAACCCGGGCGTCCCGGGTGATGTCGAGACCGGCTACGTCACCGCGACGTCCGGCTGCCACGACATCACCGTGTACCCGTCGAAGAACCTCGCGGCGGGCGCCTGCATGGGTGACGGCGTGCTGTTCGACATCTCCGACCGGCTCAACCCGCGGGAGATCAACCGGGTGCAGGACGACGCGCACTTCGCGTTCTGGCACTCGGCCACGTTCAACAACGCCGGCACGAAGGTGATCTTCACCGACGAGCTCGGCGGTGGCGGTGCGGCCACGTGCAACCCGCAGATCGGCCAGGAGCGCGGCGCCGACGGCATCTACGACATCCAGGGCCGCGGCGACAACCGCTCGCTGGTGTTCCGCAGCTACTTCAAGATCGACCGCGTGCAGACCGACGAGGAGAACTGCGTCGCGCACAACGGCTCGCTGCTTCCGGTCAAGGGCAAGGACATCATGGTCCAGTCCTGGTACATGGGCGGCGTGCAGGTGTGGGACTTCACCAACTCGGCGCGGCCGAAGAAGATCGGCTACTGGGAGCGCGGCCCGGCCGCGGATCCGGACACCTCCGGCGGCACCTGGTCGGCCTACTACTACAACGGATTCATCTTCTCGTCCGACATCGGCAAGGGGTTCGACGTTCTCCAGATCAGCGACCCGAGGACCGACCCGGCCAAGGGCGTGCGGATGGACGAGCTGAACGTGCAGACGCAAGGCCATCACGGCAACTGAGCCACGCACAAGAACGGCGGGCCTCGTTCCGGGGAACGGGGCCCGTCGTCGCGTGCAGGCCCGATTTCAGGCCCGCTCAGCCGCCGGCGAGGGCGCCCAGGTCGCGGGTCTGGAGAAGCTGCATGACCCGCCCGACCGCCGCGTCCTCACCCGGCTTCGCCTCGACGCGCACGACGGCGTCGTCCTCGGTCAATTCGGCCGACGCGTCCGGCAGCAGCTCGCGCCACGGCTGCCGGGTCGACGGTGCCGTGCCGTTCTTCAGCTCGTCCGCGATGTGATCGCGCATGCCCTTCGCGTCGCCGTCCGGTGCGAGGCAGGCCACCTCGGTGACCGCGCCGTCGGAATTGGCGCGCACGCCGACGGCGTAGGCCGTGGTCTCCCCCTGCACAGTCGGCGCGAGGATCGCGGCCGAGACGTCGCCGAGGCAGTCCACGAGGGGGCTCAGGGCCGGGTCGTCGGCGAGCGTGTCGTCGCCGGGCGCGGTGACCGCGGCCAGGCCGGCTTTCGTGGAGGAGTAGCCGAACGTGCCGGCCGCGGTGTGGATGTCGTTGAGCTCGCTGGTGCGCGCGATGCCGGCGAGCGGCCCGCTGAGGTTGATCTCCTTGTCCTCGCCGCTCGTCCAGCGGGTGCCCTCGCCGTCGGCCTCGGCGGGGATGTCGCGGCCGCGCAGGGCGCCGTCCACGGCCTTGAGGTCGTAGTCGCCCCAGAGCAGCCCGGACCATTCCGGCGGCTGGCCGGCGAGCAGCCCGCCGTCCATCTTCGCGGGGTCGAAGTGCAGGTCCTCGGCCATGATTTGCGCGACCGGGGCGATGGGGCTGAAGCCGTAGCCGACGAGGCTGAGGAACCTCTTGCCGTCGTGGGCGAGCTTGCTCAGCACCGCGATGTCGCCGTACTCGACGTACTGCCGGGTGGTGTCGGTCGCCGCGACCCGCGCCAGGGCTCCCCGAAGGCTCGTGCCGCCTGTGCCCGACAGACCGAAGCCGCCGTCGTCCCCACCGTCATCGCCACCGCCTTCGCCGCTGCCGGAGCAGCCCGCGCACAGCATCGAGACGGCGGTGATGATCATCAGAGCAGGTCGCAGCACCGGGCGATCGTACTGGTGAGCCCGCTTTCGCAGGGCCGAAAACCATCCGGTACTGTTCTCTCGTCGCGAGGGGCGATTAGCTCAGCGGGAGAGCGTTCCGCTCACACCGGAAAGGTCACTGGTTCGATCCCAGTATCGCCCACGTGTTCGAAAGCCCCCGTGGTACCTGAGGTACCACGGGGGCTTTCCGCGTGTTCCTACCTTTGGGCCGTCCCGAACCGCCTTCGCTGGGGTAAGTTCCCTGATGGCACGACCGCCGGTCACGCCAAGCTGCGACCAAGTTGCAACCAAGCCTTGCCAATAAGGGTGGGCCCAAGAGCGACTTCCTATACGGAGTGTGGTGGCGATCCGGCGTTGTGCTGTACTTCATGCCCCAATTGGGTGAAGTACGACCGACCCGCGACCAAAAGGGGCGATTCAGCCGTCACACAGTAAGAACTCAGTCGTTCATGGGCTGGGAAGGGAGAGAAGGGTAGCGACGATGCGCAACGATCACGTCACGCTCCGCTCTACGGCGGTGTTCGACCTCCTGGCCCCGCGGACGCCCGCGGTCCCGGTGAAGGTCGAGTTGCGGTACGACACGCGCGACCCTTATGCGGTTGTCGCAGCCTTTCGCACTGGCCGCGCGGGATGGGTCGAGTGGGTCTTCGCCCGCGACCTGCTTGCCGACGGCCTGATCGCGGAAGCCGGAAATGGCGATGTGCGCATCCGGCCCGCGGTGGACGACCCCGAGGTGGTCGTCATCGAGCTGAGCTCCCCTTCCGGCCACGCGGTGTTCGAGGCGTCGGCGCAGGAGCTCGCGGACTTCCTGGACCGGACCTACGACGTGGTGGTGCCCGGCAACGAGCATCTCTGGGTGGACGTCGACGAGGCCCTGACGCACTTGATCTCCACCGACCTGACCTGAGCGTTCGCTGAACGGCAACCCCCGGTTTGAAGCCGCGTGGAGGGGTCGGATAGAGTTTCGCTCGCACCACGGGGGACGGGAAACTTCCTGGAACAGCGTGGGTTCTGCGGACGTAGCGCAGTTGGTAGCGCATCACCTTGCCAAGGTGAGGGTCGCGGGTTCGAGTCCCGTCGTCCGCTCGAGGAGGGGTCGGCCATCCCATAGGCCGAAACCAGCCGACGCCTCTCAGGCCGAGCCTCTAAGCTCGGGCAGCCGGCGCAGTGGCCGAGTGGCTTAGGCAAGGGCCTGCAAAGCCCTGTACGCGGGTTCGATTCCCGCCTGCGCCTCGGGCGATTAGCTCAGTGGGAGAGCACTACCTTGACACGGTAGGGGTCACTGGTTCAATCCCAGTATCGCCCACCATCTACATACGCAGGTCAAAAGCCCTGTTCCTCCATGTGAGGGCAGGGCTTTTGTCATGCTACGAAGATCAAATGCAGAAGAACGCACGGCGATGCCCGGGGGTAGTTCCACCAGGCGGGTACCGACTGGTGTCTTGTTCGGCCCTTCTCCGCCCTCGGTCGCCGCCCCCGAGGTCGTCGTCGCGTGTGTCAAGCCACACTCGTAAAGGACGTCGCGGTGCGACCACCAGCGGTTCTACATTTCCTTCGTCGCCGCCGGGCATGAGAAGTTCGTGCAGGGCATCTGCCCATCCGGCACGTTCTGACCACACTTCATCCACTGTGGACAAACGCTAACCTGGTCGCCATGAGCGGCATCGCCGAAGACCTCGCGCCGACCGGAGTCCTGCGCGCCTCGATCAACCTGGGCAACCCGGTGCTGGCGCAGGGCACACCGGCGGCGCCCGCCGGCGTGACCGTCGACCTGGCCCGCGAGATCGGCGCCCGGCTGGGGCTCTCGGTCGACCTCGTCTGCTTCGACGCGGCCCGCAAGTCCTACGAGGCCATGGCGGCAGGCGACGCCGACCTGTGTTTCCTGGCCATCGAGCCCGTCCGCGAACAGGCCGTCGCGTTCACCGACCCGTACGTGCTGATCGAAGGCGTGTACGTGGTGCCTGCGGACTCCGGGCTGACCGAGAACGCCGCCATGGACGCCGACGGCGTCCGTATCGGCGTGAACCGCGGCTCCGCGTACGACCTGTTCCTCAGCCGAACCCTCCAGCACGCCGAACTCGTCCGCGCCGACAGCGGGGTGGACGAGTTCCGCAGCGCCAACCTGGAGGCGGCGGCCGGCGTCCGCCAGCCGATGACCGAGTTCGTGGCGGCCAACCCCGGCTACCGGATACTCGGCGAGCGGTTCATGGAAATCCGGCAAGCGGTCGGCACGACCAAGAACCGCGCCCCCGAGACGGTCGACTTCCTGCGCCGCACCGTGAACGAGCTCAAGGCATCCGGATTTGTCGCGACCTCACTCGCACGATCCGGCCAGGAATCAATGACCGTGGCCCCCTGACCCGAAGGCCGCTCCGCGGATCACGACGCCGAGCACGGTGCCTCCATGGACGAAGCCGAACTGGCGGGAGTCGTAGCTGACGGCCAGGTTGTCGCCGATGACGAGCAGGCGGTTGGCGGGCACGACAGTGTCCCGGCTACGCCACAGGTTCGGTACTGGCGCTGGCCAGGCGGCTCGACGATGTTCCGGGTGAGGTCCAGGCGCTGAGCCATGCCGGGCGTGCGGCGCGGATGTTGTGCCGGTTCACCGAAGCTGCCGACGCGCTGGAACGGGCGCCGGCGCTGTGCCGTCACGACGTCGCCGCGGCCGGGCTGCTGACGAGGGTGCTGGCCGCGCTCGCGACGCTGCACCTCGAGCTGGGGGCGGCCTCGGCGCGCGCTCCCGTTCGCCACGGAGGTCGTCCGACTCGGCCAGGCTGACGCGGGGCAGCGGCTGACCGCGATACACCTGCGGATGCACGGTGTCGTGCTCACGGAACTCGGCGAGTTCACCGATGCCGAGCAGGCGTTCGCCCGCGGCTCTGGACGCGGTGCGCGCCATCGAGGATGACCGAGGCTGGGCGTGGATCGAGCACAGCCTGGCCAATTTGGACCTTCGGCGTGGCCGGCTGGCCGCGGCAGCGGTGCGGCTGGACCGGGCGGCGCGGGTACACGAGCAGGTCCGCGATCAGGAGGGCATCGCCGAGGTGCTGCGCGCGAAGGGAGACCTGGCCCTGGCAAGAGAAGCTCCGTGGAACGCGCTGGCTCCGCTGCGCCGGGCCGCCGCGATCTGGCAGACCCTGGACTCCAGGCTGGAACATGCCAGGACCCTCGCCCGGCTCGAACTGGCCCTGAGCTCCACCGGCGACAACAGAGCGGCGAGGAAATGCCACCGCGCATGGCAAGCCTTACTCGTCGATGTCGGCCTGGACGACCAGAGCTTGCGACTGCCGCCGGCGAAGACTGGTGATCCTCAGGCCGGATAGCGCGCGCCGTCGAAGTTCACGCGCACGGCGGCCTTCTCCGAGATGAAACCGGACTTGCTGCCCAACGTTCCATCCGGTCGCCGGAACCGTGCCCGGAATGTCTGCCACGTCGGCCGCAGGAAGGAGCCGATGCGGGAATCAGCCATCCAGTGCCATGTCCAGAAAGGAGTCAGGACGTTCTCTGCGGCCCAGGCGGCCGCTGGCGGCATTGTCGGACGCGCCCGAACATGCCGCGTTGCCAGCGACCACCTGGATATGCACCAACCGTCGTTAACGGCGCACTAGATCGGGAAGAAGAGGTTGAGATGCCGCTCGGCCAGCGCCCGGTCGCCCCGGATCGTGCCGCAGTTGGCCCGGCCGAACACGCGGAGAACGAAGCTGGCCGCGTCGAACTCGATGACCGCCGGCAGGTCGTCCACCGGACCCGGCTCGTAGGCGAGGCCGTCGGCGCCGACCGACATCCGGTAGTCGCCTGCGTTGGCGCCGCTCGTGATCCGGATGCCGATGGTGTACGGCTCGTCGGGCGCGGCCTTCACCGTGTTCTGCCAGAGGACGAACATGAAGGGAACCAACAGATCGGCGGCTTCGCCGTCGAGCGCGTGGGAGCTTCCGGCGCCCTGCCGGATGTCCCACGAGTGGACCGCGAAGTCCATGAGCTGGCCGGCCGCGAAGAAGAACGCGGGCAGCGGGCCCATGTAGTGGTGGGTGACCGTCAACCCGGCCCACTCCTCAGGCCCGAGCCCCTCGACGATCCCCATCATCTTCTCGAAGTCGTCCCGTGCCCGCTGCATCATCTCCTGCTGCGAGGACGAACGGAACGCGATGCCGCCCTGCCCGGCCTGGTCCTGCATGACCTGGAGCCCGACCACATCGTCGAAGGTGCTGTCGCCGCGGGCCGCGTCGAACCCCTTGAAGTACCCCTCGGTGGTGTCGACCACGTGACCGATGATGTCGCGCACCTGCCAGTCCGTGCACGCGGTCGGAGCCTCCCAGGCGCCCGGCTGTTCGGCCAGCGCGAACAGTTGCTCCGCCTCCTTGCGTATGACGCGGAGCATGTTCTCCTTGGCCTCGAAGTTCGTCCCGTCCCATTGGCTCACGGCCGCCTCCTTGTGCCCCGACAGGCAGATGGGTGAATTCTTAACAGGGGCACCACTCTTAGGGGTACCGGACCATCCGTCAAGGTCCGGCCGCACAAGGAAATGTGCCCCTGGTGTGTTCAGACGTTCTCGTCGGTGGACGTGTGGTGGGACAGGTGTTCGGCCGGAATCTGGCCCAGGCGACCGGCCTGGTGGTCCTCGATCGCGGCCATGATCTCGTCGCGGGTGTTCATCACGAACGGGCCGTCCCGGGCCACCGGCTCGTTGATCGGCAGGCCGCCCAGCACCAGGATCTCCCAGCCGGTCGGGCTGTTCGCCGGCTGCGTGTCCGCCGCTTGCATGGTCAGCGCCTCGCCGTTGTCGAACACCGCCAGTCGGCCCTCCTCGATCGGCCGCTGCTCCGGGCCGACCGTGCCGCGGCCGGACAACACGTACACCAGCGCGTTGTAGTCCGCGGGCCACGGCATCGCCAGCCGCGCGCCGGGACTCACCGTCGCGTGCAGGTAGGTGATCGGGGTGAGCGTCACGCCCGGGCCGTCGTGTCCGGCGAGCGAGCCCGCGATCACCCGCACCAGCGCACCACC
>Ga0164241_10004756_pt1 | contig 12997 bp, 14 predicted proteins | sample OricomyardsoilBY_FD_108780 | JGI IMG/M metagenome (GOLD analysis project Ga0164241, IMG submission 108780) | Backyard soil microbial communities from Emeryville, California, USA - Original compost - Back yard soil (BY) | ecosystem: Environmental > Terrestrial > Soil > Unclassified | place: USA...
ACCTCTTGGCGGAATCCGAAACTAAAAGTAGCTGAATATGCGGATTTGCACCGGGTTCGTATCAGTTTCTACATTTGTGACGATGTTTCCGGCGTGGATGTAGTCGACTCTGTAGGGGAATCACTGGTAAGCGACACGCGCCCCGCGAAAGCGACGTTCGAAGTAGATACAGTCAACGATGCGATCGGGCTCGTGATCGCATCGAAACGAGCGTGGAGCGGGTCGACAGTATGCGATTAGCGCCACATCGCCAAGCTGGATCGATCGCTTTGGCGCTACTGATCGGTATCGGAGCTGTATTTCCAGCGGTTGTCCACGCTGACGATTGCGTTGGCTTTGACGAACTGACAGGCGGCTGTTCCTCAAGTGGGTCCATAAGCAACGGGGGAGTGGATGTCGGCGCCTCCATCGATCAGGGCGGCACCGACGCATCGGGTGACGGCGATGTGGCCGTCACTGACTCGTCGGGCGACGCTGGCCCAACCGACCCGTCGCGGCTCCGTTACACCTTTGATTGCCCACCCGGCGATAGCTGTGGCACGGCACCGGCGGTGCATCTGAGCGATCTGATCAACTTTCGCCCGAAGCATCCGGTGACCAGCATGGAACCCAACGGCTGGGCTGTCGTCAATCTCGATGCCAATTTCATCGCACGTGCAGCTGCCGATGTGCAAACGGGGCCGCTCCTGGGCGCGACCGCGCAGGTTCGTTTCACTCCCGGCGAATTCACCTGGAACTACGGTGACGGTGAGAGCCGAACCTCGGCCGACGGCGGTGGCACATGGGCGCAGCTGAACGTGCCGGAGTTCTCGCCGACATCGACCAGTCATGTGTACCGGCAGACGGGCACGTTCACGGTGAACGCCAGCGTGAGGTACTCCGCAGAGTATCGATTTGGCGACCAGCCGTGGCAGGCCATCGCGGGTAGCCTGGAAATATCCGCTGATGAATTCAGTGTTGTCGTCGGTGATGCGAAAACGGTTTTGGTCGACGAAGACTGCACAACGAATCCTTTCGGTCCGGGGTGCTGACGACCTGCTGACGGTGTTTGGCAGCCGGACTCGCAGCAATCCACGAGATTCAGGCCCGCTCACAGACTGCGCATAATCAATGCTCAGCTAGACAGTGGATGCTGTGAGTGCTTGGAAGGAGCACGACATGACCGAAACCCCGAACGACCCCGTCAACGCACCGGAGCCCGAGTCGGCGGCCGGATCTGCGCACCAGGCCGAACAACCGACCCCCGAAACTCATGCAGACGCAGCCGAGCAGCACGTGAACGAGCAGTCGCCGTCAACGAGCGACAACGGTGACCAGTCGGCGCCGCAACCGCCTCTCACGTGGGCAGCGCCGAGCACCGCACCGCAGCCGCCAATGACTCAGCAGACACCTTCCCAACAGCCGACACAGCAGCAGCCGACGGGCCAGCAGCCCACGGTCCAGCAGCCCACCGCCCAGCAGCCGACGGGCGCATATCCAACCGCCAATTACGGAAACGGTTCGTTCGGGCACCCGGGCCAGCCTGCTCAGCCTGCGCCGCCGTACGGCGCTTATGCGGGGCAGCCGCCATATGGCGCTCACCAGAACCAGGCGACCCAACCGGTCGCGGGCTCACCCGTTGCGACCGACAAGCCGACCAAAAAGCGCGGAGTCGGCCTCGTTGTCGCCGCGCTCGCCGTAGGTGCACTCATCGGTGGCGCATCCGGTGCCGGCGTCATGGGTGTATTCCAGGCGAACCAGAATGGCGCCGCGGCGCCGTCGCAGTCCACCGGCGCTCAGAACATCACGGTCAATAACGCGGCGGATGCCACGCCGGTCACCGCGGTCGCCGCGAAGGCCTCACCCAGTGTCGTCACGATCTCCGTCTCGGGCAGCCAGTCAGCGGGCTCCGGCTCTGGTGTCGTCTTGACCGCTGACGGCTACGTGCTCACCAACACACACGTCGTCACGCTCGATGGCGAGATCGCCCATCCGAAGATTCAAGTGCAAGACAACAGCGGCAAGCTATACTCCGCCAAGGTCATTGGAACAGACCCGATCGTCGACCTTGCCGTGATCAAACTGGACAACGCCAGCGGAATGACTCCCGCGACCTTCGCCGACTCATCCAAGCTCAACGTCGGCGATCGCGCTGTCGCCATCGGAGCACCGCTGGGACTGGCCGGCACTGTCACCGACGGCATCGTCAGCGCGCTGAACCGCAGCATCCAAATTGCCTCATCGGCCGCTCCCAAGTCGCCTGACAGCGGCAACGGAGACAACGGAAACGGTGACGGCGGCAACCTGTGGAACTTCGACCTGCCTGGCCAGGGACAGCCGCAGCAGTCGGCATCGTCGACGATTTCACTCCCGGTCATCCAAACGGATGCCGCGATCAACCCGGGCAACTCGGGTGGCGCGCTGCTGAACTCGAAGGGTGAGGTCATCGGCATCAACGTGGCCATCGCCAGCGCTGGTGGAAGTAGCCAAAGTGGTGCACAGAGCGGCAGCATCGGCGTTGGATTTGCAATTCCGTCTGATCTCGCCAGCCGCGTCGCCGATGAGTTGAAGACCAACGGCAAAGCCACGCACGGCCTGCTCGGCGCAACGGTGAAGGATGCGACAGCCGACGCATCCAGCACCACTGTCGGGGCACTCATCGATTCCGTTACACGCGGCGGCGCGGCCGAAAAGGCCGGCCTGAAGTCAGGCGACATCGTCACCAACTTCAACGGTCTTCCGATCACGAACCCGACCGACCTGACCGCTCAGGTTCGCTCGCTCGCCGCGGGCGCCACCAGCAAGCTCACCTACGTTCGCGATGGCAAGCCCTACACGGTCGAGGTCACGCTCGGCGAGTTGACGCAGTAATCGCCACCGACCACCCATCGCCCGCACGGCACGTTCCGTGCGGGCGATCTGTTGCGATCACTGACTGATATGCTCAACCGAGCCGAGAACGAGTGGATGACATGGCGCACCTGAGCGAGACGGGCCCGCTACCTGGGGTGTCATACGTGATGCCAGTGCTCAACGAGGTAGCGCATGTGCGTGCCGCCGTGAACAGCCTGCTGACCCAGGATTACGCCGGTCCGATCGAGGTCGCGCTGGCACTTGGGCCGAGCATCGACGGCACGACAGAACTTCTCGACGAGTTGGTTGCGGCCGACCCACGCATTCGTGTGCTCGAAAACGAGGTGGGATCGACCCCATCCGGGTTGAACATTGCCATTCAAGCCTCGACATACCCGGTCGTCATCCGAGTCGACGCGCACTCCGTGCTTCCTCCCGAATACACCCGAATCGCCGTGGAGACGTTGCTGCGCACCGACGCGGACAACGTGGGCGGAGTCATGGATGCGCAAGGCATCACCCCGTTTGAGCGTGCGGTCGCGGCGGCGTACGGCAGCAAGCTCGGTCTCGGCGGCACGAAGCTCCACGTCGGTGGCGAGGAGGGCCCTGCCGAAACGGTTTATCTCGGAGTGTTCAAACGCTCGAGCCTGATCGACGCTGGGCTATTCGACGAAGACATCAAACGCGGCCAAGACTGGGAACTCAACCGACGAATTCGTGCGCGCGGTGGCACCGTCTGGTTCACTCCTCGACTGAAAGTCGTGTACCGGCCGCGCCCATCGCTGAGCCGGTTGGCTCGGCAATTCGTCTCGACAGGCCTGTGGCGGGGCGAGCTGGCGCGACGATTCCCTGCCGCCAACGGCATCCGCTATTTCGTACCCCCGGTGATGGTTCTCGCGGTTGTCATCGGTGCGATCTTGGGGATCGTCGGGCTGATTCAATGGGCGGCCGGCGCTGCCCCCTGGTTGACGCTGGGCTTTGCGATCCCCGCGTTCTATGTGTTGCTTGTGATCGCCGCTTCCGCTCGTGAAGCTCGAGCGCTCGGGTTACGCGCAACACTGTGGTATCTCATAGTCTTGCCGTGCATCCATTTCTGCTGGGGCATCGGATTCGTCCTCGGTTCCCTTGCACTCACCCGAAATATCTCTGCACACACGGGAAGGTAGCCATGTCGAATCAGCCTCCGGCGCATCGACCGGCCGATCCTGGCCCGCGCGGCCACGGCGAACGGCCGAGCTCGATCGCACAGTTGCGCGCCGTTGCACAACCGCCCGAGGTGCGCTCGCGTGCCAACGCCGAGCACTGGACCGCCTCGCTTTACCTGCGTGACCTGTCGCCGTACTTGACCTGGGTTCTGCTGAAAACGCGCATCTCGGCGAACGGTGTGACCGGGCTGATGATCCTCGTCGGCTGGTCGACGGCCGCAGCCCTGTTGATCCCAGGGATCTGGGGTGCCGCAGTCGCACTGGTGCTTGGCCAGTTTCAGATGCTGGTCGACTGTGCGGATGGCGAAGTAGCACGGTGGCGCGGCACATCATCGCCCGCTGGCGTCTTCCTTGACAAGGTTGGGCACTACACCACAGAGGCTCTGATCCCGATCGTGCTTGGTCTGCGCGCCGCCGCGTATCCGATCATGCTGCCCGAAGACTACGTGTGGACCACGTTGGGAACGCTTCTTGCCTTGATCATCGTGCTGAACAAGGCGCTCAATGACATGGTGCACGTCGCGCGTGCAAACGCCGGGCTCCCAAAGCTAGCCGACACCAAGAGCGCCACCGCGGTCACACAGGGAGTGGTCGCGAAGCTGCGCAGCATCGCCCGGTTCGTGCCGTTCCACCGCCTGTACCACTCGGTCGAGCTGACGATGCTGGCGTTCGTGACGGCGGTCGTCGGACACTTCGTCGGCCAAGCGCTCGCCAGCCGGGTACTGGTTGCAGTGCTGGTTCCGCTCGCGCTGCTGGCGCTCGTCGGGCATTTCGTGGCGATTTTGGCGTCTAAACGTGTCCGCTCCTGAGGGCGATCGGCCCACAATCGGGGTTGTGATCTTGACGCAGGGCAAACGACCTGATGATTTGGCACGCGGCGTGCAGAGTGTTTTCGCCCAGCGCGATGTGGAACTCGATGTCGTCGTCGTGGGCAACGGGTGGAACCCCGCAGAATCGGTGCCGCCTCTTCCTGCTGCCGCGGCGACCGTGAAACTCGAAGAGAACGTGGGTATCCCTGCCGGTCGCAACCGCGGGGTGCCGCTGGTGTCCGGCGAGTACATCTTTTTTCTCGACGATGATGCGTCGCTGCCGAGCGACAGGTTCCTGGCAACCGCTGTCGCGTTGATCAGGGCCGACCCCGAGATCGGACTGGTGCAGCCGCGAGTCGTCGATCCCAGCGGCCGCACGTCTCCGCGGCGCTGGGTGCCCCGCATCCGCAAGGGCGAAGCGACACAGTCTGGCAACGTGTTTTCGTGCTGGGAGGGTGCGGTGCTGTTGCCGCGTGCGCTGTTCGACGCGACGGGCGGCTGGGCCGACCCGTTCTTTTATGCCCATGAGGGAATCGAACTGGCGTGGCGTGTCTGGGATCAAGGCAAGCGTGCCTGGTACGCAGGGGAGCTCGTGGCCAATCACCCGGCGATCGAGCCGACCCGGCACGCGTACTATTACCGCCTGAACGCGCGAAACCGCGTGTGGCTGGCCCGGCGCAACCTGCCCGTGCTGCTCGTGCCGCTCTACGTCGGATCGTGGACCGGAATCCAAATCCTGCGCTGGGCGAAGCATCCGAAAGCCTTGGCGGCGTGGTTCGGCGGTTGGCGAGAAGGATGGCGCAGCGATCCCGGCGAACGTCGCCCACTGCGGTGGCGGACAGTGCTGCGGATGACGGCCGCGGGCCGGCCGCCGATTGTCTAACGATTCCGTTACCTCTCGCACGGGAGAGGCGCCGGTCGCAGCCGAGTCAAAGGTGCGGTCGTTATTCTTGGAGAATTATGGGTCTGTTCCACGACGCGTCACTGGGCATCAAAGTTGTCAAGAACGCACTCACGCAACGCAAGGTTCGATCACAACTCCAGCGCGAGTTGGCGTTGCAAGAGCCGTTTGAACCCGGCCGATTCACCATCGGCGTCTATTTTGCCGACGGCAAAGTCAACATGTACCAGATTCGACAGTGGTACAAACCACTTGAGGAATTGGCCAAGACATGGCCCGTGGTGATCTTGAGCCGCTCGGCCGGCGGCGCACAGGCCCTGCTTCACGAATCTCCCGTACCGGTGGCGTATGTGCGAACAGTTCGGTCGTTGGAGGACACGCTAGCCGAACAAGACATCCGCATCGTTTTCTACGTCAACCAGAACACGCGCAACTTTCAAATGATGCGTTACGGCCGGCGCTGGCACGTTTTCATCAACCATGGTGAGAGCGACAAAATGTACATGACCACCAACCAGTTCAAGGCGTACGACTACGCACTGGTCGCCGGTGACGCTGCGATCTCACGCCTCAAACGCGTGTTGTGGGATTACGACTTCGACAAACGAGCCATCAAGATCGGGCGTCCCCAAGCCGATCACTACTCGGGGGTCTTGCCATACACCCCCGACGAGCGAACCGTGGTGTTGTACGCCCCGACCTGGGAGGGTGATCGCGCCGCAGCCGCATATGGCTCTGTTGATACCCACGGAGTCTCGCTGGTTCGAGCACTTTTAGCCACCGGACGCCATCGCGTGATCTATCGTCCGCATCCACGCTCAGGGGTTGTTGAGCCGGCGTACGCGGCCGCAAACGCGCAGATCATCGCCGACATTGCTGCGGCGAACGCGCGGGATCCTCGTGCCCAGCACGTCTACGACGATGGCCCAGAGTTGGGTTGGCAACTGGCGGCGGCCGAAATGGCGATTGTCGACATTTCTGCCATGGTGTACGACCGCTTGGCGGCCGGGAAACCGTTGCTGATCACGCGACCGGTGAACCCGGAAGCCGAGATCGACACCGGCGGATATTTATCGGCGTGCGAATGGTTGGATGCCGCAGACGCCAGCGACATCGTCACGCGAATCGACCAGCTTGAGCACGATGACGCTGCTGCGATGCGTCTGCGCGAATGGGTCGAGCGCTACTTCGGCGACACGACGCCGGGTCAGGCCACGGAACGGTTCCACGCGGCCGTCGAGCACCTCATGGATGTGTGGCAGCAGTCTGCGGCGCTTCACGCGTCTGACGCCATTCCCGACGAACACGTACGCGCGGCGGAAACTGCAGAGTCCTCGGCCGCCGACTAATCGGTGCGCGGTGGCACTGGTGGACCGCCGCCGGGAGCTTCGCGGATCACCAGTGGTGGCGCGCCGAACGCGATGCGTGCGTTGGCAAGCACGCGGCGCCCGAGGATATGGTTTCCGGCGCCGCCGACGACGGCTCCGATGCCGAATGGAATTGCCTTGGCCAAAACACCGGTCGTACCGCTGACCGCGAAGCGCTTGAGGAACGCCTTCTTCAGCTGATCGGCCAGTGGACCGACGACCGCGCGCGGCAGACTGCTGGTGACGACCTCGCCCCAGTACACCTGGCGTGTAACGTCGCGCTGTACCGCCTGAGTGCCCCACTGACGCACGAGGTCAGATCCTTCAGAGCCGAGCATCAGGGCCATGACGAGAGCCCGAGCGCGCTCAGGGTCCTCCACAGCGATTCCGTGAATCTCGCTGACCGACTGGGCGAAAAGCGCGGTCGCTTCCAGGAACGCGGCAGTCTCAACGCCGGCCAGTGCGAGTGTTGTCACTGTTCCGATCACAGGGATCACCGCGGTCACGCCGACGGCTGCGCCGCTGGTGGTGACGGTTGCCAGGTAGCGGTGTTCGAGCATCCGCACGATCTCAGCCGAGGTGGCATGCGGGTGCCGTTTGCGGATGCTCCGAATATGGGCGAGCACAGCGGGCCGTTGGATTGCCATGAGGCGGTCCAAGCTGCGCACCACAGGGCGCGGCATGGAATTGCCGTGCGGGGTGCTCATGCCGGTGATCGAGACGATCGGCTTGCTCGTGCGGGCCATTTGACGAGTCTACGGGCGACCGGCTGACAAACATTTGATAAGGCATATAACACCCAGGTGTTCATGCTCTGGTGACATTAACCCCGAAACCGTAGACATGTAATCATGCCTGAGCCGTACTCCGATGCCGCGCGAATCTTGGGTGAACGCATACGGACGATTCGGCACCAAATCGCTTTCAACCAAGAGGATGTCGCGAATCTCGCCGAAATGAACGTCAGCAACTACGGCAAGATCGAGCGGGGAAGAGCGAACCCCAACCTGACCACCATTGTGCGTATTGCGGCGGCCCTGAACGCAGATCCAGGCGCACTGATCACCGGGATCCCTCTCGATTCAGTGCCCGGACGCGTGCATCAACTCACGGCAGCCGACTTTATCCGGGAGCGGCAGAAGCGCGGCCGCGCCCCCGGCGAAGCACGTTAGAAACTGGCCCGCCACAGGTACTCATCACCGTTGTGCCGCGACCAGCGCACGATCAGGATCGTGTTGCGTGCCAGGTCATCGCCGAAGATCGGAATGGTTGTCGTCTGACCTGGATTGAGCGCAACCGGGGCTTGAGCAGGCATGCTCCCACGCCCGAGCAGCGCGAAACGCACACCCGTCAGCGGCTCCAGACTCGCGTTTGTCAGGCGGTAGCGCGGCGCATCGGAGCGATCGAACCGAAAGGGCACAGGGTAGGCCAAGGGCGGATCCCTGTCGGGATCAGTTGCTGTCAACATACCGGCAGGGTAATCGGCGCGTCCGACGGCCAGTCGCAAACGGTGGAGAGAGATCCGTAACCGCTGCTGTGGAGGGCGAGTGCCGTGACTAGGAACCGTAGTCGGCGTTGTACCGGGTGAGTATTTCGTCGATGGGGCCATCGAGCACGAGCTCGCCCTTATCCAGGTAGAGTCCACGCTTACAGAAGCGGCGCAGATCCTTCTCATTGTGCGAGACGAAGAAGAGCGTGCGGCCGCCGGCGAGCAGTTCTTCGATGCGCCGGTAGCACTTCTCCCTGAATCCCTTGTCACCGACAGCAAGCACTTCGTCGACGAGGATGATCGGCTCTTCGAGGCGGGCGATCACCGAGAACGCGATACGCACCTTCATCCCGCTCGACAGATGCTTATACGGGGTGTCGAGGAACTCACCGATTTCGGCGAACTCGATGATCTCGTCGAAACGGTCGTCGATCTGCCGCCGTGACATACCATGCAAGCCCGCCGTGAGGTACACGTTGTCGCGCACGGTGAGATCATCAACGAAGCCGCCCGTGATCTCGATCAGAGGTGCCACGCCGTCGTGTACGTTCACCTTGCCTTCATCGGAGATCACCACGCCTGCGACCAGCTTCAGGAGCGTGGATTTGCCCTGACCGTTTCGTCCGACCACGCCGATGGCTTCACCGCGCTCAACCGAGAAGTCAACATGGCGCAGAGCCCAGAACTCGTCGGGGCGGCTGCGCCGCCTGCGTGATGAGAACAGATCCTTGAACGAACGTCGAGCGCGTCGATTGCGCTTGAAACGGATCCCGGCATCTACCACGTCGATGACCGCTGCGTCTGCCATCAGATCTCCTTCAGAACGGCTCGCTGCGTGCGTGCAAACACCCACATGCCGATCGCCAGCAAAATCACTGATGAAATCGCCGCGACAATCACGGCTTTCCAGTCCAACTCGCCAGGGAAGAATGCCGCCCGATACAGGCTCAGAATGCCGGTGAGTGGATTGAAAATCGTGAGGTGCCGGACGGACTCAGGTACCGCCTCGATGCCGTAGATGATCGGAGAGGCGTAGAACAGCATCCGCAGTATCAGCTTGACCGCGCGTTCGAGGTCGCGAAAGAACACGACCAATGGAGCGACGATCATCCCGACGCCGACGCTCAGAATGGCCTGAAGAACGATGGCGAGCGGAAAGTAGATCGCGTCGATGTTGACACGTGCGCCGAAGACGATGGCGAAAATCGCAAGCACCGGCAGCGCCGCCACGAACTCGATTCCCTTCGACAGCACAATTCGATTGACCCAGATGGTGCGAGGGATGGTTGTCGAACGAATCAGTTTCGCCTCACGCATGTATGCGCGTGTGCAATCCGAAATCGTGCCGTTGAACCACATCCACGGCAGCAGCGCTGACAACAGAAAGACGATGTATGGCTGCTCGCCGACGCTGCCTCGATGGAAGATGAAGACGAAGACGAAGTAGTAGATCGCTGCCATGAGCAGCGGGTCGAGAATGGACCAGAAATAGCCCAGGGCGTTGGTCGAGTACCGCACTCGGAGGTCGCGTTTGGTCAACAGCCACAGCGAGTGGCGATACCGAGCGAACGGTGTGCGCTGGGTGGGGCGCACTTCGGCGTAGCTGGTCACGGGTCCTATCGTATGTGAGCGGACATGCATGAACGGTGCAGGCGGGGCTTAACGAACGATGCCGCCGTCCCGTCGGGGCGCGGCGGCATCGTAACGCGAGATATTAGACGAACAGATTCGCCCGCTCGAGGTCTTCTGCGAAGTCAACCTCGACCGCGTACAGGTCGGAAATGTCAACCGGCTCGACCAACATGTGATCTTGTCCGATTGCCAGTTCGATGCCGCGCTCGAAGTAGTCCTGGTCTTCCACACGCTGCAACTGGCGCAGCAGGGCCGCCTTGTCATGGCTGGACACGTAATTGATACCGACTGCCTCGCCCAGACCGCCCTTGACCGTCTTCGACAGCTGCTCGATGAAGCCTTCGGCGCTCGTCGTGTACTTGACTTCTTCGTCTGACACTTTCGAGGTGTTGACCGTCACGAATGACTGGTCCCTGGCCATCATGCTGGCCGCACGGTCAAGAACGGCCGGGTCGAAGACGACGTCACCGTTCATCCACAGAACGCCGCCGTTGCTCGACGCCTGCAGTGCACGCATCAGCGACTTCGACGTGTTCGTCTGGTCGTACTGCTCGTTGTAGACGAAGGAGGCGTCGGGGAACGCCTCAATGATGTGCTCCAACTTGTAGCCGACGACAATCGTCACCTTGACTTTCGGGCCGAAGGCATGATGGATGTTGTCGAACTGCTGCTGCATGATGGTGCGGCCGTCGCTCAGCTCAGTGAGCGGCTTCGGGAGGGAACGACCAAGTCGGCTTCCCATGCCTGCGGCCAGAATCACTACCTGGGTGGTCACATCAATCTCCTAATGGTGAGCGCGTGTCCGGCTCGAGACCTCTGGCGAGGTTCGAGAATTTACCGGAACTTCAGTTGCGCGTTTGCGTAAGGACACTTCGTTATGCCTGATTCAGCTTATCGGTGGGCCCAACCCGAGGGGCTTGTCGTTGCCGTTTCGTAATCATCCTCACGGGTGATACCTAGGGATGATATTTCGCCCAATTGCGCGGATTGCACATCGAAGTCGTGTGGGCTTGGTACGTTAGCGTGGTGAGTTCTGTGCCGCCTGTGTCAGAAGAAGACGGTCCCGAAAGAGGGTCCGTCCACCAGGCGACGGACGCGCGCACGTCGACGACGTCATCGGGTACCGCGGGCGGGTCTGGCGCGCGAAAACCTGCCGCCAGGAAACCTGCTGCCGCACGCAAACCCAGTGCGCGAAAGGCGCCAGCACGCAAGACGCCGGCTAAAACAGCCGCTGCGTCGGCAGCACCCACCACTGCCGCGCCGCCGAAGGCCGATCCAGCGCCGCGCGCGGGCTCGTCAGCGAGCGAAACTGCGGCCACGGCGGCCGAGTCTGCGGCGGCTCAACGCGAGGCGAAGCGCGCGCGTGCAGCTGAAGCCCGCGCCGCAGCGGCAGCGCGGGCGACGGCACGCGCCGAGGCCAAAGCGCGTGTCGCGGCGGAGAAGAAAGCGCAGGCGCAGAAGAAAGCGCAGGCCGAAGCGGAGGCGCGGGCGCAGGCTGAACGGGAAGCGCAAGCGCGGAAGGAAGCACAGGCCGAGGCTGCGGCTGCAGAATTGCAGGCCCAAGCAGCCGCGCATGCCGAGGCGATGGCCGTGGCAGAAGCACAAGCCAGGGCAGAAGCACGGATCGAGGCAGAAGCGGCGGCTGCACGAGCCGACGCGCACGACGTGGAGCGTGCTCGCGAGACAACCGTTGAGCACCTTAAGGTCACAGAATCTGTGATCACACATCCGGCCGCCCCGGACCCCGCGACTGCGCAGGTGGTGCTCTCGATCCAGCGCCTGCGTAAAACCTACGGCTCGAACGTCGCCGTCGACAACGTTTCGCTTGACGTGCGCGCCGGTTCGTTCTACGGCATTGTCGGCCCGAACGGCGCGGGTAAGACGACGACGCTATCCATTGTCACCGGCATGCTGCGTCCAGACTCTGGCTCGGTTTTTGTGCACGGAGTAGACGTCTGGCGTGATCCGGCGAAGGCAAAACGTTCGATCGGTGTTCTGCCCGACCGTCTGCGTCTGTTCGACAGGCTGACCGGTGCTCAATTGCTCTACTACGCGGGAACTCTGCGCGGTCTGGATGCTCGCACCGTTCGGGAACGGACCGGTGACCTGGCGACAGCGTTCGGCATCGATGACGCACTTGGGCGCTTGGTGACCGACTATTCAGCCGGCATGACAAAGAAGGTCGCGTTGGCGGCCGCGATGATTCACGCGCCCCGACTTCTCGTGCTTGATGAACCGTTCGAATCGGTTGACCCGGTGTCCGCCGCCACGGTGATTGAGATCTTGCAGAAGTATGTGGCAGCGGGGGGTACCGTGGTGTTGTCCAGCCATGGCATGGACCTCATCCAACGCGTCTGCGACAGCGTAGCGATCATCGTGCACGGCAAGGTCCTCGCGGCCGGCCCGGTCGACGACGTGAGGGCAGGCGACACCCTCGAGAACCGTTTCGTTGAACTTGCAGGCGGCAGAAAGGTCGCGGAGGGCATGGAATGGTTGCACAGCTTCTCCGACTGAAGCTGCGGATGACGGCGAACACGTTTCGTCGCAGCCCCTGGCAACTGTTCGGTCTGATCGTCGGAATCGTGTACGGCGCATTCCTGATCGTTCTGATCTTCGGCTCGCTCGTGGCAGCGCGATCGGCCAGCGACATCGAACTGGTGCGCAGCATCGTCGTCATCGGCGGGTCCATCACCATCGCAGGGTTCATCGTGCTGCCCGTGCTGTTCGGGGGCGACGACTCCGTGGACCCTTGTCGGTTTGCT
>Ga0164241_10004757_pt1 | contig 12997 bp, 12 predicted proteins | sample OricomyardsoilBY_FD_108780 | JGI IMG/M metagenome (GOLD analysis project Ga0164241, IMG submission 108780) | Backyard soil microbial communities from Emeryville, California, USA - Original compost - Back yard soil (BY) | ecosystem: Environmental > Terrestrial > Soil > Unclassified | place: USA...
GGATGGGGTGCGGCGGCGGCGCTTTGCGACGCGAGTGATGTAACGGCGAGGGGGCGCTTTCCGGAGGCGGACGCACCGCGCGTCGACGGATCGGGCGCGGCGCGGGTGATGTGACGGCGAGGGGGGCGCTCGCTCGGAGGTTAGGCGCCGCCTGCGCCGGCGTTGGCGGGGTCGGCGGCGGAGCCGGCGTCTCCGGTCGGAGGTGCGCCGCTCGAGCCGGCTTCTCCGGAGGTGCCGGCGGCGCCGCCGGGGCCGAAGGTTTCGTTGGCGGCGCGGCAGGTGTCGATGCAGTCGTAGTAGCGATTGATGCAGGCGTTCTTCACCTTCGAGGCGCCCGTCTCGTAACAGGTGCGATACGGCTCTCCGAGCTCCTGAGCCGGGCGCTGGCACTCGCGGGCGAGCTCGGCGCACTCGGCCAAGCCGTCGCGCAGCTGCGTCACGGGACGCCGATCACTGCACGCGACCGCACTCGTAACGGCAGCCAAAAGCAGCAGGCCAATCGCTCGCAGGTGCGGCGTCCGAATTCGTCTCGTGAAGAACAAAGTGCGTTCACCCTAGCGCACCGAACCGAACCCGTCTCGTGCCAGATCCCCACGTCACCGCTCGTCCCGATCTTCTTGTAGAACGCCGCCCACACCGGGAAGTGCGCGCCGTTGCGGTCGGCGGCATACGCGAGCAGCGACTCCACCGAGCTCCAATACGGTACCGATACGCCGGGGGAGAGTGAAGCTCGCGAGCCCGTGCACCTCGACCCAGACGTTGAGCGCGGCCGCCTCCGGGTCGTGCCGCCCGAAGGTGCCAGCGTCCATGCGCTCTTTTGACGCCATCGCTCGAGCGGCGTGCACCCGACAGCGCCCGCATCAAATAGCGGGCGAACGTTTCGAAACCCTGCTCGAGCCATGACGCGAGCAGCGCGTCCTTGTCCTCGAAGTGGCGGTAGAGGGCGTAAACTTCGGTGGGCGCCTCGTCGAGCCTCGCGCTATTCTTCGGTCCATGGCGGGCGTGCTCGAGCGAGACGTCGCGATCCGGCGCTACGGCGGCGCGGATCAAGACTTCGTGGCGGCGCTCGCGGCGCTCGCATTTCGGGATTTCGAGAAAAGCCCCGCTCTGACGACCCTGCGCATGCTGCGCCCGCCCGCCCTCACGCTCATCGCGATGCAGGGCGAGGAGCCGGTCGGTTTCGTGATTCTCGAGCCGCACGCGGCGGGCCTCGCGTCGATTCAGGCGATCGCCGTCGCTCCTGGCGAGCGTTGCCACGGCGTCGGAACGCGACTGCTCGGCGCCGCCGTGTCCGCCGCACGCCGAGGGGGCGCGCGTGAGCTAAGGCTTTGCACGGCGCAAGCCAACGTCGAGGCGCTGAGCCTCTTTTTCAAGCAGGGTTTCGTCATCATGCGCCGCATGCCGCGCTTCTACCCGCGCGGTCAGGACGCGTGCCTGCTCGCCCGCAAATTGGAACACGTCTAGAGTCCCGCGCGTGGACGCCCCCGCCGCTGACGCGCGCCCCTTCCCGACACGGCTGTTTGCGTTCGCGTTCCTCGGCTGGACCTTCGACTTCTACGATCTGGTCCTCTTCGGCTTCATCAAGGATCGCGTCGCGCGCGACCTCGGACTGTCGCATCACCTCGAGCCGTGGCTCCTCGGCGTGGCGCTCAGCACCTCGGGCTTGGGCGGCATCGTGGGCGGTAGGCTCGCCGATCGCTTCGGTAAGCGTTCCATTCTGGCGCTCACGATCGGCATCTACTCGCTCGGCTCGCTCGTGTGCGGCCTCGCGCCGACGATCGAGACGTTCATCGTGGGGCGGGCGCTCGTCGGTCTGGGCGTCGGCGGGGAATGGGCCATCGGGCACGGCATGTTGGCGGAAGCCGTCGCCGCGAGCCGGCGTGGTCGCGCCTCGGCCCTGCTGCAATCGGGCGAGCCCGTCGGCGTCGCGCTCGCCGCCGTCGCGGGCTTCGTGCTCGTGCCGCACGTGGGCTGGCGCGCCGTGCTCGTCGCGTCGAGCGCGACGGCACTGCTCGCGTTCGTCGCGCGCCGCTCGCTGCACCTGCCGAGCGAGGTCGTGGCACGCCCCGCGCGCTTTCGTGAGCTTCTCACGCCCGGACTACCGTCACGCCTGCTGCGCGGCTGGCTGCTCGGCGTCTTCAAGCTCGGCACCTACTGGAGCTGCTACACGTGGCTGCCCACGTTCTTGCTCACGCACATGGGGCAGTCGACGGGCAAGAGCCTCACTTGGGTGATCACGGCGCAACTCGGGCAGTTCTCGGGCATGCTGACGTTCGGCCGCATCGCCGATCGCTTCGGGCGGCGCATCGCGTTCGCCGGCTACTCGCTGCTCACGGCGGCCGCGCTCGCTCCGCTCGCTTTTGCCTGGCAGACGCTGGCGGCCCACCCGCTCCTCTTCTGGGGCGCGATGCTCTTGCTCGGCGTCGGCTCGGGGTGCACGGCGGGCTTCGGTGCGTTGCTCGCCGAGCTCTTCCCGACCGAGCTGCGCGGGCTCGCCATGGGCTCGACGTACAACCTGGCGCGCGCGGCGCAGCTCGGGGCACCGGTGCTCGTCGCGTGGGCCGTGGAAGAGGCGGGGCTCGCCGGTGGCCTCGGCGTGCCGTTCGTGCTGGCGCTGCTCACGGCTTCGTGGGTGTGGACGTTGCCCGAGACGCGTGGCATCGCGTTGCCCACACTCGCCGGCCGCGAGCTCAGCGCCGCCGAGCGCTGAACGATCCGCGGCGCGGTTGCCGGCGAGAAACGCCACACTGATCGCAGTGCTGCGTGCGTCGAGCGCGGCGACGAGCGCGATGTCATCGAGGCTCGCGATGTGTGTGCTTGTGGGAGAGACGAGTGCAGCCGAGGTGCTGTCAGAAAGTTGACGGCGGCCGAAACTGAACGAAACGCAGAGTGGAGCTCCTGCGCGCAAACTGTGGACGGCTCGGCAATGGTGCTACCCTGCAAAAGTCGCTGACTCGAACCGACGCGGTCTTCGGGTGGGCGGGCGCGGGCCGGGACCACTGAAAAGAGCGGAAGAAGGCGCGAGCGTGCTCAAGCGGCAAGAGTGGCTGGATCTCGCCAGAAAACTCGATTGGTCGTACTCGTACGTCCGGGAGCAGGACGTCTTTCCCGAAGAGGTGAGCGGCCGACCCTGGCTGCCGCACGCCGCGTGGAAGGATTGGGACGAGCCGTACCGCACGAGCTTCAGCGAGTACGTGACGGGACAGCACGAGAAGGAGGCCTCCATCACGGCCGTGCGTGAAGCCGTGGGCCGTATCGCGGATTTCGAGCGCCACGACCGTGGCTGGCTCTCCGCGCTCAAACTGCATGGCGCCACGTTGCCGCTCGCGGAGTTCGCGGCCGTCGTGGGCAATCTGCGCGCGGCGCGCTTCGGACGCGACAGCGCCTGGCGCACGACGGCGGCGCTCGGGGCGCTCGACGAGCTCCGCCACACGCAGATCCCGCTCGAAGTGCTGCACGAGCTCGTCGCCTGGGACCCCCAATTCGACTGGACGCACCGGCTCTTTCACACCAACCAATGGGTCGGTCTGGCGGCCCGCCACTTCGTGGACGAGCTGCTGCTCACCTCGAACCCCATCGAGTTCGCGATCGCGACCAATTTCGTGTTCGAGACGGGCTTCACGAACCTGCAGTTCGTGGGTCTCTCGGCCGTCGCCCACGACGTCGGCGACCGCATGTTCGAGAAGATGGTGCAGAGCATCCAGACGGACGAGGCGCGCCACGCGCAGATTGGCGGGCCCGTGCTCCGCACGCTCGTCGAGCACGACCGCGCTTACGCACAATACTTGGTAGACAAGTGGTTTTGGCGCACGTGGCTCTTCTTCGCGGTCGTGACGGGCTTCGCGATGGACTACCTCACGCCCCTCGCCGAGCGAAAGCAGTCGTTCCGCGAGTTCGTCGGCGAGTGGATCATCGAGCAGTTCGAGCGGACGATTCACGAGTACGGGCTCGAGCGACCCTGGTACTGGGCGGAATTTCTGAAGAGCACCGCGCACTATCATCACCTCGCGTACGCGAGTGCTTACACGTATCGCGCGAGCGTCTGGTTCGACCTCGTGCTGCCCGGCCCGGACGAGCGCGCGTGGCTCGCGGAAAAGTATCCGGAGGCCTGGCCCGCGCTCGCTCCCGTGTGGGAGCGCATCACCGAGCGCTGGCGGGACGCGCCGCCGGGGCTCGAATGGTACACGCACGGCGTCACGCCCGTGGGTTTCTGCTCGCTGTGTCAGCTAATTTTGTGCGGCGGCACGCCGACCGCCAACAGCGCGCGCGTCGTGGAGCACGGCGGCAGACGCCACGTATTCTGCAGCGAGCCATGTGCCTGGATCTTCGAGCGCGAGCCCGAGCGCTACTCCGAGCACGAGACCATCGTCGATCGCATCCTCGCGGGAGACGCGCCGGCGAATCTGATCGAGCTCTTGCGCGACTATTGCGGGCTGAACGAGCGAACGTGGGGCAAGGACGTGCGCGGCGGCGATTACCCGTTCATCGAGCGCGCGCGGGGGGCGGCGAGCGCCGAATGACTCCGAGCGAGCTCGTGCCCCTCTACGGTTTCGTGCGCGGCGACGTGCTCGGGCTGCTCGTGCTCGTGCGCACGAACGACACCGTCGCTCAGTTGTGCGCGACGCTGCAGGAGGCGGCCCAGGTCCGCGTCGCGCCCTGGCCGCGCGCCGCCGTGCTTCATGGCACGAGGCGCCTCGCGCCCGAGCTCACGGTCGCGGACGCCGGGCTCACGCCGCTCGCGCGGGTCGAGCTCGTGCCGGAGGAGGAGCCGTGACGTTCACGCCGGTCCTGCCGGAGAGCGAGCTCTGGGTGGGGGAGATGCGCGGCCTGGTCATCGGCGGCCGACGTCTGCTGCTCGTGCGCACGGAGCACGCCATTTGCGCGTACGAAGATCGCTGCGCGCACCTCGGGCTGCCGCTCAGCACGGGCAAGCTCGAGAACGGCGTCATCACCTGCGCCGCGCACCACTACGCGTACGACGCGTGCACCGGGCGAGGCATCAATCCCGCCAACGTCGCGCTCACGCCGCTGCCGGCCTGCGTGCGGGGGTCGGACATCGCCGTGGATCTCGGGAGCGCAGGATGAGCGACGCGCGTCCGGCGAGCAACGTGGGTCCCGTGCTCGAAGCGTGCGACGCCGGGCGCGCGGTCGCGGCTGCGATCCAAACTTTGAACGACGGCGCGCGCGTCGAGGACCGCGGGGCGTACCTGCGCGTGTCGGTACCCGGGACGTGCGTCGTCACTCGCCGTGCGATCGAGGCGGCACTCGGTCGCTCGCTCGACTGGCCGCGCGGGCTCGAGCTGGTGATGCCGGCCTTCCAGGGCCTCTTCTCACTCGACGCGGAGCGCGCCGAATGGAGCTTCGAGCGACGATGAGCGCCGCGCGCACCTACTGGCACCTCGAGGGCAAGCGCCGCGTGCCCTCGCCTTACGAGCTCAAGAGCTCCAAGCTCCTTTATTATCCCGAGCGCGGCTTCGAAGTGAAAACGCCCGGCGCCGCCTGGTTCGAACGTCACCAGCGCGGCACGCCCCTCGACCTCGGCGCGCTCGCCGAGTTTCGCGATCCGCGCGAGACGACGTACACGAGCTACGTCGCGCTCGCGCGTGAAAAGGAAGCGTTCGTCGACGGGCTGCTCCGCTCGGCGAACGAGAGCGGGTACGACGCGCGCCTTCCGGAGGAGTGGCTCACGAGCCTCGAGCGCTGGCTCGGCGTGCTGCTGTTCCCGTGCCACGGCCTGCAGATGGTGACGGCGTACGTCGCGCATCTCGCCCCCGTGAGCGAGGTAGTCATTGCGCTCGCGTTTCAGAACGGCGACGAGATCCGCCGCGTCCAACGCCTCGCGCAACGTGTTGCCATTTTGCAACAGACGCGACCGAGCTTCGGCGCGCGCGCGCGCGACGCCTGGCAAGGTGACGCGGTTTGGCAACCGCTACGGCGGGTTATTGAAGAGTTGCTCGTCACTTATGATTTCGGCGAAGCGCTCGTAAGGTTGCTTTTGGTGGTGAAGCCCCTGTTCGACTCGTTCTTCGTGCAGCACGCAAGCGGCCTCGCCGAAGCGCGGCAGGATCCACTGCTCTGTCGCTTGCTCTTCTCGCTCGACGAAGATTGCCGCTGGCATGGGCAGGTCGGCGACGAGCTCGTGCGCCGCCTCGTCGAGGGAGCGGCGCCGAACCGCGCGCTCATCGAAGGCTGGGTACGGTCCTCGTACCCTGCCATGCGCGCCGCCCTCGCCGCGCTGGAACCGCTCTGGGACAAAAACTCGGAGCCCTACGCCTGCGTGCTCGCGGCTCTCGACGCCCAGGCGGAGAAGCGTCTGGGCAGCCTCGGGCTATCCGTGAAGGTGGCGACATGACGGTGTCGGTCGACACGCGGGCGCTGCCGGCGCGGGACGCGCTCGAAAGCGAGACGCGCTTCCGCACGATGGCCGATCACGCGCCCGTGCTGCTGTGGATGGCGGGCACGGACGGCCTATGCAGTTTCTTCAACCAGCGCTGGCTCGAATTCACGGGCAAGACCTTGGAGCAGGAGGTCGGCAGCGGCTGGGCGGGCGGCGTGCATCCGGAGGATTTCCAGCACTGCATGTCCGCGTACCTCGACGCCTTCGTCGCGCGCCGCAGCTTCAGCATGGAGTACCGCCTGCGACGCCACGACGGTGCGTACCGCTGGGTGTACGACCAAGGCGCGCCCCGTTTCGAACAGGACGGCCGCTTCGCCGGGTTCATCGGCTCGTGCACGGACGTGACGGAACAGCGGCTGGCGCGCGACGCGCTCGGGCAACTCACGGTGGAGCTCGAAAACCGCGTGCGCGAGCGCACGGCCGTCGCGCACGAGCGCGAGGTGCTTTTGCGCGAGGTGCATCATCGCGTCAAAAGCGATCTCCAGCTCATCTCGAGCCTGCTCAGCATGCAGGCTCGGCGCCTGACCGATCCCGAGTCGGTGGAAGCGCTCGCCGAATGCCAGAGCCGCGTTCAGACGATCGCCCTGATTCACGAGTACATGTACCAATCGGAGAACATCGCGCGGCTGCCGCTGTCGCGAAACATCCGCGGTCTCGCCGCGAACCTGCTGCGCGTCGTGGGACCACCGAATCGGACGATCGGGCTCGAAGTCGACGTCGAAGATCACCTGGACCTGCCGGTGGATCGCGCGATCCCCTGCGGGCTCATTTTGAACGAGCTCATGACGAACGCGCTCAAGCACGCCTTCCCCGCGGGCCGCGCGGGCAAGATCCGGGTCGAGCTGCGCCGCGCCGGCAAGAACCGCGTTTCGCTCGCCGTGAGCGACGACGGCGTGGGTCTAGCGGAGCGCGAGCAGGCTGACGGCAACCGCTCGCTCGGCTGGCGCCTGGTCCGCTCGTTCGCGGAGCAGCTCGGCGCCGAGCTCACCGTTTCGTCCGACGCAGGCACCCGCGTCGAGGGGGTGTTGGAGGCGGAGAGCTGAGCGCCGCCCGCGAGGAGCTTTCGGAGGTCACACCTACATGGCAGCTATCTCGGTAGTTGAAGACGATCGTATCGTGGCTGACGACATCGCCGAATCGCTCGTGCGCATGGGCTACGAGGTGGTCGGAACGGCTGCCTCCGCCAGCGAGTGCATGGAACGAGCCGAGGCGCGGCGGCCCGACCTCGTGCTGATGGACATCCGCATCGACGGTGCGCTCGACGGCATCGAGACGGCGCAGCTCCTGCGCTCGCGCTTCGACGTGCCCGTGATCTTTCTGACGGCCTACGTGGACCAGGCCACGGTGAATCGCGCGAAGCAGACGGAGGCGCACGGCTACATCGTGAAGCCGTTCCGCGCGGGCGAGCTCCGCAGCGCCGTCGAAATAGCGCTCCACAAGCACGCGCTCGAGAGCGAGCTCAAGGTCCGAGAGCAATGGTTTTCGACGACGCTGCGCGCGATCGGCGACGCCGTGATGGCGATCGACGAGCAGGGCAAGGTCAAATTCACGAACCCCGTCGCGGAGAGTCTGCTCGGCGAGAGCGGAGAAGAGCTGCTCGGCCGCGCACTGCCCGACGTCTTCCATCCCATCGACGAACGCACGCGCGCTCCCATCGCGCTGCCCTCTCCGGAAGAGGTCGCGAACGGCAAGGGCATCGAGCTCGGCGACGCGGCGGCGCTCGTGGGGCCGACCGGCGAGCATCCCATCGAGGACAGCTTTTCACCCATCGTGGACGAGCGCGGCAAGCTGCTCGGCTCGGTGCTCGTCTTCCGTGACGTGAGTGAATCGCGACGGCTGCGCGAACGAGTGGCCTTGAGCGATCGCATGGCGTCGCTCGGCACGCTCGCGGCCGGCGTGGCCCACGAAATCAACAATCCCCTCACCTACGTGCTCGGCAACGCGTCGGTCGTGTATCGCGATCTCGAGCGGCTTCGGCTCGCGGTACGCCAGCGGCGGGAATCCGCCGGCGCCCTGCTCGAGATGGTGGAAGAACGCACGCACGCCATGGCGGAGGCGTTGCTCGAGATTCAGGACGGCGCCGAGCGCATCCGGGGCATCGTCGTCGATTTGAGAGCCTTTTCTCGACCGGAGGACGCCAACCGCGCCGGCGACGCGCGAGCGGCCCTCGATTGGGCGCTGCGCGTGACGGAGCCGGAAATCACCGCACGCGCGCGCCTCGTCAAACACATCGGGGACATGCCGCTCGTGCGCGCGAGTGGCGCGCCGCTCGGACAGGTCTTCGTCAATCTGCTCTTGAACGCGGCGCAAGCCATCGTGGAGGGCAAGGCGGCCGAAGAGTTCGTCGAGGTCAGCGCTGGCACGGAGAACGGCTGCGTGTTCGTGCAGGTGCGCGACAGCGGCGTCGGCATGGCGCCGGACGTGCGCAAGCGCATCTTCGAGCCCTTCTTCACGACCAAGCCGGTGGGCCAAGGCACGGGCCTCGGGCTCTCGATTTGCCACGGCATCGTGACGTCCGCGGGCGGGACGATCGAGGTCGAGAGCAGCCCCGGTCTCGGCAGCCGTTTTCGCGTGCGCCTGCCCGCAGTCGAGGTCGAGCAGCCGCCTCCCTCGAAGAGCGACGACGAAAAGTCGAAGCTCCGCGGTCGCATCCTGGTCGTCGACGACGAACCCCACGTGGGAACCGCCATTCGCCGCGTCCTCACGCAGCACGAGGTCATCGCGCGAACCAGCGCGACGGCCGCACTACGCCTCTTGGCCGAGGATCAGGCGTTCGATCTCATTCTTTGCGATCTGGCGATGCCCGAGCGCTCGGGCCAGGATTTCTACGAGGAGCTCCTCGCGACGCGCCCCGAGCTCGGCGGGCGCGTGGTGTTCGTGAGCGGCGGCGCGTTCACCCAGCAGCTGACGACCTTCCTGCAGCAGGTGCCGCGGCCGTGTCTGTCGAAGCCGTTCGGCGCGGCGGAGCTCCGCGAGCAGGTGGCAAACCTCTTGCGGGCCCAGCGCGAAGGCGCCCCGGCGGCGAACAAGCAGCACTGAGCCGGGCTTCAGCGCTTTCGTGACGGGCGGCGGCGCGTGGCTGCAACCTAGGGGGCGTCGCCGTTGGCGCAGGCCTGCGCGACGACGGAGCGTGATGAAAAAAGCCAAGGCTCTCTCGACAGTTGTGCTCGCCGGCGCCGTTGCGTGCGGCGGCACGGACCCGGTCACGGACGTTCCAGGCACCGGAGGCACGGGCGCCTCAGGAGGCTCGAGCGGCGCGGGCGCGAGCGGCATGGCTGGCCGGAACGGCGCCGGAAACGGCGGGGCAGGCACGGGCGCCGGCGCCGCCGGCGGGACGACGGCGGGCGGACCCAATACCGGGGGCGCGACCGCGAGCGGCGGCCTCTCGGGCGGCGGAGCGGGAGCCGCTTCCGGGGCGGGCGGCGCGGGCGCGGGCGCGGGCGGCGGTGGCGGTCAGGCAGGGGGCGCGAACGGTGGCATGACGAGCGGCGGAAGGAACAACGGCGGTGACGCCGCGGGCGGCGCGAACAGCGCGGGGGGCATGGGTGGCCGCGCCGCGGGCGGTGCGGGTGGCGCAGGCGCAGGGCGCGGCGGCGGCGGTGCGAGCGCGGGGCGCGGCGCAAGCGGCGGTTCGGGGAGCGGCTCCTGCGATGCGCCGCCCGAACCGAGCGCGCTCGTCGGCTGGGCGTCGGTTTCGGGGAACGGCGTCACGACGACGACCGGCGGCGGCACGGCGGCGCCCGTGACGGTCACGACGCTCGGCGACTTCACGAACGCCGTCAAAGGCACGAACGCCGCCGTGATTTACGTCAAGGGGACGCTCGCCGCCGGCAAGGTGAGCGTGGGCTCGAACAAGACGATCGCGGGCGTTTGCGGCGCCGAAATCCACGGGCACCTCGAGCTCAGCGGCTCTACGAACGTCATCGTGCGCAACATCAAAATCGTGGGCTACGGCGCGGGCAATTGTTCGCTCGATCCCGACTACGACTCGAGCACGGGCTGCTCGTCCGGCAATGACGCCATCACCGTGCAAAAGAACGCGCACCACGTCTGGTTCGATCACTGCGACATCTCGGACGGTACGGACGGCAACCTCGACATCACGAACGGCGCGAACTACGTGACCGTTTCCTGGACGAAATTCCACTACACGGCCCGCAGCGACAACGAGGGCGACGACTCCACGGGCGCGTCGGGCCACCGCTACAGTAACCTCGTCGGCGGCACCGACAGCCCGAGCAGCTACGACGACGCGAACGCGCTGAACGTCACCTGGCACCACGATTGGTGGGCGGAGCGCGTCGTCGAGCGCCAGCCGCGCGTGCGCTTCGGCAAAAATCACCTGTTCAATAACCTCTGGAACGCGAGCGGCGACAACTACTGCGTCCGCGCCGGCAAGCAGGCGCGCATCCTCATCGAGGACAGCGTCTTCAACGGCGTCGATAGTCCGCACGAGTTCAACAACTCGAGCGACGAGGGCACGGCGAACATCACGGCCGGCGGCGACAACGTGTACACGAACACGACGGGCACCAAGGCCACGGGCGGCGGCGGTCCGGCCTTCGGCACGGTGCCGTACGCGTACACGTCCGACGACGCGAGCACCGTCACGGCAGCAGTCCAGAGCGGCGCCGGGCCGAAATAGCGACCGCTCCGCAACCCCGACGCACAGCTCCGTCACGCCGACGGACGGCTCCGCAACGCCGACGGACGGCTCCGTGACGCCGACGCAACGGCTCCGCAACGCCGACGCACGGCTCCGCAACGCCAACGGACGGCCCGGCTTCACTGCTTGTACACGAGCTGCTGCGCGTAGATGAGCGCGTGCATCTGATGTTGCGTCACGTCGATGCGTAGCGCAGGTGCGCGCGCTTCGTTTTGAATGCCGCCGACGGCGAGACGATCGCCCGCGCGGACCTCGCGCGTGAAGCTCGAGGCGAGCGGGCCGCCGACTTGCCACGTGAGGAGCCGTCCGAGACCGAGATCGATCACGCAGGCGAGCTTGCCGGCGCGCGGGTCGTTCCGCCGCCGCGCCCAGTCGTAAGCCGGAATGATGCCCTCGTACGCGTAGCCCGTGTTGCGCTGGCGAGTCAGCGTCTTGTGCACGTCTATCTGCCAGTCGGCGAGCGCGAGCAGGTACTCGCCGTAACGCTCGGTCGTCGGCCAGCCGCTCGTCGCAAGCTCGTAGTACGCCATCGAGCTCCACTGGTAATAGCCTTTGGTCGTGTCGGAGTCGGCGTCCGCCTCGAGCGCCTGCACGACGTTCAAGCGGTGGCCGGCGTCCGCGGTGCGCAAGATCAGCGGGTGGAGCTCGTGGTGGCCCGCGTAGCGCGCGGCCTTCACGAGGGCGAGCAGCGCCTCGCCATCGGAGTACGGCGAGGGCGCCCCGCTCGCGACGCACGTGTGCGGGTCGTAGCTTCCCGACCAAAGGCCGTCTTGGTCGATCGCGGCCGTCAGCGTCTTCAAATACTCGCCGAGGCGCGTCGTGTGGAGCTGGCGCCGTTCGGGCGGGAGGTCGCCCGCTACGGACAGGTACTCGATGTACGTGAGCGCGATGAGCGCGATGGTGCCGATCCCCGGGCTGTCCTTGCCGGGATACGCGACGCAGCGAGCGCCGGACGCCACCTGGACAGAGTGCTGCTCGACGAAGGCCAGGGCCTTTTCGATCGCGGCAGCGAGCTCGGGTGTCGGGCGATGTTGATAAAGGAGCGAGAGGCCCCAAAATGCCCCTGCCTGTCGTACTTCGTTGTCGTCGTCGGTGTATTGCCCGGTCTTCCAATCGTACTCGTAGTCGAAGTTTCCGGCCGGCTTCTGGTGAGCGAGCATGAAGCGCGTACCAAGCTCGATGGAGCGCTCGATGGGCGCGCGCGAGAGCTCCTTCTTGCAGCGCCCGGCGAGCGGGGACTCGAAGAGCATACGCGTGACGGTGTGATCGCCGAAGCGCCACCAGAGGAAGGCGCCGAGCGCGAGTAAAATCGCCGCACCCGCGCAGAGAGCCACGTGAACGCGCCGAAATCGCGCATGCCAGCGCAGAGACTGTGACACCGGCGCACTCTTCCTCACCCGGGTCGGAGCTGGCAAGTCGGGTGCGGCGGACGGATAGCGGCCCAGGGAAAGCTCGTGTATTCTGCAGGTCCCTTGTCGACTCGCTCTCGTTTTGGGGTTACCGAGTCACCACGTCGCGCGCGGGGTGCCTACCGTTGGGCGGCCGCTGTCGCTGCTGCCATGGCGCTGCTCGCGCCGGCCAGCACGGCGCAGGCCCAGGAGTGTCCTGCGGGTTACCCGTACGACTGCGGCGACGGCACGTGCTGTCCGAGCGGGTACCCGTATTGCTGCGGCAACGGCCAATGTTCGACGACGAGCAGCTGCGGCGGCAGCGGCGGCTCCGGCGGCTCCGGCGGCTCGAGCAGCTGTTACTACGACTGCGGCGAATTCTGCTGCCCGCAAGGCTACCCCTACTGCTGCCCGAACCAGCAGTGCTCCACGACGTGCTCGTGCGGAGGCAGCGGCGGCTCGGGCGGCTCGGGCGGCTCCGGCGGCTCGAGCAGTTGTTACTACGATTGCGACGATTTCTGGTGCCTCCAGGGCGCACCCTACTGA
>Ga0164241_10004758_pt1 | contig 12995 bp, 5 predicted proteins | sample OricomyardsoilBY_FD_108780 | JGI IMG/M metagenome (GOLD analysis project Ga0164241, IMG submission 108780) | Backyard soil microbial communities from Emeryville, California, USA - Original compost - Back yard soil (BY) | ecosystem: Environmental > Terrestrial > Soil > Unclassified | place: USA...
AGGATGAACCCGACGGGGCCGTCGTGATCGAGCACGACCGTCGCCGAGAACGCCTCGCGCGCCTGAAACCACGACAGGAGCCCGCGCACGTCGGGCCGCCGCACCTGCACCTCGGCGAGCGCGTCGGCGCGCAGCGTGCGCTCGGGCTCCGCGAGCGCCACTTCGATCAGGCGTTCCGGCGCTTGGCCGCGGTCGAGGTGCAGGTAGCCCGCCACGTCGACGCTCAACACCTCTTCGGGGTAGCTCCGCCAGATCTCCGCGTGGGCCGTCGAGTCTTGGCTCGCTTGGTCGAGCGCGTAGAGCGCGGCCGTGAGCGCGGCGTCGGGTTCCGGCTGGAGCGCACCGCGGCAGGCGGCGTCGATCGCCTCGAGCCAGCGGGATTGTTCGGGGCCGAGCGGTCGCGCCACGGCGCGCGCGAAGAGCCCGACCGCGATGGCGAGCCCGGTCGACGTGAGCACGATGACTCCGGCATGGGCCGGTGCTTCGCGCGCCCCCACGGCAGCGGCGAGCGTCACGGGGGTGCCGAGGATCATCACGGCCAAAATCCCGCGCAGCGCGCTCGATACCGTCGTGGGCTCGCTGATCGTCGCGGCCCAGGTGCACAGCGCCGCGCCGGCGCCGACGGCGACCGGCAGCACGCGATCGGGCGCGGCGACGTCGAGCGCCGCAGCCGGCACCGCCACGGCGAACGCGGTGATGCTGAGCGCGAGCGCGCCCGCCGCGCGGTCGCCGACGCCGAGCTCGAAGCGCCGGAGCACGCGCAAGCGGTACGCCGTCGCGACGAGCAGCATCAACGTCGCGACGCCCGCGCTGGTCGTCACGTAGTCGATCGCGAGCGGATCGAGCAGCACGCGGTAGCCGGGCAAGAGCGCGTAGGTGAGCGGCAGCGCCGTCGCGACCGCCCACATGAACCCCGCGAGCAGCGCCGCATCGAGCGAGACCGTCGCGCGCGGCGGCACCAGCATGCCGCCCTCGCCCTCGATGCGGGCGAGCGCCATCAGCCCCGCGACGGCGGCGGTCCCGATGCCTGCGTTCGCCGCGGCGTCGAGCGCCGCGTTGCCGGCCGGTCCGAGGCGCGCGGTGGCCCACAGCGCGAGCCCCCACACCGTGGCGCGCACCATCCGCGCGCCGCGTTCCGCCCGCGGTTCGGTTTTGCGCCAGGTGACCGCGACGAGCACGACGAAGAAGGCGCCCGCGAGCCAGGGCCCCGACCCCTTCCCGAACAGCGAGCCTGCGACGCCGACGTAGGCGATGCTGGCAGCGGCGAGCCAAAAGCTCCGTGCGGTCGGGACCACCCCCGGACTCTAACTCGTGACGATGCTTCGGGGAAAATCCCCCCGAGCGGTGCCGAGCCGGGCGGCGCGGGCGATCTCAATTGCCGGGGCGCCTGTAAGGCGGTATCCGCGGACGCTTCCGGCGTGAGGGTCCACACCGTCGCCGGTACTCCCGATGAAGAAGACCTACGTCCTCGACACGAACGTCCTGCTCCACGACCCGCACGCCATCAAGAAGTTCGAGGACAACGATCTGATTCTCCCGATCTACGTGATCGAAGAGATCGACCAGTTCAAGCGCGAATCGAACGAACGCGGCCGCAACGCGCGCACGGTCGTGCGGCAGCTCGACACGTTGCGTGAAGCGGGCGGCTCCCTTTCGCAAGGCGTGCCCATCGGCGAGGGCGGCACGCTACGCGTGTTCGTGCCCGACAAGCGCCCCGAGCTCGCCATCGCGCTCAATCCGAGCTCGGGCGACCACGCGATCATCTCGACGGCCTTGCTGCTGCGCGACGCGGCCCCGGACAAGACGCTCATCTTCGTGACGATGGACGTGAACCTGCGCATCCAGGCCGACGCGCTCGGCCTCAACACGGAGGCGTACGAGAACCAATCCGTCGATTTCGAGCGGCTCGAGACCGGCATCGTCGAGCTTGCCGTGAGCGCCGCGGATTTCGAGAAGTTCTTTCAGGACTCCGCGCTGCCGCCGCCGCCCGGCGAGCGCTTGTACGCGAACGTGTGCGTCATGTTGCGCGACGACTCCCCACGTCCGCGCACGGCGCTCGGCCGCTACCACGCCGACAAGGGCGAGATCCGCGCGCTCAAGACGCCGCGCGATCCCGTCGTCGGCATCAAGGCGCGCAACAGCGAGCAGGCCTTCGCCATGGACCTCTTGCTCGACGACTCGGTGCGTCTCGTCACCCTCATCGGCAAGGCGGGGACCGGCAAGACGTTGCTCGCGCTCGCGGCGGGCGTGAAGCGCACGATCGAGGAAGGTGCCTTCGCGCGTCTGCTCGTGAGCCGCCCCGTCATGCCCCTCGGGCGCGACATCGGCTTTTTGCCGGGCGATCTCGATCAAAAACTGAACCCGTGGATGCAGCCCATCTACGACAACCTCGAGTTTTTGCTGGTCGCGGGCGGCAAGCGGCGCGGCGTGCGCGGCTTCGAAGACCCGTTCGCGAGCGGCCAGCTCCAGGTCGAGCCCCTCACGTACATCCGCGGCCGCAGCCTGCCGCAGCAGTACGTCATCGTCGACGAGGCCCAAAACCTCACCCCGCACGAGGTCAAGACCGTCATCACCCGCTGCGGCGAGGGCACGAAGATCGTGCTCACGGGCGACCCTTTCCAAATCGACAATCCGTACGTCGATGCCTCCTCGAACGGCCTCTCCTATTGTTCCGATCGCATGCGCGGCGAGAGCATGGTGGGCCACGTCGTCTTGAGCAAAGGCGAGCGCAGCGAGCTCGCCAACGTCGCCGCGAACAAGTTGTAGGCGCGTAGCCGCCGCTCCCCTCAGCGGGTCGAGCGGCGGTAGGCCGTTGCGAGCGAGTCCGCGTACTCGTTCCAGCGGTTGCCGGCGTGGGCCTTGATCCACTGCAGGCTCACCTCGGGGCGAAGCTTGAGCGCGCCGTAGATCTCCTTCACGAGGTCGAGGTTTTTGATCGCGCCTTCCTTGCGCCGCCAGCCGCGCGCTTCCCAGGAGCGCGCCCACTGCGTGAAGGTGTTCACGCACAGCAGGCTGTCGCTGTAGATCACGATGGGCTTGCCCGGCGGCACGATGCGCAGGGCGCCGACGAGCGCCAAGAGCTCCATGCGGTTGCTCGTCGTCTTGGGCTCGTGCCCGAACTCCTCGGTGACGATGCGATCGTTCTCGACGTGCACGACGCCCCAGCCGCCGGGGCCGGGGTTCGGCTCCGCGGCGCCGTCCGTGAAGACGCCGGTCGTCGGACCGCCCGTGTATTTCTTGAGGACCTCGACGGTCGTCAGGTTCTCTTCGCGAATTGACGCGATGAGTCGGCGCGAGGACGTGGTTTTGGACGGCTTGCGGCAACGCATGCACGTCTTGGGCGTCCAGCCCGGGTATTTCGTGAGGACTTGGTCGGAGAGCTCGAAGCGGCGACCGCAATCTTGGCAGGTGAAATCAGGCACGAGGAGACCGTGGTAAGATTATACCTCGTGGGCTCGAACGGTCGGGGCACGGTCGCGATCCTCGGCGGGGGCGTGGCCGGTCTGAGCGCCGCGCACGAGCTCGCCGAGCGGGGCATCCAGGTCTCGGTGTTCGAAAAGCGGGAGGTCCCCGGCGGCAAGGCCCGCAGTACGCGCCTGCCGAACACCGCCGTCGGCGAGCGCCGGCCCCTGCCGGGCGAGCACGGGTTCCGGTTCTTCCCCGGCTTCTACGTGCACCTGCCGGACACGATGAGCCGCATCCCGGCGCGCGGCGGCGGGACCGTCGCCGACCACTTGCACGCCGTCGACACGATGACCTTTGCGTTCGACGACGCGCCGACGCACACGCTCCCCGCCCACTGCCCCCGCACGCTGAAGGAGCTCGGTCAGCTCCTCCGTTACATCGCCGCGCTCGGCGACATGGGCATCACGAGCGACGACCTCGTGTTCATCGGCTGGCAGCTCTGGCGCGTCGTCACGTCCTGCGAGCAGCGCCGCATCGACGAGCTCGAGAAGCGCGCATGGTGGGACTACGTCGACGCAGGCAACCGCTCCGAAGCGTTCCAGCGCCTGCTCGTGATCGGCGTCACGCGGAACCTCGTCGCGAGCAAGGCCGAGAAGGCAAACGCGCGCACGGTCGGTCAGGTCGGGATCCAGCTCTTGATCGACCTTTTTACGGGCGTTCGACCCACGGATCGCATCCTAGACGGCCCGACGAACGACGTGTGGATCGATCCGTGGGTCTCCCACCTGACGGGGGGTCTCGGCGTCAGCTACGAGCTCGGGTGGGAGCTCGACCACGTCGAGCTCGACGCCGAACGGCGCCGGATTGCGGGTGTCGTCGTGCGGCGCGTCGCCACGGCACCGCCACGGGTCGAGCCGCAGAGCACGGCGCTCGCGAACGCGGCGCGCCCCTTCGACGACGGCCGGGCCCAAGGGTCGCCCGTGGCCGAGCGCGCGCTGCGCGAAGCCCGGCACGACGAATGGCGTCTCGCGGCACAGCGGCGGCGCGAGGCCGAGACGAACGTCGCCGTGGCGCTGCGCTCCGATCCGCCACCCCGGCCCGACACCCGACGCATCGAAGCCGACTGCTTCGTCCTCGCGCTGCCCGTGGAGGTGATGGCCGATCTCGTCGGACGGCAGCCGGAGCTCGTCGCGCTCATGCCCGAGCTCTCCGGCGTCGAGACGCTCGGCAAGCAGCAGGTCGAATGGATGAACGGTATCCAATTTTACCTGACGGCGGACGTCCCCATCGCGCGCGGACACATCAACCACGTCGATTCGGCGTGGGCGCTCACGAGCATTTCCCAGTCGCAATTTTGGCCGGATTTCCCGAGCTCCGGCTTCGGCGACGGACGCGTGCGCACGATCCTTTCCGTCGATATTTCGGCGTGGGACGTGCCGGCGGGTCCAGCCAACAAGGAAGCGCGCGACTCGGACTTCCAGGAAGTCGCCGAGGAGACCTGGCGCCAGCTCAAGCAATCACTGAACCGCGACAGCGAGGTGCTATCCGACGCGATGTTGCACCCCGTGACGCCGTGGCACATCGACGACGACATCGCCGAGCGCATCGACAAGGAGCGGCTCCTCGCGCGCAGGCGCCGTGACCACCGCGCCATCCAGAAGCGCAAAGACCAGCGCCCCGACGAGCCCGATCTCCTGACGAACGCCGAGCCCTTGCTCGTGAACCTGGCCGACAGTTGGCGCTTGCGCCCGCGGGCCGTCACGGACTTCTCGAATCTGTTCCTCGCTTCCGACTACGTGCAGACGCACACGAACCTCGCGACGATGGAGGCGGCGAACGAGGCCGCGCGCGCGGCGACCAACGGCGTGCTCGACGTGCTCGGCTCCCCGGCGACGCGCTGTCGGATCGTGCCGCTCGACGAGCCCTTCGCGGGGCTCCGTGCTCGCGACGCCGCGGGCTACCGCGCCGACGGGCCGCAACGAAACCCCATTTTTGCCGACGCCCTCGCGTTTTTGACGCTGTTCGTCGGGGTGAGCGCGGTCCGGCTCGTGGCGTGGCTCAACGCCGTGCCGAAGACGCTCTGGGTGTTGATGGGCGCCATCGGTCTCGCGCTCTTCGGGTTCTCGTACGGGTACGACGCGACGTGGTCGTTCGCGCTCGACCGCGCCTGCCCGCTCGGTGCCGCGCTCGGACATGCTCCGCCCGCGTGCGGCGCGCCACCCCAGGCAGCGAGCGCCGCCGCTCGTGCTCAGTTTTGGTACGCCGCGTACATGACGCTCTTCGGCGTGTCGCTCTTCTTCATGCCCCGAAAGACGCTCGGGCAGCTGGGGTTCCCTGACGAGCACGGTCCTTGGATCCCGATCCTCGGTGTGGCGCCGCTTCTGCTCGCGACGTTCTACGCAACGGCCGCGCTCTTCGACGTGCAGGCGTTCTTCTGGTTTTCCGTGTTCGGGCGCACGGCGGTGTTCCTGTTCGTCCTGTGGCTCACCGAAGGGCGGCACCGCGGCTCGCCGTTGCTCTTACTGGTCGCCGCGCCGGATCTCGCGAGCGCGATGTGGAGCGGCAGCTTGCTCGCCGCGACGCCGCTCGCCGGCAAGCTCCTCGTGCTCGGTCTTTTGAACCTGGTGGGCGCGTTCGCGTTTCAGTTCTTCCCGGGCGGGACGCTCGCCGCGCTCGGCTTCCCGCAAAAGGCGACGGCCTGGGTGCCCATGGCCGCGATACTATTGTTCTTTTGGGGTGCTTACGACGTCCTCACCGTCGCCTTCGGGCTCACGTCCTTGCTCGTCGCGGGCGTGTTTTGCCAGGCGCTGTTCGCGGCGTTCTGCGTCGCGGCGCCGCTCGTCTATCGAGCGCGCTCCGAAGCCATCGCGCCCGGCTTCCGCCTCTGCTTGGTGGGCCTTTGCTACGCGTGGTCGGCCGCGTGGCTTTGGCGCTGATGACGACGCTCAGAAGTAATAGGCAAAGCGTAAGCGAGCAGCCGTCATCGCGTATTCGTGGTGGAGGTATTCCTTCACGGCCGCGTTCGACGCGCTCGTGCGCTCGTAGGTGTCGAGCTCCGCGCGCGAGAGGACGAGCTTCACGATGGCGTCGTTGAAGCCGAGCGGGAAGCCGATATAGGCCGCGCCCTGGACGTGCTGCTCGACGTAGTCGGTGCGCGTGTTGAGCGAGGTCTTGAACACGCCCGCGCCGATGATGAGCGCGCGCTTGAAGAGCAGCGTGCCCGGATCGAGCTGCAGGTAGCCGCCGTAGCTCGTGGTCTCGGCCGTGGATTTCGGATCGCGTGGCGCGCCGGTCGTGTTCGCGGGATTTTGATGGACGAAATTCCACGCCTGACCGATGCCGCCGCCCGCCTCGACGATGCTGTACTTGAGGACGGCGCCGCCGGCCACGCCGTGGTCGTCGCGCACCGCGCAATCGGGGCATTTTTCGTAGGTCGGCTTGCCGTCCGCGCCCACGCCCGTCTGGTTCAAGTGGTTGATCGACGGGGTCTGGTAGCGATCCTCGGCGGCCGCGGAGACGCGCACGCCCACGGGGCCAATCTTCTTGTGGAAGTCGACGGCTAGGCGCCCGCCCAGCGTGTTGTCGGCGCCCGCGTTGGCTTGCCCGTACACGCCGACGAGCTCCACGCCGAGGTAACGCGTGGGAAAGTAGTGGATAGCGGCGCGGCCGGCCGTCTCGTTCGCGATGGGCGCGCCCGAGTTGCGCAGGTAGATGTAGTTCGCTTCGTAGGTGTGGATGCCGTACGTCGCGTCGTCCGTGCCGATGTTGTGGGACTTGGCGGCGCCGCGATCCTCGAGCGTGTAAAGGTCGAAGCCCATGCCCTTGTGGAACACGCGCCAGGTCATGAAGCGACCGATCTGGACGTCCCACCGGCCGCCACCGAGGCGCCCGCCGACCTGGCCGTACACGTCGTCGACGTTGATTTGGTAAATCTTGAACTGGTCGCGCACCCAGGCGACGAGCTGGCCCGTCGCACGCACGTACATGCCGTTCTTGAACTCGTGGTGCAGCATCGGACCGAAGACGAAACGGCCGCGAAGGTCGTAGAGCGTCTCCGACGGGTTCTGCTGGTCGTCGCGAAACGTGTACTGGGCGAAGCCCGTGTCTTGCTCGAGACCGCCGTAGAGAAAGACGCTCGAGGACTCGAGCTTCGTCGCGTAACAGCGGCGATCCCGGTACTCGGGATGATCGCCCGCATCGATGGGCTGGGCGCCGCAACGGACGGCGCCCGGCGCGGTTTCCAGCGGATTGTCGAGCGAGGGCTCCGCGCCGCCGGGGGCCGCTGCGACCGCCGCGCTCGTACCGGCATTCACGTCGACGGTGGCGCTCGCGGTCGGTGTGCTCGCGGCGCCGCTGTCCGGGCCCGGTGCGGTGGCCGAGGGTGAAGCCTCCGCGGGCGCGGGAGATGCGGCAGGCGCGGCGGCGCCGTCAGCGGGGGGCGCTGCGTCCGCCGCAAAGCTCGCGGGAGCGACGAGCAGCGTGAGTGCAACGAGCGGCGAGACGAAGAGCGGCCTGAGCGACATCGAACGATTCACGAATACCTCACGGTTCCTGGACGAGCCGTAAACTGGCGGCGGACCTTAGCAGCACGAAGTCGTCAATCGAGCGTGAAATCCGCCGCTTGAAGCGCCGCGGGATCCGCGCTCGGTCCGACGAGCAGCTGATACGTACCGGCTTCGTACGCCCAATCCTTCGTGGCGAAATAGCGGAGGTCGCGCGCCGGAATGAAAATCGGAACGACCTTGGACTCGCCGGGGTCGAGGTGAACGCGCGTGAACCATTTGAGCTCCTTCGGCGCATGGCGATTCGGGCTTCCCTCCGGGAAGCGCACGTAGGCCTGCACGACCTCGTCGCCGGCCAGCATGCCGGTGTTCTTCACCGTGACCTGCGCGTTCAAGCGACCCCCCTGGGCGACCGCCGAGCAAAGGACCTGCAGGTCCGTGTACTCGTAGGTCGTGTAGCTCAGCCCGAAGCCGAACCACCACGCGGGCACATCGCCGTTGGCCTCGAAGCGGCGATAGCCATGGAGGTAGTCGACGGTGAGGCTCGCGGCGTTGTTGCCGAAGGCGGGATACTGGTCTTCGCTCGTGCCGACGGTGAACGGCAACTTGCCGGAAAAATTCAGCTTTCCGTAGAGAAGACTCGCGACGGCCGTGCCGCCCTCTTGCCCGGGATAGAAGGGCTGCACGATGGCGCGCACGTTCGCCATCCACCCCGAGTCGATGATGGCGCTGCCCACGGCCAGCAGCACGATGACGTTGGGATTCGCCTGCGCGGCCTGATTGATGAAGTCGCTTGCCTTGGTGTTCCAGTGCACCGGGTGGGGGCCGCTGATCGTCATGTTGTCGCGGTCGCCGCCGTTGCTGTACGCCTCGCCCTCGTCCTCGTGACCCATGGTGACGGGGATGATGACGATGTCCTTGCCCGCGGCGTCGGCGGCGTTGCTGCTCGACGTGACCGTCACGCCCGTGGGTGCGGCGTCCTGCAGCCCCTTCAGGTAGGAGACGGCGTGCGGCGGGAAGTTGTTGCTGCTGCCGCGATCGCCGAGGCCGTGCGCGCCGGTGGAGGTGTCCGCCGAAGGAACGTTCACGTCGGGCCCGAGCACGATGATGCTCTTCACCTGATCGCTACCGAGGCCGCCGACCTTCATGCCGAGCGGCAAGATGCCGTCGTTTTTCAGGAGAATGGCGCCTTTCTCCGCGGTCTCCCGCGCGAGACCGGCGTGGCCTTCGACCGGACCGGTATCGGGGCTGCCTTCGTGCGCGGTGATGTACGCCTCCGTGAGCTGACCGAAGCTCGCGCGCGCGTCGAGGATGCGTTTGGCGGCCACGTCGATCTGCGCGGCCTGACTGCTGCCGAGCCCCGCGAAGGCTTCGTTCGTCGGCATCTCACAGTCGAGGCCGGCGGCGAGCGCCGCGGGACCGTGCCCCGCCCCCGGGCCGTCGCCCGTGGCCCACCAGTCAGTGACGGTGAAGCCCTTCCAGCCCCAGTCGGTGCGCAAGATGTCGGTGAGAATGTGCGGGCTCTCGGTGGAGAGGGTGCCGTTCACCTTGTTGTAGGCGGCCATGATGCACGCCGGGTCCGCCTTTTCGACGATGATCTCGAACGGACGCGTGTAGTTTTCGCGCAGCGTCTGCTCGTCGGGGTAGACGACGTTCACGGCGCCGGGCGTGTTGCCGCCGCCGCGATTTTCGTCCGTGTCGTTGCCGACGAGGTGCTTCGGGCAGGCCGGCATGCCCTCGCCTGGCGCTTCGCCGTCCTGCATGCCCTTGGTGAAGGCCGCGCCCATCTCGCCCTGAAGCACCGGGTCCTCCCCGTAGGTTTCCTGCGCGCGCGCCCAGCGGGGATTTCTGAGTGTGTTGATGGTCGGCGCGAGCAAAATGTCGCGTTTGAGCGCGCGGAGCTCCGCGGCCATCGCCTGACCCACGCGGTACTCGAGGTCGAGATCGAAGCTCGCGGCGCGCGCCTCCGCCACTGCGAAAGCGGTCGTCGGGTAGCTCTCGCCTTGCGCGGCGTTGCCGCGAATGCCGCGTGGTCCGTCGCGCATGCGAAAGTCGGGGATGTTCTTGCTCTGCAGACCGAGCGCGTCGAAGCAGGCGTAGTTCGGGCATGTGCTCGGTCCGCTCATGATCGTGAGCTTGTCGGACGTCGACATTTGCGAGAAGCGCCCGACCTCGTCCGGGTGGTTCTCCTGGACGTAAGTGACGACCGGCGTCTCGAAGCTCGCGCAGCTCGGGTCATCCACGGGAGGCAGCGCTCCCGTCCCGCCCGCGCCGTCGCCGCTCGTGCCTCCGGTTGCCGAGCTGCCGCTCGCGCCGCCCGCGCTCGTGCCTCCGGTCGTTCCCGCGCCGGTCCCGCCCGTGGTCCCCGCGCCGGTTCCGCCCGTCGGGGCTGCGCCCGTGCCACCTGTGGCACCGGTTCCAGTTCCGCCCGCAGAAGTACCACCTTTGCCGGCCGTGCCACTCGAGCCGCTCGTGCCGCCCTTCGAGCCCCCCGAGCCGGTGCTGGTCCCGCTCGTGCCACCGGAGACTTCGTTCCCTTCGTGGATGATCCCTTCGGGGACGTCCGAGCACGCGGTGTAGACGAGGGACAAGGCGGCCAGGCTCGTGAAGGTCGAGGCCTTGCGAGCCCGACGGATCGAAGTGCGCATCGTCTCGAACAGTGACTTCTTTCCCCAATCGAGTCAACGCTCGGACGGGAGCGCGCGCCCCGTTACGCAGCTCCGAAAAATCACCGTGGGGGCAGAAGGGCGCGAGCGCTTCGTTTCATGCTTTCAAGAGTCGCCGTTGCACACGCGCGCGCTCGACGATGGGCGGCATGTCGTAGCGCTCCGCGTACTCGGCAGCGCGCGCGAACGCCACGCGCGCACGGGCATGTTTGCCGAGCAACCGCAGGCGCTCCGCCTCGAATAGCTCGGCGCGTGCGCGCATGAGCGGGAACGCTTTCGCCACGCGTGCCAGGGCTCGGCAGGCGGCACGCGCGGCGCGCAGGCGTTCGTCCCGTCCGTGGCCGCTCGTCCGCTCACAGAGCGCGAGGCTCGCGTCGGCGAGCGCCGCGTAACCCGCGCCGGCGGCGCTGACCATCGGCAAGCGCGACCCGATCGCGAGGAGCGTGCGATCGACGAGCTCTATCGCGCGCTTCGCGTCGCCGCATTCGAGCTCGGCGAGCGCCTGCACGCCGGCGGCCCAGATGCGCTCATCGCGGCCGAGCCCTTCGGCGAGCGCCGACGCCGCTCCGAGATCACGGCACGCCTCCTCGACGCGGCCGAGCGCCAGCTTGCAGCCTCCGCGCTCGATGAGGCTCCAGCAGCGCGTCTGCGGGTCGCCGCGCAGCGATGACGCGTAGACGCTGTCGGCTTCGGCGAGGGCCTCGGCGGTCTTGCCGCGCAGCGCGTGATTATACGCGAGCACGCTCGTCGCTTCCTCCCAACGCCGCCGGTAACCGAGACGCTCGGCGATGCCGAGCGCCTGGCGGATCGCCGGCTCGCCCTCGCTCCAGCGGCCTTGATTGGCGAGATCGAGGCCCTTCACGAGCGCCAAGTAGGACTCGACGGCCGCATCGGGGGCCGCTACGAGCGTCGCCTCGGCGCGCTCGAAATAGCCGAGCGCGAGCCCGCGCAAGCCCGGGTCGAGCGCGAGCCCCGCGAACGTGTTCGCGTACGCTGCCGCGAGCTCGGGTGAAGGCCCGGCGCGCTCGGCGAGGTTCAAGGTGCGAAGCGTCGCGTGCACGAGGCGCAGGAGATCGGCCTCGTAGTAGTGAATTTGGAGCAGGTGATCGTACGCGCGCGCGGCGTCGAGCAGATGCAGCGGCGCGGCGTGCTCGTACGAACGGGGCCAGAGCCGGTGCGCGACCTGCACGACGAGCTCGACCGCGATTTGAGCCGCCAGCCCGAGGCGCGTCCGCGCAATCTTGACGCCGAAGAGTCGCGCTGCCTGCTCGAGGTGCCATTTGCCGGTCGCGAGATCGCCCACGACCTGGAGCGCCGTGCCGAGGTGGCTCTCCCAGCGCGCCTTGCGGGTGCGGGGCGTCGCGAGGTTCGCTTCCGCGTCGAGACGCAGTGCTTCTTGGAAAAAGCCTGCGGCCTCCTTGCCTGCGGAGTGCGACAGCGCGTAGAGACCCGCGCGCTCGAGGTAGTCGAGCGCGCGCGCGTGATCACCCGTCTGCTGATGGTGATGCGCGAGCACGGGCGCGCGATCGGGCTGACCGTCGCGCTCGGTCTTCGCCTCGAGCGCCTCGGCGACCAAGCCGTGGAGGGCGCGGCGTTCCTCCTCCGCGATGCCGTCGTAGGCGACGCGGCGCAGCGTGTCGTGCGAAAAGCTCAACGTCTCACGCGTCGTCTCGACGAGCACGTGGCGTGCGGCGAGATCGCGCAGATCGTCCGCGAGCTCGGGTTCTTCGCGACGGTTCAGTGTGAGCCGGTGCGAGCCGATTTCGAGTAGAATTTCGGGGTCGAGGTCATGGCCCATGACGGCCGCGACCTCGACGAGGCGCCTTTGCCCCGGCGACAACGCCGCGAGGCGTCGCTCGACGAGGGCGCGCACGCCGTGCGGCAGCCCGACCGAAGTGGGTGGGGTCCGCTCGTCCTTGTGCCAGCGGCCGTCGGCGTCGCGGTACAGCAGGCCGGCGTCGAGCGCCGTGCGCAGGTACTCGCCGACGAAGAACGGATTGCCCTCGGACTCTTCGGCGACGAAGCGCGCGAGCTCGGCCGGTGCCTCGCTGACGCCCAGCATGTCGGCGACCATCTTCCCGACGTCCGTCGGGGCCAACCGGTCGAGCTCGATGTGCAACGTGCGAGGCAGCTCGAGCAGTGAAGCGAGCCAGGAGCCGGCCTCTTCGCTGCGGTAAGTGCCGAGCAGCACGAGGCGCCCCGCCGTGGCGTCGTCCTCCACGGCGCCGAGCCGCGCGACGAGCGCGAGTGAAAGCCCGTCGGCCCACTGCAAGTCGTCGATCACGACCAGCAAGGCATTGCTCTCGCGCGCGAACGCGAGGATCGCCTCCGAGAGGGCGCCGAGCAGGCGCTCGAGCGCGGCCTGCACCGGTAGTACCGCCAGCTCCACCGCCTCCGGCGGCGACAGAACCTGCAAGAAAGC
>Ga0164241_10004759_pt1 | contig 12991 bp, 12 predicted proteins | sample OricomyardsoilBY_FD_108780 | JGI IMG/M metagenome (GOLD analysis project Ga0164241, IMG submission 108780) | Backyard soil microbial communities from Emeryville, California, USA - Original compost - Back yard soil (BY) | ecosystem: Environmental > Terrestrial > Soil > Unclassified | place: USA...
TAATGAATTCAGCAAACAAACTTATTTGCATTTTTTCTCTTTTCGCCAATTTGACTTCTTTACATCATTGCGATAGATGATATAAATCGATTTTAAACCTTAGCGGTGAACAAACTTATCCGGCGTATTTCTATTCGTATTGATTATTTTATCTGTTTAACGACTAATCGTAAATCAGCGTATTAAAAATCGAAATACTAAAGTCGAAATCTAAAGAGTTTTTTGCTCTAAATAAGCAAGATAATTTGAGAGCGTTTCTTACATCTTGCTCAATGACCAAAAGGCAAATCCGAGGGTCAAGTAGCAACCAATATGCCTGCTGATACAAATGAAGCTTATTTATTAATCATCCTGTTCTCATCGTATTCTCCAATTACTGTATAATACCCGAACATGGCCAATCCGACGACAATCAGAGGCATTAAAATAAACAAAATGATTATTCCAAATACAATTCCCTCCTGTGTTCCGGAGACAAGTTTGGGATATCCAAAAGAAATTAAAAACCAGGCAGAAACTGCGGATAATAGAATCCATATAACGCCAAATATTCTTCTTACGATATTCATTTTCTTAATTTTAACTGATTCACTTTTATTTAATTCCTTAGTGGAAAATACTTAGGTAAAATATTTAACGCACCCGGGAACTTTGGATAATACATGTTTCTTCACTCCGTATGGAGAGCCGTCATTTTCTTTGTAATATAGACTGCAGTTATCACAAGGCTGATAGTAGCCAGAATAATGGGATACCATAGGCCTTCCAGGTAAAAAGAAGAATCTCCCATGCTTTTCGCATTCATGACCAAAAAGACAGAAACCGCGGGCAATAATCCGCCCATTATACCAATGCCAATATTATAAGGTACAGAGAAAGAAGTGTATCGAATCTTTACAGGAAATAATTCTACCAGGAAGGCCGCAAGAGGACTGTAGGTTAATGTACCAAAAACAATCTGTATAAAGACGAGAAAAATAAGTTTCCATTTATTAACTGACGAAACGGTAATGCTTTTGACAACTGAAACCTTTTTTTTATCGGGTGAAAATTCTGGAATATCTGAACTGTTTAGATGTACTGTGGTTACTTCTTTTAAAATTGTGCCATCGTTGAAGAACCGTTGAGCTGTATATACCGAATCTTTAATTTGTCCTGTTACATGGAGTTGAGAGGTGAAGATAGCCTTTGCAGTCAATTCCGTTTTTTTCGATAAATCTGTTGTCCGATACATGCTGCTATAGATGGGCCTGAAAAAGATGATTGCCAACATCATCCCTGCCATCAGAATCAATTTTCGGCCGATTTTATCACTTAGCCAGCCAAAAAACACGTAGAAAGGAGATCCAAACAATAAAGCGATCACCATAATAGTAATCACTTGTTCCGGATCAACAACCATCGTATGCTCCAGGAAGTTCATCGAATAAAAGTGGCCTGTGTACCAAACCACGCCTTGAGCAATGACAGGTCCAAATAGCGCCAGTAATACAAATTTCAGATTGTATCTGTTCCCAAAGCTTTCTTTCAAAGGATTTTTAGATGTAGTTCCTTCTCTTTTGGCCCTGGCAAAAACAGGAGATTCGCTCATCTTGCTACGAATGATGTATGAAATATAGACCATGAATATGGATGCCCAGAACGGTATCCTCCATCCCCAGGAATTAAAGTTGTCCTCAGTCATGGAATTTCTGGTTATAAAAATTGCGGCTAAGGAAATAAGCATACCAAGAGATGCGGAAATTTGTATCCAGGAAGTCCAGAATCCAAGTGTACCTTTTTTTGAATGTTCGGCAACATAGATTGCTGCACCTCCATATTCTCCGCCAAGGGCAAGGCCTTGCAGTAATCTTAAAATTAGTACCAGCAAAGGGGCAAAATAACCAATAGACTCATATCCCGGAACAAACCCAATCAAACAGGTTGACACGCCCATGAGAAGCAGAGTTACCATGAAGGTGTGCTTACGGCCAATAAGATCACCCAGACGGCCAAAAATAATACCACCAAACGGTCTGACCACAAATCCCGCCCCGAAAGTAGCGAGAATGGACAAAAAAGCTGCCGATGGATTGGCGCCAGGAAAAAACTTCGCCGAAAGGATGGAAGCCATGCTCCCGAAAATGAAGAAATCATACCATTCAATAAGGGTACCTGACGCGGAGGCGGATACCACTCCCCACATGTTGTTCTTTTTTTTCTGATTATCCATTAGCGTGAAATCTTTAAACACATTTTTTTATAAATTCTGTTCTTCATAGTTGTTACGAGCTTGCTGAATTGACTTATACGATTATTGTCTTTCTGAAATTAGTCATACCTCAACAGCAATCGCATGAAATTAAAACTCCGGTTTTTGATTAAGAGATTCTGAACATTCATATTCGAAAATCTTTTGGATCAAAAAGATAATGCAATTCCGATTTTTCCATTACAGTTTTTATAACCACATCATACCCTTTTTGAACAGGCCGGGCCTGGATTCCAATACTTGTAAAAAAGCAAAATGGATACGGTATTTACAATTATATTCCTTTTCACGGATACGTTTTATTACTTTGTTTTGAATACAATTTTTATTTTTCTATTCAGGGCTGTTGATCAAGATAAGGATCATTTTGCAGCCATTTTTGTAACCTGTTAACATCGATCTTCTGAACAGGAACTTTGGCGTCAATAGCCATAGAAGCCGCCATAGCTGCCGATTGTGCCAGCACCATAAAGACCGGTTCCATGCGTATAGAACCATAAGCAATCCATGACATATAGTCTATAAAAAATGTTGTTATTGTCTCAGAAAGTGATAAGAATAGAATAATAAAAATCTTTATTTTTTTCATCTTGAATTTTATTGAGCAGCAAGAAATTTTTCCGGATGATCTTCTACTTATCGGGATGGATAGGATCTATAGTTTTTCTTCTACCTGGTTAAAAAGTAACTTTTTTAAATAGGCCGGGTAGCTTTTGTTATCTATACTTCCATCTCCTTTTGTAATACTATCACCAAAACATATCACTCGTTTGTGTGGCAGGTTATCATTAATAATCTTTTCATAAACAGCTATTGCTATTGCGCGATACCCATCAGGGGTAGGATGAATTCCATCTGTCATTTTGCTGTTTACCATGTTTCTAATATAGCTACTCTCATCAAGGCCAATGTTGCCTATCGTCTCAAAGATGTGATTGACATCCAAAAAAGTTACGTGCTTTTCTTTTGCCACCTGGCGAATTACTTTATTAACCGAATTCAATCTTCCGGCAGGGCCTTCCGGAGCATAAAATGATTTTGGATGCCGCGTAAGTAAATAAGGTTCATACAAAGGAAGGATATTCAGAAGCAGTACCTTAGATTTTGCTTTCAAAATAATATCAATTATTTTTTCGAGATTTACTTTATACTGTTCCAAAGGAATGTATTTAACGCTGTTCATATCATTAGTTCCAGCCATCACAACAGTTAAATCAGGCGTGTAAGAAAGACAGTCTTTGTCAATACGCGTTAACAAATCTTTGGTGTTGTTTCCACCGATTCCGGCATTGATTACAAAGGGCTCCTTGTTCTGTGCATTAATTGAAGTGGATAGAACAAAAAATACCAGGAAACAAAATAATAATACCGGCATCGGACTTGTATTTTTCTTCATGTATAGATTCTATTTAGGGCAGCTTATTTAGCAATGGGTCGTTTTGCAGCCATTTTTGTAACTTGTTAACATCGATTTTCTGAACAGAAACTTTGGCATCAATAGCCATAGAAGCCGCCATGGCTGCCGATTGTGCAAGTACCATAAAGACCGGTTCCATACGGATAGAACCATAAGCGATATGAGTTGCAGACAAACAAACGGGCACCAATAAATTATTACATTCATCCTCTTTTGGTGTAAGCGAACGATAAGAAACAGGATAGGGAGGAAATCCGCCGACTTCGACATTGCCTTCGTTTTTTACCATTCCATTCTCTACAATGCGCTGGCAATTGTGACTGTCCATGGTATAGGCTGCCATTCCTATGCCATCAGTAACTATCTTTTCGCCACGGCAGTTATGTTCTGTCATTACATAATCCCCTACCATCCTGCGTGCTTCTCTTACATACAACTGAGGTGTAAAATTTCCATATTGCTGATACTCATCTTTAGGATATCCCCAATTACTCACAAACTCACGTAATTCTTCGGGTACTCTTTTATCGGTTTTAAAAAAATACAACAAGCCTTTGGTATAGGAAACATGTGCATCAAATATTTTCTTTCGTTGTTCAAAAGTGCCTTCGGGCCAACCATAGTTCATTCCGATCATATCAGTTGAAAATCCTCCCCGGTTATTGATATCTGTTTTGCGATTAGGCATACGGCTCCAGATAAAGTATTCATTTATTTTTTTCATATCAGGCTGCGCCTCGAAAAGCCGGACTAATAATTCATATTTAGAGGAATCATAATCGCGCGGGCGGGTAATAGGTATCCTGTTTTCAGGACTATCGGTGAGGCATATTCGAAAGTTATAAGCCTGTATCCTCTTATCCCCGGCGCCGGCAGGCGCCGGCTGATCCTTGCTAATACCCCAAAGCAATCCGCTGGAAGGATCGCCTGGAATTTTATAAGGGCTTACCCCATCAGGAAACTGATGATGACCCGATTGCTTGTGGTATTCCGCCAATAAATAACCATCTACTGTTTCATTATATTGCTTATTGTCTTCGCGGCCTACGGTGTAGGCCACCCCGCTCTTCGCGAGCAAATCGCCTTCATAAGTGCAATCAATAAATTCCTTTGCACTCACTTCTATAGATGACGATTTTGGGTTGGACGGATCTTTAACCAGGATAGACTGAATTGTTTTTCCTGACTTATTCAACTTAAATATTTGCTGTTGCATCAGCACTTTTATTTTTCCATCTTTGATATAACCCTGCAGGACTTCCATTGCGACATGAGGCTCAAAAGTCCATTGTTCTTCCACGCCATACTTTTCTCCTACTTTCTTATAAAAATGCCTGGATAATCCTGTTATTGCTTGCTTATTTCCAATGTCTGTTTGTCCTAAGCCTCCTGTGGTCATTCCGCCCAACATATTTCCGGGCTCAATAAGGATAACGGTTTTGCCGCATTTCTCAGCAGCATAAGCCGCTATTACGCCCGCCGCGGTGCCACCATAAATACACACATCAACGGAGTATTTTTTTGACTTATCTGAAACGGGAGTTTCATTTGTTGCCCATGAAATGGTACAACATAATAGTACTATAGAACAGGCTAATAATTTTATTTTCATGATATCGGTTATAAACGTGATTGTAAAGGTTTCCTACCTTTAGTCCCTGTTATATGGAAATTATCAATCCATTAGTCCAATGTTAATCGTTGTTTTTGTTTTAATAATTCCTTTTTGAGGTCTTCATAATCTACCTTTTGCACATCCACTTTTTTATCAATTGCAATAGAGGCTGCAGTAGCAGCAGATTCACCGAGAATCATAAATACAGGTTCCATCCTGATGGAACCGAATGCTATATGTGAGCTGGATACACAAACCGGAACAAGCAGATTTTTACACTCATTTTCTTTAGGAATAATGGCATCGTAAGAAATGCTATATGGTTTTGGAGTGTTCACACCAATATCTCCTTCATTTTGCACAAAACCCCCGGGAGTAACATAACGTTGAACATTATGAGAATCTAAAGTGTAAGACCCCATGCCTACTGGGTTAGGGACAACCTTCTTAGACAGAATCTCGTTTTCAGTCATTACAAAATCACTCACCATGCGTCGGGCTTCACGCACATATATTTGCTGTGGCCAGTTGCCATTATCCGTAAATTCATCTTTGGCAAGGCCCCATTTATTCAACTCATGCTGAAGGTCTTTGGGCATGCGCGGATCAGTTGCCATAAAATACATTAATCCTTTCTGATAGGTTTCATGTTGTTTGATAATCTCGCGTCTTTTATCATAAGAAGCGTCGGGATAATCATAGCTCATTCCAATGTAATCTGTGCTTACCGGTCCATGATTGTTGGTATCAGTTTTCCGGTTAGGAATCATGTCAAACTTATTAAATAATTCACGCCAACCTGAATTAAACACTCTGATCAGCAATTCATACTGCGCAGGATCATACCCTTCAGGCTTTGGAAAGGAAACCCTGTTGGCAGAATCGTTCGTAAGGCACATCCGGAAACAATAAGCCTGCACTCTTTTATCTCCGTCACCTTTCACGCCAGGGGCATCCGGTGAGATAAGAGGTAATAATCCACTGGATGAATCACCCGGAACTTTGTACGGATCAATATTGGATTTAAAATAATGACCATGCTGAAATACGCCGGTTTCCACACCGTTCCATTGCTCATTATATTTACTGTTTGCTTCCCTACCTACGGTATAGCTTACCCCTGCGGCGGCCATCAGATCACCTTCATAAGTAGCATCAATAAACATTTTCCCCTCGAAGGTTTTGCCACTTAATGTAGTGATAGACATGATTTGGCCATTATCCATTTTAACTCCTTTTGCACGATCCAGCCATTCATCACGAAGGACTTCGATATCATTGTCTTTTACAAAATCTTCGAAGACCTCCTCCGCTGCATGAGGTTCAAATATCCACATGGTTCTTTCGTTGCCATCTATAGCCGGGGTGCCTTGCCCTTTGTTGCCATACTCCTCTTTTTTCTGCCATTTCCAGGCATCTTCTTTTTGGTAGTGCTCAAAAATACCGTGATAAAACTCACGTGCCAGGCCACCGATCACTTCTTTATTACCTGTATCAGTAAAGCCCAGACCTCCTGAGGACAACCCGCCCAAATGTTTATCAGGCGAAACTACAATTACATGCTTACCCATTTTTTTGGCTTGTACCGCAGCAATAACAGCAGCCGGTGTTCCCCCGTAAATAATAATATCAGCCTGGTAATCTTTATCATTTTTGTTAGTACATCCGGTGAAGGAAAGTAAGCATATCAGAATACATAGCGTTATTGAGTTCTTTATAAAACTGGTCATTTCAATTTTTTTTGATTGTGTGAATTACTGGCCATACTGATAATCTATATTTATTGGGAATATACAACACAAAAGATTTAAATAAACGTATATCAAAAGCAAAGGAAACCCTCAGCTATTCAACCTGAACTTTTTTAATTCAATATGACTCCCTGCTATCGAACTTGAAAATCGAAATATAGATGCCATCAGCCTTTCAATTTTAGCCAAATATGCTTTTCATACTTTTGTCGGACAACTATTATGTTTTCGAATTACTTTTCACAGCGATCATCGTTAATAAAGCGGACAAAAATAATGATCCCGACATAAAAATATAGGAAGCATCAAAACTACCGGTAGCTCCATTGAGGTATCCCACCAAGTATGCTCCGAGAAAAGAGCCTAACGCTCCGAAACTGTTGATAAGGGCAATGGCTCCGCCGGAAACATTGCTGGGCAAAATCTCTGTAATGATGGCAAAGAAAGGGCCATACGGTGCATACATAGCCCCGCCCGCGATAACCAGTAATGTAAACGACAGCCAAAAATTACTGGTGCCCACTAAATATGATCCGTAAAAAGCAATCGCTCCCACCAAAAGAAAGGGCCAGATAAATTGTTTTCTTTTTAAAGTCTTATCGGAATAATAAGAGGTGACCAACATCATGATGATCGCCAGGATATAAGGAACTGACGACAACCATCCTGTTGTTACGATGTCCATATTGGGCGCCTCATTGATGATGGAGGGAAGCCACATTACAAAGCCATATACGCCGATGCTCCATAGCGCATATTGGAGGCACAGTAAAACCACCACGCGCGATTTAAAGGCGGCTGCATAATTTTTTACCGGCTTGATACTTTGTTGTTCCAATGCCAACTGTTCTTCCACGTCATCTTTTTGGGATTCAGACAGCCATTTGGCATCTTTCACTTTGTCATTTACTAAAAACCACCAAAAGAAAGCCCAAATGATACCTGGTGCTCCTTCTAAGATGAACATCCAGCGCCAGCCTAATGTTCCCACAAGGTGCCCTGATACAATAGACATCCACAAAATGGTAACAGGATTTCCCAGAATCAGAAAGGTATTGGCTCGTGAACGTTCTGCTTTGGTAAACCACCGGCTTAAAAATATAAGCATGGAGGGCATTACCGCACTTTCCACCACTCCTAGCATGAACCGGATCACAATCAATAAAGTAATGTTATGCACCATTCCTGTAGCGATTGCCAACAAACCCCACAGGATAAGAGACCAAAAAATTAATTTCTTAGCGCTCTTATTAGCGGCATACAAAGCTCCAGGAATCTGGAAAAAGAAATAACCAAGAAAGAAAAGCGAGCCAAGTAACGATGACATGGCTGCCGTAATATTCAGATCGTGAGCCATCCCGCCGGCCAAGGCAAATCCGAAATTAGCCCTGTCAAGATAGGCCAGGCTATAAGTAATGAAAACTATAGGAATTAAACGATACCAGCGTTTTTTGGCTAATGGTTTGGACATGGTTATTTAATTATTTTGATACTTTTTTCATAATAGAAAAGAAAAATTAATTCATCCTTCGGCTTCGTTTGTCCCCAAAGAATATCCGGTATAAGGATTTAATGTCTCTTGCAAAAATATCTTCAAGATGACTTTTAGTAAATTTTTATGGATCAATTTCATTTTATTTAATTTTTACCAGTGAAATTATTGAGGAACTCGCACCTTTATAACTATTTTTTTTATTGGGTTATCTCCCTCAACCCCTATTGCAGGAACGGTGCATCTCTGTGGGTGAAAAATTAAAAAAGGTGCTTGAATCTGCCAGATAATATCGATCTCCTGCACTTACCGTAAAGTGTTTAATGTCTTCTTCTTTAGAAAACGGAACGGCTATTTTTACATTTGGGTCATCAATTGGCGTAATTCCCATCTCTGCTTTCCCAAGGATAATATATTGCAGGTCATTAAAATTGTGGTGTGCCTCCCACAACACAGAATCTTTGGTTTTGGGCACACCCTCCCAAACTGTAGCAAATACATTGCCTGAATCAATATTATATTTTCCTCGTGGCAATATTTTAAGATCACGGGGCTTCAGAAAATTGAAGGCTTTATCCCTCCAGTTATTTTTCAGAAGGTATTGCCTAGAAAATTCTTCCTGGTTAATATTTTTGTTTGGAGTAATATCTAACCCATGTAACCATGCACCATCTGAATACCATGAACTGCTTCTATCTTTACTCCCTTTAATCTCATAGGATGAAGAATTTGTTGAAGAATTGCAACTGATTAAGAATACTAATGTAACAGTTATTGTCATAACGGTTGTCAAACACCGCGGGAAAAGAAACTTTTTCATATACTTTAATTTTAATAGGAACAGATTTTATTGATTTTTAACTGTTGCTGGAATTTTTTAAATGCTAATACGTGAGAATGAAACCGTTCGCAAACTCTCTAATAATTATATTCTTTAAGCACTTCAGGATTAGTTACACCCATTAAAGTCATAAACAATTTTCCCCTTTGGTACCAACGCTCTGTCTACCGGACCATTTAAGTTGTTGAGGGAAAAACATATAAAAAAAGATCTACCCCCGGCAAAATTAATTGCGATCTAAAATAGCCAAATATTAATTTAAAGAAAATGCTATGTAGTTTCCTCCTGGTTTGAGTCCTCTTGCGCCGCCCGCTGCGATTACAATATATTGTTTACCATCCACTTCATAAGTTATCGGTGTAGCAAAACCTCCTGCGGGGAGCTGATATTCCCAAACCACTTTCCCGGTTTTTTTATCAAAAGCACGTGTTTTCTCATCTCTTGTACCAGCAATAAAAACAAGACCTCCTGCCGTAACTATGGGGCCACCGTAGCTCTCTGTACCTGTTATAGGTATTCCTTTCTTTGTCAGTTCTGGAAATTCACCCAACGGTACCCGCCACAAATAATTGCCGGTATTAAGGTCGATGGCATTAAGGGTACCCCACGGCGGCTTAATGCCAGGATACCCATTTGGATCAAATAATTTCCTCCATTCTTTGATAACGTACGTCGGCTTGAATCCAAATGCTTTTTTGGTAACAGCTTTTGAAGTCCTTGCTTCCTTATGGTCACCGACCGCTTGCCTTGCCGCCCAGGGGTTTAATAAAAAGTTGACGACCGTAGTACGATCCTGTGCAGACAGGTGTTGGAAAGACGGCATTCTTCCACTTCCTGACTTTACAATTGACTGAATTTCATCGAACGTTCGTCTCTTACCAATATCAACAAGATTAGGAAATTCCGTGCCGCTCCCTTTTCTATCCTTCCCATGACATGCGGAACAATTGGCTATATAAAGAGCATTTCCCCGAGAAACTGAGGCAAGTTCTTTATTCCGGGTAGCTGTATCTACCATTTGAAGTACCCAGGGGTTATCATTAGCATTCTGGTAAAAAATACCATCCGGATCTATTGCGTTGCCACCCCATTCCGCTCCCCCACTATATCCCATTCCTAATGTTCCTTTTGTACTGGGAGGGGTAAATTTATTATCCGACCGGAACTGCATGAATTGACTTTTTATATAGTCATGTGCTTCAGGAGAGATGTCTGAAATATCTGCCTCTGTAAATACCTGGCGCGATAGTGGAAGCGGCTTGAGCGGATATTTTTGAATGGGCCACAGATGTTCTCCGGGTAAGCCAACAGTTGGAACAGGGCGTTCTTCTACCGGAAATATGGAGGTTCCTTTATCACGGTCGAGTACATAAACCAAACCATCCTTGGTTGATTGAACCACTACATCAATTTTTCTTCCATTATGCGTTATTGTCGTAAGATTGGGGGGGCACCCAATGTCCCTGTCCCACAAGTCATGACGTATGGTTTGATAATACCAAATCAATTTGCCCGTTGAAGCGTTAAGCGCCACTATGCAATTTGCAAATAGATTAATACCCTCACGATTTCCACCATAGAAATCGGAAGATGGGCAACCTGTACCAAAATAAACAGTACCCCGTTTTTCATCAACTACTAAACCGCCCCAATTATTCGCTCCCCCAATTTCCTGATAGGCACCCTTTGGCCACGTATCGTACCCTAATTCTCCAGGTTGTGGTATGGTTCGAAAAACCCAAAGTAATTTTCCGGAAATAACGTCAAAGGCACGAATATGGCCTGGAGCTGCGTCTCCAGCTTCTGACACACTTGATCCCACAATGAAAATATTTTTAAAAACGACTCCCGGGCTTGTGGATGTTACAGACAGGGAACTCACGTCATGATCCTGGCCAATAGAAAGTCCCTCGTGCAGATCTACTATTCCGTTTTTGCCAAAATCTGCAATCATTTTACCATCTTTTGCATTAATGGCATAAAGGTTTGGGCCTACTGTATATAAAATCCGCTTGTCATCCCCCTTTTCCCAATATGCCACGCCCCTGCTAACATTTAATCTCCTCGTTTTGGGGTCAAATTTCCAGATTTGTTCTCCTGTACCAGCTTTCAGGGCAAACAATTTAAGTTCAGGAGTGGTCCCATACAAAAAACCGTTTATTACTATTGGCTGACATTCTATCTCTCTTGCTCTTTGTTGTTTTGAATCATTTGTGTCAAGTGGTTCGGCAGCATTGTACATCCACACCACCCGCAAATGCCGAACATTACTGGTATTGATCTGATCCAAAGGCGAATAACGATTACCGGCTTTATTTCCTCCATATACCGGATAGTCTCTTCCTGGCTCCATGGAAGTTTCGGAATTGGTGCAACCTCCTACCAACAAAAGTCCCAAAACTAAAAGCCCGATTTTTATTTTCATTTTATCGTATCTTTTGGATAGTTCAAAGTATCTTGAATATAAAATTTATAAGAAATCCTCCAGCTAAATACCTCACTTGGGCTAATTTTGATATGAATGTAAGGCTCTGGACAAGAAATTTTAGAAGAAGCCCAGAATATCAGTCTTGAAAGAGGTCGGTTACCTTTAATTCTTATCCCTGCTCCGGTTTTATGGTTCTCCACTCTTATATCATAATCCCTAGGACTGTTATCGTAACCGTTTAATACAGAATAAACCTGCTCATTTTTAAACAATTTCCGTAAGAAAGTAATCCTGTTATCCGCAATTTCAGCAATTTCACCTATACCCCTCCGCCCTTTCTTCTCCGCTGTAAGATTAAATGGAAATTTAATTGCAACATCGGGCCCTGTTAGTTGATTATCAATTAGGAAAAGATTGTGATCATATACTTCCGTTTCAATTGTCTGGTGACCGATATTTTTTAAGCTATGTGTTATAACCATTTCTGATTTGCCCTTTATCAGCTTGATCCTCTTTCGGTATTCGTAAGGATATTTATTACCGACCAGAGTATGCAAGAACTCAACCTCATCGGCTTCCCCTTTTATAGTCCACTTTCCCGGATCTAATATCTTGTAATAATGAAATGGAGAATAGGACGTATCAGTCGGCCTGGCAAGAAAGCCTACACCAATTTGAGTAAAGCTGTCACCTAGTTTTGCATCATTATAACCCAATGGTGCAAAACACTCTACTGGCCCCATAATGGCATCATTGATGGTGGGGGCATATTTATCGAACCATTGACCACAAAAGGTATGTCCTTTATATTCAATATCTGGCATCACACCTGACCAATCAAATCTCGTAGAACGATAATACCCGCTGTCTGCGTCTGGCAGATAAATCCGGACATAAATCAATCCGTTAGTAATTTTTACTTGCGGAAACGGTGAATGAGTAGGAATGGATTCAATATTGATTTTTACTCGCTGAAATGATGAAAATGATATTGCGCTAATCGCCAAAACAGGGAATATAATTATCCCAAAAATAATAATATTTTTTTTTGTTGTATTAATATTTTTACACATTAGACCTCTTGTATTAATCAAAAAACTTATTTAATTCATAGTTATAGATACCGGCAATGAGGTTTACCCTCAAAGCAAATCGGCATCTTCTGTTTCTGTATCGTTCACCCAATATCCTGAACA